>FTDD01000090.1_pt1 | contig 16298 bp, 11 predicted proteins | sample 1639881 | NCBI WGS metagenome assembly FTDD01 (sample SAMEA3914869, study PRJEB12502) | metagenome | biome: forest; material: soil | place: USA | collected 2012-03-12 | depth 0.1 m | reverse complement strand
CGTGAAGTTCGGGCCGCCGAGGCGCTTCAGTTGCGTGTCGAGATAGGAGAAGTTGCGCCCCTGAAGCAGCGGGTCGTTGCTGAAGTCTATGCCGGGGACGATGTTGCCGGTCTGGAAGGCGACCTGCTCGGTCTCGGCGAAGAAGTTGTCCGGCATGCGGTCGAGGACCAGACGGCCAACCATGCGCAGCGGCACCAGTTCCTCAGGGATCAGCTTGGTGGCGTCGAGCACGTCGAAATCGAAGCTATTGGCGAAGTCTTCGTCGAACAACTGCAAGCCCAGTTCCCATTCCGGAAAGTCACCCGATTGGATGGCATTCCACAGGTCGCGACGATGGAAGTCCGGATCGGCGCCGTTGATCTTGACGGCTTCGTTCCAGACGACCGACTGCATGCCCAGCTTGGGCTTCCAGTGGAACTTGACGAAGGTCGATTTGCCGGTCGCGTCGACCAGACGGAAGGTGTGGACGCCGAAGCCTTCCATGAAGCGGAAGCCGCGCGGAATGGCCCGGTCCGACATGGTCCACATAATCATGTGCATCGACTCTGGCATCAATGAGATGAAGTCCCAGAAATTGTCATGCGCCGTCTGGGCTTGCGGGAAGTCGCGGTCGGGTTCGGCCTTGGCGGCGTGGATCAGGTCGGGGAACTTGATGGCGTCCTGGATGAAGAAAACAGGGATATTGTTGCCGACCAGGTCCCAGTTGCCCTGCTTGGTATAGAATTTGACAGCGAAGCCACGCACGTCGCGGGCCAGGTCGGCCGAGCCCTTGTTACCGGCGACCGTCGAGAAGCGGACGAAGACCGGCGTCTTTTCGCCGGCACGCTGGAAGATATCGGCCGAGGTCACGTCGGCCAGCGAGTCGTAGGTCTCGAAGAAGCCATGGGCGCCATAGCCGCGTGCATGGACGACGCGTTCAGGAATGCGCTCGTGATCGAAGTGGAAGATCTTCTCGCGCATGTAATGATCTTCAAGGCCGACCGGGCCGCGCGCGCCGATCTTCAGCGAGTTTTGGTCGTCGGAGACCGGCGTGCCCTGCTGGGTCGTCAGTTGCGCCACGCCGTCGCCCACCCGCTGACGCGTTTCGCCGCCGCTGCCCTGGAGCACATCGACATCGACGAAGGTGGCTGAAGCGCCGGTCGTCTCGGATTTTTTGGACTTGGTCACAGGCAATACCCTAAAAAGATGTGATAATGTCAGGAAGATTGGGAAAAGCGGAGGAAAAGCGTTGCATCGGCCGGCACCAGGTAGTCGCGAAAATCGGGACGGCTTTCACGCGCAGGAACCGCGATGTCGGTTTCCGCGAGGGTCACATGAAGGACGGGCAGCGCCTTGCGGCCCTTTTTGAATAACCGGAAACGGCCGGCCTGGCCGACCGGCCCTTGCAACCTAACGCGGATGCTGCCGTCGTCATCAAAAGACAGATCGGTCGGGTAATCGCAGAACAAGCGGAAGGGTGCGTCGCCACAGGCGTTAAAAGCACGTGCGGCGAAGATGAAGGCGCCACCGGCGCCGTAGATTTCCTGGCCGACCTGACCCGCCATCTGGCCATCACCATAGAGGTCTTCGAGCGGAAATGAGAGCTTGCGGTCGTTGTAGCCATTGCGGACATTGTCCTTGGCGACGACATTTTCCGGAAGGGAGTCGGGATAGAAATACCAGGTGAAGTCTTGAGCAAACCGGCGATATTCGCAGAGCAGCAGTTTAGCGGCCGGCGGGATGTCGTCGTAGCCGAGCCGGAGATATTCGTCGAAGGCAGCAAAGGCTTCGAAGCATTCATAGGCCGCCATATAGGGTGCATCGTGCAGGCAGGTCAGACCGAAGAAGTTGGTGTAGTGGCGAGCATGTTTGATCTCGGAATTCCACAGTTCGCAATTGTGCAGGAAGCTGGCAACGAAGACCATGCTCTGGTCCAAATAGCCCGACCGGCGATCCATCAGCCACAACTTGATGCAGGCGACCGCACCCCACGCGGTCAGGTTGGTCTGGTAAGCCAGGTTGAAACGATTACCTTCCAACGCCTTGAGCGCCTTCCTGGCTTCATCGAGATAGAGTGCCTCGCCGGTGATCTCGTGCGCGAGGATCATGACATATGCATATAGGCCGCCCGCGTCGGTCTGGCCCCTGCCCTGCGGACTGCGCGATGCGGTGATGATCGAAAAGTCGGTGACGTTGAACTGGATCGGCCAGACGTAGTTGAAATGCCGCGCTGACTTGACTGTGTAGCTGAGTGAATCTCTGAATAGCTTCTCGGCTTTCTTGTCGCCAGCAATCGCAAGCTTGGCGAGGTTCATCAGCGGATGGAACAAATACCAGGAATCGACCGCATCAGCGTCCTTGTCGTCGCCGACATTGGGCAGGTAGCGCCTGATTGTGCCAAGCTCTTTGTCAAAGAAGCGGCCTAAGCCGGCCGACAAATCTGCGGAGAGCGGTTCCACCCGGCCTTGCGATAACTCCCATTCGCGCAAGCTGGACAGGACCGACATCTGGACCATGCTGTCGGGATATTCCGCATCGGTATAGGCATGCAGATAAGTATGGCCGTAATGCTCGGCACGGGCTTCCGGCGCTTCGCTGAGGTCGGCGATCGTGCGATGCGAGCGCTCGATCCAATCGTGGAACTTGGCCTCAGGCTTGTCGAGATACGGATAAAGTTGCGCCAACATCTCGATGAAATGACGGGCACTCTCCATCTCGTCGGGCGCGCAGGCTGGATTGAAAGTAAGAAGGGCGTCCGAAACCACGACCTCCACACCCTTATGCAGGGGCTTTTCCGGCGGGGCATAGCCCATGGGCGAGGTCGGGGGCTGGTAACCCAGTTCCGGCCAGCGGCCGCCGACAACGCCGTCGGGCTTGGTCTCTGTCGCATCGAAATAGGCATTGAGCGCGGTCAGGTTCTGCGCATAGAGCACGTTGCCGAAGCCCGGCGTGTGCACACAGAAGTAGCACAGTCCGCCATTGACGCCGCGTTGCGCGGCCTCGACCCGACCCTTGGCCTTCGTTGGGTCGTCATCATTATCGAGGACATAGAGATCGCGCGGCCAGAAGGCGAGGAGCAGGTCGGTAATTGGCGTCAGGCTAATCTTGATACGGAGCACTCTGTCCTTCAGGATGGCCAATTCGATCGTCCAGGTGCCGGAGCTGGCTTCGACATCCCAAACCGTGTCCGTTTCGCTCTTGTGCTTTTCCTTCAGCGTGTATGGCCCTGGCCACGGATTGGTGCGCAGCACGATCGCGCCCTTGTCCGGGCGGCGGACGACAACCCAAAGGGTATCTCGGCCGGGACAGGCCTCCACGGTGAGATCGCCAAGAGCAAAGGTCGCGATCGGCTTTAGGGTTTCGCCAAAATCTGTTTTGACCGCCAAAACTTCGGACGAAAAGCTCTCCGGGCGGTGATCGGCATTGCTATCTTTTGCCACGAGAAGACCTACTTTAGGAGACAGACAACGGGCAAGAACTCACGCCCTAAAGTTGCCAACTCAAAAACGCTCTCGGACATGCCGAAAGCGCCATGCTGATGTAACAGCGTGATTAAAGGTTACGTCGCTACCGTTTCAGCCGGCATTTCTGCCTTCTGCTGCTGCTTCAGCGCGTTCATATCCTTGGCGAGTTGCGTGGCTTCCTCAGCGCTGAGGTACTTCCTGGCCTTTTCGAAAATGTCGCCTTCTTCTTCCTCGACGTGGTGAGCCACAGAATGCTTGAATTCGCCGAAGGTCTCGATCCAGGCCTCTTCGGCGATCGGCGTTTCGGTCAGCTTGGTGAGATAGTCGCGAATTTCATCGTGTTCGTGATGGGCATGCTCCATCTGCTCTTCGACCGGTTTGGCCCTGGTCGCATTCTCGATGGCCTTGTAGAAAGTGACTTCCTCGGTATCGGCATGCAGGGTCAGTTCGCTCTTGATCGTCTCGAACAGCGACTGCCGCTCGGCGGGGTCGCGGCTCGCAACGACCTGGTCCATCAGGTCGGCGACCATGCGATGATCTTTCTTGAGATAGCTGTAGATATCCATGATCCGCGTCCTTGTAATTTGCCTGAGTGACAACCTAAATGCACGGGAGACCGATAAGTTAGATATGCCTGCCACGTGGATTAAACTAAAGGCTGCATAAGCCAAATTCTGTTTCGGGCGCATCACAAGTGTATAGGCTCTGCATAAGATTTGCTGCACCTTACATCGCACTTACTTATCGGTAGGCGCATGAGATCGAATAATTATGTGCTGCCTGTTAACGCTACGTTCAGGGCGATGAAATTTGTCATGGCTGCCCTGGTCGCTAATTGACAGGCAAAATGGCATCTGTTCGCGGTAAAATCGAAAGACTTTGTGGCTCTATCCTGTCTGGCTGGGCGTATCAGGAACCCGATGATACGCCTGTCGAACTTACACTCAAGATAAATGGCCGGCATATCGGCAACTATCGTGCTGACCTCTACCGGGGCGATCTCAAAGCCAAATCCATTGGATCGGGCTGGCACGGTTTTGAAATCCATCTCAACCGCTCCGCGCTGATGTCCGGGCCGAATGTCATCGAAGTGTTGACAGCAGCCGGCGAACAGATCGGCAATGCCTTTGAGCATATCCATGTCACCGGAGCGGATGCAGGGACGACGGACGGCCGAATTGACCGCGTTGCCAACCACATTATCTATGGTTGGGTATGGGACCGGGCCGAGCCTGAGAAACGCCAGAATTTCGAACTTTTGTGCAACGATCTGAGTGCGGGAATATACCGGGCGGATGTTCACCGCGGTGACTTGGAGGCCAAGGCCATGGGCGATGGCTGTCACGCCTATGAAGTGCCGCTGCCGATGGCACTGTGCAGGCCAGGCGACAATCAGTTCGAATTGCGCAGCGTGCCGGGCGGCCAAGTCATCGGGAGATCGCTTGGCTATTATCATGTCCCGCAACACCCCGAAATCACGCCGCCCCCCGTTGACGTTTCGGATGTCAGTCCCATAACGGCTCCTTCCAACACAGGCCAGGACGCCGAGCGCTCCAAAGGCATAATCATCAAGCTCAGCGGTAACGGAACCGTTTCGGCCCTGCCACGTCCAGGGTTGGCGCCGTCCGCAGCCAATACTGACGCAAATGCGCGTATGACCGATGCACGCGAAGGACAGGTCATCAACCTGATTCCTAACGCTGGATTTCTCCATTGGAAACACGGCCTCCGCAACCGCGTACGAGAACGCTATCAGACCGTCTGCGACGGCTGGTTGGCCGATTATCGCTCCGGTACATCGCCGGATATCGAAGTCGCTCTGACCGAAGTTACCAATGTCGGCAACAAGGCGCCGCTTTTCGGCATGCGCATGCATATCGCCAGCTATCCGTCCGACACCTATGTGCGGCTGGTTTGCGTTCTCGGTGATTTGTCCGCCGCGGGTGATTACTTTTTGGACTGCGGCCTGCGCACGCCATTGGACGCCACCTTGGGCGGAGTGACGGTTCGCGAGCTTTTTATCGCCCGCCTGCGCCAAACCGACGGCAAATACGGCATCGAAAAACTGGCCAGCGTCCGCAAGCGGATCGCTACGGTCAACACGCTGCGTCTGCGCAACATTCCGGTTACAATCACCCGGCAAATGCTGGATGATCAGGCACCCGGCGACGAGATCGCCCTGGCCTTCGACCTGGACGGCATCGGTGACCTGGTCATTTTCGATCCCTCTCTGCATCTGCAAAAGCACCAGGACGTGCCGCTTGAGGCATCCCAGGGTGAATTCGAGGACGGGCATATCCGCGAACAGCTCAAGCAGATGAAGCTGTCACCGATCTGGCAGGCCGGCCAGGCTATATCGCAATTCGATGCCGTGCCGCGACCTATCGTCGGCATTCGCGAACCCAGCCCGATCCCGTTTATCCAGATCGTCATTCCCGTTTTCAATGCGGCGCTGGATGTCGAGGAGTGCGTCCGCTCGATCATCGATAATACGATGTCACCCTTCGAGGTCATTCTTTCCGATGACGGTTCCGAACCCTACACGCTTGAGCGTCTGCGGGCGATGGCGGCGGCAGACCCGCGCATACGCCTTCACCTCAACCCCGAAAACCTTGGCTATACCCGCAATATCAACCAGGCCCTGCAACTGACGACAGCCGACTATGTCGCCCTGCTCAACAGCGATGTCGTCGTCCCGGTCAACTGGTTGCACGGGCTTTACGCCGCCATCAATGCATCTTCGGATACGGCTGCGGCCGGGCCATTATCCAATGCCGCCTCATGGCAGTCCGTGCCTCTAACCAAATCGAGCAGTGGATGGGCGGTCAACACACTTTATAGCGGTATTACTGTCAACGATATGGCCGCGCTGGTGGAACGCCTGGCTGAAGGCAGCTTTCCCGTTTTCCCACTGCTCAATGGATTTTGCACTCTGTTCAGACGTCGCGTCATCGAAGAGGCCGGCTATTTCGCCGATGACGCCTTCCCGATGGGCTATGGCGAGGAAAACGACCTGTGCCTTCGCATCACCCGCCTCGGCTATAAACTGCGCGTGGCAGACAATTGCTATGTCTATCACAAGAAATCGCGCAGTTTCGGCAGTGAGCGGCGACGGGAACTGACGAAGCGGGCCAACGTTCTGCTGCGCCAGCGGCATCCGGAAGTCAATTTTGACAAGTTGCAGGAAGACATGCGCGATTGCGCCACGATCAACCTGTTGCGGACACGGCTTAAGGACGCGATGCAAATCGAAATGGCAACCTATGGGCCGGAGGAAGCCGGTCATTTGGCGGCGGCTCAATGAAGGCGCCGGTTCTTTTCGTTTTGCCGGTAAAAGGCGGCAGCGGTGGCGCTCACAGCGTCATGCAGGAGGCCGAGGCCATGTGGCGGATGGGCCAGCCAGTGCTCGTTGCCGCCAACAGCGACAACGCCACCTGCCTGCGTACCGCCTATGCCGACCTGCCGCGAATTTCGCAGCATATCGAAGGCTTCCATGGCGCGAGCGGCCTTAAGGATTTGATAGGCCGTATTGAGCCGGCTATAGCTGTCGCGACCACAAACCAGTCCGTCCATACGCTCTGCGAAGCGGTCAAGGGATCGCGCGGCGTGCGAACGGCCTACTACATCCAGGACTATGAGCCTTTTTTCTATGCCGCCGGCAGCGACGACTGGCGCACGGCCCATGCATCCTACGGCTTGATTCCGGACATGGTCCATTTCGCCAAGACCCGCTGGCTCCAGGAAGTTGTCCAGCTCAACCACGACATCTCCGTCGCCAAGGTTTCGCCCAGCATCGATCATGACGTCTATTATCCGGCGATCGGCCGGGAAGCCGGCGACGATGGCGAAGTTTTCCACGTGGTGACCATGTTGCGTCCCGCCACGCCACGGCGCGCCCCTTATCGCACGGTACGCATTCTGAACGCCATGGCGGACAGGTTCGGCCACAAGGTCAAGCTGTCGGTCTTCGGCTGTCGGCCGGACGACGTGTCCGAGCACCAGTTGCACCTGCATCCGGATGTCGAAATCCTCGGCGTCCTCGGCCGGGCCGCCGTCGGTGACCTGTTTCGCTGTACCGATTTGTTCATGGACCTGTCGGACTTTCAGGCTTTTGGTCGGACTGCCATTGAGGCAATGTCGTGTGGCGCGATGTGCATCGTGCCGGCGCATGGCGGTGTCCATGAATATGGCGTGGACGGCCAGAACTGTTTCATCGTCGATACGCGTTATGATGCGCGGATCATGGCCGCTATCGATACCGTAGTGGCCATGACCCCGGATGACCGGCGGCGGGTACGGATGAACGGCATAACGCGCGGCTACGATTATTCTGCCGAAAAGGCGGCTCTGTCCGAACTTAGTGTGCTGATGTAACGGGAAATAGGCCGTGCACTATTGCGGCCAATGGGCGACGACCTCCGCGACTTGGTCGCGGCTCCACAGGCACATTTCACGGTCGCCGCCGCCATCAACGATACGAAACAGGACGTCAGCCGGGAAATTGTAGGGCGCCTCGAACAGGTCCATCATTCGCCAGCCGCCGGTGCGGATGTCGCGGTTGACGATCTGTCCTTTGTTGTAATGCGTGGTTGTCAGGAGGTAGGGAATATCGGCGCTGAGAAAGTTTTTCAGAACTTTTAAGGTGTCTTCATACGAAAAGTGAAACAGGCAGTCCCGGCACAGCATCAGGTCGGCCTGCGGCAGCTTGTCCTGCGTAATGTCGAGATGCTTAAATTTGACGCGCCGGTTGCCTTTGAATTCCGCCTGATGATCCTTGATCATCGGCAGAACGATATCGCCGCCGATATAGGAAAAAGACTGGCCTTCGACAAAACTACGCATCCAGTTGAAATCGCCGCACGGCGCATCCACGATCGTACGGATATTGAACGCGCCCATCAGTTGCGGCAGGCCGTCGCGCAAAGTCTTCGTCCTGGCGAGCGTCGAACTTGGGCCTGATCGGCTTTCTGCGCTCTTCCAGCCGTTTTCAAGATAGATCCTGGTAAATACATCTTCCACGGCCGGGTTTATCCTTCTTTGATCACGACGCCTTGGCGGCAAGTTGTTCAGCGGAATTGGAAACATCTTCCAGGGAGGCGTCGATGGCGTCGATCGCCGCCTTCGCCTTGCCGCTCAAGGCCGGGTATAGATCGCGAAACATGACTGAGGCACGGAATTCGCCGTAGGCGGCAACCCAGTTCCGGATACCCCAGTCGGGACGCCTGACGCCCTCGGCATCGGCAACAGAAATAGGGACCCGGTTGGGACTGACATGGATGCCCGGCACGGGCCGCCACATCTGGTCGTGCTGCGGCAATCCCTTGCGGTCGCAGATGGTGCCGAGCACCACTTCGTCATTTTCGCGCTGAACATCGATGTCGGCGATATCCGGCAGGGGGTACATGGCTTCCCACCTGGCGAAATGCAGCCCGGTCATGCGGGCCGTGCCCGTCCGCCGGCTATTGGCATAGGGCAGGTTCATGGTGTCCATGAATTTCAGATGCTGAGCCGGAAAATTGCGGTCGAGATGAATGATGTCAATGTCGCCGATATAGATGTTGTCGGCCCTGGTCAGGGGTTCGTTCAGGAAACGAACCGTATTGGGCAATATTTTTTTGCCGTCGCGATACCAGTCGACATCACGCAACAGGAAACGATCGCCGAAATGCTGATGCAGGCTATGCAAGGCGTCCGGATTGGCTGACATAAAAGCGTCGGCGGCGACCAAGCCGACTTCGGCGCGTGTGTCAGGCACGCTCCACAGAACGGAAGCGATATATAAGGGAGCAAAGTCTTCGTAGCCGGCGTCAGCACAGGTAAAAAACAGCAGGCTTGGCATGTTTATCCTTCTTCGGCCCAAGGCCGAACGACACTGTCCCGCAAGGCTTAGCGAGAAACATGTAAGGAAAAAATAGGCTTGGTGAACGTCGAGGTTTAGCGCGCGATTACCTGCGCTTTCTTGATATCTTTCCGGCTGCCGCGCGCGGCGCACTCATCGCCCTGTTCATGCGCCGTGCTTTTCCCGCCGACGTCGTCATGGCGGCATCCGGGTTCTCAGCAAGCCAGCGCTCTGCCTTTTCCAGCCTGTGCGCGGCGTTCTTGTCATGGGGATCAAGTGTTATGGCGGCGGATGCCGCGTCACGCGCCTCCGCATGACGGCCAAGGCTGAGCCAAACACTGGCAAGATGGGCGTGATAGGCGGCGACACGCGGCGCTAGCTCTATCGCTTTCTGGGCCGGCGCCAGAGCCTTATCCGCCTCCCCTTTCTGAACGTAAACGGCGCTCAGACGCCGCCATATTCCCGGTTCCAGCAATCCGGACTTTTCCGGTACGATGGCCAGAGCCGCCTTGAACGTCGCCTCGGCATCCTCCAACGCGCCGGCCTGAAACATGAGCAGTGCGGCCTCGTTCAACGTCGAAGCGTCCTGCGGGTGGGTTTGGGTCATTTTGTGAGCCTGGGCTAGAGCTTCGGGGAGGGCTTTTCTGGCAAGATGCATCTTGCCATACATGAGCAGGGCGGCTGGGTTATCGGGTGCGGACGCCAGCAGGGCTATGACGACGTCCTCCGCGAAGACGTTCATGCTTTTTTCCTGTGCCAGCCTGGCTATCAGCAAATAGACATCAGATATTTCGCGAGCGTCGAATTGCGCCAGGCGTTTGTCGAACAAAGCCTTGGCACGTTCAGGGTTTTTGCGCGCGTAGGTGCTGCACGTCGTGGCTATTCGCACATTCGCCGTGCGCCTGCGCCTGCGGGCAATCGTTAAAATACCGTCGTCATCGCCGGCCAGACACATGTCGATCAGGTCGGTTACAGCCTGCGTGCCGCGAAACAACGTAATTGGAAAATGGATCGTCCGCGGCAAGCCGATGGCCGTTATGCCGGGTACGTTTCGGCAAATTCTCCGGACGTTTTCCGTGTCCTCGGTATAATAGGGGTCGTAAAACACATAGGCATCCCCGCCCACGTCGGACGGAGCAATCGCCATGTCAGCGTTAAGGTGCTCCTTAAACGAACTCAGGAAACGTTTGTCGAAATCGCCGACGTCCTTCGGATCAATGGAAAATTGCGGCGCGAACGACAGGACATGACTAGCTCCCAATCGGGCGCTGTACTTCAGGGCAGCGTAGCCCCCCATGGACGTGCCGATGACGATAATCTTTTTGAATGCAGCAAGTTCACCGCGCAGGACTTCTATGGCCGCAACAACATCTTTTTGCGGATACCAGTTGGGTCCGCGCGGCATGAAACCGATCATACTGAGGCCCGCTTTGTCCGCTACGGACTTAAGCCAATAGGATGATCCGTTGGCCACTTCGTTTTTGGTCGCGAAAGAAATGACAAGATAGTCCGTCGCCCCCGCCCGGCGAAGGACTTCTATAAGATCGGTGCGATACACAAGCGACGGTTCGACCGGATCGGACTGCTTCCTCATTGCCCCGGCTGGAGAAACTGCGTTCATTCAGCTACCAGCAGAGGAGGCGGACTTTCCATCCATTCGGAATTGCCTTTTTGAGTTGAAAGCCCGTCCTTCTCCAAAAGGCATTTGCGCAAGTATCGGCTGTAATCCCCCGCGCCGAGCTGGCCGATCAACTTTTCCAGCTGACTGGAATTGATAAAGCCGCTTCGCCAGGCAATTTCCTCTGGACAGGCGATCTTGAATCCTTGGCGCCGTTCCAGCACGCGCACAAACTCGGCGGCATCGAGCAGACTGTCCGGCGTACCGGTATCGAGCCAAGCGTAGCCGCGCCCGATCGGCTGCACGTTGAGTTGGTTGCGCTCAAGGTAAACCCGGTTGACATCGGTAATTTCAAACTCGCCACGCGGCGACGGTTTGATATTGGCGGCGATATCCACGACCTGGGCATCATAAAAATAGAGGCCGGTCACTGCCCAGTTCGAGCGCGGCGCCACAGGTTTCTCTTCGATCGACAGCGCGCGCATGGCATCATCGAACTCGACGACGCCGTAGCGTTCCGGATCGGCGACGCGATAGGCAAAAACGCTGGCGCCATGCTGTAAGAGGGCCGCTTCGGTCAGGAACGCCGACAACGAGGGCCCATAATAAATATTGTCGCCTAAAATGAGGCATGAAGGTCGGCCATCTACAAAATCGGCGCCGATATGGTAGGCTTGTGCCAAGCCTTCAGGGCTAGGCTGCTCGGCATAAAGGATATTCATGCCCCATGTGCCACCATCTCCGAGGAGTTTTTGATAGGATGGCAGGTCGTCGGGCGTGGAAATGATGAGCACGTCGCGGATGCCCGCCATCATCAACGTAGACAACGGATAATAAATCATAGGCTTATCATAGATTGGCATCATCTGCTTGGACATGCCGAGGGTCATCGGAAACAGGCGCGAACCTGTGCCGCCGGCAAGAATGATGCCCTTCATTGACGCGTACCTTAGATAATAGCTGGCATGGACTTTAAGTCACCGCTTACTGTGCCAACAGCTTCAATGTCAGCCTGAACGATCTCATCTAAAGAATCGATATCTGTTTGGGGCTTTGATCGGTGCCAAATTTTTGAAACGGAACTAGTCCGCGAATGTCCTGCGGCCCAAGTGGAGGATGATCATAAGCTGGTTTGGCTGTTGCCCTTGGAGATTATCAAACGTTTAAAAACGAAGGATATGCGTGGGCGATGGTGCTGTGGCTGAGGCACTGAGATAGATAAGTGGCGGTGTGATCACTGCATCTTTTTGTTATTGCGGAATATCGGTTGCTCTCATCTCCCCAAGATAGACGGGGGTATAGGTGACGTCGCGGCTAAGCGGTGGCATCCCATAAGTGTGAGGCATGCCCCGTGTTCTTGCTAGGGTGCAAAGTATGCCCCCGTGAGCATCAGGTGCCCGGGATATTCCGCAGCGATTGCGCAATCACACGGGCAATCGTTGAACGCCGATCTTGGGCGTCCGCCGGATCAACTGCCGTCATCTGCACCTTGACCTTGTAGCCTTTCACCGTGTGCTCCTCGACCTCCGGTACCATCAGCGCATCAAGCGCGGCGGGAACCGCATCTGCCGTGAGATAGACGATTTTGGGTAGATCGCCTTCGGATATGACCTTCTTGGCAGCGGACTCAATGGCTTTGAGGCGCTTTGCATTGGCGCCTATGGCAAACACGTAGGTAAAGCCGGCGGCGACACATTTGACGAGGTTCTGCGCTTCATACGCCGTGGTGGAGGTGACGGAGATTTCGCAGGCAATGGAAAGCGTGTCGCGGAACAAGGCGATATCGACTTGGCCATTTCCCGCCGGTGCCTCGATCACCGCGCGGAACCCCCGCTCCTCAGCCAAGCCTTTAATCAGATGCTGTACATAGCGATGCTGCGAACCGCCCTTACCAAGTTCGCGTTCTGCAACTGGCGTACGCGGTTGCAGCGGCGGAACCGGCGGTGGCACGTACGTAGGTTCCGCATCATCATCGTCAACAGGCGTCGGCGTGCGTTCTACCTGTTCTGGCTTCAGTGCCGATAGTCCTCGCTTCGCTTCCCGTGCGCGTGGCGTTTGGATATCTGCGTCATCATCAAATCCGTCGCCACCGAACGTATGGTTCGGCAGGTCGGCCAGGGAGCACGCGTAGCGTTCGCGGTTGCCATTCATGATGTCTGCGAACGCCTCCTCACTTGCAATCGGCTGGCGCTCCAGGAAACCCAGTGGGATCGAGAGACGGACGGCCCGTGGCGTTTCATGCTTCAGCCACACCGCAAACTCGGTGCGGTCGGGGAAGCGGTGCATGTCCTCGATAAAGTCGGACGACGTGCGCATCTCACCGGACAACTCGTGCGCATCGCGTGAGGACACGCCGCCGGCACATTTAAGACTGGTGTTGGCGAGCATGGCAGACCGCAGTTTAGGCGACAACTGGCTCAGTGTCTGGTGCGCGAGCGTGAGGCCCACTTTATATTTTCTGGCCTGGTTCAGGATGGTCTCGATGGAATCGTCAAAATACTCCTGGGCTTCGTCCACGTAGACATAGGTGGGAACGCGGTCACTCGCAGGTATGGTGGATCGTTCAAGCGCCGCCTGGGCCAGCATGGCGATGAAGAACCGGCCCAGAAGCGCACTGCCCTCATTCTTGAGGAGGTCCTTGGCCGTAGAGATGAGGATGATCTTGCCCTCGTTCAGCGCCTCGAAGAGATCGAGCTTGTTGTCCGGCTGCGCAAACATGCGCTCGAAGGCCGGCGTCGAGAGGACACCCCAGAGGCGTTTCAGGATTTGCTGTTTGGTGGCCGAAAAAGACGGCTGAAAGAACTCCTTCTCGAAAAAGAACCGCGCCGAGCCTTCAAGCTTGGCCATGTACGGCTTGAACGCCTTGCCGTCCTCCATGATCCGCATAAGCGTATGAATGTTGGCATTCGGAATCACGAGCATCAGCCGCGCGAGGTAGCGGAAGATAACACCCTGCTTTTGCGTCAGTTCCGAACCGAGCATGGAGCTAAAAAAGAGTTCGTACAACTCGACCACCCCGTTCAGTACCCGCTCGCGATCCGCGAGGCTATAGGACGTAAGGCGGTCAAGGTGGCTGTCAAACAGGTTCAAGGAGCACGGAAACCCCACGTCGGCCGGATCGATGATGATGACCCGCTCCGCCAAACTCTGCGGCTCGTCCGGATCAAACAGCTTCAGCCGCATCAGCTTGTTGATGAGATCGCCCTGGCTGTCGATCACGACGACCGACCGGCTTTCAGTTTGCGCCGCCACCAGATCGTGGTGGATCATCCGCTGCATCAGTTGCGTTTTGCCGTGACCGGTGCCGCCGACAATATGACAGTGCTCAAACCGCGCCTCATGCGGAATATGGAAAGGAACCATCACCTGGGTAAAGGCGAGTAATGGCGTCTGATCGAGGTAGAGCTTAGCCAGCTCGTGCGGCGACTTCACCTTCTGCCGCGTCGGCAGGATAAGGGGTTCGTCATATTTGCTCAGGTCTTCGTACAGACTACGACCCGACGCCCGGAACATATTCCGGGCCGCCTGTTCGGTGGCCTCAAAGCAGATATTGTTATCAAACAAGGCTCTGGTTCGCGTCAGTTGCCATAAGGCTTCGACAAACTCGGCCGGCTGCGACACGAGGTCGAGAAGCGGAACACCGAAAAACTCGTCTTCCCGCCACGAGCCGTCACACGAAGGCGGTAACCGCCTGAAGAGATCGATAAGGCCGTCATGCATCCGTTCTTTGAAGAGGCCGAACATAAACTCAAAGTGCGACGACCAGCGCGCACGCCGCGCCAGCGCTTGGCGGAACTCAATCGCAATATCAGGATGGCGCTCGATGACATACCAGTCCGGTTCAATGGGAAGGAGATATTCTTCCCATAAGAGGCGATCCACCATATGGCAGGTCGCCTGAGTGACGGATGAGCATAAATTTCGCTTCGTAGCCGCCATCGCGCCAAACACGATATCGACCACCGGCTGCACGAGGCGCGTGTCCTGAAACGGCGACCGCTGCCAGAGGTTCTCGGTCTCGGCCCACTGTTCGCGCATAGCGGCAAACTCGCGGTCGCGCGCGCTTCCCAATAGCCAGTTATAGAGATTGCCCCACGGCACGGAGCTACAGCTCCATCACTTCCTCGCCGCCAAAATGCATGGCCGCTTCAAGAATTTGCTTAAACATAAGGGCTGCGTCCCGAATCTGCGCCTCGATGCCCAGCATCTCGACAATGTCGCGGCATTCGATGACCTTGCCCTTGAAAAGGTCATGTACCTGGAGCGTGGTCAGGGTGGCATTGGAGAGCGCCGCCTTGGTAATGCCCACAAACGTGTCGCCGCCATCGCGCGGCATGCGGTTCACGTACAAGGACGTCGAACTGAGATCGTATTTGAAGACGGCAGCTTGTTCCTCGTCCGTTAAATCAGCGCGAACGGTCAATTTGAAAACAGGGGTACCACCCAGCATTGCTTTACGCTGCTCACGGCGAAGTAGAATTTTCATAGCCGCCTCCCATATACACGCATATGTAGGCAAAAGTGAGAAAAATACAATCTAAAAGTGAGGCGTGTTCACATAGTCGTTGAGCGGCAATAAGCATTAAATCTGGATTTCCGCCGGCAATTTGACGGACACCTCCGCCATGAGCGCTTCGGGCGTCGTCCCAAGTGCACGCGCAAATACGCAAAACTCAATGACATCGACACGACGCACGCCGCGCTCCACGAGTGACACAAACGGCTGATCCCGCCCGATCCGCTTGGCCACTTCAACTTGGCTCAATCGCGCCCGTTTCCTCGCGGCGATGAACGTCTGTACGAAAATACCGTAGGCATCGGTGAATTGAGATTTGGGCATGAACTGGAACCAATAAACCAGTCCTTGACACTATATGCGAGCTTCATATATGTGATCTTCGCCTATACGAAGATCACATATCGTTTGCACGCGGGGGTTGGCATGAAGGTCTATCTGATAACGGGTGTCGCGTTGGCTCTGCTTACCGGCTGCTCGTCCATGAATATGGCGTCAATGACGTCGTTTACCCATCACAATACGACGTCGGCGCATGTGCATGAATCGTTCACATACAATCCGGCCAGCAACGCAAATCTACACGTTGAGGTGCTGTCGGTGGCAATGGCAGGCGATCCCGACTTCATTCCCAGCGATCCGAACTGGCTCCAGGTTCGGGTGAAGATCACTAACACGGGAGCGCGCACCATTACGGTAACGGATATAAGCGAGCGGTTGTCGGATGACACCGTCCTTCCGTCGTCCAGTACTGGCGGCGAGCTTATTAAACCACCAAGCATGGTGAAGGAGGCACTGCTCACTACCGGTGTCGGCGTCGGCGGCATGGTCGTCGGGTCAATGCTGTTTCCGCCTGCTGCCTTGGCAAGCGCCGCCTTTATT
>FTDD01000200.1_pt1 | contig 16946 bp, 13 predicted proteins | sample 1639881 | NCBI WGS metagenome assembly FTDD01 (sample SAMEA3914869, study PRJEB12502) | metagenome | biome: forest; material: soil | place: USA | collected 2012-03-12 | depth 0.1 m | reverse complement strand
TCTGAAAATTTCTAAAAGATATTCAAATATGCTCGCGGCAGCTGTTACCGATTGGATATGTTTATTGCCGTAAATTTCTTTGGGGTTGATCGGTCTATAACTGCCCAAATCACCGCTTGTTGAAAGGCCACGCCACATCCTCGGAAAATATATCCCAGGCGGTATGGTAGATATTTGAACATCCTTCTTATTTATATAAGTATTATTTAATCCAAGAAAGTGCCAACCTGCGTTTACAATCTCATCAAATGAATCAAACAACGCAGGGTCTTCTTCCCGGTAGCTCGCTTTGATGGACTGCCATTTGCTCATTGGCCTAGAAAACTCGCTTTCAAATAGATCGCCGGGCCGGAAGAAAGAAAGTGTCTCAGGATCGGAGAGCCAAAAAGCAGCAAATTCTTCGTTCTGGCTGATGACCTTATATACTTTTTTGGAGGGGCTGACGGTCATTTAGCGGTCTCCTGACACGTCAATAACAATAACCTTAAGCCGTGCTGCCATTTCTGGCGGCAGAATTGACAATAGCTTAGCCTCTAAATCCTGCGCTGACGTTGGCGGTTCCATACCGCGCGGCGCTTTTGGAATCGAAGTCGGGCGTTTGTCGCCAAACCAGAAAACGATGTAAAATCCAAGTCCTTTGGATTCTGGATCGTGCGCATAAAACCGTTCGAGTTGCCCCTCCATGGCCGTCCAAAGGTCCGCGTGATAATCCCTCTTTAGTTCGCACAAAATTTTCTTGCCGGGCATCACAGCAGAAATATCAGCCCGCTTGTCACCGGCCATATGACCTTCCGGCTCCATTTGAATACCGAGCGGTGCCAGCCTTTGTCGCAGCAGTGTAACCAATGCATCGCGGCAGGCTTCCTCTGGACGTGGCTCTTCAGCACGACTGTATTGATCAACATTCCAAAACATTTTCCAGATGTCGGTGTTGCCGTGCGCTATTTCATGTCTAAAGTCTCGCAGATAGGCGCTGAGTAATGCATGAAAATCAGATACTGTCGCGGGAGCTTTATTTGAAAGGGCCTGCACAGCCTGAAACCAGGTTGGCCGGTCATATTCCACGTCAAGACGGACGCGACGTTGCTCACCAAGGGAGCGCTGCAACAACGACTTATAACTAACCAAATGGGGATCAGCCACAAGGCGTTCGAGGCTTTGCGTAGCCGCAGCTGTCGGAACGGCACTCAACGTCCCAACTAAGAACGAGAAGTATTCCGACGCATCCCAAGGATTTGTGTCACCCGACCAACCGCCAGTAGGATGAGAAACATTGGGAAAAAGCTCGCCTAAAAGCTGGATAATAAATTCGAGTGAGTCCTGTGGCAGTTGATAGCTCGGCGTAGCCTCACGAAGAATGCCAATTTGGCTGCGCAGCACGAACATGAGATTTCTGTCCGCGCGCGCTCGAACTTCAAATTGAGCTTGATATGTTTTAGGTGCCCACAAATAAGCGGCTGCCAGCCAGCGGTCGGCCTGCAGCGGCTCAAGTGAAACGGTACCTGTTATGGCATCTGCTGCCAGCGCGCCAAATTCGGTCTGCGTTGACGGCAGAGAACTAGCCGCTGCGAGAAGCTTGCGTAGGCTAAAATCATCACAATTTGGAAAATCCCGAAGCAAATCGATAACGAGGTTGCCACGGTTAGGCGCGAACGCATCATCGGTTAGGAGTTCGTTCAGCCCCTCGACAGTATTGGCGCGTTCCGCAAGGCGAATTCGGGCGACGTCAAGATAGGCATCGCGGGCGACAGCAGGGAAACGGTTTATGAGCGCCACGCGCCAAGCTGGTTCACGCCACTGCTCGACGCCATCGCTGACCCGGGGCACGGGTGTTACCAATGAGAAAGCCAATATCGCCTTGGCGAAGTCGTCTGATAGCATCGACAAGTCGTCTCCGCTCTCCCAGATTTCATCAAGGGCCGCGAGAATAGCGTACCACCAGTCATATTGCCGCCGCTCCGGAATCAACCTTGCGACATCGGCGTAGGTCGGCAAGTCATTTCTGCGGAGCGAAGCCCGGATCGCTTCCAACGCAGACGCCAATCTTTCCGGTCCAAGGTAATCCGAAAGGCGTTCATGCGGAGTCGCGTCACGGCGGACGTCGCTATACATACCGAAGTAAAGGCGACCTAGATGCTGAAGCCAACCCAGATGTCCGCCCGCCTGAATAACATCAATATCCGTGTCAAAAGCTTTGCGGTCTTTAGCTATTCCTTGGTTCTTGTCCGTTCGGCGGCCGGTCGCATTAGGGAAATAGTTGTCAGGCAAGGTGACAAAGCTGCGTTGCTCACGTGCAGCTTCGAGCTCTGTATCGCCGTCAGCGAGGCTGTAAATATGCTCAAAAATGCTCCGGTCAGACGGGGGCAGGCGAAAACTTAACGACAACACCATGTCATAAAGCATTGCACGTCGTGGTACGGCTTCGTTCGGCAAAGCGGCAAGCGCCGCCTCAATTAACATCCGGTCGGGAATTTCGGAAAGTGTCATTTCCTGAAATTCCCGCAATCGACTCCAAGCAGTGTTAGTGTCAGTGAGCGCCGAAAAGAAATGATCAGCCATCGGTCTGAAGCGGTGAGCCGTTTTACGCATTTCCGGTCGCAAATCCTTGGCTACACTTTGTGAGCCCCTGAATGCATGACGTGTCGCGAGCCATCTTAATGCGCGTTCGGCGTCATTGCCTGCTGGCTGGGACCACCCTCTCACCATGAGGCGAGCGTAAATGGCCCCTACTTCGTCAGCGCTTCGACGATGATTTGCCGGCGGGTAGGCAATGCTGTCAAGAAGTGCTGGAATGTCCTCCGTAGGAACAGCGTCGGCCAATCGCCAAGCAATCCCAATCATGTTGCTTTGCGAAGATTTCGCAAGATCGGTCATAAATTGAAGCACGTCCGGAACGCCGTATGGCTTTCCATATAGCTGACGCAAAATTTGGGCTCGCAGACGCAGATCGCTTTCCGTATTCCCCATTGTGGAGGCGGCAACTCTTACGGCTTCTTCGGCCGCCTCGCCCACATGGAACAGTGCTTCTAACGCCTGTTGTCGCTCGGCAAAAACTAGGCCTGAGGCCTGGAGAATAATTTGAAGGTCTGGAATCATATCCGGCAGCGGCTGCCCAAAAGTCATCGCCTCCAGGACAATGGACCGGACGCCGAAATTCGATTCCGAACTATTCAGGATTGCTCGAAATTCCGGAACTATTGCCTGCCTTGACAAAGCGCCGGCCGATTGAGTCTCCCAATCTCCAGAGCGAAACCAGGGATTTTCGCGTGACAACTTATCCAGTGCGTGGACCAGTTTGGACACCGACGAGGTAGGCAACGCATTGACATCACCGTAGGTCAAAATGCCATAAGGATCGGCGCTAATTAGCTGATCCGCATATTCCGGTAGGTTAACCGTAAGCCAGGCGTGAAGTCCCCGAAGCTCGGTTGCGGGTTTACCATCCACTCCCATTAGTGCGGTAACGCGCCCAATTGGCAGCCCATTCCGGATTTGGTGAGCGAGAAAATTTGCCGCCAAATATGCTGCCGTGGTCGGATGAGCGTAGTGGACGGTTTCTAATGGCTCGGCAGCATCGAAAACCCGCCGCCCCAATGCCGCTTGAACTTGGGTTTGAGGCATGAGGGTCATGGAACGATAACCCGGAACAACGTCGTCGCCACCTTGTTCGGTAACGGAGATTCCGTCGATGTCACCGATCAACCCTGCTGCACAGACGGCACCAGCAGCTAAACGAAGTTCGTCCGGCGTGAAGACGCCCGCCCCCACCGATGCGTGCTCGATATTGTGCTCTTGAAGCAAAATATCCGTAGCCATGGCATATAGCTCACTCAAGTTCTTCGGCCACGTGCCCGCTTTGACGGCTTGCCAAAGCATTATCAGATTTTGTGGATTTAGGAGAAAGTCGCTGAGGCCGCGCACCCGGGCCTCAGCAACAAACTCTTCTACGTTGTCACCTTCGCTAGCTATACCGCGAAGCACTGCTACCTTTTCATCTTCGTTGAGGGGTTCGAGCCGCAATACAGTTGCGCCACCCTGTTGAGCTAAATAGGGAGCGAGTGCAGCAAGATCGCTGTTGCCGAGCCAGTCAATTTCTCTGCACGATATTCTCACCTTTTCCGGCTCTGACGCGAAAAGTTTTTCAACGATCCTGTCAATCGTTCCCTTGTCACCCCGTCCTGCGCGTTGCTCATCGAGAGCATCTATATAGAGCTCTTTTCCTTTTAAACGATCTGGTGGCAGACTTAGGAAGGTTCTGGCCTTGAGGTAGAGGCCGCCGGTTTTGCCAGCGGTCGTTTTGAATAAGTGAGTTTTGCCTGCGCCCGGATTACCAAGGACGATTAAATTGGGTTCGTGCAAAAAATCCAAAAACGGAGCGGGTTCCTGCGGATCGGATGGTGACGCCGCCGGGGAGAGACGTCTTACATTTCGCGTCATTGGATTATTCTCATTATTGGCGCGCTAAAGCTGAGCCTCGCATTGCAAAAGTCAAGTGCTCCCGGGCTCTTTTGACGTCCGTGAAAGGAGGTCACGCTTTGAAATTGGTTGCGGGAAGAGGATTTGAACCTCTGACCTCAAGGTTATGAGCCTTGCGAGCTACCGGGCTGCTCCATCCCGCGAGAATGAAGAAGCGGTAACATAATACCCCATTGCAGCCGAAGACAAGGCTTATTTTCCGCCAATATTGCGCCTTAGCCGCTGGCGACGGTTTGCAGCCAAGTCGCCGCTTGAGATGCCTTCGAGGCGGCAGTGAAAATGGCTTTCTTGTCAGCTTTCAGCACCTTCAGCCACGACGCCAGATACTGCGCATGATCGTCGCGCGGTTCGATAGTGACGCCAAGTTCGGCGCACAAGAAAGCAGCGCCAAGCTCGGCTATCAGTTCTTCCATGGCATAGGCATTATCGCCAAATCGCTTGCCAAGCTGGCGATCGCAGCGTGTCGCGTGCGATGTCCAGTGGGTCAGTTCGTGTAGCAAAGTCGAGTAATAGGCTTCCTGGGCGGTGCTGGTCGGCGTGCCGACAAAGTCAGTTATTGCCGGCAATTGGATTTCGTCGGTGGATGGGCGGTAATAGGCGCGCGATCCGCCATGATGGATCACAGCCCGGCTGGCTTTCACCAAGGCGTCGGCCGCCGCAATCGGCTCGATCATTGTCGGCGTGTTGGCCGTGGCAAGGTCGTAACCATCAACCTGTTCGGCGGAAAATACCGGCGTCGCGCGGGCGAACAAACGGGTTTCGGTTTCGTCGCCGCTTTCGGCGTCGGGGTTGGCGTATTCCAATTCCTTGTAGAAGACGACGTAAGAAGATTTCTCACCTCGGCGCACCTGTGCGCCGGCCTCGGCCCATTGCTTATAGGTACCCCAAACGCCGGAGCTATAGCCGCGATTATAGGACGCGGCCCATAGAGCCACCACGTTGACGCCACGATAGGACTTCTTCGACACAATATTCTTGGGTGCCATGATGTTACCCCGGCTGTGCCAGGGCAGTTGGAAGTCACCGGGGCCACGCTCGATGGCGGCGACGATCTGATCGGTGATGTGCTGATGAATGTCGAAGGCGGATTGGGAAACCTGCGATTTGCGTTGCGCGGAAGACATTGAACTCTCCATGTTCAACCGCGGGCCATCCCGCGGCTTCATGGTGAGCCAAGCGCGCTGGCCAATGGCCGGCGGTCACACCCCGCATCAGCGCCCGCCAGGGGGCGGAGCTGCACGGAGCGAAGCGAAGGAAGCGAGCCGGGTTGACCGGCGGGCGGACAGTGCGATGCCTGCTCATGTCCTGAAGCCGTGATGAGCCTGCTCGCAGTAGTGAGTTGCTTGTGTTCGCCGCAAGCCAGTCGATGACATCAATCCCTTGCATAATCATCGCCCGCACGGCGGTGCAGTCTTACGGCTCGGCCTGTTACCGTCACTTTCCCCCTGTATGCATAGAACGGAGAGTAACAATGGCTATGGATAATTTGAATGACGGCACGCTTGGCGCGCAGCCGACGGATGCAGCGAACCAATCGCAGGATCAGCGACAGAACCTGGGCGAGTCGCAAGACAATGAGCCGGAGCCTGATCTGAATAACGGTGCCGACGCCATTGAGGACGATGCAGGCCTCGACGTCGATGACACCGGTACCGATCCCGGCGACATCGATGATGCGGATGCAGATATCGACACGGATGCCGACGATACCGTTGACGACCAGCCGGCAGCCGTCGATCCCGGCACTGACCTGGACAACGGCGACGCTGACGCGCCTGACGCCGACAATCCGAACGATCTGGATGAGGAAACCCCAGCAGCATAAGCACGCCGGCCGACCACAATAAAAGCGGCGAGCGTCCAGCGCTCGCCGCTTTTTTGTCGAAGATAAGTGGGGATCAGGCCGAACTAGGCAGAAGGCGTTGCGACGCGGCCGGCCAGGTCAAGGATTCCGATTAAGGCGTCTGGCATTGGCGCGGGCGCGCGCATGAATGGGCGTCAAGCCGCTACCAGCGATCTTCACAGCATTGCCGGACACGTCCATCGCTGTAGCCGAGACCGCCATGAGCGCGTGACCCAATGCCATCTGGCGCGTTGCCGCTTCCATTGGCGTCGTGCTCAGCGCCAAAGCAAAACCCGCTTGGCCGACAGCCATAATGTTGCTGACAACCTGCGATGAAATCTCCATGCCGATGCCCATCACTTGCGCGCTCATTGCCTGCGCGCTTTCCTGGGCCGCATCGATCTTTTCCTGCCCCATGAGGGTAAACTCCGCGCGGTCACGCGCACTTGGATCGTTGCCCGCCGTCATCATACGTAAACTGCGGTGGCCGATGACTTCCGCAGATGCGAGCATCATTTCCCCACCACGCATGGCGAGCCGGCTCCAAGCCGCGTAGAGGTTGACCTCGGGTGAAGCGCTCACGACCAACGGCCATAGGACGAACGACGTTGCGCTTCAAAGAGCGAAAGCGCCAAAGTGGCAAGCCCGATGCCCGAAACAAGGGCGACCGCCACACAGGTAAGCGGCCTGTCGTGGAAAAATTCCTCAATTTTAGCGCCCACGTCCTGCGCCACCGGCGCGGAGGGAGCAACGGACGGACGGGTCGGCTGAGCGGCCGCTGTTCCAACGGCGCTACCGGCGTCTTCCGGCAAGGTCGCGCTGGAAGTGGCAGGGGTTTGGTCGGGTGAAGGAATCGGCTGCGGGCCGGAAGGTGCGAAGTTATCCATGATCGGCGTCCCTATGCAGTGCCGTAAGCGGCAGCGTCCAAGTGCACGTCAGGGCGATAAGTTAGATATGTCTGCCGGTGTGGTTTAACTAAAGGCTGCATAAGATAGCTGAGAATACGCCACCTGCGCCGGCAAACCGGCTCACTTATTCAAAATGCGATCTACGCACCAATCGACTGACCGCTAATCTCGATCCAGGCCGGCGCATGATCGGAAGTCTTTTCCCAACCGCGCACATCACGATCCACCCCAGCCGAAACCAAGCGCGGCTTGAGCGTTGGGCTGACCAAAAGATGGTCGATCCGCAGACCTGAATTGCGCTCCCAGCGGTGGCGCAGATAATCCCAGAAGGTGAATATCTGCTCGTCAGGGTGCAGGTGGCGAATGGCGTCCGTCCAGCCCTGAGCCAGCAGATCCCGATAGGCCTGCTTCGATTCCGGATGAAATAGCGCGTCATCAACCCAGCTTTTCGGATTCAAGGCGTCGAGCTCGGTCGGGATGACATTGTAGTCGCCGGCCAAGATGACGGGAATGTCTGCCTCCAACAGGCTGGCGGCGTAGTTCTGCAGGCGCTTAAACCAGCCCAGCTTGTAATCGAACTTCGGCCCCGGACAGGGATTGCCGTTCGGCAGATAGAGACAGCCGATCAGCACACCGTTCACTGGTGCTTCAATATACCGGCTATGCGCATCGTCGGGATCGCCTGGTAATCCACGCCTTGTCTCATGCGGTTCGACGCCACGCGCCAATATGGCCACCCCGTTCCAGCTTTTTTGGCCATGCCAGATGGCCTGATATCCAGCGTCCTCTATCGCCGCATGCGGAAACTTCTCATCCGGCGATTTCAATTCCTGAAGACAGACAACATCCGGTTCGGCTTCTTCAAGCCAGCGCAACAGGACTGGCAGCCGCCCGTTGACGCCGTTGATATTGTAGGTGGCTATTTTCATGGGGCGCTCGCTTAGGCGGCTTTTGCGGAAGTGAGTATTCTCGCGGAGCGGACGGTAAAGACACAATGGGAATGGTGAGGCGAAACTAAGACGTGCGGGTTGCCGGCGAAAGCCCATTACTGGCCGAAGAGACTCGATCAAGTGTCATACGGTTTCCGTGGCTCGGCCTATTGATCCTTTATATTTTCGAAGGGTATGAAAGCGGCTTCTATACAATTGGGGCTAGCTAACTTTTCATGTTGCGGGACCAGATCAGCCGTTCGGTGAGACGACTTGCCTAGTGATATGCCCATCGCCCAAGCGCCCCGATCTGTCGTGTCGTTCAGCGATATGCTTCGTGACGCAGGTGGTGACACGGGGCGTCTGATTGCCGATTTCGATTGGGCACGTACCTCCATTGGCCCCATTGATACCTGGACGCAGAGCTTACGCACCATTGTTGGGTATATGCTCCGTTCTCCCGTTCCACATGTCTTGCTGTGGAATGAAGATGGCGTCATGCTTTACAACGACGCCTATTCGGAATTTGCAGGAGCCCGTCACCCGGCCTTGCTGGGCTCCAAGGTTCGTGAAGGCTGGCCGGAAGTGGCCGACTTCAACGACAATGTTATGAAAGTCGGTCTGGCGGGCGGCACTCTAGCCTATGTTGACCAAAACCTGATGCTTTCCAGGAATGGAGCGCCCGAGCAAGTCTGGATGAATCTCGACTATTCGCCGGTGCCCGATGAAAACGGCAAACCCGTGGGCGTCATGGCTATCGTCGTTGAGACGACGCAACGCATTCTGGCCGAGCGTCGAGCAAACGAAGAACGCCACCGGCAAGAAATCATGCTGGCGCAGATGCCGGGCTTTGCCGGGATACTCAACGGGCCTCAGCACGTCTACACCTACGTCAACGATGCTTATATTTCCATTGCCCGCCGTTCCAATCTTGTCGGCAAGTCCGTGCGCGAGGCACTTCCTGAACTGGAAGGCCAGGGCTTTTTCGAACTTCTCGACGAAGTTTATCGAACCGGCACGCCATACGTAGCGCATGCCATGCCGTTCCGGCTCGAAGGCGAAGATCGCGATCAATATATTGATTTCGTCTACCAGCCAATACGCGGCAGTGACGGCAAGGTAGCAGGCATCTTTGTCGGCGGCTACGATGTCACTGAAACCGTGCGCAGCGCTGAGGCGCTCCAGCAAAGCGAGGAGCAACTTCGCCGGGCGACCGAATTGGCGGAGGTTGGCCTCTGGGACGTCGATCTGGTGCAGGATACGCTTTATTGGGATCGCCGCTGTAAAGCGATGTTCGGCATATCACCTGACGTGCCCGTATCCCTGGATGACTTCTATGCCGGCCTGCACCCGGATGATCGCGAGCCTACCCGCCTCGCTTTTGCGGCGGCACTCAATCCTGAACTACGTGCGCTCTACGATGTTGAATACCGTACTGTCGGCAAGGAAGATGGCATCGTCAGGTGGGTTGCCGCTAAGGGACAGGGCGTCTTCGATGCCTCAGGACAATGTGTCCGCGCCACCGGCACTACTCTCGATATCACGCTACGAAAACAGGTCGACCTACGCCGCGACACTTTGGTGCAACTGCACGACGCCCTGCGCGAGGCCTCCGACATCGCGACAACTTCTTATGAAGTGGGGCGCATCCTGGGCGAGGCTTTGGGTGTTTGCCGGGTTGGTTACGGAACGATCAATCCGCGCGACGACAGCTTTGTCGTCGAACGCGATTGGAACGCAGACGGCGTGCAAAGCATCGCCGGCCACCTCAATTTGCGCGATTTCGGATCGTTCGTTGATGATCTCAAACAGGGCAAGTTCATTGCGATTTCCGATACGCGTAAGGACCCTCGCACCGCATCGGCGTCAGCCGCGCTTGAGGCTCGGCATGCGAGATCGTTCGTCAACGTACCGGTCGTTGAAGACGACAAAACAGTCGCTGTCTTATATATCAACCATGACCAGCCGCGCATGTGGACGCGGGAAGAAATTGCTCTCATCAACGACGTGGCGGAGCGCGCGCGGATTTCGGTTGAACGCGCCAGAGCGGAACACGACCTTCAGATTCTAGCGGCATCCTTGGAAGAGCAGGTTCAGCAACGAACGGCGGAACGCAACCTCCTGGCCACAGTGTTTGAATCGACGGATTCGTTTATCCATGTTGTCGACCTCGACTATCGATGGCTGGCGATCAACCCGGCCGGAGCCAGTGAATTCGCCCGGGCATTCGGGCCGCTTCCCAAGGTTGGTGATCGCATGCTCGACCTCGTCGATGATGCGGCCGAGCGTGCGGCCGTCGAAGCGATCTGGTCGCGTGCGCTCGCGGGCGAGGAATATACGACGGTCAATGAATTTGGTGCGCCCGGCCGGGAGCGCAACACATATGAGATGAAGTTCAACCGGCTTTACGACAAGGACGGCAAACGCATTGGCGCCTACCAAGTCGTCAGCAATATCAGCGAGCGCGTTGCGGCGGCGGCACGATTGGCCGAGGCGGAAGATCAATTACGCCAGGCGCAAAAAATGGAAGCGGTCGGCCAGTTGACGGGTGGCATCGCCCATGACTTCAACAATATGCTGGCGGTGGTGCTGGGTTCACTCGATCTGCTGAACCGCCGCCACGGCACTGACGACCCAAGGGCAAAGCGACAGATTGACGCCGCTGCCGACGCCGCAAAGCGCGCCGCCAACCTGACGCAACGTCTGTTGGCATTTTCTCGTCAGCAACCACTTCAGCCGGAAACGGTGGATGCCAACAGACTGGTTTCAAACATGTCCGAACTTCTGCACCATTCCATTGGCGCGGATATCAGGCTTGAAACTGTGCTTGCCGGCGGCATATGGCCGGTCCATGTCGACCCGAACCAGCTTGAAAGTGCTATCCTGAATCTTGCCGTGAATGCGCGGGATGCCATGTCGGGCGGGGGCCGCCTGACCATCGAGACGCAGAATGTTCACCTCGACGCGCGATATGCGCTTAAAGAGCCCGGCATCAATACAGGCCACTATGTGATGCTGGCCATCAGCGACACAGGCGCTGGCATGTCGGCCGAAGTCATCGCCAAGGCTTTCGACCCTTTTTTCACCACAAAGGAAGTCGGTAAGGGAACGGGATTGGGCCTCAGTCAGGTCTATGGCTTCGTGAAGCAATCCGGCGGCCATGTCAGGATTTATTCCGAGGTCGGCCAGGGCACGACGATTAAAATCTACCTGCCGCGCGATAAAGACGCCGTGATTTCCACGCCGCTGACGGAAGATATGTTTCAGGTCACGCTTGGCGAGCGTCGCGAGATTATTCTTATCGTTGACGACGAACCTGCCGTGCGCCAGTTCAGCGCCGACGCCTTTGCTGAACTTGGCTATGGCGTACTCGAAGCTGAAAACGCGGCGGCGGCTTTGCAACTAATCGGCTCTCACCCGGAAATTGCTCTGCTGTTCACAGATATCGTCATGCCGGACATCAATGGCCGGCAGCTTGTCGATGCGGCCCATATCATCCGGCCGGGCCTCAAGGTGCTCTACACCACGGGCTATACTCGTAATGCCGTCGTGCATAACGGTGTCCTCGATGCTGGCGTCGAATTGATCGGCAAGCCCTTCACCATTGATGAGCTTGCTGCGCGGGTACGTGAGTTGCTGGATCGACCTGAATAGTCGAGACCATGCATTCGCCACCGTCGAAACCCTATTGTGATAGTGCTCGGTTGGATGAGAATTTGAGCATTGAATGACATGGGAGGGGGCCAAGGTGGGCAATTCTCAGTAAGATATGAGGGTGATGAAATGGCAATTGATCTCCTCATTGCAAACTATCCAGGTGATCATCATGATGACGCTGCAAGTCGTCATGACCATCATGACCGCCTGCACATTGCTGCGGCTGGTCGCTGTCCACGATGTGCTGAGCTACATCGTGTTCGTCTGCGCCGTCGGCATGCTGCTGCGCAGCGGGTTGACCTTGTACTGGCCGCTCTATCTAACGGTCGCGCACAAGGTCGAGTTTAATGCGGAGCGCGTAGAATTTTATGGCCTGTTCGGCGGCCACGTCGGCGGTCTGCCGCGCGAGGCCATGCAGCAAATCGCGGTCGAGCGCACCAAATCGGAAAAGCACCCGGTGACGTTCCACCACTTCCTGGCCGACACCGGCTATATGCCGGCGTTCCCGACGCGCCAGGAACGGAACGCGCTGGTCCGCAACAACCTGTTGATGGCGGCCTATGCGCAGCCGGTGCACCTCGATCTGGCAGCATACAGGCCGACCTACGGCACGGCAGTGCCGCCCACGCCGGACATTCACGACCTGCGGCCACTGCAATAAGTCCAGGCACATCGTAAGCAACAATGCCGGCAGGGCGACGCCCTGCCGGCAAACTTTTGGCTATTTGGCCTCGGCGTCCTTTTCCTTGACGATACGCATGACCATGCGGCCCGTGAGCGGCATGGCATCGCACATGATGTTGAAGCCTTGCTTGTCGGCATGTTGCCAGGCAGCGCCAACCTGGGTCCAGTTAGCTTTGTCGCCTTCGCCGGTGACATTGTAGAGACGGTGAGTTGGCTTCGCGCCAGATTGCTTTTCGCTGGTTTCGGTCATGATGCTGCTCCTCTTCGACTTAGCCGCGGCCCATCCGCGACTTCGTGGAGGCTGATCAGCACGGGCCATCAAGCCGGCGATCAAACCCCGCTTGCGCCCGCTTGGCGGGGCGGAGCTGCACGGAGCCGAAGGCGGAGGAAGCGAGCCGGGTTGAGCGGTGGCTGGACCGGGCTACAGCCATTCCCTCGAAGTCCGGTTGGGGCTGAACACAAGTGTCGAACAGGAATGTGCGTGACACACACCTAGTACTGAAACATGGAGACAGGATATGACTGACGATGATGACGCCATGGACGAATTGGACGTTGATACTTTCATCGAGTTCTTGGACTGGCCTGGTACGCCAGCAATCCTCGCGCTTCAGGGGTACAAAGGCACCTTTGACGAACGCAAGGCAACCTTGATTGCGGTATTCAAGTTGTTAGGTGTTTACAAGGGCTCGAAGGGCTAAGCGGCGATGGCCGTTCGTGAGGCAAAGCTCGGACGAACAACTGGCAATTGCCGCACCATCACCCATATGCCTGTGAACGGCGCTGGGAATAAAGCGCCGCTCGATCAGGGCTGGGGCCGTAGATGACAAAGGTATTTTATTCCTGGCAGAGCGACACGCCTGCAAAGGTGGGTAAGCGCTTCGTTGGACACGCCATCTCGGCCGCGCTTGAACTGCTGAAGTCAGAGGCGGAAATTGACCCTGCCGTTCGCGGCAGTTTGCATATCGACCATGATACGCTCAACGTTCCTGGTTCGCCGCCCATCGTGGATACGATCTTGGAGAAGATCGACAACGCGAGCGCGTTCATATCGGACGTTACTTTTGTCGCCACCCGTCCTAACGGCAAGAAAACCCCCAATCCGAACGTCTGCGTTGAACACGGTTGGGCATTGAAATCACTAACCTATAACCGTGTGGTTTCAGTATTGAATACGGCCTATGGCCATCCTGATGATAACCCCCTGCCCTTCGACTTGCAGCATATGCTCGGTCCTGTCATGTACGAATTGCCCGAGACCGCACCACCTGCGGAAAGGAAGGCAATTCAAGCGCGTCTGGCAAAAGGCATAGCGAAGCGCCTCAAGAGTATCTTCACCGCTGCCGAGGCCGATTTCCTGAGCGAAGGCGAGAAATTTGAATTGGCGAAGGGAGACGCTGAAGCAGCCTTATTCGCCTACTACGACGAACCCTTTTATGGCCGAAATCCATATATCATCACGCGGCCTAAGTTAATGGTACGCGTGGTTCCAATCCTTGTGCGGCCAGCGCCAAAGCTCGACCCCAAACTTGTCACGCGGCTTCGCGATAGCTTTGCCCTTCACCCATCTGATCGGGTTGAGGTTGGTTGTGACGCCCATCAGTGGTGGGCATCGGACCCGCTGCGTAAGGTGGAGAGGTGGCCGAATCCAGAAGCCATGTGGATCATGCGGCTAAAGCAGCCTGGTGAAACCGAGTACCAAGTCAACCTTCGCCTTTTTGAAGGCGACTACACACCTGACACTGAGTTCGAAATCGACGGCAGGCATCTCGAAGGGAAGATTATGCTTGCCGTTGACAAGATGTGCAAAATTCTTACCGAGGTTGGCTTTTCCGGCCCCGCCCTGGTCGGGATTGCCTTCGACCATGTCGGGGGTATGAGAATCGGGAAAGCACGTGCGAGCGGCAAAAAGGTTGTGATCTCGCACCTTCACCTGCCGTCGGTGGCAATCAACTCGTTGGATTCATTTGACGACGCCGCTTTCCAGCCGGCGTTCAACCATTTGTGGCTCCAGTCAGGCTGGCCGGAGGGCTCCCCTTCGTTTGAACGAGGTGTATGGGCAGGTCGAGCAAATCCCAGGCTGTACGATATAGACTAAGGTACGGGTGAGCGGACGCAAGCGCCGCCACCTACTGAGAGGAACTACGATGTCAAATAACGAGACGCTGGTATTGGGTGCAATCGCTTTGACGGAGGACGAAACGACCCTCCTTCAGGATGTGATGATGGACGCAAATATGCATGGGCCAGCCATATGGCAGCGCCAACGCGAGGTGGTTGGCGCTTTGATGGCTTCCCTCTCCGAGCGACAAGCGATACCGGAGCACCGCGTCCAGTACTTTTCAGACGGACGTTTCAACCCCGGCGGCCGGGGTAGCTCCATCCGTGACGAATTCGCCGGCAACGGCACGAGTGGAGAGGCAATCTACGGCCATCCTCATTTCGTCAAATATCTGCGCTATTTTCTGTTCGGCACGAATTTATCCGACACCATCAAATCGCGGTTTGCCGACGCTGTGGAAGCTTGCGGCGGAATAACGTCGGGCGATATCCGCCCGTTGTCCAGTTTGGCCAAGGAACTGGCAAAACGGAGCGGCCTACCTCCGAAGGAGGCGAGCGACGAGTTTTACAAGCTCGCCCTGGATTGCGGCGTTGGCCCGGAAACGGCAACCAGTTTTCGCGACGCGGTGCGGTCAATACGCTGAAGGCCAACAGGTTCTGCGTGGCATTATTTTATATTTTCGCCGGTAAACGGCAGTTTGCGTGTGCGGGCGAGCCGCACGCAAACGCCAGCCGGCAAGCGGCTGGCTGGTTCGGCTTCGCCTCACGCGTGGACGAGGAGGCCAGTACTGGCCTCTTCCTCGTCCCAATCTTCGATGACAACACTATGGGATTTCGGTTTGCGTCGGTTCACGGCACCAGCGTCGATGGTCTGGTGGAGGTGGATGGCATAATTGTCCTGTATCATCTCGACCGACGTGCGGCAGTTCTTAGCCACCTGATAGATATCTGCACCATTCTCAAGCCGTAGGCAGATGTAGGTATGGCGGAAGCTGTACGCGACGCGCGGTTGGCCGTCGCGGTCGTACTTCAGGTCTAGCTCATGCAGGATTTCATTGAGCAGGCTGGACAGGTCTGTGGGAAACAGAAGGTCGTTCGGCGTCGGGTACTTATAGACAACCGGCGGCATGGGTTCGCCACGCTTTTCCGCGTAATAGCGCTCCCGTGCCCGGCCCAAGATACCGGGTTTGCCCCGGGCTTTAAGACGTTTGAAAGCTGAAACTGCTCCCGACATGGACTTGCAAGGGCCATAGCCCGTCTTGCCATCGACCTCGATGAGCAGGATTTCTTCGCCGGCTTCACGGATGATTTTTACGTCGCGAAACTGCACCTTTTTGGCTTCATCGGGTCGGAGGCCCGAGTTGACCATGAACAGCACGTAGTCATAAAGCTGCTCCCAGCCCCACAGGCTGCGGGCCTCGACCGTCGGTATTTTTGCGCGGATGCCTTTATAGAGTTTCTTGTATTCTTCGAGCGTGAAACGTGCCCGGCGTTTGACCTTCTTGCTTTTGCGATAGGGGTTTTTCAGGCTGGGCAGACGATCAAGCTTTTTGTGCCGCATCGCTGTCTGGAGAACCAAACTCAGCGTGCAAACTTCGTCATCAACTGTGCTCCGTGACGGCCCGATTTTTATCCGCCGATCCGGCCGAGCGGACGGCTCAAGGCTCCCGTCAGCTCTTTTCCGAAGCTGAGGCTGCCGAGAAAGCTCGCCGGCGCGCTTAACCCGATAGCGCAAGACCATCGCTTCATCGATCTCATTGACAGGGGTTTCACCGAAGAAGGGGCGGAGGTGAAGCCTGAGCCGGGCCATATGGCTCTTAACCCATTCGGGGCTACGCTCCCCTTCGGTGGCTACCGGGTATTCGACCTCGAACAGGTCGGCCATTTCATTGAAAGTAGGGACATCGCTTTTCTGAGGCCTTACGGGGATTCCAGCTTTAATTTTCCCGTGCAGGCCCAGATACCAGTCTTTCGCGGGCTCTATCGCCTGTGAAAGCTCTTTAACGTGCATGCTTTCCTTGTATTGAATGCCGTTGACACGGCATCGGGCGTACCAAACCTTGCCTCGCCTAAAAACTTGCAGCTCTTTACCGAACAACCATTGCGACGGCATATGACCTCCTGACAACTATGTAGTTGTCAGATGCGCAATTACTATCGGTATTAGAAAATAATCCGATAGATTTTCCGCCGGTCAGGGCTTTTGCAAAAGGTCAAAACTGGGCTCAAAGTGGGCTCAGCCAAAATGGACAAAAAAGGCCTCCCGGAAGGGAGGCCTTTTTGACTAAGTCTTTGTTTCTTCAGAAAGCTTTGGTTGCGGGGGCAGGATTTGAACCTACGACCTTCAGGTTATGAGCCTGACGAGCTACCGGGCTGCTCCACCCCGCG
>FTDD01000005.1_pt1 | contig 16980 bp, 10 predicted proteins | sample 1639881 | NCBI WGS metagenome assembly FTDD01 (sample SAMEA3914869, study PRJEB12502) | metagenome | biome: forest; material: soil | place: USA | collected 2012-03-12 | depth 0.1 m | reverse complement strand
TGTCGAATCCGAAGCCGACACGCTGGAAGAGATCGTCGCCGAGATGCTGACCACCCGCACCTCGGAACGGTCAGGCCGACTGATCGACCACGACGAACAAGGTTCCATGGAAAAGAAGAAGCGCGAAGGATACTTTTGATATGAATGCGCTAACTGAAACCAAGATGGATACCCAAGCCCTGGTCGAGTACCTGGCCAGCCACGAGCAGAAATCGATGCTGCGCTTTTTGACATGCGGCAGTGTCGACGACGGCAAATCAACATTGATCGGCCGTCTGCTCTATGACACCAAGCTGATCTTCGAAGACCAGCTGGCCGGCATCGAAAAGGACTCGCGCAAGTTCGGCACGGTCGGTGACGATATCGACCTGGCCCTGCTGGTCGACGGCCTGCAAGCTGAGCGTGAGCAAGGCATCACGATCGACGTCGCCTATCGCTTCTTCACGACGGACAAGCGCAAATTCATCGTCGCCGACACGCCCGGCCACGAACAATATACGCGTAACATGGCGACCGGCGCGTCGAACTCCGACCTCGCCGTCATCCTGATCGACGCCCGCAAGGGTATCCTGACCCAAACGCGCCGCCACAGCTTCATCGTCTCGCTGCTCGGCATCAAGCACGTCGTGCTGGCGGTCAACAAGATCGACCTGATGGACTACAGCCAGCAGGTCTTCGACGACATCGTCGCGGCCTATAAGGTATTTGCCGCCGATTTCGGTTTCGAAACCCTGCAAGCCATTCCCCTGTCGGCGCGCTACGGCGACAACGTGCTGAGCGCCAGCGACAAGATGTCCTGGTACGACGGCCCGACCCTGGTCGAGCACCTGGAAGCCGTCGATATTTCGCGCGACCTGACCGAAGCGCCGTTCCGCTTTCCGGTCCAGTGGGTCAACCGCCCCGACCTCAACTTCCGCGGCTTCTCCGGCACCGTCGCATCCGGCACGGTAAAGCCGGGCGACCCGATCCTGGTCGCCAAGTCGGGCAAGACGTCGACGGTCAAGACGATCGCCACCTATGACGGCGACCTGGCCAAAGCCATTGCCGGCCAAGCCGTCACCTTGACGTTGGAAGACGAAATCGATATTTCGCGCGGCGACGTCCTGACGCCGCCCGAAGCCCGCGCCGAGGTTTCCGACCAGTTCCAGGCCCATCTGATCTGGATGAGTGAAGAGCCGCTCCTGCCCGGCCGTCAATACCTGATCAAGGTCGGCGCCAAGACGGTGTCGGCGACCGCCACCGAGATCAAACACAAGATCGATGTCAACAGCTTCGCCCAGCTGGCGGCCAAGACGCTGGCGCTCAACGAAGTCGCCGTCGTCAACCTGGTCACCCAGGAAGCGATCGCGTTCGACCCTTACGCAGCAAGTCACGAAACCGGCGCCTTTATCGTCATCGACCGCGTGTCGAACCTCACGCTCGGCGCCGGCATGATCGATCACGGTCTGCGCCGCGCCACCAATGTCCACTGGCAGGCGCTCGACGTCTCCAAGGCGACGCGGTCGGCCGCCAAGAACCAAAAGCCGGCGGTGCTGTGGTTCACCGGTCTGTCCGGCGCGGGCAAATCGACCATCGCCAACCTGGTCGAAAAGCGCCTCTTGAGCCTCGGTCACCACACCTACCTGCTCGACGGCGACAATGTCCGCCACGGGCTGAACAAGGACCTGGGTTTTGCCACCGAGGATCGCGTCGAAAACATCCGCCGCGTCGCCGAAGTCTCCAAGCTGATGGTCGATGCCGGCCTGATCACGCTGGTGTCGTTCATTTCGCCCTTCCGCGCCGAACGCCAGCTGGCGCGCGAGCTGCTGGACGCCGGCGAATTCCTGGAAATCTTCGTCTCGACGCCGCTGAATGTCGCAGAGCAACGCGACGTCAAGGGCCTTTACGCCAAGGCGCGCGCCGGCGAGATCAAGAACTTCACCGGCATCGACAGCCCGTACGAAGCGCCTGAAAACGCCGACATCACGGTCGACACGACCAACGCGACGGCCGAACAGGCTGCCGAACAGATCGTCCGCTTCCTGTTCGATAACGGCTACGTCACCGGCGCGCCGGAGTATGAAATCTAGATGGTTGCGGACCGGCGCCAGGTCGCGCTTTCACGCGGACATTTGCTCGCCAAATGGTCGTAAATCTATTTGAGCCTAACCCCAACATGCCTTAGAGAGCAATCGGCCATCCGGCTTATAAATTGAATGGCAAAGCGCCCAAAAAGCTTTATGAGATGCAATAGGCGCTGCAGCCAGCAAATTATGTTGCCTCCTGCCAGCCTTGCTGGCCAAGTTTGTTCTGAAGGTAGAAATGCTAAATCGGTCAATTAACGATTTGAAACAGGGGATTGGCCTGTATCGGGTCTGGAGCTACCAAGCATACCACGAAATATCGTCAAAATATAAGCGCACCGCCTTAGGGTCCTTATGGATTTCAGGCGCCATGGTGGCAACATCGCTGGCGCTGGCAGTGATGATCGGCGGCATTCAACGAGTAAGCCTGCCCTCCATTTTGCCTTATGTGATGGCCGGCATTATGTCCTTTGCGCTTTCCGGTATTTATATATTGAGCGAAGCGCCTGAGGTCTTCATGTCCTCCTCGAACATAATAAAAAACCATGCCTACCCGTATACTTATTATTCCTTCGAAAGTCTGACTCGAACTTTCATTATCTTTTTACATAACCTGGTCGTCTTTTTCATTGCGATGGCGTTAATCCAGGCGTTAACCTTGCCCAACTGGACGGTGATCCCGGCCCTTTTGGTTGTATATGCTAACTCACTGGTTTGGGGCGGACTGGCGTCCATGGTCGCTGCACGCTTCCGAGACCTCCGCTTTATGCTGCCTTTTTGCCAGCAGATCATATTTTTCCTAACGCCGGTTTTCTGGAAACCGGACAATATGGGAGACTGGCGATCGTTGCTTATAGCTTTCAATCCTTTCTACGGCCTGGTGGAGATTATACGCTCCCCCCTGCTGGGACACGCGGCATCTCAACTGGCCTGGATGCAAGCATCATGCTCTCTGTTGCTGGGTTCAGTCCTGTGGTTAACGGTCTTCTCGATATTTCGAAAAAAAATAGCCTTCTGGATATGATGGTAACGTTGTGATGCGCACTATAGTTGAATTGAACTCCGTAGATCTCGTTTATCCCATATATTCGGTCCGCGCTCAGTCGCTCCGGAATATGATTGCGAACATCTCCGTCGGCGGAAAGCTGCTCAAAAGCGGAAGTGACATTATCTATGTCAAGGCGCTTTCAGGCATCACCTTCTCCCTGCGCGAAGGCGATCGTCTGGGGATTATCGGCCATAATGGAGCTGGCAAGACGACTTTGTTAAAAGTCATTGCCGGCATTTACGAGCCGACGCAGGGACGAAGCAAGGTCGACGGCCGCGTGTCATCGATGATCGACATCGCCCTTGGCCTCGACGCCAATCTGACAGGTCGGGAAAACGTCATCAATATGGGAAGAATGCGCGGCTTTTCGACCAAGCAAATTCTCTCCAACCTGGACAGCATCGTCGCGTTCTCCGAATTGGGACCATACATCGATCTGCCCGTAAAGGTCTTTTCCGCCGGTATGCAGTCGAGGCTCGTTTTTTCTGTCGCCACGACGCTTGATCCAGATATTCTGCTGTTCGACGAATGGCTGAGCACTGGCGATGCCGACTTTATCGAAAAGGCCAAGGCACGTATGCAAAGCCTGGTAGATAAGTCCCGCGGTCTGGTTCTTGCGACACATTCCTTCACACTCATCGAACAGTTGTGCACAAAACTTCTCGTTCTGGATGGTGGGGAACAGGTCTATTTCGGCGACGTATCGGGATGGGATTTCCAAAATCGCACTACGAAGACGGCCACGCATCAGCTAGCGTAGCAGCTTATTCATGGCGGCCAGATCTTCCATCCTGACGCGCCAAGCCGGTCTGGAAATAAACGGCGCAAGACCTTTTGACGGATATGTTGAAGTGCTGGCTCCCTTCGGAAGCTACACCTATCCGCATGTGGATTTGGATGGCGGCTGGTATACCTTCTCAATGCGAGGAGACGGCTACGCCATCCATTTGGCTTTACGCGACGAAAACGGCTTCTCGAAAACCGAAATCCGCGCCACTGCGACGTCCAGAGCGATTGTGAGATTGACGGGCGGCTCTTACGCCCTGACCGTGACCTGTGGGGCACGACCAGGCCGGTACGATATTCATGATATTGAGCTTGCCAAGCTCTCGCCTCTGGCAAATGCGCGAATTCTTGGGCGCCGCTTTTGGCAGGCGCTGCGTCGCGGCACAAGCGTTGTAACATTAATCCGCTTAATAGGCCTGAGCCTTAGGAAGACTGTTTCATTCGGGATAAAAGAAAGCGCCTCGCACGCAACCGATCAACAACCTTCGCAGGCTCCTCAAACCATAACGCAGAACATTCCCAGTGACTTCGAATTAGAAGCCAGAATGGTGCGCTTGGATCGTAAGCCGATATTTAAAATCACTATCACCGCAAAACCTGAAGGTCGCCTTGATCTTGGAGGCCAATTTTATACGAACTATACTTTCAACAACGACGATCAACACGACTACGAGCTGTTTTTAGGGTCGCACATTTCGCCATCCGAGGACCTTCTCTTGCTGTTCGCCGAACACATCTGCAAATTTCCTTTCCAGGATTTGATAATCGCTGACGAATTGGTTCGCTCCAGTCCGGCAGGTTGGATCGCGTGGGATCCGATCCTTTATCACGACAAAATTTCTACCGTTTATGCCCGAAAGAAGAAAAAGGCAGGCGATGATATCGCGCCCTCTCCTGATAAGGGTCGTTGTGGGCTTATCCCTATTCCGGTAGCCGCGCGCCCAGAACCGCGTTCGCCAACCGACTTTTCACACACCGTCAAAAATGCCGAAAGGCCTCCTTGCAGCATCATTATACCGACTCGCGACCGGGCCGATCTTCTGTCCTCATGCCTGGAAGGCTTGTTCGAAGCGACTCCATGGCCACATGAAGTCATTGTGGTGGACAATGGATCCGTTGAACCGGAGACCCAGCGATTGTTCGACGCTTATGCCGAAAAAGGGCTGAAAGTCATTCGAGCAGACATCCCATTTAATTTTTCCACCCTGTGTAATATGGGAGCCCGAGCCAGCCGGCACGATCAGCTCCTTTTTTTGAACAATGACATTGTCATAACCAAAAGCGACTGGCTTGAGCAGATGGTGAAACTGGCACAACTTCCAGCTGTGGGTGCAGTCGGGGCCCGTTTATTATATGCAGACGGACGACTGCAACACGGTGGCGTTTTTCTGGGCGGAGACGAAATTTGCTGGCACGCCTGGCGTGGACTGGATCGTAAGATGCAGGACGACATCCCGCAATTACGTCAGACATCGTTGCGCAGTGCCGTTACCGGCGCCTGCCTGTGCGTCAGCGCTCACAAGTTTGAAAAGATAGGCGGCTTTGACGAGACCCACTTTCCTGTGACCCTGAATGACGTCGATCTGTGTCTGCGTCTGGAGGAAAGCGGCTGGCAGACCGTATATGCCGCACAAGCCGAAGCCATTCACCTCGAAGGTGAAACACGAGGCGCCGATCTTACGGATATCCAGATACAACGAAGGCAGGCAGAATTACGCGCCTTTGCCAACCGATGGCCTCGAAGCCTGGAACCCGACCCATTCATTTCGCCAATCCATCAATTTGGCTGACGTGCCGGATACACGTCAGCCAAACAATGAGCTTAACCGTCTCAGCGTACAAGAGATTTCAACTTGGTTGCGATACGCCGCGCTGGCACGGGCTTATCCTTTATTATAAGTGCCTCGGCATCCCATCCATGAGCGGTATGTTGCCCGTGGCTCCTCAATATACCGGCGATCGCCTCCATCATATCATAGCCCGTTCGGCCTTCGAAAAACCCATGCAGTTTAAAATGCATGCGAGGTGATGGCATGGTTCCGGCACGAACGGCTTCGGCGACATCTGGATTTTCGCGCAAATAATCTTCGTCAGCGTCCTTATTGATATGCTGAATAAGCTTTTCCGCTTCGGTCAATCGACCACCGCGGCTTGCGATCAAAATCAACGTTGCCAGGAAATCGACCTCGAAACTGTCGTCCACATCCTTGTCGAAAACAACATCATAAAGATCGGCAGCCACCGGCGCATCAAGAGGAAGCTGTTGTGCAATGTAACGCGCCAAGGCCAATGTGGATTGAGTGGAAAAGTTTTTATCTTTCAAAATCCTGACGTAAGATTCCGCCGCGTCCACCGGCCTGTTTAGTGCAAGCAAAAGACGCGCATCCGCAAGCCAGGGCTCTTCCGACACTCCGACATGGCTTACCGGCGTCAGTTGGTACTTGCGCTTAAGCGACGCTTTTTGCCCCGTTTCCTGAATAGTCTCCAACATGGGCGTCTGGCCCGCGCTATTCCACGCCTGCTCCGCCGCACTATTTCCTACCGCGGAAGCAAAACTCGCCAGTGCTTCAGCCTGCACCTCAATGGGATAGCCACGAGTTGCAAGAACAGTCTCTATCTGCTCGCGATACGGCGATTGTGATATCTCCCACACCCGCCGGCTTTCCGCGCTTTGCAGAGCATTTTGCAAAACACTCACACCGGCGAACGTCTTCCAGGCATCGCTGTTCTTGTCGAATTCGCAGCTATCGAAAACTCTGCGCATGTTCCGCATGGTCGGCGTGGTGGACAACATGCTCGGCCGGCCGACTTCGTAAAGATAGAGCGGGACGGGTGCAATTTCTATCTTGGCGCCCGACTGAAGCGCCTTGAAATAAAACTCATAATCCTCGTATCCGACACCGTGCAGCTCCGTATACCCACCTACCCTGGTATACAGCTCACGAGAGATCAGGGCCGTACAAGCCCCCAAGGTATTATTGACCAAAACCGTGGACAGCGGTCCGCCGATCGGCGTGTAGGACACCTTTTCCTTGAAGGATTCAGGCATAATCTCCGCTTCTACCCGTCGATCCTCCGGCATGTAGAGATTGAAGCAGTTGACAACATCGGCACCTGTTTTCTTGCCGACCGACACCAGCGTCTCTACGAGATCCGGCAGGGCAATATCGTCGTCGTCGAGGAAAACAAGGTAGTCCGACGAGGTATTCTGCGCGATAGTATTTCGCGCAGCGCCCAGGTAGCCATTTTCTCTCCGCAAAAGCTTTCCGCCGACGCGAGAGAGAAGACTTTCGATTTCATCGAGCGCTTTTAGCGTTTCCGGTCGTTTCGACCCATCGTCGACGACAACGATTTCGATGTTTTTATAGGTCTGCCTTATCGCCGAAAAAATTGCGCTCAGCACCTTTTGGGGGCGTTCATAATGCGTAATGCCGAAGACGACTTTCGGCATGGCAGCCGAGATATCCTTGCCGGCCGGCTTGGAGACCTTGCTCTCGATTTCGTCATGGAAGCTGAGCCACTCTTGCTCGACTTCCGCCGCCGTCTTGGACGGCGTCGGAATGAGCGTCCCGGTTTCAATGGCTTCGGCCAGTTTTTTCGCCAGAGCCTGAGCGTTCATCACACACAATGTATCGTCGTGATAAGCGTCCGCGATCAATTCACGTGCGCCGCCGTTTACCGATGTCAAAACCGGCTTATGCAGCGCAAGCGCCTCGAGCACCGTATAGGGAGAATTCTCTTCGTTCGACGGGATGACGACAAGCGAGTGTTTGTTTTGCGTCAGGTAGGCGTTGGCACCGAAACGGTCCAGGCCAATAATGAAGTTGAATCTGAAATCCCAGTCCCGGCTCTTGCGAGTCAGATACAGGCCGGAATGCTCATTGTTGACAGTTCCGATACGGCCCAAAAAAGTGACCTGCGTCTGACTGGCCCTGAGCTCATCGGCAATGAGGCTGATGGCGTCACAAAAAGTCGTCAGTCCCTTGCGATCTTCGTGCCGCCCGAAAAATACGATTTCATTTATGTAATCAACCCGGTCTCCAGACGGAACTGGAGCCGCCGCCATGGCGCGGCTTGCATAGGTGCGCGCATTCTGGATAACCCGGCACCGATCATTTTTCGGGAACTTTACACCTCGCTCGCGCAACCAATCAAACAGGTACGCGCTTGGGCTGACGACATAGTCGGCGGTTTCAATCGAACGCTGTTCCAGGAAGTCGACCTGCACCTGCTCGTAGCTCGAAAACAGCGTCATGTTGCTTTCGGTCGTCCAAAGCGTAGGGCCATGGAGTTGCACAACCAAAGCCGTGTCCGAAAACGCCAGACCTTGCTTTTTGGCCGTGCAGCTAAAGAAGCCCAAGCCTTTGTAATCATGAAAATGGATCGCGTCGTACTTCACCCGAGACGCTTTCAAGTATTCATACAGGCCATACGATCTGGCGCTGTAAGATCCCGTGTCCCACACCCACGGCGAGATGTCCGGAACGATCAAGCGCACATGGTGCTGAAGGAGCTTTTGTACGGCCTGAGACTTTTCGGCTTCGTCCAGGTGATAAGGGGGGAAGAAGAGCAGATCGACATTATGGCCGTGTGACGCAAGCGAAAGCGCCAGCTCATAAAAAGCCGCACCTATACCACCTGACACTCCGAGACCGGCCAACTCTTCAGTAACTAAACAAACTGTTTTCATTTCTCTCCCCATAACTTAATTTTGATCGCGCAAAATCAGAAACCAACGATTAGCTCGCCTAATTTCACAGTTTCCGACTTGTTTTTCACAGCAATACAGGTCTGCGTCGCCTGCGTAAGATGCGACACAAAGTGAGCTTTTATATGCAGGTGTTCATTCACCAGCTTTGCGAATTCCCACGTCGTCCATTCGACCACATGGCCACGATTGACGGGCGGACCAAGTCGCCTTGACTCGCCACGATCCGACAGGATCTCCAAGGCCGGTGTGGAAAGAACAAATACTTTTGCCCGCGACTTGGCCAATGCCGACAACAGCAGATCGGGCTCCATCAGATGCTCGATCACGTCCGAGCAAATCACCATATCCGCGTCGAACAACATCGGATGGATAATAGTGCCGTCGACCCAGCGTTCCTCCGGGTATGTGGTCTTCAAAAAATCCAGTGTCGCACCGATATCTACACCTGTGCGACGGAAATCTTTAAAATATTTCAATAGTTTAAATGCGGACCCGCAACCGAAGTCAACAACGCTTTCCAAACCGTTCAACTTGGCGATCTGCACCGCGTTGAGATAGACGGAATTTTGCCACTCGTCCCTCTTGTCAGTGTCGTCATACGCCACAGGATCGGGCTGCGGCTCATATCCGTCGGCCACACGCTGCCTCCCGATCCAGGGAAGGCGCTTCGCGGCCAATGCAGGATTATGTCTTTCACTGTATGACAACAAGGGGTTGGCGACCTCGGTTTCCGCCCCCTCCTCCAATGTACGCAGAGGCATGGAACGCATTTCAAGCTCTGCCCTAACACGTTCATCGTCGAGTTCAAGACGTTTGGCGTCCGCCGAAAATCTTTGCGAGGCAATGCTTACCGCATCCTGCGCGATCAAGTCGAAACCGACCTCCTCATTCGAAACCGGCTGCTCAAGAACGGCAGACTGAAAAGCCTCGGTCAACTTTAAACCGTTTCGCTCCAGGAATTTCGCATATCGAGCCAACCGGTTCGGCAGTGTGTCCAGGAAAAGCTGCGGGTCCGCCTTTTCATAGTAAAATTCCACAGCTTGTTCGCCATCGAAGTCTTCAAATTTCATGTGCGGGATATTGTAATACTCCGCCAGCTCCTTCGTTCTTGTGTCCATAATAAGCAGCAGGGAGCGGGCGCCGCCGTAGTTTGCGGCCAGGCAACCGTGGAACCGCGAGCCGATAGCCAAATCTATCGACTGCATATCTTCAACCCATTCACCTACAGAAGTATAGTACCTTCCATGCATCGACAACCAGCTTAAAATATCAAAGGCCTGATCATGAGAGAAGGCATAATAATGGCTTATAAAATTTGCCCAGTAATTTAGCCTTCCGCTATCTATATATTTCATTAATTGCAGATCTGATTGTTCAAGATACTGCGCATCATGCTTCAGGCCGTAATTCAATATTTCAGCAACACCATCTCTATAGTGTCCATGGAACGTTGCGTTTACGCTCAATCGCGGTACACGCCCCACGTCCAACTGCCGAAATGGGTATTTGCTGGCAAATACCGAAGGGCAACCGATGACATCGACGTTCTTGACGCCGAACCCGTTCAGCACCTCTGCGGTGTAGTCTCCCCGTACGCCAAGGGTCGTTGAGCGCTCCGCAACGAGATCGAGAAAACGTCGCGTGCCCGGGAGTAATTTGATCTCGCCGGAATGCGACTGCGATTGCGCCCCAAGCCCCACCACGACACACCGCTCGACTTGCGACCGCTCAAGACAATCTGCGTGCCACTCAAGATTTGCGTCGGGCGACAGCCAATTTCCCATGCTTAGGACAACTGTCTTAGCGCCATCTACTATATCTTCAAAATTCGTGAAGGTCGCATCAGCCTGAATTTGGCCGTTTATCGCATCAAGAAACAGCATGTTTCCGGTATTGTAGGCCAGATGCTCATAAACATCATCTATATTGGTTTTGGAACGTACCAGATCGCGATCGTAGTCGAAGCACAAAGTTTTTCCAGAGACGTCCATTTTCCTCACCAGGCTCGAGACAATGGCAGACACACAGGCGAGCGAAACAAGCCGTCCGGAGCAAAAAGCCCGGCCCGTGCGACAACCTTAAATTTTCCCGACTTTTGAAACTAAGCAAAGATTGCCGCCATAGGCAACAATAAAAATTGACGATGTCAAAATGGCAATGTCCAATTCATTCCGAAAAAGTTGAATGAAAAAATATTGAACTAAAAATTTGTGTGTAAATATTTATACAGCAATTTATTTCAATGTTATACAATTACATTCTTGAAATTCAGCTTAGACACAGCAAAAATTTTCTTGAGACACTATAAAAAATATATCAGGCTCGTTTTTTACGTTTTAAAACCATCCATGTTTATGAGATGAAGCACTCGGCCATGTCAAAGCGCATGGTTAAGGAAATGACGAAGCGTCATTATTTTGCCACATATATATCCAGCACCTTACGAAGCTTTAACATGTTACAGCTTCGAAACAAAAAAACCGATCCGCGACCAAACGAATGGCCTTCCGCAATCCGCCCACGAACCAGCCGGTCGGGCTCTTTGTTTGACCACCAACACCTGTCGCGTTATATGGTCCGCACCCCGCCAGCCGTTTCAGAATCTGCCGCGGAATTCCCAGTTCACTTGCATTTCTGGATATGCTTTTGGCCAGTAAAGACAAGCGCGCCCCTGAAAAGCGCTCCTTCGACATCAGCCTGATCCTGAACGTACATCGTGAGGTCAACTACCTCCAGCGGACATGGCTGTCTTTGGCGGAAACGGCGAATTTCGCCAAAAGCGACGGCCTGAGCGTGGAGTTGGTCGTTGTGCTCGACAACAGTGACGATGAAACCCGCGACTGGGTATCCCGGGCCGACAACGCGACCTTCGACGCCGTGCAGATCGTCGAAGTCAGCAACGGCTCGCTTGGCCTTTCGCGCAATGCCGGCGTGCAAGCCGCCCGCGGGCGTTATGTCACTACCTGCGACGCCGACGACCTGGTGTCATTCAATATGCTCAGCGCCCTTTTCCGGACGGCAGAGGCCCATGACGGCGATGTCGCCGTTTTCCCGGAATACGTCCTGGCGTTCGGCAGCAGCACCCATCTTTATCGCGAATACGGCACGGCGGACGTACTGCCGCTCGCCTTCTTCGGTGGCCACCCCTACATATCGCGCGTGTTTATATCGCTGGAGCTGGCCCAGGCGCATCCTTACAAGCACGCAGACCACAGACGCGGCTACGCCTACGAAGACTGGTGCTTCAACAGCGAACTCCTGGCCTCCGGCGTGACCTTCGCCGTGGCGCCGGACACAACGCTATATTACCGTCAACGCCGCGGCAGCCTGCTGAAGGAGGCGAACGCCACGTCGGCGCGCATTACGCTTCCCAACCGCTTCCTGTCCCCTTCGGTTTTCACCGCCCTGTGCCAACCCTGCATGGACAATGGCGATGCCGCGCGGTGGCGGCCGGCCGACCACGGCAAGATCCGCGAAGCCTATTTCGGCAACCCGGCCAACCGGACCTATGCCCTCGCCGCGAACCGCATCGACCCGGCAGTGGATTTTAACCCGAACCTGAAAACGGTATTTGCCAATACCGACCTGCCACCCGATGCCGGCATGGCCTACTACAAGGTGTGCAAGCTCCTGGTCCTGCACGCACACACCGACGTCGTCCTCCTGCCCTATCTGACGACGGGAGGTGGGGAAAAATATATTCTCAATCTGCTGAACGCGCTTGGCGAAATGAAACCGGACAGCCGGTTTTTGTTCCTGTGCGGAGAGCCTTTCGGCCGTCATCTCTGGCTGGACAAGCTGCCCGCCAACAGCGACTTTATCGATCTCCACGCCCTGTGCCGGGGGGACGATGCCCTGATTGACCTCATCACCATGCGGCTGATAAACTTCGCCGACGAGAGCGTACGTATTCACGTCAAGAGCAGCCTTTACGCCCACCGGTTTCTCCAGAACTACGGCAAGCTTCTGCAGGACCACGACGTCATCTACTATCGTTTTTGCGACGATGTAAAAAAGATCGACGGCGGTTTGCTGACCAGCGGCGGCACATTCGATACGTTGAGTGACAATCTCGATGTCATTACCCGCTTCATTTGCGATCAGCAGGCCCTGATCGATGATGACCGGACACGCTTCGGCGTGCATCCCCAGCGGTGGCAATGCCTTTATACAGTCTGCGACATGCCGGAAAAAGCCTGGACCCCGCCGGCTTCGGGGCGCCCGATACGCCTGCTGTGGGCATCCCGTTTAGCGCCACAGAAACGCCCTGCTCTTCTTTTTAAATTGCTGACAATGCTCCAAGCTTCGGGGCAGGACATTCAGGTCGATATTTATGGACTTGCGGACCCGCATTACGCTCCTCCTGATTTCGGCAGTTTGAAAAATGCGCGCTATATGGGCGCGTTTACGCGCTTCGAAGATCTGGATCTGTCAAAGTATTCAGCCTTTTTATATACAGCCCATTTCGACGGACTGCCCAATGTCGTCCTTGAAGCCATGGCAGCCGGATTGCCGGTCATTGCGCCGGCGATCGGCGGCATTCCGGAGGCGGTCAGCCATGGACGTACGGGCTGGCTGGTGAAGACGACCGGAGACGACGACGACGACGCCGAACTCTACCGCGATCTATTGGCAAGGGCGGATTTCAGCGCCGGCGCGTTAAAGGGCATGTCCGAACAGGCTCGAGAAATCATTCGGTCGCGCCACAGCCAATCCAGTTTCCGGCAGGCGGTACAGGCCCTTTTCGGCCTCGCCACAACGGATGTGCCTCCGTATCCGGCCGAAGCATCGCCGATGGAAGCGGCGTTGCGACAGCTGGCTGCGCAGAAAATCGCGCTTCAAAATGAAAGGGCGCGCAATCTGGCCTTGCTGAACCAACTTTCCGCCGCTCACGCGCCGGCCGCACGCGTTGCCGGCCCGAGCGGGATCGGCAACCCAGGGGCATTGGGCGACGTCGCCCGTATGCGGGAAGTGGAAGCCGAACTTATGCAGGCCAGGCAGCAGCTGGAGCGGTCGCGCATTCTGCGGCTGGCCAGGTTCCTGGGCTCGATAACAGGCTACGCGACCTTCAGAAGGCGGCGTCAGATCGATAGCAATCAGTCCTAGGTCTTTGCGATATTGTACCGGAAAAGACCCGAAATATCGGGCCTGGCGCCGTGCGAAGCCGTGGTTCGCGCCAGTGAGCCCGGTCGTGTGCGAATGGCATGACCGGTGCCTTTGACCACCTTGTGCAAGTTGCCTGCCGCGATTGCGGCAATATTCCAGCCCCAGTCTTCGAAGCCGACGCGTTTATTGAGGTCCGTCTCGGGATAGGGCGTTCGCTCCAGTATCCGGCGACGGGTAAAGCACAGGGCCGTCCAGTAGTTGCCCGCCGCGAGCGCCGCGAGGTCGAACGCCTCATCCTCCATATCCATGTGCACCAGCAGGCTCGGCGTTTCACCAAAATAGACATTGACTTCAGGATGCCAGATGACGTCGCGCGGGTCGGCGCTGGCTGCGCGAAACGCTTCCGCCAGCCATTGCCGGTCCCAAAGGTCGTCACCGTCGAGAAAGGCCACCCACTCTCCAGCAGCGGTGCTTACCGCCGCATTGCGCGAAGCTCCCAAATCTCCCTTATCCAGTTGCAATATCCGCAGTCCTGGTCTGGCGCAGGCCCGAACCGCCTTCAGCGTCGCCTCGTCTGGACGGTCCAAGGCGGCGATCAGTTCGACTGACACGCCTTGCTTACCCGCGACATCCGTAGCACGATAGAGGCTTTCCAGCGACGACGCCGCCATGTCGCCCTCGCCGTGAAGATTGATGATCGCCGATATGTCCATCATTTCCGACGCCATATCTGCCGCTCTTCGTCCGTCAGGCCGTCATAAAGGAGGCGGCCCAATTCGCTGTCAAGATTGGATATAGATACCGGCCTCACCAGACGCAGAATGGTGTCGAGCAAGGCAAGCCGATACGGCTGTGGCGCGCCGGGAATAAGGTCGGACAGATGACAAATTCCATCCTCCTTGGCGCCGACCACTGCCTCCACATCCGTTACGAGGCACAATAGGTCATTGCCTGCCGTCACGGATTTGAGACCCGATACCAGGCAGACATGGACGACGGGCTGGCGGACCTGAGATAGAAACGCCCTTATTCCCTGCACAACCAGGCCAGTCGACCGACCACGACTGAGCGGAAGCAATTCCACATCCATCAGGCGGACATCGCTTGCCTGTCCCGCCTCGATCGCGAAAAGATCGGCGACAGTTGTTCGGGCGGTCTCATAAGCCGAAAGGTCGACGTCCGGACGTATTGGCAATCGCCCTTCGTCCCGGCCATACCGAAGATAGTGTACATGAGGATCGCGCCACGAACCACCGATGTCGGGATACTGTTTCGCGTACCATCGCGCATCGAAGGTCTCATTCGAGTCGGCGACCAGATGGCGGTATCTGAAACGGTCCAGCCACCGTCCGAGAGTCAGAAATATCGACACATTCGTTCAGCCGTCAATTGTATCCATTTTGATTGTTCGACTGCCATCTCCATGTGTCTTCGCACATTTCGCGGATGGAGTATTCGGCGCTGAAACCCAGCAAATCTCTGGCCAGGCTGCAATCGGCGTAGGAGGTTCCCACGTCACCGGGTCGTCGAGCCTGGACGAGGTATGGAATTTCCCGCCCACTCGCGTCACCGAATGCCCTTATCATGTCCAGAACACTATAGCCTGAACCGGTGCCGAGATTAACGGTCAGAAGGCCCGGCGACCGCAGGAGTTTTTCGAGCGCCAAGACATGGCCACGCGCCAGATCCACCACATGGATGAAATCGCGGACTCCCGTCCCGTCGGGAGTATCGTAATCGTCTCCGAACACACTCACATGCTCCCGGCGGCCAACGGCGACCTGGGAGACAAACGGCATAAGGTTATTAGGCGTATCGCGAGGATCTTCACCTATAAGCCCACTGGCGTGCGCGCCAACAGGGTTGAAATAACGCAGTATGGCAATGGCCCATTCGGGCTCAGCAGCGCTGAGATCGCGAAGGACGTCTTCCACCATCTGTTTGGTGCGGCCGTACGGGTTGACTGCGCCAAGAGGATGATTCTCGTCCAGGGGCAAGTACTGCGGGCTGCCGTACACTGTGGCGGACGAACTGAAAATAAAACGATTTACGCCGGCCGTCTTCATCGCGCTCAACAAGGCAAGGCTGCCGGTGATGTTGTTGTCGTAGTAGTCGAGAGGAATCCGAGCAGATTCCCCGACAGACTTCAATCCGGCAAAATGCATCACACCGACAAAGGACTTCGAGGCGAGAACGCGCTCCAGCAGCGCCTGATCGCGAATGTCACCGTCGATGCGCTCTATGGACCGGCCGGTTATTTGTTCAACGCGATCAAGAGAAGCCGGTGACGCATTCGAGTAGTTGTCGAGGACTGTGACAGAATAGCCTTTTTCAAGAAGGCATACGCATGTGTGCGATCCGATGTAACCCGCGCCTCCGGTCACCAAAATATTTGCAGCCGTCATGGATTTCTAATTCCAGCATTTGTGTTTCGCGCAACGAGTGTCCGCTGCCGATCGGCATCTCCATCTGCCGCAAAGGGCTTCCGTTTACCCTATCCCGCCGGGTTCGCAAGCGTGTTCCGTCGAAATGCCGACGTCCGGTCCCTATTTTCAAATTGCCGGGAGCAATCCGGCCGGTTGCCTCAAGGACAAAAGATGTCTTGTTAAGGTTGTCAGCCGTGTAAAAACCCGGCGGAAGGGTTGTATGCTTCGCGTCGACGCCGCAATGGATTGCGCTTCCGATACAGCTTCCGTCTTGCAACCGTCATATTCCCCCGGTAAAGCCTGACAGTATAAATTGTTAGCCGTCTAACTTTTTGACCGTTTGTCGCGCCGGGTTTGTCCGCCCCCGCCGTTAGACCGATGCAGACCTATATGAGAACCTTTATGCCCAAACGCGTTTTCCCGGCCGCAGTCCTGATCGCGGCGTCGCTCATTTCCCTGTCAGCCTGCGGCAAAAAGCCCGATGCGAACGCCAAGGCCAAGGGCCCGGCCCAGGTCGGTTACGTCGTCGTCCAGACCCAGCCCCTGGACCTGACCACCCAATTGTCCGGCCGGACATCGGCGTGGCTGGTGTCGGATGTGCGGCCCCAGGTCGGCGGCATCGTCAAGACACGCGTTTTCACCGAAGGCGGCGCGGTCACGGCCGGCCAGACGCTTTATCAGATCGACCCGGCGCAATATCAGGCGGCGTACGACAGCGCCCTGGCCAATCAGCAGCAGGCCCAGGCCGCCTACGACATCGCCAAGACCAATGCCGGCCGCGCCCAGCAGCTGGTGACGATCCGCGCCATCAGCCAGTCCGACGCCGACACGGCCCAATCC
>FTDD01000223.1_pt1 | contig 17566 bp, 24 predicted proteins | sample 1639881 | NCBI WGS metagenome assembly FTDD01 (sample SAMEA3914869, study PRJEB12502) | metagenome | biome: forest; material: soil | place: USA | collected 2012-03-12 | depth 0.1 m | reverse complement strand
CATCGACTTCCCGGGCTTACTCTGTCCGTTTCGCTGAGACAAGACTGCCGTTCGAAGACATTATTCCCTAAGCGCAGTGTACGAATTCCCCACAATACCGGACGTCCGCTCTTGGGCATGATCGGCCTTCGCCTTCGCGCCCTTAGCGGTCCCTTCTGGGATTCCGCCGCTGGGCTGATCCTTGGAGACCCACGTGTTTCCGATATACGGATTTTCGTATATGTTGCATTTATACGGAAAATGGTATATATGCGTCATATACGGAAAAGCGCATATATGTTTGTTATACGGTTTTCCGTATACATGCGTGGAGGTTACGATGCAACAAATTGCCCGCACCGAAAAACAACTGGGCGCGCAACTGCGCCGGTTTCGTAAGACTGCGAATTTGTCACAAGCTCAAATTGGCCTACAAACAGGCAAGCGCCAAGCGACTTTGTCGAATCTTGAAGGCGGGGCGGGCGGGACGCTAGAAACCCTTTTTGCGGTATTAAACGCATTGGACCTCGAAATGGTCGTGCGGCCGCGCTCCAAGGGGGGCGCCACGAACCTTGAGGACATTTTCTAATGGCCCGCCGCGCAACCCACGCGCCACTACGCATCTACATGAACGGCCAGTTCGTGGGCGTTCTGCGCAAGGCCACCAGCGGAGCCGTAGATTTCACTTACGGGGAATCTTGGCTCGGCTGGGCACACGCCATGCCGATATCCCTGTCTTTGCCCTTGCGAGAAGACCGCTACATCGGCGCACCGGTAACCGCAGTCTTCGACAATTTGCTGCCGGATAACGAGGCGATCCGCGCCAAGGTCGCGGCAAAAGTTGGCGCCGCGGGGATAGACGCCTACAGCCTTCTCGCTGCGCTGGGTCGTGACTGTGTTGGCGCTTTGCAATTCCTGCCCGGGGACATTGAGCCGACCCCAGCCGGGACAATCGAGGGGATGCCCGTCGGGGAAGCCGAAATTGCAAACATGATCGCCAATCTGGCGATGGCGCCACTTGGGATTGAACAAGACGATGATTTCCGCATCTCGGTCGCCGGCGCCCAGGAAAAGACCGCGTTGCTGCGTTTTGAAAATCAGTGGCTGAAGCCGTCCGGCACGACGCCGACAACCCATATATTCAAGCCGCAAATTGGTCAGCTACCAAACGGCATCGATATGTCCAACAGCGTCGAAAATGAGTATCTATGCCTGACTCTAACGGGTGCACTCGGCCTGCCAAGCGCGTCGGTCGCCATGCAGACATTCGAAAACCGGCGCGTTCTTGTCGTTGAACGCTTCGATCGCGAATGGGCCAGGGACGGGCGTCTCCTGCGGCGGCCGCAGGAAGACTGCTGCCAAGCTTTGTCGGTACCCTGGACACTAAAATACGAACGGGACGGCGGTCCGGGGGTCGAGGCGATACTCAACCTTCTCGAAGGAAGTGACGAGGCGACAAAGGACCGCGAACGCTTTTTGAAGACGATGACGGTTTTCTGGCTGCTCGGGGCGACTGATGGCCACGCAAAGAATTTCAGCCTGTTTCTTTATCCTGGCGGCCGCTACCGTCAAACGCCGCTCTACGACGTGATCTCCGCACAACCTAGCGTTAATGCCGGACAAATTCGCCGAAACCGGATGAAGCTTGCAATGGCCTTGGGTGCAAACCGCTACTACGAGATCGATTCGATCGTACCCAGACACTTTTACCAGACGGCCGACCTCTACGGTCTGCCTAAGACGATGGTCGACGCGATCTTCGAGGACCTCACCACCCATGCCGAAGCGCAGCTTTCGGCCGTACTGGCGACCTTGCCGGCCGATTTCCCTGGTCACGTGGCGGATGCAGTAACAAATGGCTTCCGGTCTCGACTAGCCATGTTGAACAATGAATGATCGGCCGATGAAGAATGTCGGTTCGTGGGCAATTCCCGGCGTTCATGTGATATCGTAATCGGGCGTCCATTTGGCGTCAGGCGGGGTGGTCGGAGAAACCGCCATGTCATTGAATGTTCCAACCCCATCACGGACACCTTGGAACAAGGGCTTGCTCGTCGGACAAAAGAAGCCGCTTCGGCCGAAGCACGTATGGTCAATCCGCGTGCGGTTGGAGCTCGGGAAGTCCTCACGGAACCTTGCCCTGTTCAACTTGGCGATTGATAGCAAGTTGAGGGCATGTGATCTCGTCCGGCTCAGGATCAATGATGTTTGCCAATCTGGCGTTGTCAGGGAGCGCGCATCAGTGGTCCAGCAAAAAACCGGACGACCGGTCCGGTTTGAGATCACGGAGCACACGCGCGCATCTATCGAACGGCTTTTGTCGAGCCGGCTGGACGCGGGTGCGGGGTATATATTTCCCGGTCGATCTCGCGATCGACCACATATCTCAACCCGGCAATACTCCAGAATCTTGCACGGCTGGGTGGAGAGCATCGGTTTGGAATCGACGATGTACGGCACCCATTCGATGCGCCGGACAAAAGCCGCGCAGGTCTACCGCAAGACCGGTAACCTGCGTGCAGTCCAGTTGTTGCTCGGCCATACAAAGCTGGAGAGCACGGTGAGATACCTTGGCATCGAAGTCGACGATGCCTTGGAGATGGCCGAGCAGATCGACATGTAGCCCCAGCTATACCGCTGCAGTGACCGCCAGGCGGCTCCGGCCGCCTGGCGCCCAAAGCAGACATGCCGGGATGACGGCAAGTCCAATATCCGGAGGTGATAAATCGCCGGCAAATGCGAGCAGTTCGTTTCTTTACAGGAGTTCCTTATATTCCGACAGAAAATCAGCGGTTTCAGACATGCCGAGTGTTTCAATTTTCAAAATTAAACCCTCGGCGGTGATATCTGGATTGTTGAATCGTTCGCGCATTACCCTTAGCGCAGCTACCGCTTCCGGCCCTGCCAAATCGAGGATATCCGCTACGAATTCGTCCAACGTTATGACTTCAATGCCATGAGAACTCAGCTCGTGAGCCGGAAAATCCTTGACATTTTCCGTCACAATCACTTGCGCCTTTGCTTTAATTGCGGCCGCAAGTACATGGCAATCATCTGGGTCGGGTAGCTTTAATGCCTTCTCGATATCCTCCAGGCCGGTGACAATAGCTTCTGGAAAAGCTGATTCGATACGCCAGCGCTGCTTCTTGGCGTTTTCAATGCTGCCCGTGCGACCAGTACAATAGCGCTCAAATTCATCGAGAATTCGACTGGACCAATTGGGGCGGAAGAAACCAGCCTCCGCTAGGCTTAAAATGATATTGCGCGTCAATGCGCCGGCCAAAACGTTGGCATCTACGACAATTGAAAACGGATCCGCCCGATCGCTCATAGAAATCCGTTTTCCGAATCGTCGCGAGCCATGTCCGAAAGGATGCGAGCGCGCTCCGAGTCCCGCCTTTCCTTATAAGCGAATAAATCCTGCGCTTTTACCCTGCGATGACGTCCCGTTTTCGTAAAATCGATTTCATTTCTTTCGAGCAATTTCACGAAATAGGGGCGAGATACATTTAGCATGTCCGCTGCTTGCTGTGTGGTAAGCTCTGCATTGACAGGCATAATGCTGAAGCTCCTCCCGCTGGATATAAGGCGAGAAATATCCAGAAACGTTTGCGCAAGTAGAGGCGACAGAGTCACCTCCGCGATTTGCCCCTTTTCCAGGGCCAGCTTCATCGATACCGGTGTATCCTCGGAAATTAGCTCCGCCAAAATCTGGCGCAGTTGGTTGGCCCGCTCACGATCAATATCCGAAGGCATCCGATCGGCGAAGTTTTCCGCGTGCATACTAGCCATTGTCTATCCCAACTTTTCCTTCTGTCACCGTTATCCAAATAGCGATGCGTGAGACAGATTGCAATATTCGAAATATTCGAAATGAATTTAGAAAATATCCCGACGTCCATGGCGGCTGAATAACGCGCAAATTCGCTTATCTAGGCTGGGGTCGATCCGGGCACTTAACGTGATATTCTCGACGAGCGCGCAATCGCCTCACGGTGGGAGGCAGTCGGAGAAACCGTCTTGTCTAAATTCACCAGAGAATGCGCATCCCCTGCGCCTTGGAACAAGGGCCTCCTCGTCGGCCAGAAGAAGCCTCTTCGGCCACAGCACGTGTGGTCTATCCGAGTCCGACTCGAGCTCGGTAAATCGTCGCGCAATCTTGCCCTGTTCAATCTGGCCATCGATAGCAAGCTGAGAGCTTGCGACCTTGTCCGGCTGCGGGTGAACGACGTTTGTCAGTCAGGCGTTGTCAGGGAACGCGCTTCTGTTATCCAACAAAAAACCGGCCGGTCAGTCCGGTTTGAAATCACTGAGCATACCCGCTCGTCGATTGAACGTCTTTTGGCCGGAAAACCTGACCTTGGTTCGGGATATTTGTTTCCGGGTCGGTCGCGCAAACGCCCTCACATTTCGACACGGCAGTACGCTCGCATTTTGCATAGTTGGGTGGAAAGCATCGGGCTTGAGACCGCCATGTATGGAACGCACTCGATGCGTCGAACGAAAGCAGCTCAAGTCTATCGGAAAACCGGGAATCTACGGGCGGTACAGTTGCTACTTGGGCATACCAAGCTGGAGAGCACTGTCAGGTACCTCGGCATTGAAGTCGACGACGCCCTCGAAATAGCGGAGCAGATTGAGTTGTAGACGGCCCAGCTGTTTAATTCCAACATGCGTTTTGGGCGGCAGGTCTACTGACGGCCTGGCGCCCGGAGCGGACGTTTTTCATTTAGGCTAGGCGGTAAAAGGTATGGCGATTTCCCGCCCACTTGGCGCCTCTGACGGTTTACTGCCAGCCGTTGATAAACGAGAAATCGGCTACGCTCATGAGCAGAAGGCAGCGTTCCTGTGCCGCGCGTAGTGACGACGGATGCATAGGGGCGGCGTCGTAATCATCGCGGAAACAGGCACCCGCGGCATAGGCCTTCCATTGCTGGTAGACGCTCGCGAGTACGTCACCGGTCCGCCGCCCACGCGCGCGTCGGTATCCAGCGATAAATGCGATGACACGGGCGTCGCGTTCCGACGCATTATCAGAATAGCAAAGGGACTGGTCGAGTGCTGAGCCGTCCTGGCAGATGAGACTAAGCTTTGCCATCGCGGAGTCGAGTTGGTCATCCGGCTGATCTGTCAGTTCGGCCAGTCTGAGTCGCGTTTGGTTGATCACACAGGCTTGGCCCTGATCGACATCCTGTACCTCTGCCAGCGTGTGACAGCGCAAATCGCGAAAGTGCCGCCAAGCTTGTTGTGTCGTTACCAAACGCGCCGCGACGACCGTGTCAGCCATTGGTCCCCAATCACTGTGATGGTCGTGGACATAGGTCGTATTGGCATGGACGATCTTGCGTTCAAGGCCGTTGAGCGACGGTGCCGCATCGGCTGACATCGCGGCCGCCATCAGCAGGAATAGGAGGCCCGTGGCAATCCACTCACGCCTCTTGAAATCCATCGCTGTTTTCATCGTCCCCACCACCCCGATTATATAATGCACGGCGCATACGAACGGGCGGTGAATACATACGGTAAACGGTCGACGCGTATGCGCCCAAAACGGACTTCGCATCCGCCTGAAATTGCTTGCAACGGACCTTCGCTATTGACGACGTTTGACCACTGTGCACCGGTTGCCGCCAATGCAGCTCTGCCAACACGACCAATCCTTAGGAGCCGTATCTAAACTCCAAACTTGAAGTTGTCGTGCTGTAACTTCCCAGCAAAGCCGTCATCGGGAGAGGAACCTCCTCGTCCGGTCAGATAGGTTGCCCCAGGGCCAACTCCGACCCACGGCAGTACTTTTTCTACCTTTCCAACGGTTATCGGGTCAGTCGTCTTTTGAACTCTGACGCTGCGCAACCGAACCCCACTGCCAAAAGTAGCGCTGAGATCGGATGGATCGACTTGTTCCACCGACTGCGGGCGACGGGCGTCTTTGAACGTAACCATTGTTGGCAGGGCGGATTCCGGCAACGTCCATTGATTGGGAAGGGCGTTCATATCTCCCGTGAAAGGGTCTTGGCCTCCGGCTTCTATAATTGAAATAACCATCGATGAGATGTCGCCCCACTTACCTCTAAAAGCGAGAAATAGCGTTCCTTTCGGGCTTAGGTCTACGACAACCGCCTCACCCTTTACGAGGCAAGAGTTGACGCCCATAGGAAATTTCTGGGAAAACCGGTCGCATGGAAATGCCAGAACACTTGATCCGCTATAGGTTTTACCATTGACGTCGACCTCTGCGGTTACCTTGTAGTGCGGCTCGGACTTGCCACAGCCGCTAAGCAACATTAGCGATCCGATACTAACAGCCCACGCAAATTGGCGGCCGCAAAATGGTCCCGTGAGGGAATGGATTTCCTTCAATTTATTGCTCCCAGAATGCTTTGTTTTACTGCGCGGACATGTGGCTCGATGTGACTAAGCGCACATTGTGCCTGTCAAATGTTTCGAACTGATCCATGTTCGGCGAGCTGGGTGCGGTCAGTGGCATCTAGGCCGAACCACAATCGTTACGACAGCCCCGTTCGCTCGTGGGCATGATCGGCCTTCGCCTTCGCTATCATTTGATGAGTACCAAAAAATGGTGAGATCTATGGTGACCTGAGCCGATTTGAGATTGCTCCGGCCCTGTATTTCGGCGCGGGGGCTATTTTCATTTTGCTTGACGGGAAGTGGATGCGGGCTTGATCGGGCTATTCCCCCGGAACCAGAAAAACCAAAGGCAGCCTCTCGGCTGCCTTGGCATTTAATGCCCCTTGCGGGACAGCAGACACCTATCTCAAGGGCTGCGAGTAGCGTCTATTTAGGCCGCAACGGCTAAAAAGTCAATGAATTTCGCTAGGGCAGCTTCGGCAGCCAATCGAGCAAAAGCCCGATAATGCCGCTAAATTCCAGCTCCGGAAGTCTCACGATCGAACCGTGGGTCGGATAAAGGCGACTGACCGCCAGCGTCGTCGGCTTATCGCAAATTGCCCAAGCCGCCTTACCATCGATCGTTGTCGTCAGCTTATAGGCCCAGGGATTGCCCTCCTGGTCGCGGGTAGAGCACGGAATGACCGTAACGGCCCCGCTGAGGGTGTTCCGGTACGAAATAATGATAACCGGCCGTCGTTTCCAGAACTCCGGCAATTGGGCATCCTTCGGAAAGTCGCACCAGTAAAGCTGGCGAACTTTCGGCGTCCCCTTCAGGCGGGGCGGAACTCTTGGGGGTGGTAGATCGCTCATCGACTTCCCGGGCTTACTCTGTCCGTTTCGCTGAGACAAGGCTGCCGTTCGAAGACATTATTCCCTAAGCGCTGTGTACGAATTCCCCACAATACCGGACGTCCGCTCTTGGGCATAAGCAGCCGTTGGCGTTGCAAATTTACTGAGCGCGTCGGCCCAATTCCGTATCGGAGCGACCGTCAGAGATCGACTAAATACACGTCAGGCCGACGGTTAGACTCCATGCCGCGCGGTGATCTTAAACCCGGGCCTTAAAGTTCGCGTGGATAGAGGTCGATCTGACCGTCGACGCCGACCTCTAGGATGCGGTTAATCATGACATCGTCGGGCTGGCCTTGCTCGGCGAGGAAGGCGAGGGCTCGTAACAACAAGGGAATGGATTGGGCGCGGTCGACCGCCGGCATTAGGATGAGGCCCGGGTGAATTTCTTCTCGACCAATGAGTTTGCGAAAGTCGACCGCATTTTCTGTCACGATCGTGCGATCCTCCTTCAAACACTTGGCGACGACGACGTGATCGGGATCGCCTAGCCGGCCGCGGTCGCGCGGATGGATGGCATCGTGTTCGCCGGTCTCATTCAGCGCCGCCGCCAGTCTGGGGGAGAGGCACTCGTCGATGAACAGCTTCACGCAGCGCGAGTCCAGGGGCGACCACCAGGGCGCCCGACCATCGGATGGGTGCGAGCGTAGAGTTCCGCCGTCTCAATCGCTTCTCGCGATACGGTCGGGTAGTCTTCCAGGATTGTTTCGACCGTATCGGTACCGGAGAGGCGCCCCAGGACGGAATAGACTGTTATCCGGGTGCCTTTGATAACCGGCGTTCCGCCCATAATCTCGGGATTGACCTCAATTAAATCCTCCCGTGCCCGGCCATACCGCTCAGCCCGTTCGGCCAAATCCCTTCCGACAAGGGCGGCCACATCAAGCGTCACCGCAGGGGCGAGTTGCAGTGGATCGGCCGTCATTTGTGCGGCCGAACGTTTCCCTAAGGCCTTCGCAATTTGGCGTTTGGTGGCAAGCGACAAGGTCAACGGTAAGCGCGCAACAATCGCCGTATAGGGAATGGCGTGAAGTGGAAGAGAGCGGCGTCGGTCGAGTCGGTCCCCGTTCATGGCGGCCAGCACCTTTTCCTCAACGGCCTTGTCGACCGCGCGGACCGACACATTAGCCAACTCGGCTACTTCACGTGCTGAAAACCCATGGGTCATTTAAATTACTCCCTAGCTAGGGAGATATATAATGCATTCGTCCAACACGTACAAGGCAACGTTTAGTAGAGCGTTTCGGCCGGCTTCGCTGGTCGCTGGGTCCGTCGTCTGCGCTTGAGCTCCAAACGGTCTCCGTCCATTGGGGTTCATCAATAACGCCATCGGGGCAACGATCGGACGGGTGACGCGTCATGTAAGTGGCGTCTAATCTAACGCCCGGCATCGGCTGTAGGGTCTAAGCCTCTCTGAAGGCATCAATTAGCACACCAGCTAGCACAGACATTCTTGTGTGATAGAATTATTCTTTATATTCAATATTATGAGTAGCCACTCGTCAGGCTCATAACCTGAAGGTCGTAGGTTTAAATCCTGCTCCCGCAACCAAGAAATAAATACCATAAAATCAGTAACTTGGTGGAAGGTCGGCGTTTTGGCGTCCAACGTGTGACGAAGTACTTGTTCCAAGGCTGGCTGTCGAGTAGCCCCAATTCTCTGGCATTGTTGAGCCGTACAGGTTAGCACAAAAAGCGGCCAAAAACCTGAAGGCTTTACGCGCTGTGACCGGTCCTATGGTGTGAGCCGTACCGCACCCGTTCGCCGAATCCGCAAACCTCTTGGCGGGAATATATCCGCCCCATCTTATTGATTTTGCACCGTCCCGCAGCTTGATAGCTCGAAGCTCACCACTCTTAATACTGCGCGCTTCGCGAGACTGAGCGAAATTGTCTACGGTTTTGTGCGTTTTTGGCTTGGAGTCGGCAGACGTTCCACGGTTTGATCAGTCGGCGGGGCCGATTGCGTGAGCGCCAATTGTAGTTCCGCCGTTCGCCTTCGGAATAAAGTTTACTAGGACGCGGGTCCTGAAATCACATTTTGCCGTGTACCAAATCTCGTCCCATGGTGCGTTACCGTTTGGTTCCGTCTTAAGTTCGGTATCGTAGACCATAACCGTTTGTCCGCAGGGTGCGGTTTGGCCCGCCAGGGTTCTGGCGGCATCGTTGGCGAGCGCCACATAGACGTAGGCGTCCCTGCGCAATTGGAGATCGGTTTTCGTCTTGCCGACTATTTGAAAGCTAAACTTCAATTCTGTCGGATTTGCCTGCAGGCGTGCGGCAGTAAAGTTCAGTTGCAGTTGCTTTCCGCAGCCTTTGACTTGAATGTGTTCTTCAATGGCTGGCCTTACGGCAAAGGTCCCGTAAAAGCTATTGCCCTGGCCCATGTCCTGATCTGGTAGCTCGCGATAATCAGAACTCACGTAAGTAAGGTCGGGGCAGTTGGGAATGGCCGTTGCGACCAGTAGGTTCAGGCCAGGCATGTCCAGCTTCTGTTCGAGTTTTGCCAGATAGCCGTCTTTACCGTCCGCCCCGAGAAGGGCTGCTGGCCTATCGCCCAAACCCGTAATAACAGCTGCGGCAAGGAGAAGCGGGATCATTTCAGTCTCTTCAGTGTTCAGTGGAAAGAAAGGTGGAACTTTGCTCTGACAGGTTATAGGGGGGACTCACAGAACGGCCGCGTAATGCTCCAACTCCGCCACCGTCTCAACCAGTCCCTGGCGCGTGAGTGTCCCCGGGTAATCTTGCACAGAGATGGGTGGATTATTCAAACGCGACCTCACCTTATGGACGGCATTGCAGAAGAGGCCTGGCGCCAGGGCTATTTGGCGGGCGAGGAAGGCATCGGGGTGTTGAACAGCGATGCCCAACGATGCCAAAGTCTCCGCTGGAAAATGCTTGAGGTTTTGGGTTCCGATCACGTCGCAACGCCCGACGATTGCGGCTGCTAAGACGTGCCGGTCGCCCTCGTCAGGAAGCTTCAAGCCCTCTATCAGCGGCTCGTAGTTGGTGATTAGGGCGTCACGGGTCGCACGGTCCATCAAATCGCGAGTACGTTCCAGTGCATTGCGGTCGCGATGAGGCTGGTTCCGCATCAAGGCGTTGATCCATTCCTTATGGATGTCAGCCGTCCATTTGGCCCGGAACAGATCGGTTACGGCCAGTTGTAGAAGCAAATCTCGCATGGGCGCGGGATAAAGGACGTTGGCATCCAGCAGAGCGGTATGTTGGCTCACGGATGGCTGTAGCCCATATCATTGGCTTGCGCGTCCGCCACGAGCTGATCCAAGACTGCTTCCCGATCCGCGTCGATCCGAGCCTTATATGACATCAAGTCTTCCATCCTTAGTCGACGATGCTTGCCCACCTTGCGATACGGAATTGCGTCCTCGTCGAGGAGCTTGATCAGAAATGTGCGGGATACGTTCAGGATCTCCGCCGCCTGGACCGTTGTCAGCTCCGCATTTTCTGGGATAAGGGTCAAGCCACGCCCGGCCGCCATCGTATCTAAGATGTCCATCAGCAGGGATACTGCGCCCGTTGGAAGTTCAAACGGGCGGTCATGGTCGGCATCTCTGACCCGAAGCGTCAACGGCCCGAGCGGACTGGCAAGACTCGACAGCAATTGACCAGAGACTCGCGCAAGGGCTGCATCCTGAGGTGATGGTGGCATCTGGTGATGTGCGAGGGTGGTCATGGTTGATCTCCTTTATCAGGTGACATATACGCTTTAAATGCCTTATTCGCAATAAACGACGCAAATGATTTACGATGTCGCATTTTGCCTATCTCCCTCGTGCAAAGCCATGGACGTCAATTGGGAATTTATTGAACAGGCGAGGCATATGTCCGGTCGCGTCTGATCGCCGGGCTGGTGTTCTACGGGGGGGAGGGGGCTGCTTCTGAGGTAACTGCCTCATTCCCGTGACGGGAACTAGCAGGGCGTTGAAGAAGTCGGTTGTCGCGGCGCGGGTCTCGTGATTCAGTCCTTATGGACATTGGATCGGGAATCACGATGCGAGGATCAGACGGTCGTAGTGGCTCATTGTTTTCGTACGTGGATATTGAAGCCCGCGTGCGTCGCGACCATCCGCTGCGGACAATCCGGGGGATTGTTGATACAGCCCTTCAAAGCCTGAGCGCTGATTTCTCTGCCCTTTATTCCGGCATGGGGCGGCCCTCTATCGCGCCAGAGATGTTGCTTCGAGCCATGCTTTTGCAGGCTTTCTACTCGATCCGGTCGGAGCGGCAGCTGATGGAGCGGCTTGAGTTCGACCTTTTGTTTCGCTGGTTTGTGGGCTTGGGGATCGATGACCCGGCCTGGGACCACTCGACCTTTTCCAAGAATCGCGACCGCCTCCTGGGCGGGGAGATTGCCGCGAAGTTTCTCGCGGCGGTGCTGGCCCAGCCGAAGGTGAAGCGTCTGCTGTCGAGCGATCACTTCAGCGTCGATGGGACGTTGATCGATGCATGGGCGTCAATGAAGAGCTTCAAGCCCAAGAATGGTGGAGACGGCGATCCCGGCGGCGGTCAGTCCGGCGGACGTAATCACGATGTCGACTTCAAAGGCTCGAAGCGCTCCAACGACACGCACGAAAGTACAACCGATCCCCAGGCGCGCCTTTACCGTAAAGGCTCAGGCATGGAAGCCCGTCTTTGCTTCATGGGCCACGCTCTGATGGAAAACCGCTCCGGGCTGTTCGTCGACGCCTGCATGACGCTGGCCAACGGGCAAGCGGAACGCGTGGCGGCGTTGTCGATGATCGAACCGTTGGCCGCCCGTTCTGCAGCCATTACCCTTGGTGCTGACAAGGGCTACGACGCCGAGGACTTCGTCAATGAACTGAAGGCGATGAACGTCCGCCCGCACGTGGCGCAGAACACCTCAGGTCGCAGGTCCAATATCGATGAGCGCACGACGCGCCATGACGGCTACGCGACCAGCCAAAGGATCCGCAAGCGCATCGAGGAGGGCTTCGGTTGGCTCAAGACAGTCGCCGGCCAGCGCAAAACGCGCTTCATTGGCCGAGACCGCGTCGGCTGGGCCTTCACCTTCGCCGTGGCCGCTTACAATCTCGTCCGATTGCCCAAACTCCTGGTGGCTGGAGCATGAAGATCCTCGGAAAATGGCGCATCATCGAGGCTTCAATGTGGGATCAGGATTATCTCGATCTCTGCGAACCAGCCTTCATCCTCTTCGATCCTAACGGCGAAAGCGAAATGGCCTATGGTGCCATGAACGCTTGCCTGGACATCGCCCCCAGAGACGACAGCGTCGACTTTGAATGGACTGGCAGCGATGAAGGCGACGAAGTCTCAGGCGACGGATGGGCCGAACTACAGCCCGACGGCTCCATCCAGGGCGAGATCACATACAAATACGGCGACGAGACCACATTCAAAGCCGTGCCGTGGCCGACTTCTTCAACACCCTGCTAGATGTCTTGTTCGCCTTATAAGTCGTGGTGGGTTCCGCGACCAGCGCAGTGTCGAAATGACGGATATTAAAATATGGCGGTGATGATGGGAGCTTGGCGATATCATCAGCGTTCCAACGCTATTCGAGCGTTGGGGTTATATTCTCCCGTCGGCAGGTGGAATTTCGGTTTGACAAGTTGGGGGATCTGTTTGCGGATCAAAAATTATAAGAATGATACGAATGGGGATCATTTTTGTTGTATCGGACATGTTTTATGATATGTTTGCAGATCATTTTTGCTAATATGATCTGTTTGAGTATCAAGTGCAGTCCGAATCCCTTGACGAGATAGGCGCCATGTTTCGCGGAGCGCGGCAGGCGGCCGGGCTGACGCAGGAGCAGGTGGCCGCGCTGGCCGGCATCACGCGTCCTCGATACAGGGAAATCGAGGTTGGAAGCGCCGCGGCGCGGGCGACAACGCTGATCAACATCGCCCGGGCGCTCGGACTGGAAATGATGCTGGTGCCGCAAAGCCTGGTTCCGGCTGTCAACGCCCTCTTGCGCCCGCATGACGATGATGACCTGCCGGCCTTCGTTGCCCGGGCGGATGAAACGTCATGAGCGAAGCCTATCATGCGCCGAAGATGATCGAGTCCCTGGATGTGTTCCTGAATGATCTAAAGATCGGCACTATCGTCCGGACACCAGGGAATTTCAGTGCCTTCAGCTTCGATCCGGCTTATCGGGAAACTGGTGGCATACCCGTCCTGAGCCTGTCGTTCCGGGCGGCCGCGGGTGGGCTGCGCAAGGACCCCAAGCCAACGGCTGGGGCATTGCCCGCCTTCTTCGCCAACCTGCTGCCGGAAGACAAGTTGCGGGAAGCGATGGAGAAGCATCACTCGGACGTGCGCCCAGGCAACGACTTCGATCTCCTGGCGGCCTTGGGGGCGGACTTGCCGGGGGCGGTCAGGGCGGTGCCCAGCGATGGCTCCCAGACAAATCCGCCGATTGGGGATATCGACGCCCCCAAGGCCCGGTTCTCCCTCGCCGGGGTACAGATGAAGCTGTCGGTGATGAAGAATGCCGGGAAGGGTGGAGGGCTGACCTTGCCCCTGGCGGACGGTGCGGGGCAGTATATCGCCAAGTTCCCGTCGACGGCTTTCCCTGGGGTCTCGGAGAACGAATACGCCAACCTGGCCCTGGCCGAAGCGATCGGCATGGAAGTGCCCGAGCGCGAACTGGTCGAGAAGTCGGATTTCGAAGGTATCCCGGAGGAGTTCCATACGCTGGCCGAGGGCAAGGTCCTTCTGATCAAGCGTTTCGACCGCAGTGTCGATGGTATGCGAATCCACGTCGAGGACATGGCGCAGGTCTTCGGCGTTTACCCCGCGCGCAAATATGTGGGGGCGGCCTATCACGACATCGCCGCAGCGCTGGCGGCAGCCATCTCAACCTCCGCGGCCCTGGAATTCGTTCGCCGCCTTGCTCTCGCGGTCATGACCGGCAACGGCGACATGCACCTCAAGAACTGGTCCCTTATTTACCCTGGGGATGGCGCGGCGCCGAGCCTAGCGCCGGTCTACGATGTTCTGTCCACCGTGCCTTATTTCCCCGGGGACAGCCTAGCGCTTTCGCTGGGCGGGGAGAAATCGTTCAAGGGTGTCAACGCGGCCCGTTGGAAGGCTTTCGCCAATCGTGCACGCTTGCCGGAAGCCGCAGTGTTGCGAGCGGTCGTGGATACGGCCGAACGTGTCAACGCACATTGGTGGACACTGCCGGAACGGGCGAACATGCCCGACGAAGTCTTAAAGCGCATGGACGCCCATGTAGAAGTCATGACACCGCTGCTGGCCGTGGTTTGATCCTGTGTCCTATCCAAGACCGGCAAGGTGGGTGCTCTGGCTTCGATCCAATTCCGTATCGGACAGACCGTCCGCCGTCGGATAGAAGCGCGTCGAACCTGTCAGCTTGGCAGGGTACGCTATCGCTATTTAGTGACTTCATCCGTTCGAGTTCAAAATGCGTAACCTTTGACGTAACCTTTACCCGATAGCTGCGTATCTGGCGAATGGCACAAGGCGCGATGACCTTTCGGGAGCTATACGAGACCCACGAGGCGCATGTGCGCCGGTTCGTGCTGTTCCTGGGCGCCGACCCGTTCCTGGCCGACGACCTGACCTCGGAAACGTTCGTGCGCGCCTGGACGAACCCGGCGCCGATCCGTCAGAACAGCGCGCGGGCATACCTGTTCACCATTGCCCGCAACCTGTTTCGTGACGCCCGCCGCCGCGCTCGTCGCCATGCCGGCCTCGACGACGACCTGCCCGACGACGTGGCGACGATCGACAGGCAGGTCGAGGGCCGTTCGGAACTGGGCAATGTCCTGCACGCGATGCAGGCCCTCCCCGACGCCGATCGCGCGATCCTGCTGATGCGCGCCCAAGACCAGTTGTCGCACGACGAGATCGCGCGGGCGCTGAACCTTTCGGTGGCCGCGGTCAAGGTCAGGCTTCATCGCGCACGGCAAAGGCTGATGCGTATAACCCGGGTCGAGGCGGACGAAGGTTCGGAGACATCATGACCATCACCCAAGACATTATCGAAGACCTGCTGCCGGCCTATTTCTCCGGGGAGGCCAGCGCCGACACCCGCCGGCTTGTCGAGGATTATTTCGGCAGGAACCCCGCCTTCGCGGTCCAGGCACGGCGCGCGGCGCAGATGCTCGAAGCGCTCGGCGATACGCCGTTGCCACGGCCCGACGGCGAACTGACGGCCCTCAAACGCGTCCGTCGGGTCCTGCTGTGGCAGAGGATACTGATGGCCCTGGCCCTGACCTGCTCGTTCAACGCCCTGTCGCTGGGTTTCAGCTTCGAGATCGCCGGCGGCCGGCTGCGTCCGTTGTGGCTGGCCCTGCCGTGGCAGGCGCCGGCGGTCGCTGTCCTCGGCCTTGTCGCGGTCGGCCTGTGGCTGGCCTATTCCCGCGCCGGAGCGCTCGTGCGGACCTTTTTCCCCGCCCTGTAACCTTTGGGCGTTTGCCGCGTAGGTGCGGCAGGTGTCCAGGAACAGGATCTGCGCGATGAAAATCCTCATGTCATTTATGTTTTCAGCGAGCCTTGTCCTGGCGGCCGTTCCGCCGGCCGCGGCGGCCCGGCCCGATGTCGTCATCCCGTTCGAGCAGGCCAACGGCGCGATCTTCATCCAGGTGGTCGTCGCCGGCCGGCCCTTGTGGTTCATCTTCGATACCGGCGACAAGTACGCCGTCATCGACCTGCCGGTCGCCCGCGCCCTGGGCCTCGGCCTCGGTCCGCCGATTGCGGCGGGCGGCGCCGGGTCGGCCACCGTCACCGGCAACATGGTCGCCAAGGGCGATGTTAGGGTGATGGGGCTTGACGGTTTCAGCCAACCTCTGTTCGTCGCCCTGCCGATGGAGGGCCTGTCCCGAGCCGAAGGCCGCGAGGTCGATGGACTGCTTGGCCAGGATTTCATCCGCCGGTTCGTCGTCGATATCGACTATGCCAAACAGACGCTCACGCTGCACGACCCGTCGGGCTATCATTACACCGGCGTCGGGCATGCGCTCGACATCAGCTTCAGCGCGGCCGGCCTGCCATTGGCTAGAGCACGCGTCGTCGATGTAGCGGGGCATCCGGCGGACGGCGCCTTCGTGGTCGACACGGGATCGACCGGCGCGCTGATCCTGAACACGCCATTCGTGGCGCAAAATCATTTCCGTCAGCCCGGCCAGGCGACGGTCCCGTTGCAGGACGGAGCCGGTGTCGGTGGCGGCCTGAATGGCGAGACCGGGCGGGTTTCAGCGCTGGACCTGGCGGGTTTTTCGATCGCCCGGCCTTATGCGGTTTTCGCGCAGGCGGCCAGCGGCGTTTTTGCCGCCGCCGACGTCCAGGGCAATATCGGCGCGCAGATCCTGCGCAAGTTCAAGGTCACGCTCGATGACGCCGACGAGCTGATTTATCTCGAACCCGCAGCCGATTTCGCCGAGCCGTTGGCGTACGACATGAGCGGCGTGACGATCATCGCCTCAGGGGTGGATTACCGAACCTTTGCGGTCACTTCCGTGCTGCCGGGTTCGGCCGGCGCTGCGGCGGGTGTCGAATCCGAAGACAAGTTGATAGAAGTCGCCGGCCGACCTGCGGCCGACTATTCATTATCGGACTTAAGGGCGCTTTTACGACGACCTGGAACTGTCGAGATCGAAGTGGAACGAAACGGCAGCACCCGAGCCCTGTCTCTGATTTTGCGTCCTCAAATATAGTCAGCGTAAGCGCTGTTGTGCGCTGACCGCCGCTTTTGCGGTAACCGACGCTGCTGAGCGTCGGTCAATTTCCATATCGGACCGACCGTCAGTGGTCGAAATGCTCTTGAAGAATTGGAGCGGTGCCTGGAGTCGCGGACCGGGTCTATGTTCTTCAACGCCTGTTACGCGAATGGCTCCGGGTGGCAAATTCCGAAGACCGGAGCCAAAAGACAAATGCGGATCCACGTGGAGAACGCGCCGCTGTCGACATTCTCAAAAAAATCATTATAGTAGCGTTAGGTAATACCTTTTGCTACACGGATCCTCAATGGCGAATGCAACATCCATTAAACTCGATGAAGATCTGAAGGGGCGAGTGCAACATCTCGCCGAGTCACGCCAGCGTAGCTCGCACTGGATCATGCGTGAGGCGATCGCTCAATATGTCGAGCGCGAAGAGAGGCGCGAGGCATTTCGGCAGGACACACTTAAGGCATGGGAAGAGTATCGTGAGACGGGTCTTCATGCGACGGCAGCGGAGGTCGATAGCTGGTTGGCAGGCTGGGGTGGTGAAGAAGAGCTGCCCGCGCCCGAATGTCACAGGTAGTTTTTTCACCGGCCGCCCTGCGAGATTTGCAGCGCCTCCGGGATTT
>FTDD01000165.1_pt1 | contig 18506 bp, 11 predicted proteins | sample 1639881 | NCBI WGS metagenome assembly FTDD01 (sample SAMEA3914869, study PRJEB12502) | metagenome | biome: forest; material: soil | place: USA | collected 2012-03-12 | depth 0.1 m | reverse complement strand
TCACCATGCATGCGAGGCCGCATTCCGCTAGTTCCGTCGAGTGGATAACCGGCAGCGATCGGCCGGCAATCCGTTTGAGGCTGTACCGGGCGCTGCGCATCATGTTCGCGTGATCCAACGCAAAAGCGAAACCCGATGATGGCTTATCAGAACGACTGGTAGGGGTCGTCCGGAAAGGCTCTGGAGTTGGTTTCGCACAACATTCGAAAAGGCCGCGGGAAGTAGCAAATCGAGTTGGGCAATACCTGCCTTCGACGGAAGAGCTCCGACGACGGTGGCAGTGCCTTCTATTGACGAACCGAAAGCGACGGAAACCGTCTCCTTGGGTCGAATCCGTAGATTTAGAGGCAGAGCGATCCTAGCCACCTCTTCGGCATCGTTGCGCCCGTTGGATGGGGCAATTGCCTCTATCGAGGCTTTAACCGCCACATTTTCAGATGTGCTAAGCACCGAGCCACTCGCGAGAATGAGAAAAATTAAGCTCACCGAAAGCAACAGATACACCCTTACGTGGCCCGAAGGAGCGAACACGGGGGCGCCATGGACTCTGGCCTGAAGCTGCAAGATGGCCTCGGGTCGGAACAGACTTTCCATGCCATGCCTTTCTCGCATAGGCCATTTTAGCGTGTATGGTGTCGATTGATATAATTTTCGAAAAACTGAAAAAATCCACCTTGTGAGCGGCGATTTCAGGTTGTATGAAAATATGTACCTCCGACACTCCACCCCAGGAAATTGAGGTTGTCAATCCAAAATATAAGCATTGATTTCGTAAATCACCGCTTGTGATGGTGCGATCTCGTGCATATTGATTTTGATGTAAGTGAAATTTTGTATAATTTTGTCGCTTTTGAAGTATAATTCTTCAATTGTGTGATTAACGCTGTGCGTTTTCGTTTAATAACGGCGATATAAATTACAATTTTGAAATTTTATATTTATCGGGATTCGGAATTGACTGAAACACTTTAGCGTGCATTCCTATGGGTCGTCCGCAAGGACATTTCATCTCAAGGAGGCTGTTATGCTTAAAGAAAACAATCTCTCGACTCAATCGTCGGACGTATCCGAGGATCAAGTCGGCGACAAAATCGTCGACGAGCTCCTGGATATGGTTTCGGGCGCCATTCCGCCGACTGTGTTCATTGAAGTGACCTGGGTTCGTCACTTCTAATTGACCTTGGAGGGGGAGGGCACACCGTTCGCCGTCCCCTTCTTTTAATTAAAGGGAGCCGGGTTATGACGGAAATTGCACTTGTCGTGAAGGTTACGGATCAGTGTAACCTCTATTGCTCATATTGCTATTATTATGCTGGGTCGGCTAACTCGTTGAGGACGAGAAAGCACTCAGATCTGCAGGGAAAATTAGACAAGTTCGTCGACCGGCTCCGCGAGTCGAAAACTGTAGCCGAAGCCGACACTGTGATGATTGTCTTACATGGCGGCGAGCCATTGCTGGCGTCACGCCCGGTGATTGAGCGATTTGTCAAAGCGGCTCAAGAAGTGCTTGGCGAGCGGGCTCAATTCTCAGTGCAGACCAACGGCGTGTTACTCGATGATGCATGGATCGATAGCCTAATTGCTCACAACGTATCGATCGGTTTCAGTATAGACGGACCCGCAGAATATCACGACGAGTACCGCGTGGACGCGAAGGGCAAGGGGACGCATGCGAAGACACTGAAGGCATTCGAGCGAACCAAGGAAAAGAACAAGCTGAATAACAGACCGCCTCCAGGTGTATTGGCGGTATATAACCCGAGAATATCGGCTGAAGCCTACTTCAACCATTTCATTCACGAATTGGGCGCGACTGGATACGATGTCTTGTTTCCCGACGACTTGGAGCGATTTGAAGACAAAGAGGGCTTGATCTCTTCCTATCGCACATTCGTCTCCGAAACCTGGAAAATCTGGCTGAGGAATAATAATCCCAAGGTCACAGTGCGCTTTATAAACCGCGCATTGTCGTCCGTGCAAAATAACAGATGCTTTGTATTCGATCCAGACTATCAGCGGGTACTGGTTGTCGACATGAATGGAGACTTGTTCTTTGAGGACAACCTTCGCACCATGGTCGATTTCAAAGATCTGAAGATCGGATCTTGGCTCAACGATCCTTTGGACAACACGTTCGCCGTCGCGTCTCGGCTGATGGACAAGGTGAAAGAGTATCCTGAGATCTGCCGAAGCTGCGAGTGGTTCGACGCCTGCAAGGGTGGGATGTATTCTGCGCGTCTCGATCCGCAGACGAACACGTACGGTCATTCATACCTGTGCGAAACCTACAAGGAAGGCTTCACGCAAGCAAAGGGGCTCTTGGACCGTGCGCGGCGGCGGCTGCAAGAACGCGCTGCTGTCGCGTAACAAGTGGAGGCTTGCGGAATGCACGCGAGGTGGTTGAAATTCGAAAGTGATGGGAGCGGCGAGGTTCCGCAGATTGTCGGCACAACAAAAGTGGTCCCGGCGAGTGCATTGTTTTGCGGACCTTCCTATAACTATCGTGAGCCTGCTTACGTTCCTTCGGGCGAGTGGGAGGCGCTGCAGGAACTGACCGAACCGGCCGACGGCGGCTTCGAGAGCGTCGCGCTTTTTGCTCTTCCCAATTTTGAACTGAAATTCTTGCGCGACGGTCCGGGACTTCCACCAGACGACCAGTCATTGGAACAAGCGGTTCAAGCTGCCGCTGGGCGGTGGCTTATCCCCCAGCTTAAGTCAATTTTAGCCTTCGGCCAAGGACACAGGCCTGTCGGCCTTTTTCGCCACGCGGCCGGACTGCCGACCACGACCGTCGATCGCAACGGGCTTAGAACGGGCTTGCACGTCGACAGTTGGTTCGGGGATTCACTCGACGGCCGTTCCCGAAGACCGGGACGCCTTGTCTTCAACTTTGGACCTGGTCTGCGATACTTCTATGCGGTCGGCCCTCGATTGTCCCAGAGGTCAAGCTGGGGTTTGAAAAGCTCTAAGGAAATTGCCTGGGCATTTCTGAGCGGTTCTAGTCCAAAGCTGGTCATACGGCTCACTCTCCCGCCCGGCTACGGCTATATTGCCGACACGGAAGATATCATCCACGACGGGTCAACCCTCGACAGCCCGCAGCCCTCATACACCTACACGATAATGGCGAATTTCGACTTCAGCCAATTTGAATGCCAACAGATTTTCGGTTTTTCTCTATCCGAGCGATGAACGACATGTCGATCCAGGTCCCCGAAGGCCGCTCTTACGCGCCAGAGTATGATTTTGAGGTCTACGATGGGCCACCGAAACTTACCTATGTACTGGCGACGATCCCACGCAGCGGCAGCACCTTCCTGTCGCACGAGCTATGGAAAACCGGGGCCCTAGGCGCACCGCTCGAATATCTCAACTTCGAGGGCGGAATGCTTGATCGTTCGAGCTTGGAAAACCTTAATGGTCACTTGGCATCTATCTGGCGCGCTCGGACCTCGCCGAATGGCGTGTTCGGCCTAAAGCTCTTTCCGAACGATATAAAACAGGCCCTCCAAACGTCCCGGAATATTCTCCCCGTCCTTCGCGGCGCGAAATACATCTATCTAACGCGCCGTAACAAGATTCGCCAAGCCGTTTCCTACGCCCGAGCAAAACAAACCGGTGCCTGGGTAGCAACGGCGCTCGAGCAAACGTCACCCACCTATTCCGAGGCGGAAATTGATCAGGCTATGGAGCAGATTTTTGTCCAAGAGCGTTTTTGGACCGCCTATTTTGACCGCTTGGAGATCAATCCACTGATGATCGAATATGAGGACGTCGCAAAAGACGTGCGCTTGGGGATCGCTGAAATCGCCGATTTCGTAGGGGTGGAGATCTCTGGGGGCGCGGATCTTCCGACCCCGTCCGTCGCTGTACAGTCTGACAGCATTTCGAGCGAATGGGTGGACCGCTACCAAGCGTCGCTTTCCACCCGAGAAGCGTCTGCAAATTAGGCCATTGGAGAAGCATTAAGTGTCGTATCGAAATTATTCGCGTTCTCTTCTGCTCGTGTCCGGAAGCATGGTGGCCCTTTTTCATTTCAACCTTGTATCCGCGCAAACGGCTGCGGCGCCTGCCGTTCCGGCCTCCGCTCCGCCCGCGTCGACCGATAGTGCGACGAGTGTAACGATCAACGGGCAACGCGCCACTGTGAGTGATCGTATCGATCGACGCGTTTATGACGTGAAGGGAGATCCTGACGCGCAGACGGGTGTGATTGCTGACGTATTGGCGAAGCTCCCTTCGGTTCAGGTCTCTCCGACCGGCGTCGTCAGTCTTCGAGGTGATACCCATGTCTTCATCATGGTGGACGGCAAGTATCCGGCGAACGGCAATGCTGTCGCCCAGGCCCTCTCAGCTGCGGATGTCGACCGTGTCGAAGTGATTACGAATCCGTCGGCGCAATTTGCGCCAGAGGGGACGGCAGGCATTATCAATATAATTACGAAGAAGAAGCACGCCATCGGCTTCCGAGGCGCACTCAATGCCCGGATGAACAGTCTCGGGCAGTCTAACTTGGCGCCTTCGTTCAGTTTTTCGGATGGGCGTTGGTCTGTCGACGGAAGACTTCGATATGGGCATATGCCGAGCATTAACGCTTTGCAAACGCAGACGACGTTCCCAGCGCCGTCCGATCAGGGGGATCATTATAACGGCTCTGTTGACACCTACGTCGGCGCCCTGAGCGGGACCTATAAAATCGGTGACCATAGCGCGATGACCTTGCAGGCGCAGTCGTACCGGAACGACAACAAGAATATCGATGATGGCTATTATCGCTCTGAGACACTTAATTTCGCAAAGCTCAGTCCGTTTTCCGACGATACCAATCAGTTCGATATCGAGGGTACTTACGAATATCAGAACGATGATTCCGGTACCCACGTGACACTTGACGGAGACCACACGCGCTCCGTCGAGCACGAGAGAATATTCGAGGCCGATAGTTATGGGGAGGAGTTGTCAGCGTCTTACGGAACGTCGAACCTTACGCGCGGGACCGAAGACAACCTGAAGGCTGACATGGAGAAGCATGTCTCCGAGAATGGTCTGCTTACCGCTGGGCTGCAATGGGACCGGCATCAAACGGAGCTCGATAGATATTTTGCCGGCGATACGGCGGTCGGCGCCGGAGACTCACTGAGCGGATTAAGCCACACGGCCTGGATCGACCAAGCGATTTCTAGCGCCTACGTTACCTATCAATGGACCCTTGGGTCGTGGATTATTCTGCCAGGCTTACGTGCGGAGTACGAGCTACGGAATTTGCGTTATTTGACGTCCGTCTATCATGTAGCCGATTTAAGATGGTATCCTTCGTTTCACTTGCAGAGGGACTTGGGCAACTACAAGAAATTGAAGGTCAGTTACAGTCGGCGAGTCCAGCGTCCTGAACTGAGTAACTACGATCCAGGTGTGACGAATATCAACGCGCGCGGCGAGTATATCGGGAACCCATACGTCGGGCCGATGGACACTGACTCATTTGAAATTGAGTACGGCTACAATCACAAAGAGACAAATTACCAGGCGTCGCTCTTCCTTCGGCGAAATAGCAACCTTTTGACCGAGCTCACATCAGCGGCTGCGGATGGGTTTCTGACAACGACGCCCATCAATGCAGGAAGCTCGCACTCTGCCGGTGGAGAAGTGACACTTCGGGCGCCAATCGCCGGCGGCTGGAAATATTCTGCCAACCTCAACCTTTCCGACAACGAACTTAATCGCATCGGGGAGGGGAAACGCGATTACTACAGTTATAACGGAAATGCGGGTCTGGAGTACGACACCCAGCAAGGCGATCAGTATCAGGCAAACTTGGTGTTGGCCGGCAGGGCCTATTCGATTGAGGGATACACCAAGCCGAACTACCGCATCGACCTATCCTACCAGCATCCGCTTAGCAAAAAGCTCGTGCTTGTGGCTTCGATCACGGATTTGACGAAAAGCCAGAGTGAGACCGTGATCATCAGCGCGCCGGACTTGAAATCATTCAGCTATCGCCGGCCCGACGATCAATCGTTCCGACTGGGTTTGTCCTGGAAATTTGGCGGGAAGAAATAGGTCGATAGAAAAGGCCCTGCCAAAGCGGGCCTTTTCGACATCTTAGTTTATCCGAGAAAGCCTTGAAGCTCTGACGTCAATACCGAAGCCGCTTTTTGATCGCCATTCGGCGCCTACGAACGCCTTACCGGCGAAATAATCCGATTTATAATCCGCATTGGCCACAGAGACTTTGTCGCGAACGGCGCCTATGCCTAAGCCAACATATGGAGTTATCGGCAGAACGCGATACGAAACCTTCATATTTGCAAAGGCTTCAAGGCGGTCAAAATCCGCAGACGCACCTTCGGAAGCGCCGTTCAATGTCGCGTGATGCGTCGATCCGCTCGCGTGCGAAATGCTTGCAAAGCCGTCAACTGACAGTGGACCTGCGTCGCCCATGGGAAGCGAGGCGTCGATACTTTGCTGAAATGTTGTCACATCCCGCAAGCGAAGCGTCGAGCCTTGAGCCTTCAGCGTTGTACTACCGGAGGAGGTACCTAATCCAATGGAAAGATCCGTCCCGGCTAGGACGCAGCTTGGGGCGAAAGCGAAGGCTGTCGAAAATACCACCAGAGAATGCAGCTTGAGTTGGCGCATGTCGAATCTCCTAGTGCCTCTCATCGCCCTGACAAGGGGGAATGGTGTGCTTACGGTAGAGTACAGCGCCCGATAGCGGGCTGCAACTCAAAAGGGAACACCAGTTAGACCTTTTTTGTTTCGCATTTGTAATCGAGCGGGCGGAATTATCGCGGATTTTTGCGGGCGAGTTTCCAGCATAATAAAAATAGCGGCAATATCATACCTTATGATGGAGCACGATTATCCGTGATTTCTAATATCGGACACACGGTGTCGACCAGTTCAATGTCTTCCCGGAATTGATGTTATGCGCAAGACGACCTTGTACGGCTCGCGATCAGTGGGCCAGGAAGGGTTGCCTTGGGCCCGTTCGAGCGTTTTCGATTACGGCAGGTTGCGCTGGCTCTAACCTTTCTTTTCGCGATTCAAGCGGTGGCAGGCGCCGGCGATGCTGCCGCAGTCGATACGGGACTCTTGTCGCTCCAGCTTTCCGCCCTCAGCCATTGGGCGTTCCAAATTGGCGGTGAAATTGTCGCGCGTTGTTCACTCGATAGCACCCAGATAAAGTACGGAACAACAATCGGTTGTGATTCGCCTGGACGGGACAGGAAGCGTGACGACTATTTTTCTTGGTGCAGCCGCATCATCGGCCGGAGATGATTTCCACGAGCTCTGGGCGCTTCATAAGATTTTACGCCTACTCGACTATCGAACCACCCTTCGCAGCGTGAAAGTTGAAGGTGTTCCCGACGACGAAAGGCATGGGGAGCTGGGCGCCAAAGCGCAAGCTGTCGATATTACGGAAGCCTTTGAGGATGAAACCGGCGGCCTATCGTATGTCTACGAACAGCTGAAATACAGCAGCGCCGACCCAGATCGCGCCTGGTCTTGGGCTCGGCTAACTTCGGATAAAGGCCCTAATAAGCCCGGCACTAGTGTCCTCGGCAAACTTGCCCAAGTATTCGCACATCTCGGAGAACCCTTCACTTTCCGGATCGTTACAAACCAGCCCGCCCCGCCACACCTAGACGAAGCGATAGACCAGTTCGTCAGGGATCTGGAGACACCGGAATCCTCGCGCACGGACGACCTCGTTCGCCTTCAGGCCGCTACCGGCCTTGACGACTTGACGCTGGTTCGATTTCTGCGGTCTTGGGATACATCGACGTTTGCGGCGTCGTCTCGCCAACTTACGGAGCTGGAAATAATCAAGCGGCTCAGCGATTTGATGGACGCTGACGCAAGGGGCGAGCTCGATCGGTTGCAGCAGCAGGTGGCGGCTCTCGTTTTGCCTGAAGGCCAACGCAATCCCGTTGTTAGAAAACAGACCCTGCTGACCTGGCTTGGCGTTGGCTCCAACGAACTGCTTTTTCCTGTTCAGTCGACCATTGAGGTGCCCACAGACCTTCTTCCGAGAGCATGCACCTCCGACATCGCCAAGAGTATTGTTGAGGCCCAAACGCGGTTGATCGTATTACACGCCTCCGCTGGATGCGGAAAAACTACATTTTTGGCGACGTTAGAACCAGCGCTTCCTGCAGGCTCCATAGCCATCGTTTATGATTGCTACGGCGGCGAACTCAACTTCGCCTCTGATCATCGTAGGCATTTACCTGACCAGGCGTTCATCCAGACGGCCAATGAAATCGCGGCTAGGCTTGGCACGCCGTTCGTCCTCCGGAAAGAGACGAGTCGAAATATCGCCGCCGCGTTCCTGCGGCGCGTGCAGGCCGGCGCGGAATTGTTAGGTGAGACGGCCCCGGGCGCCATTTTAGCTCTTTGCTTCGATGCCGCGGATAATGCTCGGGGCACTTCCGCGCATTGGAACGAGCCCTGCTTTTTGGACGAATTATTCGGCCTGTCGGTTCTTCCAGACAACGTAAGGATCATCGTCAGCTGCCGGACGGGGCGGCGAACGTTTGTCGGCGCTCCGTCGTCAGCAAAAGAGCTGCGCTTGGCTGAATTCAGCGAGCAGGAAACTCTGGGCCTGATGCGTCTGCATCACCCTGATTGGCCTGACGAAGTGGGCACAACCTTGCATCAGCTTGCGTCCGGCACCCCACGGCGGCTCCAGGGTGCGCTAAAGGGGGCCAAGTCTCCAGGAGAGGCCATTCGACGGCTGTTACCAAAGGCCGACGGATTGGACGGTCTGTTCGATCAACTCGTTGAAAATGCTGGTGCCCGTCTCGGGAACAGAGACGCGGTGTGGCGACTATTATGTGCGGTCGCTAATGTGCCTCGGCCGGCGCCCTCGTGGGTTCTCGCCAAGATCGCTGGTATTGCCGAAGACGAGGTTGAAGATATCGCTCGGGAAACGGGCGGTATCGTTTTCCGAGAGGGTGGTTGGACTCTCCAGAACGAAGACTTCGAAGGCTATGTCGCCCAACGGACAGCGGATATTCAGCAATCGGTGCTGACGGATGCAGTTGGGGTCATCGAGCCCAATATTTACTCTGAACGCTATGCTGCCCGGTCGATCGCCGAGGTTTACGTTGCCGCGAAAGCCTACGCGAAGCTATACGGTCTGGTGCTCCGGCGCGACGTTCCGGCCTGCATCACGAGCGAAATTGAGCGACGCACAGTGAGGTTGCGACGTACGGCGCTGGCGATCCGTTGCAGTCGCCAGGATGAAGACCTCGTCAACAGCATAAATCTTTTGCTCTCATCGGCCGCGAGCCTGAAGGCTGAAGAGCAGATTCGTAGTATGTTGGTCGACAATATAGACCTGTCGGGCGAATTCGATGCCGAGAACCTGTACAGCATCGTCATTCTCTCCGGAAAACATGAAGCGCTTCGCGGTCGCCTTCGCGTACAGTTCGCAGCGCGAGACGCGCAAGTTAAGCCTGCGAGCGCGGCGGATCACTTGAGATGGTGGAAAGCCTGGAACGATCTGCGCCGAGGGGAAAAAGGCAAAAAGTTCAACATTTCGTCCCACGATCTCGCCGCGGAGTTCAAGGCCAATCTCGGGCTTTACGACCTTCCTAGAGCTATCAACCATTTGAGCCGCTGGCAGCCGGCTGATGTGTTGTTGCCCGTAGTTGCAGCACTTGCCGCTGAGGCTGCCAGGATCAAGCCCGAACTCCTGGTCCAGGCACATGATCACGCGACCTGGCGGCGTGAGGTTCAGCTGCTGCTGCTCAAATTCCAATTTATCGGCGGCGTCATCCGTCCCGAAATGCTCGAACAGCACTTCGCCTTCTTGGCGAAGCGCACGAAATGGCTGAGGCATGCTTCGGCTAAAATAAGAAGCCGACGGACAGCCGCCGATCTCGACGCGTTGCTGTTCGTTTGCGAAAGGAGCACCACCAAGGCTGAACTCCATCCGTACATCGAGAAAATGGTCCGGGCCGCGTTCTTCGGATTCTCCACGTCCGACGTATCGAGCGTGAGATCCGCCTTGCAGGCCGTAGGTCAGCTGGGGCGCGCTATTGCCCTGCTTGGTCAAGTCTGCGGGGCAAGCGCAAGCGCTGAGACCTATGTGCCGAAGGAGAGGGGAACTCCGCACGAGGCGCCAGATCCAAAATCCCGCCGGCGTGGGCTATCTCCCGAGCAAATCCGCGAAAACAGTGCGGTTGAAAGCTATAACTCGGACGTTAAGCGCGCTTTGCGAGATCTCCAGTTCGACATCGACGCCGCTTGCGAATGCCTAGCGATCGCTCAAACACCTGGGACAGGGGCTGCCGGCTTCGATGCGAAATTCCTGAAGGAGCACTCGACGCGCAGGTGGAACCGCGACGAACACCAGCGCGACCGGCGCATCTTAGCTGCGATTAAGCCACTGCTGGTACATCGCGCGGTGAACGGTGACCTCAATCAAACCGAGCTCGAGGCGCTTTTGAAAATCGTCGGGCACGGACAGCCCACGCCGGCTGAAGAGATTCGACTTCTCAGACAGCTAATCCCGATTCAAAATATGAACTGGCTGATCGCTGAGCCGATATCGCAGCTACTTGAAAAAACGACCCGCGCGCGCATGCCAGCGTCAGATCGCGCCAAGACCCTCGTCAAGCTTTCCAGGTTGGCGCTGGGGATCGATCGCGCCCTCGCAAAGGCTTGCTATGAGGATGCCTACAAGGTTGTGGAGAAGGTCGATATCGACGCGATGTCGCAGCTCTACCTTCTTAGCGCTATTACGTGCGACGGAATCGAAGCGCCATTGGCGGACCGCCAGGCCTATGCGGAAAGGATCGCCGAGGCCGTTGGCGCGGTGAGTGCGACACTTGACTATGGTGGTGACTTTCCTTGGGCGCCGGCCATAGCATCCTTGACGGCGCTCGACCTCGCAACGGCTTTGGTCGCGCTGTTCAGATGGCATGACATAGGCGAGCTGTCGGCCAAGACATCGATTGAGTCGCTTCTCGAAATGCCGGCCGGCCGCTCTCTGTCGCTTCCGCACAGGACTGCCCTGGCGACATTGTGTACGTCCGATGGGGAGTTGGATGCGGTGTCACCGCCAACTACCAAGGAAGACCTCGATGCTTGGGGGCTGTTGTATTTGCGAGCGGCCGGCTTATCCGGTCAAACTGACCGTTTCGAAGCTGCAGTCCACACGGCGAAGACGGCAGGCGTCGAGATCTCGCTCGAGAATGTCGCGACCATCTTGCCCCCATGTTCGGAGATAGATGACGAAGAAGAAGCAGATGAGGCGCCGGCCGCGGCGGACTTGCACTCTGAAGCGGAAATCGAGGCCGCCTTGGAGGAGGCGTGGAAGGGGCAGTATGTCGAGGCCCAGGACCTCGTTGAAATCGCTCGCAGAATTAGGCGCTCGCCCCATCGCGTTCCCTTTCTCGACTCCGTTGCCAGACGGTCAAGGGGAGAGCGGACCCTTGGCAGTGTCTATCGAGACCTTGCCCCAGAGTGGATGCAATACCGGCCTGTCGCAGAGTGGGCGAAAGAAACTCTGAGCCGGTATGTCGTAGAGACGCTACCGCGGCTGTTCGAATGGCACTATTATGACGCGGACCTGCTCGGGGGCGTGCTTGATGCCACGGGCTTGGCCCAGTACGAAAAGGCCGACCTGCTTCTTTCGGGAATTGAGGCCCATGCCGACTCGCTAAGCGCAGAACAGCTCTACGGCTGTATCTCCGCCTTGACGAAATTCGTTTCTCCTGAAGCACGCCGGCCACTTCTGGACCAGTTTCTCAGACAATACGAACAAGCCATAGATGTCGCGGCACCCGTCGAGTTGCGTGGCGCGTCGGCTCCCACCGATATAAACGACGCAATCGCTGGTCTGTTATTCGCGCTTATGGGTGACGTCAGTAAGAGCATGCGATGGCGGGCCGCCTATGCTTTACGTTGGATCGCGCTCCTAGGCGATCGTGAGACGTTTGGGTGTTTTATGCGCCGGGTGTGCGACAGTCGGAGCGCTTCGTTTGCAACGCCGAATGTCCCGTTTTATGACCTGGCAGCGGAGCGCCACGCGGCCTTGGCTCTTGAGCGCATCGCGCATGAAAGCCCAGGGATGCTTTCGCCCTATAAGAACGAATTGCTGAGCCTGGTGCATACGTCCGGTCCGGTGATGACGCGACACTTTCTGCAGTCGCTCTTGTCGCGCCTCAACGGTGGGGGCGATATCCAGCTCTCTGCGCAAGAGCGAAAATTCGTCGCGGCGATAAACCGGAGCCCATTGCGCGAAGCACAAAAGCGGTCGGCGGCAGGCCGCCGAACCCAGAGGGCAAACGAAGGTCGTCGTTACGATTTCGATACGGTCGATACTCTGAGTTATTGGTATGAGCCAGTTGCGAGGTATTTCGACATAGGATTCAATGAGTTTGTGGACGCAATCGAACGTCGTATCGTGGATGATTGGGGTTTTACGAGCTCGATGAACGACTGGCTTAAGGAGCCGCGTCAAGAGCGTTTCTCCGACCACGATTGGCAGTTGGCGAGCCATCGGCACGGCGGGCATCCGGCGATTGAGCGCCTTTCACGATACCTGGATTGGTACGGCTTGGAATGCGCAGTGACGGACCTCCTCCAAACGACGAAGCTTATCAAAAAGGATCGATGGGGCGGTCACCTCGATCAGTGGATAAGGGAAGAGGGATTGACGCACAACGGGTTCTGGCTTGCCGACTTGCGAGACCCACCGCCTCCAAACCGCGATTATTGGAAATATACTTATACCGACTTCGAACCGGACGCACAGTGGGTCAAGGGCGTCCGGCAGAACGCACTTTCCGAAGCCCTTGCCGTTGCGGAAGAGGGATCCGACCTGCTTGCGGTGTCAGCCAGTTACGGCAGGACTGGGGAATATTGTTCTGAGGATGTGACGATACGCAGCGCATTGGTTACGCCATATTTTGATGTGTCGTTGGCGCGTGCGCTGCAAACGGCCGCGGATTGGATGGACTATATCTTGCCCCCGGCCGAGGATCACCGCGAGATCGAAGAAGGACCGTTTGCATTTGTAGGATGGTACCGGGACAATGATCGGTCTCCCCGGATAGATCGGGACGACCCGTTTCGAGGAACGGTATCGGGCGTTCCGTTCAATCCAACGTCGGACGTGCTCAAAACACATGGTCTCGAATTCAACCAGGCGGTCCGTGGCTGGCGCCGAGATGCCACGGCCTTACCGTCGATCGGGTTTCGCATCTGGGGTGATGAAGAGCCCGGACAGTCGCGTGGATATCGTGGATGGGCAAGTCGTGCATTTTTGATGGACCTGTTGCGCTCCTCAGGTAAGAGCATGCTATTCGAAGTCCATATCAAACGTCGTTCCAAGAGTGCGGGAGAAGAGCGGGCGAAATACCGACGCCGCCTCTACGTGCTGAGGGCTGATGGCACGCTCCACCCAGCGCCGACAACCCCAAAAGGCCTAGGCGTTAGACTGGTAAAGGCGTCTGGGCTCGACCGTAGCTGCGACACCTGGGGGCGCTGCCTTTTGCATCAAATGGAAGCTGAAATTTCCAGGGGTGGGTCTGATATTGTCGAACGCGTCACCGAGTTACTTCAGACCTTTCGACAGGATGTCAGCCGCCGGCTGAGCTGGGATCGCGGCCGATGCGAGGCCCTTCTCGCAGCCGCGATCCCAGGGTGGATGATGGCCGCGGAAACGTCAGCATCACAGTCTGATCGCTCAAGTGGCGGCCGGCCGTCGGATTAGATCCGCGAGGAATTCGGTAAAGGGAATAATATCCTGCCCGGCGCTGGCCGCTTCCAGCGCCTGCATATATCCGGCTCGCCTTTCGACAGGAATGACCAGCCAGTCATAGCCGGCGGCGGCGATCATCGTGTTCATAATGAAGCGCCCCATGCGGCCGTTTCCATCCATGTACGGGTGTATGTAGACGAAGGTGAAATGGCCCAGAACAATTCTGACTGCCGGGTCGGACTCGCCTTGGAGGAGCTCGAAGAACACGGGCATGGTATCGCGCACGGCTTCAGGGTTCAAAGGCCGATGCTGCGATCCACGGATATAAACAGGCCAGCTGCGGTAACCGGCCAGGCTTGTAGCGGGGATGAGACCCGCTTCGACGCTCGGCCCGAACATCTGGCGATACCAGGCGGGATGCTCTTCATCGACGACGGTGCCCGGATTTTTGCCTTCGAGAATGCGTTCAAGGCTCTTTTTGACGGCTTCGAAGGCTTGGAAATAGCCGCGGGCGGCCATGGCATCGCGATGGTTTCTGTCGGCCTCGTTTTGCTCGGGGTTCCAGCCTCCCGACCGAACACGTTCGATCAGGTCACGGGTGACACGATATCCCTCGATTGACAGGGAATGATAAGCATCGGTGACATAGATCTTGTCCACCGCGTCCAGGTAGCTTCCGATGCTCAACTCACGCTCGGGCGGCGCGGGGAAACGTCCCAGGACGTCGCTGCGCATCTTGCCCCACATGGCCCTGATGCGATGAACATAAGGGGACGGCTCGCGCGTGTATCTGTAGCCTTCCAGCCGCCCAGTGAAGGGATCGGTCTCGCGGACGACGTGACCCGCGGCTCGCATGGTGCTCAAGATGTCCTCGGCCAGGCGTTCGGCGCCAATATTGCGGAAGGCGCCGGCCAGACGTCCGGCCACAATGGTATGGCCACCATCAAGCAGGCGGGCGAGCAAGGCCGAGGCTTCGCGTTGGGTACTCAGGACGGCCCGGGCGTCGACCGGGTTATTTTGGAAAAAGCCCTCGCCGACGGCGACCAGTGCAGCCTCGATCGTATAGATTCGAAGCCCCTCCATGATCGCCTGGTCCGCCGCCGCGGGGAGGGGGAGGCGAACATCAAGGATCGCGGTGTCGTGCTGGAGGTCGGTGCGACGATTGCTGCCAGCCGGCGCCCGAACGAGTAGTTGGCGCGGCACGGTCCAGTTGCCCGATTGGAGAAGCAGGGATTGCTCGGGGGAGAGGCACCAGTCGGCGCCGAACCGTTCGGTGAGGTACTCGTGGCAAAAGCCCCAGAACGAGGTGTACCAGGCGGTGCTGTCGCCGGGCTTTTCATCAGGCCTGGTAATTATGTACCAGCCCTTCATGACCTCCTGGATAAATCCAGCATTTTGTAGACGCTCACGATGGGTTCGGCTCAAGTCGCGCGCGCGCAGGCAGGTCCGGCCTTCCTTTTGAAAGGCTTCCAAGATTTCCAGGGATTTTGCCAGCTTTTCAGAGGACTCTGCCAATGATCGCCTCTTAGGATTTTTCGTAAATTGGATGTAGATATTTTCGTGAACTGCGTCTTAGCATAATTCGTACATTGCGTTGTAGAATTTTCCGTAAATTACGTTGCATGAAATTTCGCATATAGCGTTGTGGGAGTTTTCGCATATCGCGCTGTCCCTGCCAAACTTCCCACCGGAACCATCTCTTCAAGAGACAAAGCAGCCAATTTGAAACAGCGAAACTAATACCGCCAGGTTCTCCACGGCTCAACCATGCTGCTGGTAAGCGCCTATATCCAAAGGGAAGGGGGCGCCTGATCGCCCGGTTCTTGGCCAACCTGTCGCCGTTGCTGGGATTCTCGGCTGATTCGTGCAAAAAGTGACGATAAGCAACCCTTTGAATTTACTGGCGAAATCGAGCTTTTTTAAAGATAACATATTGAAATCATTCAAGAGTCTGGTCTTGCCCGCCGCGAAATCAGTTTCCTAATCGGTTCCACTAGGGTAGAGCGGTGGGCTCCGAGGTCGAATTGGAAATGCCGCGCAGGTTAAAATGCCAATGAGCGATTGGCGCGACCTTAAAGATGACATCGTCGGTCAGCACCTTCGGCTCGGCCGCCCGAGCGTATTCAATCTGCAGGGTATGGATGTTCGCGATCAGCGACAGCGCGTCTGATATCGCCGCGAGTTGGTCGTCCGTGTGGCCACGCTTTTAGCGGCGCAGGATATGCTTGGGATCAAGAGCCGAAATTTCAGATGAGAAAGTATCTCTGACGTTGTGAAAAACCCTCAACGCAGATCACCAAAGGTTGCTGGTTGACCGACAACGACGTAGGCGTAAGGTGAGAAAAACAGCCGCCGAACACCTCACCGTGCCCTTAACAATATACCCTGAAAATGCCCACCCGATATGTAACCTATCGCGTTGGTATATTGCCGACGAAAACACCTTCGTAGAGGTGCTTGCGTGGCTTTATCTTCGAAAGCCGCTGCATGCAAAGCGTGTAATCGCTGAGCTGGCACCGGGTGTGGCGGGCTTCCCTGGAAACGAACACCAAAACGCCATCCGGCTTTTGCAGGTTGATCTATCGGACATCGCTGCCGACCTGGCTGGAACAGATCAACAGAAAGTGGCTTCAGCAGAACACAAACGTGTGGCTCGGATCGCCCATCGCGACGGACTTCTCTTTCAGCATATCTCTTGGATTTCAGCGGCAATTCAGTTTCCTACCGCACGCGCCAAGCCGCCCCATGTGCGAAAGGCCGACAAAGGTTTTGACGGTTTAATCATTGAGCTATCACCGGGTCAAACAGCACTCACGAAGTTGATAATATGCGAAGATAAGGCGTCTGAAAATCCGAGGCCGCTTGTAACTAGTAGTATATGGCCCGAAGCAACCTCAATATTTTCCGGCGACAGGGATCTCGAAATTCTTGATGCAGTGACAGCGATGCTCGAATCGGTCGACGAAAAACTTCGTGAAGAAGCACTCGCGAGCATAACATGGGATCGGATCCGCAAGTTCCGCGTCGCGCTTACAGGTGGAGCAGATCAAGAAAGAGAGGGGGCCTATGCTCATTTGTTCGTCGGCTTTGACACTGCAGTAGGGGGCACCGGGGAGGACAGGTTAGCCGAGGTTATGCCAATGGTCGATGTTCGAGCCTATCTCGCTTATTTGGCAGGGGCCGTAAGCGCAAAAATTGCGGAAATGGCAACAAATGTTTGATCCAGTTACCGCTGCATTAGTGTCGGCTGCTCCCAAAGTCCGTGATCTCAACCCGAACGAATTGGTGGACGAACTAACCGCAGCATATGTCGATATCGCGGCCGCTCGCCTTTCTCTAGGATCGGCACAGCCAAATCCGTCAAGTTCGCTATTTGCGCTGCGTGAGCGGATGACGAAGTTAGCCGATATCTATCAAGGCCAAATAGTCCTTGATATAAACACCGACAGGCGGAGGTCAGCTGCATTTGTTGCCGGCTGCGCTCGCCAGGTTCTAAGCCAAATTGAAAGGTTGGCGGCGGTCTCGGACGCGCCAACGCGCCTCGACGAAGATGCTATCGGACCGGAGCTCGCGGCGGCTTTACTTTTTCTCATTTCAGAGCGGTCGTCAGACGCGTTTGAAGCCGCAAAAGAAATTCGCGCGACTGGCATTGAAAGTAACATCCGCCGCTCGCTAGTCCTCGCCATAGGGCGTCTAGCTCGAGGAAACTTCAGCGAGATATTAGATCAAGACCCTGGGGTCGGTCGCGACACCCTCGGCGGCGAGAACGATGACACGTATGCCACCGACTTAATGTACGGACAGTTGCTTCGCGGCATCATAATTCTCGCCCAAGTGGGACTCGGCATTCGACCCGTCGAGTCCGTCGGCGAAGCACAACTCCTTTTCACCCAAGTTCGACGCCTGTCTGTCGACATAAGCGACGGAAAAACGGAGACGCAATCGCATTTGGCTACGGAGATTATCCGTGGCACGGTTTCGATCTATCCCGGCCCGCACCACCTAGCCGCGCTACTGACGAAGCTAGGAGACGGCTTCCGTGACGATCTGCTGGTCCGCATTCCGACGCCGTCCGGTACAACATCCGACAACTGGGAGACGTGGGTAAAAACAGAAGCTCAGCGATGGCCCTATCTGTGGGAAAATCATCGCCGCGCGATTGCGACAGGCTATTTGAACGTCGGATCGTCACTGGTGATGACGACGCCGACGGGATCGGGAAAAACAACCCTTGCCGCCCTAAAAATCGCTTCCACCCTAGGCGCTGGGAAGACCGTTCTATATCTCGCGCCAACTCACGCGTTGGTAAGCCAAGTCGAACGCGATCTAAACGATCGAATCTCGGTGCTTGCTACCGCGAAAAGCATCGAAAATGTGAATATTGACGAAACGGTGCAAAAGCTGCCGGACTTAGCAGTTGTTACGCCAGAGCGGTGCCTTGCGCTTTTGACCTTCGCTCCAGAGCTATTCAGCAATGTCGGGCTGCTAGTCTTTGACGAGTTCCATCTACTCGGAGTGTCTCGGCCAGCGACAGGTGCCGCACCCGCCCGTGTCGATAGAAGGGGTGTCGATGCGATGCTCTGCTTGCTGACCTTCATGAACGTCACTCCAACGGCAGATTATCTGCTGCTTTCGGCGATGGTAAGTAATGGCCAGGAGGTGGCGAATTGGCTTGCCGGCCTCTTACATCGCCCCGTACTGGCATTTGACGACAAATGGAAGCCAACCAGACAACTTCGCTCATGCGTCGTTTACGACATCGTCGATACCTCGAAATTGGTCCGCT
>FTDD01000073.1_pt1 | contig 18835 bp, 15 predicted proteins | sample 1639881 | NCBI WGS metagenome assembly FTDD01 (sample SAMEA3914869, study PRJEB12502) | metagenome | biome: forest; material: soil | place: USA | collected 2012-03-12 | depth 0.1 m | reverse complement strand
GAAGAAGATGACCTGGGCGTCCTTGGGACCCCAATCCTTGTAGTAGATACGTACGCCGTCCTTGAGGGTGATAAAGCCGTCTTCCATGTTGAGTGCTCCGGGGCTTGAGAGGTGGGGTTTGGCTTCGGCGGTGTCGGGGGCACCGCCAACGAGGCTGGCGCCAACGGCCGCGGCAACGCCGCCCAAACCACCGAGCAAAACCTGGCGGCGGGGCGCCATGGCACTGTCACTTCCGATATCGTGGGTCATATTCGCCTCCTTAGTGCGACGGTCCGCAGCGGTGTTGTGCGGCCATGTTTCGACTATTGGGCAGATGTCGCTGTTAAGCGAGTTTAGCGATGTTAATCAGTGTTATTGGTAAAATAATACAGAAAATACAGTTGCTTAATCTGTTTGGCCGGCCGTTGTTAATCGGCCGCCGAAGGTCGGCTGCGCTCGGCGAGCAGCGTCAAGCCCTGCCGTCGAGGAGGGCGGCGGCGGCCATCAGATCGGGCGTTCCGAACCCTTCGGTGAATTGGCCGTAAATTGGCGCCAAGTGGTCACGTGCCTCTGAGGGCCGCCCCGTGCTGTTCAAGTGGCGGGCAAGCGCGATCGCGGCGCGCAGCGCCCACGCTCGCGCCGTTTGGCGGTCGGCGAGCTCAATTGCGTCGATAAGGAGAGACTCCGCTTGTTGGGCCGCGGTTGGAGCGCCGTGACGGAGCAAAAGCTCGGCCTTGATGCGAAGGAGTTCAGGGCAATTCCAGCCTTCGCCGCTGCGCCCACACAGCGCCAGCGCGCGGGAAATTGCGGCCTGGGCCCGGTCGAGATCGCCGAGGCCGGCATAGGCATGGGCGAGGGCGCCGGTGAAACAGGAGCGAAATAGGACGAAACTTGCGTCCTCCAGCTTGTCGATTGCCGGAAGCAGTCGGTCGAGGCCGTCTTGCAATCGCCCTTTCTTTACAAAGAGCTGCCCCTCAAACGCATCGGCGTAGGTGTTCCACACGTCGAGGGCTCGGGTTTGGGTGTGTTCGCGCAGGGCTTCGATGTGGGTCTGAGCCAAGGTCAAATCGCCGAGGGACAGCGCTATCGGGCACGCTGCCTCGGCAAGGATGTTTGCAAGGGACAGGCTGTGTTTGATGGATCGCGCGTGGGCAAGATTGAGGCTGATCTCGCGAAGGGCCCGCTCCGGAAACCCTTGAAACCACGAGATCCGCGCAAGCGTAATGTTTGCCGTGACGCGTTGGTCGTACTGGAACCGGACAAGATGCGAGCGCTTTGTCGGCGGTGAGTACCGGCTCAGCATTCTTTCGATGTGCGCTCGCGCGACATCCTGGCGGCCAAGGAGATGATGAGACGCGCCGACAAGGCGATCGCTCAGGATTTTGTCGGAAGTTTCACCTCGCTCCTGAGCCACGCGCTCGAACTGTTCGGCGAGCGCCAAGGCCTCGGCGGGCTCGGCCGCGTTGGTCCGATCCACCCATAGAGCCCAGAGTGCTCGAAGCATGTAATCGGTGTCGCCTAGTGTTTCCGCCAGGGCGAGCGCGGTTCGCCAAGCTGGAGCGCCGCCGCGCACCTGGCCGTCGCCGGGCGTCTTGACACCGTGAAGTTGCGGAAAGCCCACGGCCGCGTGCAGGCGCATGCGCCAGCGATCGGCCTCTGGCATATCATCATCGACATTGGCGAGCGCTTGGTTGACCAGATCGAGGCATTCATCGATTAGGGATAGTTGGAACAGCAGTGGCACGGCCGCGAGCGCAAGCGCAATTCCGATTTCTGCTTTACCTGAAGGTCCGAAGGCCCACGTCATCGCGGCGCGCAAATTGCCGATCTGAGGCGAGTAGAGCTCTTCCCAATCGACGGCCTTGCCTGTTTCCCAATCCATATAGGCTTGCTCGAACAGACCACGATAGAATTCGGCGTGCGCCTGTTCGGCGGCTTCGAGTTCACCGGCGCTGGCGAGTTGCTCACGCCCATAGGCTCGGGTTGTGTCGAGCAAGCGATATAGAATTTCGGTGCCGCCGACATCAACGACGACCAGTGATTTCGAGACAAGGCTATTGAGTTTTTCGCGAACGGCCGCGACGGTAAGTCCGGCCGGCGCGGTGACCGCGACCGCAGCATCGAGCGCGAAGTCGCCGACGAAAGTGCTCAGTCGCCGAAAGACCGTTTGCTCCTCGGCCGCCAGGATTTGATAGCTCCAGTCGAGCATTTCCCTTAGGGTTTGATGTCGGGAGCGAACCTCGTCGCTGGCCTTGGTCAGGACGTCGAACCGACTGTCCAAGGACTTTGCCAGTCCGCGTATGCCAATGGTGTCGACCCGGCCAGCCGCCAATTCGATTGCCAAGGCAATGCCGTCGAGACGCCGACAAATCTCGGTGATGATCGGGGCGTCCTTGTCGGTGAAGTCGTATCCGCCCAGGACAGAGGACGCCCGGTCGACGAAGAGCTGGATCGCGGGATAGGCAATCGCGTTGCGGGCGGACAAAGGGCCGGCCCCGATGGGAAGGTCGAGAGGGGGCAGGCGGAAGGCGTATTCGCCAGGGACCTTGAGCGGTTCTCGACTCGTCGCCAGGATCTTGAGGCCCGGCGCGCCCTTAAGGGCTGTCTCCGCGAACTCGGACGCGGCGGCCACAACGTGTTCGCAGCAGTCGAGGACTATGAGCATCTCCCGATCGCTTAGAAACGCGATCAGATCGGTCAGCACGTCCTCGGAGCGCGCGGATTGGCCGAGCGCTCCGACCAAATTACTGAGGACCTGTAGACGATCATGGGCGCCGGTCATGTCCGCGTAGACGATCCCGTCGCGGAAGCTCACTTTGGCCCGGCGCGCCGCGGCGACAGCGATTGTTGTCTTGCCGATGCCCCCGGGGCCAACAACCGTTACCAGCCGCTGTGCCGCGAGCTGGTGCTCAAGGGCGCTGAGCGCGGTGTCACGCCCGATAATGCGGCCGAACGCGGCGGGTAGTCCTCTAAGCTGCGGGCTATTGGCTTGTACTGCCGGCTTTTCCGGCTCGTCCTGCGGCGTTACGGCGGCAACGAAGCAATACCCCCGACCAGGGATGTTCGAGATATAACGCGGCGTGGCCGGATCGTCGCCCAATGCTTTGCGAAGCGAGGTGATGTGGACGCGAAGATTGATGTCTTCGACGAAAACACCCTGCCAAACGGCAGCGGACAGTTCATCCTTCGTGATGATCTCGCCCGGTCGAGACGCCAGCACAATCAGGATGTCGAGGGCGCGGCTCCCCAAACGGAGGGGTACGCCCGCGTTGAGAAGAAGGCGCTGGCTTGGGATGAGCTGGAAGGAGCCGAATTCTATAATAGCGTCGCTCACTCGGCGGGCCCCCGCTCAAGTTCGACACCTGGCTTTGCCATTCGGCTGTTCCAAATCCCAAAGGCAAAATAGACGGCCAGGCCGAGAAGGTTCCAGAGACCGAAAGCAATCATCGTCTGATGGGAGAGGCTCAGGAAGAGCCACACGCAGCCGACAACGGCTGCGGGTCCCGTCAACCAGAAGAGCGGCGCTCGAAAGACGCGCTTAAGCTCGGGCCGCCTCAGACGCAGAACGATCATGGCCAGGCAGACGGCGATAAAGGCGAGCAGAGTTCCCGAATTGGCGAGGGTCGCGATCTTCCCGAGCGGCAGGCATCCGGCGAAAACGGCGACGCCAATCCCAGTGACGAGGGTAATGCGCGATGGCAGGCCACGGCGATCTACATGGCTGAACAGGCGGGGGAGTAGGCCATCGCGGGCCATGACCAGGAAAATACGGCTCTGCCCATAAATGCACACGAGGATCACGGACGGCAGGGCGACAATGGCCGCTGCTGCGACCGCGACACCGGCCAGCGGGTGGTGAAGGGCGCGGAGAATAAAAGGTAGCGGCTCCACACTTGGCGAAAAGACGCGGAAGGGCAGGGCGCCAATCGCGACGGTTCCGACAGCCAGATAGTAGACGATGCACAGGCCGATCGATCCGAGAAGACCGATGCTCAGATCGCGAGCGGGATTCTTGACTTCTTCCGCGGTCGTCGAGATTGCGTCGAAGCCGTAAAAGGCAAAGAAGATGATTGCCGCCGCGGCCGCTACCCCGACATTGACGCCATGAACCTCGTGCGCCAGGACACCGAACGGTAGAAACGGATGATAGTTGCCTGCCTTGATCGCCGGGAAAGCGAGAATTACGAAGAGGGTCAGCGCCGTCAGTTTGATCGCGACCAGGACGAGATTGAGCCGAGCGCTATCCCGGGCCCCTACCAGGAGCAAGGCCGTGAACAGCAGGGAGATGAAGACGGCCAAGACATTCACAATGCCACCTTCCAGAGGGCCGGCCGTAAGGGCCAAAGGGAGGTGGATACGGAAGACATCGGCTAGGAATTGCTGGGCGTGCGCGGACCAGCCGGCGGCCACGGCCGAAGCGGCAAGGGCGTATTCAAGAATGAGCGACCATCCGACAATCCAGGCCGGCGCCTCGCCAAACACCGTGTAGGTGTAGGTATAAGCGCTGCCTGAGGTCGGGATCAGTGTCGCGACCTCGGTATAGGCGAACGCCGCGAACATGACGATGACTCCGGCAAGCGCGAAAGACAGGATCACGCCTGGGCCGGCGATGCCGGCGCCAATCCCCGTAAGGGTGAATATGCCGGTTCCGATCGTTGCGCCCACGCCCATGCCGATGAGATGCGGCCAAGCGAGGGTCCGCGCCATTGCACCGTCCGGGGACGCAGAATTAGGATGGTCGATCCGCTTAAACCGCAACAAGAAACGCATTATCGCTCCACGGCGCGCCGTCTGAGCGCGCTGTCGCCTGGTCAGAGTGCGAGGTAGGTTTCAGTTTTGTGCTGAAACGTCTGGTGCTCGGACCTAGCCATAACGTCGCGCGGCTCGGCGCAGCCGTCCGGAAAACCGTTGAAATATAAGGAAAGGAATAGCAGCCTGGACTTCCGGGTCTTTCACGAAAGCCCGATTTTTTGTCAAATCCCTGCTTTTTCAGGCACCGACGCCGTTTAGGATGATCGCAGCTTTCGCCAGCCGCCGGGGCTGAGGCCAGTCGCGGCCTTGAAGGCGTTCGCGAAATGACTCTGGGTTGCGAAACCGGTCGCAAGAGCGATGTCGACCAAGCTCAAAGAGGTGTCGTGCAGCAGGTTCTGTGCCTGCTTTATACGCTGGTTGCGCAGCCACAGATATGGGGAAAGGCCCGTGCTCAGCCGGAATGCGCGGCCGAAATGGTTCGGCGAAAGGCCGCAGATTTCCGCCACTTCGTAAAGACCGACCTTGTCGCCCATACGGCTCATCAGGTAGTCCTTTGCGCGTTTTTCGAGCCAAGGGGCGAGGCCGCCCTTTGGCATGGTCGCGCGCGAAGGCACGGCTGAGTAGGTGCGCACCATGTGCAGAGTCATGGCCGAGAAGATGTGCTCGGTGAAAAGCTGATCGAGTTCCTCTGGGGCGTCTACTGACGGCAACAGGGCGTAGGCGAGGTGGCGCATTGTCGCGTCCTCGAAATGGTCGCCCGGTCGCCAACTCATCTCCGAGATTTCGGGAAGATGGAGCTCGTCCGTGACGTCCCTAATCGCGCGCCTCGGGATGAAAATGTTGACCGTGTCGAATGGGTCTTGCAGGTCGATTGAATGCTCTTCGCGAAAATCGAAGAACCTGAAGCCGTCGGCCGGGCAGTGCGAAACCTGGTGTGCCTTGTCGTCACGCCACTCCCAATGCAGGTTCATGGGACGTGCGAGCATGGTCGCCATATAGACGTCAAGGTACGGGTTCGGTGTGCTGCGTCCGTGGCCCGTAGAGTCACACTTGAAGGTGGAGACCTGCACGTTTTGTCGCGAGGTCACGGGTAGCGAGCGGTAGGCGACCTTGCCGGATTGCAACTGGTTCAGCACGGTCGTCCCGGGTCGTGCGGCGAGTTCACCCATCAAAACCTCCCCGGGTCAGCGGTCGCCACCAGTAAGCGACTTATTTGAGGTTGTGTCAAATTTCGGGATTGGCATCTTGGTCCGACCGCAAGAGGGCGGAGATTGCCCGAGGGCAACGCGGCAGCTACTTGGCGGTCCAGAATGAAGGCATACATCCTACCAGGATAGCCCACAGTTCCTCGACAGTCTTTCACTCGGCGACGCCGTTTGTCATGATCCGATCGCCATTCCTGGGCCTGTGACTTAGCCGGAGCGAATCTGGCGCCATTGCAGGGGCGTGATGCCGGTCGACGTCTTAAAGGCATGCGTAAAATGACTTTGGTTCGCGAACCCGGTTGAGCGGCCGACGTCTGAAATGCTCATTGTGGAGTGGTGCAGCAAGGCCTTGGCTTCGGCGATGCGTCGCCGTTGGAGCCACAGATAGGGCGGCAGGCCGGTCGTCAGGCGAAAGCTTCTGGCGAAATGGGTCGGCGAAAGGCCACATTCCGCCGCGACCTCGGACAAGGTAACCCCAGAGTCCAGGCGGCTGACCAAGAAATCCTTCGCACGCTTTTCGAGCCAGGGCGGCAGACCACCTTTCGGCGCCGTTCTTGGTCGGGCGTTTCCGTACGCCGCCACCATTTGTACCATCATCGCCGACAAAATCTGTTCAGAGAACATCTGGTCGACCGGCTCGGGCGACTCGATTGATGGAATGAGCGCATTGACGAGGCATTCCATTTTCGGGTCGTGGAAGTGCTGTCCCGGCCGCCACGCCATTTCCCTTATTTCCGGAAGCTCAAGCTCGTCGGTAAGGTCTCTGATCGCTCGTCGAGGGATAAGGAAAATGACCGTTTCGAACGGTTCGTTGAGCTCAATGATACGTCGCTCCCGGTAATCCCTGAACCCGAAGGACCCGGCGCGGAAGGCCGGATATTCGTAGGATTTACCTCCGTCGATCCACATGCGATGCGGCTGATTCATACCTCGCCGGTGCATCACCGCCGAGTAATAGTCCATTGGTTGGTTCGGCTCGGTTAGTCCAAAGTTTGGCCGATCGTAACGGGTCGTGACGACTGACACCCCTTTTTCGGATAGGGGCATGGCTGTCCGCAGTGCAAGGCCCTGGGTCTTGAGCTGGTGCCGGTGATTGTTGATTGGCCGGATTGCGGTCATTCCAATCCTGTCCCGTCGGTTCGGACGACGGCCAATAAAGGTCCGATCTCCGCGGGTGTCAATTTGAAGTCGGACGGGCCGCCGGCCGTTAGAGGTGCCTTACGGCCGGTTTCAGCTCGCGCGGATCCGCCGCCAAACACCGGGTGCCACCCCAATTACAGCCTTGAAAGCATTTGCAAAGTGGCTTTGGGTGGCAAAGCCTGTGGCTAAAGCGACGTCCACAAGGCTGAGAGATGAGTAGAGAAGGAGGTCCTGGGCTGCTCGAATGCGCTCCTGGCGTAGCCAATTGTAAGGGGAGAGGCCTGTGGTCAATCTGAAGCTCCGTCCGAAATGGCTGGGAGAGAGGTCGCAGGCCTCAGCAAGCTCAGTCAGTGAGATTTTCGAGCTCAATCGGCTGAGCATGAGCTCCTTTGCCCGCTTCTCGATCCATGGCGGCAATCCGCCCTTCGGAAGCCCGATCTGCAACGAGTTCGGAGAATAGGACCGTATTAGGTGAACCATCATGGCGCTGAAAAGATGTTCGGTGAATAAAAGATCGACCTCTTCTGGCTTTGCGAGATAGGGCAGAAGGGCATGGGTCAGATGAGCCAGCGGCGCATCCTCGATCACGTGGTCTGGGCCCCAAGTCATTTCCGCGATCTCGGGCAAGTGAAGTTCGTCAGTGACCTCCCGGATTGCCCGGCGCGGCAGGAAGATATTGACGGTGTCAAATGGATTGGAAAGGTCGAGGGTCTTGGTTTCGCGGTAATCGCGGAAGCGGAAGCCGTGCAGGGGCACGGGCGGGATCACCCGTTCGTGGCCGCCAGCATCCCATTCGCGATGTGACCGTTCCATAGGGCGGAGATGCATTACCGCCATGTAAACGTCGGCTGGCGCATTCGGCTTCGTAATGCCAAAGTCCGGTGCCTCATACGTGAAGCGCGAAACGGACACGCCCTGGCGCGAGGGCGCCTGTAAAGCGCGGTGCTCGACGGTCGATCCCCCGAGCTGCTTCAGCACTGTCGAACTCGGTTGAACGGTACTCGACGCCATTACAACCTCCCCGGCAACACTAGGCGAGTAGAGAGAGGAATTTGCATTGTGTCAAATGGTAGAACGCCTGCGCCAAAACCGTCAGCGTTCCGCCATTGCATCGGTCGGTCAGCGGGCGCTGCTGGTACGCACAGGAAGTCGCCAACCCGGGCGGGCGAAATGGCAGGTATAGCCGTTCGGGATGCGCTCCAGGTAGTCTTGGTGTTCTGGCTCGGCCTCCCAAAAGTCGCCAACTGGTTCGACTTCGGTCACGACCTTTCCTGGCCAGAGACCCGAGGCATCCACATCGGCAATCGTATCTTCCGCGACCTGCCTCTGGGTGTCACTCGTGTAGTAGATCGCCGACCGGTAACTCAAGCCGCGGTCATTGCCTTGGCGGTTGAGGGTCGAGGGATCGTGGATCTGGAAGAAAAATTCGAGCAGTTCCCGGTAGGAGAGTTTCGAAGGGGCAAAGATGACGTCAAGAGCCTCTGCGTGCGTGCCATGATTGCGGTAGGTCGCGTCTGGCACGTCGCCTCCGGTATAGCCGACTCGGGTCGAGATCACCCCATGCATGCGCCGGACCAGGTCCTGCATGCCCCAGAAGCAGCCGCCGGCCAGGACGGCTCGTTCAGTTGTATTGCTCATCTTAGTGTCCTTTCGATGCAGAATATGGTGAGCGGGTCACCAGATTGCTCATCCGAGCGAGCCGTGAAATTGGTTGATAAGCTGGGCGACGGCAAAACCCAACCAAACGCCGAGAAGGCAAAGAATAAAGGAAAGGGTGCAGTTCCAGCCGGCCGCGACGATGTCGCCGGCGCGAGCGAGGTTAAGCGTCTGCAGGCTGAAAGAGGAGAAGGTCGTATAGCCGCCACAGATGCCGATCATCACTATCGTGCGAATATCGGGGGCCAACATCAGCCGTCCTTCCGTAGCTGTCAGGGTCGCGAAAAGGCCGATGAAAAGCGATCCCGTGACGTTGATGATCAGGGTGCCCCAAGGAAAGGTTTCGCCCCAAGCCGAAGCCACCGCTTCCGAAAGCCAGAACCTCAATACGGTTCCGACGAACCCCCCAAGTCCAACCCATAGATAGAGTTGCATCCTACGTCTCCTGACCCGGTGCGACATCGGTATTCTGGCTATCGGACGATGACGGGAAGGGTTGCCGCTTGGCGCAACGCTCGGCGAATTTCGATCATCCATACGCAGAAAATCGAGAGTTCGTAGAGCGCCCAGATCGGCAGCGACAACAGGATCTGCGAAATCGGATCGGGGGGCGTGACGATCGCGGCGACCACGACAATGACCAAGATGGCATAACGGCGAAGTTTGCTCAGCATGCGAGAAGTGACAAGACCAGAGAGTCCCAGCAAGGTCACGATGATCGGCAACTGAAAGCAGAGACCGAAGGCGATCATCAGAGTCTCGACGAGCTCCAGGAACTCGGACACCTTGGGCATGAACTGAACGGCGATGCCTCCGCTGCCGGTGACTTGCTGGTTCAGCGAGAACCACAGCACCATAGGCAGGATCATGAAGTAGACCAGGGCCATTCCGAGGAGAAAGAGCACGGGCGCCGCAACGAGGAACGGCAGAAGGGCGCGCCGCTCACGCTTGTACAAGCCGGGGGCGATGAACTGGTAGAACTGGAAGGCGAGCACTGGAAAGCTCAAGATAATACCGGCAAAGATCGACACCTTCAGGCTCGTGTAGAAGACCTCCATCGGTGCGGTTGCGATGAGTGGCGTCGTCTTGACGCCGACGACCGTTTTTAGGCCGACCAGAACCAAGATAAGGTCGAAGGGCGTGTGGTGGCCCCGCGTGTGTTGATCGCCGTAAAGAGCGGCCGCCACGTCCAGTGGGTGCACCAGGAGCATCAAAATCTGCTGGTGAAAGGCGTAGCAGAGGGCGACAGCGGCTACGAAAGCCGTGACCATGACGAACAGCCGGGATCTCAACTCCATGAGGTGCTGAGTGATAGGTGCCCGCGTGGCGTCCATTTCAGCCAGATCGTCTTCGTCGCAGGAGGTCCTTGCTGTTGCGCCCGGGATCAGAGCGAGGGACGGTAGGGAGAGGGCGTTTTTCATGACACGATGACCTCAAAAGGTGCCGTAGTGGGCTGCGGCGTCGATTGAATAGGGAGGGCGAGCTCGGCGGAAATCGCCGTGTCGGCGGGCTTGTTAAGCATCGCCAGACGCACGGGACTCGCCGAGGGCAGCACGACCCCTCGAACCAAAGCGGGTTCAACCGGAACCTCGGCCGCTACAGCGCTGTCGAGGTGCAACCCCGATTCAAGCAACCGCATGGGGTTGGACAGGTTCGCGAGCGGTGAAGCGGCCCGCAATGCGGCCAGTTCGGCGCGGAGCCCGTCGAATTCCGTCTCCTTGGCGATGTCGTCGAAGGAGTTCCGAAACTCGGCTGTCGCTGCACGGAGCTTGGCGACCATCTGACCGATGAAGCGCAGCAGCTTAGGAAGATCTTTTGGACCGACGACCAGGATGGCCACCAGTGCGATGACGACGATTTCGCCGCCTCCAATACCGGGTAACATGGCGCGAGCCCTCCAGGGCGGTTGGAAATTATGAGGCCGCTTTGGTGTCGTCAGCGGTCGCCTTTGCCGGCGAGGCCGCATTGGCGTCGTCCTTCAGGCCATCTTTGAAGGCCTTGATGCCCTTAGCGGCGTCGCCGAGAAGGCCCGAGATTTTCCCGCCACCGCCGAACAGCTGAAGGCCGACAACAGCGATTGCGAGGATATGCCAGATGCTGAACGTTCCCATGATCCGTCTCCTAATTGGTACGCACTGTCGGTGCGTCTGGGTGAAAGAGACGAAGCGCGAGCTGTCATCCCTGGTCAGGACGACTATCGGACGACGCACGCTGTTAAGCGAGTTTAGCGAAGTTAAACGGTGTTAAGCTCGCCCTGCCCACCACAAGGAATTTTGCCTCGTTCACCATTTCGAGTTCCGGCTTGTTCACTACCAGGGCGGTAGCTTTATCGGGGTGTGGGGAGATGTCGGTGAGTTTCGAGCAAGATATTGATGCGATCGTCAAACGGCTGAATAGCCGGGACCTTGGTTCGAGAGAGGGCTGCGAGGTCCTGCTTGAACGTGTTCGCATTGAGCTCGGCGGTCGCGCAACGCCTAGGGTTCTTGAGGGCATTCAGCGGTTTTTAGAAGGCGCTTGCGCTCGCCACTTTGGCGGCGATCCGGAAGATCGTTCGACCCAGCAGTTTTTGCAACGACAGGTCAAGCGCGTGGCCGGCCGGCTTGCCGCGCCACAGGAAGACGGCGAAATCGTCTGGATTTGACGGATGCCGTCAAATAGCGGCAACGCCCGTAGTCGGCTGCCTTGCACCGACCATTGCCGGAAAAATCTGGAGCACCTCAACTTTGGCTGGGCGGTCCGCTGACAGGAGGGCGGTCGGCCGGGTGCTCTTGCGCAATTCTCTACTTATGGTTAAGTCTGAGCTGTGCGTGTATTTCAGCGAGAATCAAAATCTGACCAGTCCTGAGTATTAACGGTTGCGATCAACATCAACCCTGGCGGGGAGGTTACGATGCGTAAATTGCTTTGCTTATTGGGTATGCCCCTTGCGTTAACTGCATGTGCCGAGCTGCCCGAGGGACAAGTCACTTACTATGAACCGAAGGCATCGGCGAAAGTGACCGTCACTCAAACGGTTGCCTGCGACGCTGCCCATAAGAATCTGTTTGCGGCATCTACTGCCACGGTATCGCCGACTTACCAGGCGGACCCGACGCGCAAGCGCGTGTTCGCTCTCAAAACCCTGAACGGCAATTTCACTGATGGCGACGCAACCTTTGGTTTGACGACTGATGGTCGCCTGAAAAGCCTGAATGCCGACCAAACTGGAAACGGCGAAGCGGTCGTCAAAGCGGCCATGGCTCTTGCCGTTGTACCTACTTTGTCAGCTCCATTGGTTGATGATCCGACGGCCGATGCTTGCAAGGCCATCATGGCTTGGGCTGGGGGCGACGCGAAACCCGTAACGCTTACCTATGAGGTTGACCTTGAACCATCTGACTTGGTCCAGAAGACCTTTTCTTTCGACGCCGCACAGCCCTCGGCCCTCTATGCGACCCTGAAAAAGTCCCTGCCGACCCTGCAGGGGGCAATCGAAGTGGTGACACCTGCCGCGCCGTTTACCGCATCAGGCCTTCCGACCGATACAAATGACCAGACCGTGATCTGGGTTACCAATACGCGCTTGATAACGATCGATGTGATGTCGAAGAGCGGAGACGCACCGGCGACGTCCGCTGGGAAGACCACCGTGGTCGTACCGACCACCGGGGATTATGCGCTGCCGGTACCAAGGTCCATCTTGTTCGGCAAGGAAGGGATGTCGTTGGCAATTGACGAGTCCGGCGCCGTAACGAGTTTAGGCTATACCCGGACAAACGGCAGTGCGAGTGCGATCAATGCGGCGACGGACGCATTGACACAGAGTGACGAAGCTCGCTCCAACATTCTGAAAGGCAAGGCGGATCTCATTGCTCAACAGACCCGGCTGGTTCAGTGTGAAGCCGACCCGACAAACTGCAAGTAGACTCATTGAGGCCGCGCGTGGGCACTGACTTGAGTTCGTTCCGGGATCCGGCGATCCGGCTCCACGGCTTAGGAAAGCTCGATCGCCAATATACGTTCTATTACGACGAGACGAACAACATCCGTAAATTGCACGTGACGACCGCCGGTCTAAACGTCAAAGAGCCAGGATGCTTCGCCTTGGGAGGTATCGTCCATGAGGGCGGACCGAAGGCTATTTCCATTGAACGCCTTCGCGGCGAACTCCAGGTCCAGCCATCGACAGGCGAGTTGAAACTAAAACACCTCGGGAAAGGATCATTCCTCGATCTATTAGGGCAACCGAGAGTCGGTGTCTTTCTAGAATGGCTTATCGCTAACGAATTTTATGCCCACTATTCGGTCTTGGACGTTCTGTATTGGTCGACTGTCGACATTGTCGACTCCATCCTTGCGGAATGCGGAAATCCGTATTTGCAGAACTTTGATCGAACGGCAAAGAACGGACTTTATAAAATACTGCGGCTTAATCTAGCCGCCACCGCTGACCTATTTTATCGCTTCGGTTACCCCAATCTTGAATGGCAGAACGGTGAGCCATTTGTGAGCGAGCTTTTCAAGATGTTCGATGAGCACGCCGATGCGGTTGACGAGAACGAACGTCAGCTCCTTTGGATGGTTTTCACGACCTCACTGGACGAAGGCGTCTCGCTTCCGTTTTTGGCCGGCGAGCAAAGGAATGTCCTGATCGATAATTTCAGCGCCTTTTATATGCACAGGATCGCCTTGTTCAAAAACTCGGAACACGTTCTGGATACCGAACCAACTATTATTGACAAGCTCGTCGCCGCCGATTTGACAGACGGGGGGCGTCCCGTGACCAACTATCGCTTTGTCGAGTCACAGCGGGAACCTGCAATTCAAGTGTCGGACATGGTGGTTGGGTTTCTCGGGAAGTTTTTTGACCACATCAATGGTGCATCAACTGAGAAATTGCTCAGCGACAGGCTCGGCCTCTCAGCCGTCCAAGATCAGACGCTTTCGTTGTTTCAACGTCTGATCGATTTGTCGGCAGAAGAGAACGAGGCATTCCTCCACCAGGTCCTATGCGATGAGGATATGGAGAAGGGAGCCATCTTCATTTCTTAAGCCTTCGGGCGTCGGCACGTTCTCAGTTTTGGCGAATGTACCGCGGGTCGGGAACCTTCTGGCCGAGGAGTGTTTTCGCCCTAAACTCTTTCCACGATTTAATTCGCGACTGGAGTTTTGATTTGAGGTCGGGTGAAAATTGGTTCCATATCGTCGCTTTCTCGACGTGACTTCGCGCCCAATATTCGAACCGGAAGTCAACGATTTTGAGGAAAATCTTGGAGTAGCGCCAAAAAACAGCTTTGGACGAGGTGGTGCACATTTGGGTGAACCAGTGCTTTGACCAGGTATTGCGCTCATAGGCATATCGAGCCGAATCGAGGGCGACGCGGACCAAGCCCAATTCCGGCTCGAGTCTCGCAAATAGTTCGTCGATCCATTCAGCTTGGTCCATGAACCCTGCCACGATGACGGCGCGCGCTCGGACCGCCGGAATGACTGATCGGACACCGCTTTCGACATATCCACGCAAAAACTCGTCCTGCCCATTGTATAACGCGCCGTCGATGCTTTGAGCGATCGCCTGGTCATTGGGAGCTTCATCGAGCCGACGGCTTCGCCACGCTGACAACAGCGGGCCGCCTGTGCCGGTCCAGGTTGCTATTTCTGCGTGCGGTAGCGCCCGCAGATCAAAGGTCAGTTGAAGCGTCGGTTGCACGTCGGCATAGGTCTCGAACAGGCTGACAGCTAAAGTTTCATCATTCTCGGTGAGGCCGCTGCCAATTGTGAGCGCTAGGTTGGCAAGCTGAGGCCTCTTTGCCGAGGGAGCGCGGATGCAGATTGACGCCCAGTCACGAACTTGATCTGGCGAAAATCTGGCCGCTAGACGGACTGGTTCGCGTCCGAGGTTTTCGATGACCTCTCTGGCATCTAGCTTTTCCAACCCGTCTTCGAAATTGCGGAAGCGAAGGTCTGCGCTTTCCACCCGAGCTTGAAACTCAGCATCGGACTCGCTTGCACGGTCCAGGGAATCCTTGAGCGACTGCGCTGACTCATAGAGCTCAACGTCGATGTGGGAGTGTGAAAGCGCGTCATCGGACGAGATTAGCCTGCTTGCCGGAGGCGTCACATCGGGCAGCTTCGCGTTTGCCAAGCGGCTGACGCAACTGGCAAGCAACTGAGTGAGCGGTCCAGCGATTTTGTCACCAAGCTTGCGAGCTGCATAATCGAAAGCCGAGGGCTCGATCCGCGGTAGAAGGTCAAGTGGGTCAAGGCCTTCCCGCTGTGCCGCATTAATCAAGATAAGCGATCCGTAGAACGCCTCCTGACGTTTGCTTTTGTCCTTGATCTCACTAGCTCGCCATCCACTGTCGGTGAACCGCTTTTGGGCGTCGGCCGAGCCATGCCAAGCGAGAACAATAATCGCAAGGTAGGTGACGTCGCATTCCGTCAGGGCCTGGTCGACGAGGATATCTTGGACCCTGCGTGATAGTGGCGTCTCCGAATAGGCGGCGAAACAGAGGTACGTCGTCATCTTGTCGAACGAGTTTGAGCTATGTGCTCTCAAATAGGCCTGTTCGAATGTAGCCGCATCGATTTTGCCGAACATCTCGGCCGTCGTGATTATCAATGACCCCGGCTGAGGAAGGCTATCCAGCAGTTTGAACTGTTCGTCTGCGCTCAGATGCGGGACTGCGGCGGCGAGCGCAAAATTGGAGGCTCTCCATGCATCGTGTTCTGCCGAACTCTTCCCGTATTCGGACTGACTGAATCGGCGTGCAACGTCTTCGAGCCGGCGGACCGCGGAATCGTCAAGTACAGCGGTTTCAGAGCTGATTTCGGACATCGCCAAGCCGAGCCCTGGAAGGTCATATTGCAGTACGTGATCTGCAAGCCTTCGTTCCGTGTCCACTGCGAGCACAGGAAGCCAACGGCAAAGCGCGGGTTCAGCGGCTCGAAGTACGGGGTTCTTGCCCTGTCTGTTTTGATAAATCTGACTGAAATCTTGCTTTTCGGCAGTCTCTGTTAGGAAGGTTAAATCGTCGGGACGGGAAGAGTGCGGATCACAGGGATCCGTTGACGAGAGTTTCTCAACCAGTCGGCTGCCTCTGAACTGGTGACGATCAGGCCTCAGAACATCGAGGAGCGGTTGGCGCTCGCGGTCCGCGAGATCGGTTGCGATCGCGCCCCACAGTGTCGCCAGGCACCATTGCCCAGTTTCTGACAGCGGTCCTGGGACCAGGTTGCGCACGGCTTGGCGAAGCGCATCGGACGTCGCCTGCCAGTCTTGAGTGTTAAATTGGATAAGGGCCTGGAAGTCGTCGCTGGGGGCATCCCAAGCGGGAGCAAGTGCGTGGTGAAATGCCCATGCCGAAAGGGCTGTCCCGAACTCCTGAAGCGGTCTTCCGGCGATCAGCAGAAACGCGTCTTTAGCGAGAGCTGAAGCATCGAAATTGTCGTTCCGCTCACAGTTTGCATCCAAAAAAGACCTCTCCGGCGCGGTAAGACCTCGTTCCTTTGCCTTTTGCTTTATGCGCTGTGTCTTTAGGCGCTCCTCCGCATTGGGCTGGTTGAGGAATCCGGGCATCTGAAGCTGCGCGTCAAGTGAATAGATACGCAGCCAGGAATCGACCCGACGTTTTATCTGGATCCATGTTGCGCCATCGTCGCGAGCGTCACGTAGGGCGCTGATCAGCCAGTTCTTCGCAGAGGGGCGGCCGTTGCCTCTGTCGATCTCATAAAGGGCCTGAAGGGAGATGTCCGGTGACGTCCTTGCGACCGCTACAAAGGCCGGGTAGATTTTTGAATCAATGTTCTGAAGCTGCAAAAACCGACCTAAAAGTGCAACCTGCACCGATGGCGTCACGGCCTCGACCGCGGCAAACTGCATCGCCGCAAACACGGCGTCCGCGGTCATGTCGAGAGCCTCGATGGGTTCGAGCAGGCTTTCGAGAGCTTCTGCGGCCGTCTTTTGGCCTGTTGTTCGCTCAGTGAGTGCGGTGACCAGCCCAATTCCGAACGCTACGATTAGCCCGTCGTTTGACAGTCTGTACTGACTTGGACTGGCGAGTTGGGTATAAAAATGGCTGCTGGAGGCGTGCAGAAGATCGACCGAGAGGCTGAAGCTTGGTGAGCCGTCGATGTCCCTAACATCAAACTGGCCCAACCCAGTTGTCCGCTGAAGCAATGCTTTCGCTCGAATATTCTCCGCGTGATCAGCCAGCCGGCGGGAGAACTGGGCGGGGTTTTCACCCAAGCGATTTTCAGCCTGGGACTGCCGCAAATATTCGAAAAGAAGCCGTTGAGGAGTGAGCTCGTGAAGCGCGACATCAGCGCGAGCGAGCGCGATCCCAAGCAGTCGAGGATTTTGCAGTGATCTGTGAACTTCTGGGATAAGATCGTCGATATTGACCCCGCGACCTTCGAGGAGGATTTCGAGCTCTTCGCGAGACCAGGTGCCGACCCGAACTGTTGCAACTGGAGAAGCGAGACCGTCTTTAATCTTCTGTTCGAAATGTCGCTCGCGGTCTGTGACAACCAGCCGACCGCCAATTCTGCTCAAATCGGCACTGGCACCGTTAATCCACCGCGGCCAATCTACTGCCGTGTTTTCATTCAGGCCATCAATGCAAACGATCAGCCGAGGGGCGAGCGCGACTTCCAGTGCCCACGTGTCAAATTGGTGCTGCCAGAAGGTTCGGATGGCCTCTGTCTGCCTTTCTCCGGACTGTATGACAAGCTGCTCAATAAGCTGGTCTAGGATTTGGCTGTAGGACGGCGTCGCCTTAATGTCCTTGGATGACACGAAAACTACGAGCGGACGGTCTTTCCATTGGACCAGCGCTTTCGCTAGCGCCCAGGACTTTCCCACACCTTCTTCACCCAAAACAGCGACAACAGCCTGGCTCTGGACTTTAAGGGCGCCGGCGATGCCGTTGACGACGCCCTGGCGTTTGAGGACCTTATACGGGTGTTTTGCTGCCGGAGCTAAGGATTGCCCGAAGTAGCGTCTTGCCTGCGCCTGGTGCGCGAAGACTTCTGAAATCCACGCATGGTTCGACGTGATCGCATTTTCGAGCGATACGGAATCTGCAAATTCGGACAGGGAAGCAAAGGCAGCCAAAAGCCGATGGCCTTCGAGGAAGCCGGCGCGCCTCCCATCATCAATCGCCTTTTCGATATCGGCCTTCCGTTTCAAAAGCCATGGGACTTTGAAGCGGTCTTCGTCCTTGTCGATTTGGTCTCCACAATCCTTGCAGGCCCAGATGCCATTCTCGGCGCTCTTGCGTTGCTCGGGCGTCTGATTAGCATCGTACCTTGCGCCGCCGGGGCCGGGCGCTGCACCGCAAATGTGAGCGGCATGGCCTGATTTGAGGCTCTTGCTATTGTCCGAATGAGGTCCGATCGTATAGCGAAGGCAAATCGAGCAATGCCAAGCGACGCGCTCGGCAAGAGCGCGTTTGACGGCTGCTGGAAAGTCATCTCGGTTCTTAGACGCCAAGGGTCTCTGCCCAGGTCAAAATGCCGACGTTAGCCTTCGGGTAATGCACATGCCGGGGCAAAATTGCAAGGCTGAGTGGCATCCAGCGCCCTAGCGGCTCAGGCTAGAGTTGGTGTGAAACAGTTGCTAATGGCGATATCTGTGGATAAGTGCATGTTTCTTACGCGTTAATCTCAGCCAAGGAGCATACATCGTTTAAATACTTCCTCTGTCTTGTTCGTAGCGCTGCGAACAATTCATAGCTTACGTCGGGAGGGGCGATGGTTCGCGATAGATCCCGAAACAAACGGTGAGCTAACTTGTAGTCTAAAGCGGACTGGCTCTATTTGCCTATACACCATAGCGGGAGTTGAAAATTAGCCCGCACTGTGCAATACGAGGAAAAATCGTTATAATTCAACAGATATGCCCCGTCGGTCGCTTACCCGCGCGGAAGCTACTCGATTTGACGGTATTGTTGACGGTGCTCAGGTGTCAAGGCTCGTAAAAGTGCATTTAAATCAATATATTAAACGTCTAATTGATGATTGAGTGGGAGTGAGGCATCCGCTTCACACCTTCGTTGTTTTTCTAAGTTAGTAGCTCCTGCATGATCCGCCTCGACAATATCAGTAAGCAAAACGGCCACCAG
>FTDD01000186.1_pt1 | contig 19558 bp, 17 predicted proteins | sample 1639881 | NCBI WGS metagenome assembly FTDD01 (sample SAMEA3914869, study PRJEB12502) | metagenome | biome: forest; material: soil | place: USA | collected 2012-03-12 | depth 0.1 m | reverse complement strand
TGTTTGGGTTGGCAGGATAGGCCTAAGGCCGACTTTGTCACACACACGGTTGTTGGAGGTGGTTTTCGCATGAAATCGCCTCGACAAAACAAGCCCCGGCGAACCCTCCTGTCCGTGGATCTGCGGGAGCTGAAGGAGCCTTGGGCTGGCTGGTGCGAGCGGCGTCATCTCACTCCAAGCGAAGCCGTCCGCCAGGTTTTGAGCGTCGTCCTGAAGGGTAAGCGTGAGGCCGACGAACTACCTACCAAACCGTTGCCCGATGGCCTGGCCACCGACAAGCTGCGTCGCCTTCAGATTAAACTGACCGCGACCGAGCATGCCGGGCTCGTTTCACTTGCCAATCGGGAAGGCATGACCGTCCCGCGGTGGCTGAAGGGATTGATCCGTCTGCACCTGACGGGTGACCAGCAATTCGGTGAAGCCGAAATCGAGGCGCTGGCCCGGTCAAGCCAGGTGTTGTTAGCCCTGGGCCGTAGCATCAACCAGATCGGCCGTAACATGAGCGGCCGGACAGATAGCGATGTGCTGACCCTGGCCCAGCTCAAGTTCCTGGGCGAGCAGATCAAGACGCACACCGACGCCGTCTCGGCGCTCCTCAACGCAAACTCCACGCGGTGGCGCCGATGACCCTGCCGCGCAGCTATATCGACGGCTTCCTCGTCGAATGGGAGGCCGGGGAATACAAGGCCGAGGTCAAGTCGATGCGCCAGAAATCGCGTGCGATCGTCCCTGAAATCCCGAGTCTGGCCGGCGGCGGGAAGGGGGCCAAGGCAACCGCGACGCGCGCCCAGGCCGTACGCGACCGGCTGGCCCGCACGATCAAACGCGTCCCGGAAGTGATGGTCAAAATCACCTCGTCCTGCAAAGGCATGAAGCAGATCGGCCGCCACCTCGACTATATCAGCCGCAAGGGTCAGATCGAGATCGAAGACCAAGACGGGTTCGTGCTGTCCGGCAAGGACGCGCTGAAAGAGCTGAAGGAGGATTGGCGGATCGGCGGTCCCGAGGAGATCGGCGCGGAAAGCACCGTGCGTGATACGCTCAACGTCGTTTTCTCGATGCCCGCTCATACCGACGAGCTGAGCATGAAGCGCGCCGTTCGCGCCTTTGCCGCCGAACAGTTTCAAGGTCACCAATATGTTTGGGCCTACCACACCCAGGCGACTGATCCCGATCCCGATCCGCCGGCCCACCCCCATGTTCACTTGTCGGTCAAGACCCAGGGGCGGTCGGGGCGTCGGCTCAATCCGCGCAAGGCGGACTTGCAGCAATGGCGACAGGGTTTCGCCGCACAGTTGCGAGTCCACGGCATTGAGGCCAACGCCACCAGCCGTTTGGCGCGTTTGAAGCGGGAGCGGGGCGAGAAGCGTTCGGTGATCGCTTTGAGAGCGCGCGGGGAGGGCCCATTGGCGGAAGCCGGCCAGGCACCCGTGGCGAGCGAAGTTCGGACATCGCGCGGACGCAAGCTGGAGGCGGATCGGCGCGCCTACTACGCTTTGGCGGCGAAAACCTTGCTCCAATCGCAGGACCAGGGTGACCGGGAACTAGGAAGAGAGCTGGCTGATAGCCTACTCAGCCAGCCGAAAAACCAGGATCTGGACCACGGGGCGCAATGGCAGGTGGCGCCGACAAAATCCGGTCCCGAACGGTCGCGGGAATGATGATTTATTTGCCGAGCTGGTGCCGAAAGCCATCTTGCCTTCGTTATCTCGATGGGCCAGCGATCTCACCTAGCATTCATGACCCTTGACGCGGGAGGGATTTTCGCGCTTGGAATATCAATGTCATATTTGGTTAATAATTGAGGGTGGGGACCTTCTGTGGTGTCGCTGAAATGCCCGCGACACGAGGAGGGCCTAGAAGCCACCTTTGAACCATTTGATTTCGAAGTGCATCTACTGTCCTTACAATTCAAACCGCAACCGGATTGCCGTCTGCATAGCTAGAGAAACCTCCATGGCATTTGACAATAAAGCCCCTGACGCCAACCCCATTGACCTGCACGTTGGCACCCGCATTCGCTTGCGCCGGAAGTTTCTCGGCTTGAGCCAATCCGATTTGGCCGAGGCCTTGGGACTGACGTTCCAACAAGTTCAAAAATACGAGCGTGGCTCCAATCGTATCAGCGCTTCGAAGCTTTTTCAGACAGCCAGGACGTTGAAGGCGCCAGTGGCCTACTTTTTCGACGGCTATGCCGCAGTTGACCAAGGTGAGCGCTTTGAGGAATCATCCTGCGAGCAGAACGTCTCGTCATTCCTGCTGACCAATGAAGGCGTGGAGCTGGCGGAGTCATTTCCGCGGGTGAAGTCTGCGAAGCACCGCCGCCACATCCTCAATCTGGTTCGGGGTCTCGCCGAGGAGGAAGACTGACTAGTCGCCAGCCAGACCTAATGTCGGCTTTCGGGCCCGTCGTTTCGTCCAATCAATTTTACCGGGCATAACTCTATCTTTGCCGCCTAAAAGTTGTTGAGCCTGCCACATGGCGTAAGCGCTCAATGGAGGCAAGGCAGTGGCAGTTAAGGCGGCACAAGTGCTCGTTAGCCTGGCCCGGCTCATGGGGAGCCGGGACCTGAAGATGCGCGCCAACTTGGCGACCAGCGTGATCCTGGAACTGGTCGGCATCGGTTTCGGTGTCGCCGGGCCCTTCATGCTGAAACAGCTGGTCGACACGCTCGGGCGACCTTCCCTTGGGGCAGTCTCGCTCGTTGGACTCGTCATCCTATTCGTGGTCACCTGGTTCGGGGGCTCGATTGTCTCGACCTTCCGCATGGTCTTTACGTCCAGGGTGATCGACGCGTTGCAACGCTCGATAACGACAACCTTGCTACGAGGGCGGCTGCCGGCCGCGGCCAGCGCACGCGACGGTGACAGCGGTCGCCTGCTTGGGCTTCTGGAACGCCTGCCTTTCAGCCTGCAGGTCGTTTGCGAGGGGCTGATCTGGCGGACCGTGCCTATGTTCGTGCAGGTTTTTGCCTGCTTCGCGGTTATCGCCGGCCTGATCCCGTTACGATACGTCCTGATCATGGGGGCCATGCTTACCGGCTTTGTCGCGGCAACTTGGTATGGGGCAAACCAGCAAAAGGGTTACTCGCTCGCGACCAATGTGGCCGCCGGCGCCGTCTCTCAAACGCTTGGGGATGTCCTGAGAAATGCCCGGCGCGTGGTTCTTAACGGTGCGCTTGAACTCGAAGTGCGGCGTACAGACGACAAGCTCCTGGATAAGCGCAAATCTACCGAACGGATGTGGTGGTCCTTGGTCAGGCTCTCGGTCATGCAGTATGGCTCAGTGGGCCTTGGGCTGTTGTTCCTGCTTATTCTCGGCGGACTGGACGTCGGCGCCGGTCGCATGACAGTTGGCGATTTTGTCCTGCTGCAGGCCTATGCCGCTCGGCTGACCCTGCCTTTGTCGAGTTTTGGTTTCAATCTTTCGCAGGCCGGCGTCTCCATTGCCAACCTTTCCGACGTGCTCGATCTCGCGTCGCCCTCAAAGGCTGCAGAGAGGCGCACCGGGGAGGCAACTGGCGCCGCCGGGATTGAGCTTTTGAACGTCAGCTTCGACTATGGGCCAGGGTTGCCGGGCGTGAAGGACGTTTCAGTTTCTCTGGCGCCAGGCACCTTCAACGTCATCGTTGGGCCCAATGGCAGTGGTAAGTCCACGCTTGCCCAACTAATAGCCGGCGTTTTGGAGCCGTCTAAAGGGATGATCCGGATCGGTGGCCAGGAGCTCGCCACACTCGACCGATCCGACCGTCACCGGCAGATCATGTACGTGCCACAGTTTATCGGGCTGTTCCATCGCTCCTTGAGCGAGAACGCTCTTTACCCGCCGACCAGCCAAACCGAAGGTGAGCTTCAAGAGCTGCTGGGGGAGTGGCGGTTCTACGAAGCGGGCCGGCCTATCGATTTCAGCATGATGGTCGGGGAGCAGGGGGAGCGTCTGTCGGGTGGTCAGATCCAAAAGCTTGAGCTGGCGCGCCTAACCGGTGTGCGCGTGCCCGCAATCATCTTGGATGAGAGCACGTCTGCGCTCGATCCCCGCAGCGAAGCGAGAGTCATCGGGACCTTGAGGAAACGGTTCGGGGGAGGGACGACGATGATGCTAATTACCCATCGGCCTCAGTTGGCCGAGATTGCTGATCAGGTCTTGTTCATGCAGGCGGGGCGGCTGGTTGGCGCCGGACTTCACTTCGACTTGCTTGCGGGGTCGGAGGCGTATGCTGCGCTTTGGGCGCAGGCTGACTGAGACAGTAACCGGGATTCCCGAGGCATGTTTTCTGGTTGAGGATATTTCGGGCGCTGAGGTTCGACGCTTTCAGTCAGCCGACTTTGCGGAATTCCTTTTGGAGCAATCGGTGCGCCGCGATGCTATAAACAGCACTCACTGCATCGCCCACGAATAGGTAAAGTGTTTGCGCAGGCCCTGCACCTGAGCACCTTGGGCAGACGCCGGATCGACGGAACCATATCGAAGGAACATATCAGCTGTGGCCTCGCCGAATCCGTAGCCAAGGGGCGCTTCTGACAGGACGTGGCAATATTGCATCTCGCCGCCCGCACCGGCGAAGCATTCAATTGTCACCTTACCGCCGATCCGCTCCTGAGCGGCCTTCCTCGGGTACATGATTGCAAGCTGGTCGCTTCCCGGGTAGGTCCATTTCGCGTGATTGAGCCGCGCGTCGGCTGCAACCGGATCGGTTTTGAAATAAATCGGCGGGCTTTGTGGCGCCATCAGAGCAAAAAGGTGCCATTCGAAAGCCTGGCTAACCCGATCGTGTGGCTGCAACGGTGTCGCCAGGTGCGACATGTCAATGTGGCTGAATTTCTCAAACAATTTTGCGCTGGCCTCAGAGAAGCCATAAGCCTGCGGATCGCTATAGGTCCCGTGGCAATCCGTCAGGGTGCCATCCGGTTGCACCTCGCAATCAACTGTCCCAACGGCTTCAGCAAGTGCCATTTTTGCCGTTACCGGATAAAGTTCTCGTTGACCCTCGGAAGAAGGAATCTCCAAACTGGCATCAATATAGTGCGGCTTCTGCGCAGGCATTGTTTGGGCTGCCAGTGAACTGCTGATGCTCCCCAGTACTAAGCCAACCAACGTAATCTGAATTAAACGTCTCATCATACCCCCCATGACGGCTGTGAAACGTTTAAATCGGAAATGAGACTGGTTCAATGTCTGCCTGTCGAGTGAATGAATTCGGACAGGCTCGTGGTCACAAGCGCTGTCGGCTTATCGCAGCGACCCGTAGGGTGATTTCCACTGTCAGCAAGGTGGTTCGGTCCCAGTTATTGTGAGTTCAATCTCAATCAATGTGATCCGGACAGCACCGATACGGTCATGCACAGTGATCCGGAAACTTGGCACGATTGCGGTCTTGGAAGACTATGATTGCAGGTCGCTACATCTAGCTGTCCGTCGACGGCCCGACCTTTTCTTCTAGGACTTTGATAAGGCGCTGGAGCCAGTCGAGGTCACCCCGCGATAGAGAGACGAGCTTTGCCGCTGCTGCGCGGACTGCGTCATTATCGTCCAGGAAGAGCTCGCTCGGATGGACTCCTAGAGCGCCAGAAATCTTCGCCAAGTTGTTGGCAGTGATCCCAGTTTCCGCTGTCTCGATTTTGTAAATGCTGTTTTCCTCAAGTCCGGCTTTCTCAGCGAGCTTGACTCGCGTCCAGCCTTTGGCTTCGCGCAGTTGCTCGATCTTTTTGCCATAGGCGACGTTGAGGGGATGGTCCGGCATGCCCGAAACCTATCGTGAATCCGTAACGACTAATACTTCTAGATAGGTTGGAAAAATGATGGTAAAGTCTTCTAGATAAGAATAATTGCTCCCTGTTAGGGTCGGTTTCCAGCCTAATTTTCATACCAAGAGGTTGGTTTCTGCAAGTGTGTTCTCGTGGCATTGCCTATGAGCGAGGGGAAGAGGTGGAGAATGTCCGACATCGGACACTGGTATCGGTGCCACGTAATGCCGAACAAGGCTGCTTTCGTTTCGGTTGCCCGGCGACTGCTGGGCGACAGCGATGCGGCGCAAGACGTCGTCCAGGATGTGCTGGCGGACTTGATTTCAGACGATCGATGGAAGGTTATACCGGAGCCGCGGATGTACATTTTTCGATCGATTTACAACCGGTGTATCAGCCATCTGCGTAGACTGAAGGTCGTTCCGATGTATTCGCTTTCGGAACGCGATGACCACCCCTTTGCCGACGATGCGCCCGATCCGCTCCAGATCCTGGAAAGCAAGGATAAAATGGCGAAGGTTCGACGGGCCATTGACACCCTTCCGCCGAGAATTAAAGTCGTCTTCGCGCTAAGGACGATTGAAAGCCTCAGTATCCAAGAGATTTCCGAGCGGCTCGGCACTAACGAGACCCTGATCCGGCGGCAGGTGAAACGGGGCAGGGTGCTCTTGCGGCAAGCGCTCAGGGCACAAGGGGTGGATGCTGGTGAGGTCGCTGCTGGTGCGTCGAGTAGCGCCGAGACGACAAAGTAGGCGTGCGCTTTTGTTTATGACATTGGACCAGGGACCACACTGTTGACCGACATGCCCAACGATGCCGACAAGCGCCTGGACGAAGCGGCAGATTGGTTCGAACGCGAGGCGGACGGAACCATCGACCGCGCCGCCTTCGACCAGTGGATGCGCGACCCGCGCAATATTGAAGCGTGGCTCGATATCTGTGACGACGACGCGTCCCTTGAACCGCTGCGCGCCGCCCGCGCCGTATTGAAAGACCTCGATACCCAAAACGTCTTTGTAACGCCGGCAAATGACGACCAGTCTACGCAGCCGGCTGGGCCTGGGCCTGTGGACGCGTCGCCAGCGGCTTCAGACGCGCCGCATCGGCGCCAAATGCTCTATTGGCTAACAGGCGTGGCCGGCGTATCGGCTGTCGGTCTGAGCGCCTACGTGGCGAATGCCAAGGAAAGCGCCCAGACCAAGGTCGGCGAACAGCGCATCGTCAACCTGCCCGATGGTGCCATCTTGGATATGAACACCGACACGAAGGCACTCTGGCGCATAAATGGAAGTACTCGCGACATCTGGCTCGAAAAGGGCGAGATCGCGTTGACTGCTCGGGATGCCTCAAGCCCCTTCATTCTTATGGACGGATCCAAATCGGTACTGGCGTTTACCAACGGCGAGCTCAATGTGCGACGACGCGGCCAGGTACTCGCGGTCACCGTTGTCGCAGGGGCTGCGCTGATGCAGAAGTCATTGGCGGGCGGTCCCGTCGTGCACGCCGGAATGACCGTGAGCGCAACCGGTAACCGGGCTCAGATTGTTGCCGGCACACCAAGCGATGTGGCCAAGACCGTGTTGTGGCGACAACGTCAGCTGTCGTTTGATGGGGAGACTTTGGCGGAGGCGGTAAGCGAGTTCAATCGCTACCTGCCCCACAAGATTGTCGTTGCCGATCCGACCTTGAACGGTCTTCACTTGCTAGCCACCGGAAACTGGAAGATCGACGCCCCGGAGGACTTCCTCAACATGCTGTCGACATCGATGGGCGTGGCGGTGACTCGAGAGGATGACGGTGGCTATCTGTTGCAGAAGAGCACCGGTCGGTCGGGTGTATGAATTATTTTCAACGGTAACGTGTCGTTTTTTTGACTGAGTTCGTTTCCCCATTGACGGCGACATGCGTCGATAAAGGGGAATAGCTCATGCAATTCAATATGTTGAAGCGCCAGGTGTCTGGCGCAGCGCTGGCGCTTGCTTGCAACCTGGGCAAGGTCGTTCCGGCTGCCATCGCGACGGCTGCTTTGGCAGCCTCAGGATACGCCTGGGCGGACGAGGCGACCTACTCGTTCGATATTCCTGCGGCGCCAGCCGAACAGACCCTCAAGATTTTCACCGATCAGTCCGGCGTTAGGGTGTTCGCCGACTACGACGCCGCCGTTCGCACCCAGACGAACGCGGTCAAGGGCCGATACAGCGCCGAGCAGGCCCTACGCCAAATGCTCCAGGGAACGAAATTGGAGATCGCCGACGTCGCGAACGATCGGATCTCGGTTCGGGTGAAAACGGATACCGGCGCTGAAAAAGCGAATGGAACGTCTTCCCTGCCGGTTGGCATTACCCAGCCGGAAAAGTCGGTCGAAGTCATCGTCACGGGCACCCACATACGGGGCGGAAACCCGACCTCTCCCGTACGCGTTGTCAGCCGCAACGACATCGACGTTTCCGGGTATTCGCAAATCGGCGACCTGATGCGCTCATTGCCGGAGAACTTTAGCGGCGGTCAGAATCCCGGCGTCCTGGCGGCCGACCCAGGGGCGACCGGCGCGAACTCGAACTATTCGAACGCCTCAACCATGAACCTACGCGGGCTTGGATCCGACGCGACCTTGACGCTCCTGAACGGTCACCGCTTGTCCGGTGAGGCGCTTTACGAAGGCTCGGATGTGTCGGGTGTTCCCCTGGCCGCTGTGTCCAGGGTCGAGGTCGTAACAGATGGCGCCTCGGCAATTTACGGGTCTGATGCCGTCGCTGGCGTGGTGAACATAATCACCCGCAAAGACTTCGACGGCGGAGAGCTTTCGGCGAACGTCGGTGGCACAAGCCGCGGAGGCGGGAATAATCAGACCTATTCGCTGTTGGAAGGCAAAAGCAGCGCGAACTGGCACGTCCTCGGCAACATCGAGTATTCGCAGCAGAACCCAATTTACGCGAGCGACCGATCGTTCACGTCAGGCATGGTCCCAGACGCCACCCTGTTACGCGGCATGCAACGCCGATCCCTATTTCTAGATGCCGGGTGGACTCCGTTTGACGGGTTCGATCTATCCTTGAACGGAATCGTCGGAGATCGCAGAACCGAGGAAGTCCAACAAACAAAGCCAACAACGACGCGGTACGAAAACACGGCCTGGACACCCAACTATTCGATGACGGCCGGCGCCGATTTCAAACTGCCTGCGGACTGGAAGGGCCATCTCGCGGTGACCGAAGCGGGCAGCCGCAATGTTCTCTGGTCGCACAGCCCGACCACGGGCAGCGTTTCAGAGTACAAGAACACCGCGCGCTCCGCCGAGGTCAACGCGGATGGAACGCTCCTAATGCTGCCCAGCGGCGCGCTGAAAGCCGCGGTCGGGATTGGCCAGCGCGATGAAGGGTTCGCGAAAGGACTGCCTGGGCAGAGCGGGTACCTGAATTTATCACGAGGGATAAGCTACGCCTATGTCGAAGCCATAGCGCCGCTCGTCCAACCGTCGAACGACCGGGTCGGGCTGCATGCGCTGGAGCTCAGCCTCTCCGCGAGAACCGAAAACTACAGCGATCTCGGTGTCAGCTCTAATCCAAGAATTGGGCTCCGATATGTGCCCATCGACGGTCTGACATTCCGCGGATCCTGGGGAACATCCTTTAAGGCGCCGACCTTTTATCAGCAGTATGGGCCCCTGTACGCCCTTCAATTCTCCGCGGCGACGTTCGGCGGTACCTCAGTGGGAACGGCGCTTCTGGCCGAAGGGAGTAACCCAAATCTGAAGCCTGAGCGCTCCAGATCGTGGACCTTTGGGGGAGACTTCAAGCCCAATGCAATCCCATCGCTGGTATTGACCGGAACCTATTTTCATATCGCCTATGACGATCGGGTGGTCACGGCTGTTCCCGTCTACACCCAAGGCCTGAGCAATCCGATCTACAGCCCCTTCGTGGTGAAGTCCCCTACGGCGGCGCAGCAAGCCGCACTCATCGCCGGTGCGACCGCCTACTATAATTTAACCGGCAAGGCCTACGACCCGACAAACGTTGTCGCGATTATCGAAGATCAGTACGTCAACGCCACTGCCCAGACGATTCAAGGTTTCGATCTGGCGTACCGACAAACATTTGTCCTCAGAGCAGCGCGCGTCGACACCTTTGCGAACGCGACGTGGACAGAGCTAAAGCAGCAGACCCTACCAACTGAGCCACAAGCGACGCTCAGCGGGACCATCTTCAACGTTCCGAAATTCAAGGCCCGGGCTGGCGCGACCTTTAGCGAAGGAAACCTGTCGGCCACTGGCTTCGTCAATTACATTTCCAGCGAGAAGGACACGGGTGTCACTCCCGTCGCCAGGATCGCCTCTTGGACGACGCTGGATGGGAACGTGTCCTATCGGTTCCGTCAAAATGGCATCAAGCTCGCCCTGGCCGCCTCCAACCTCCTGGATGCGATGCCGCCCTATGCCAAAAGTCCCTCATTGGCCCTGCCGGGCTTCACCTTCGACAGCACCAATGCCAACATTCTGGGACGTGCCGTTAGCCTAACCGTGTCGAAGACGTGGTGATAGCCGTGCGCGCCATCGTTTTTGCATACATTGGTTTCATACTCGCGCTTCCGTCAGTGTCACTTGCAGAGGGCGTGCCGGCGAATTGCGCAGGCATCCTTCCCAGCGGGACCGAGGTAGGCACGCCAAGGCGAGATCTAGTGGTCGACGACCTCGTTCGGCTGCGGGACATCGGCATAGTCGATAACGGCACGCCGCAACTACCGATTTTCAGTCTTTCACCCGACCATAAATCGGTTGCCTTCCAACTTCGACGCGCCGATGCGGCGAGCAACGCCTACTGTTTGGCCATGATCGTCGTGAAATTTGGCAAGGACGCGACATCCACCGTCATCGACATGGGGGGGACGGTTGTTAGGGGCAGCGACACCGCTCAGGGGTTTGCCAGTCAACCCGACAATCTGGCGATCATCACACCTAAATGGTCGCCAGACGGAAGCTGGGTCGCCTTCCTCCGAAACGATGGCGCGTTCGACCAGGTTTGGCGCGCGCGAGCGGATGGGTCCTATTCGCACGCCTTGACGAATGTGCCGTACAACGTGACAGAATTCACCTGGTCCGCTGACGGGCAATCCGTCATCTTTGCCGGCCAGCCCGACCTTGAGGCGGCTCAAAATGCCATCGATGAGGAAGCAAAAACGGGCTTTTTGGTTGATGCACGCTACAGGCCAGGTATCTCCAACCGGCCTTGGCCGCGAGAACCCATTCGCACTCGGGTCTCATCCCTCCTGGTCGTGAGCGGAGCGGTTCGTGACGCAACAGCAGACGAGCAAAAACGGCTAACCGGCGACGAACGCCCAACCCCTCCGGCAGGCGGCATGACCGCATGGGCGGGCCCGAAAGGGGCGCTGGCGTGGACAGTTGCCCGAGATCCGCAGCATATAATCGCGCCAACCGCCTTGGACGTACGGACCGAAGCGGGTGATTTTCGTTGTGACACGCAGGCCTGTGACGGGGTGTCGGCTGTGTGGTGGCGCGATGATCGCGAACTGATATTTCTTACCAGAGATAGCTGGGTCAACGGCACAACCGGTCTTTTCGAGTGGTCGCCAGGTCTGGGTTCGCCGCGGAAGATCTTGAGCACCGATGACTTGCTGCTGGGATGTCAGTTGGACGATCAAAGGCTCATTTGCGCTCATGAGGCTGCCACGCAGCCTAGAGAGCTGGTGGCGGTCGCCTTGCGGGACGGGGGCATTACATCGCTTTTCGACCCCAACCCTGAATTTAAGTCGTTGTCGCTCGGCTCCGTGCGACGCTACCGGTGGACCAATGCCTACGGCATCAAGTCCTTCGGCGATCTGGTCTTGCCGCCTCACTACGTCCTTGGCGAAAAACTTCCGCTGATCGTCGTCGGATATATGTCCAAGGGCTTCCTGCGGGGCGGCACGGGCGATGACTATCCAATACAGCTTTATGCGACCCACGGATTCGCCGTCCTGAGCTTCCAGCGGCCACGCGATATCGGCATCGTCAATGGAGCCGCGACACCGGCTTCGGTCGTCGAACAAGACCGAAAGGACGCTGTTGACTGGAGAAGTGTGCAATCCTCGTTGGAGATGGGGATCAATATCCTCGTCTCAGAAGGGATCGTCGACCGAAGCAGGGTTGGTCTGACGGGCTTTAGTAACGGCGCGTCGTCCGCGCAGTTCTCGATCGTGAATTCCAATCTCTTCGCGGCCGTCGCGCTCAGCCATTGCTGTGAAGATGAGACCAGTTTCCTGACCATTCCCGGCCCAGCCTATGCCTCGATGCTTCATGGCTTTGGCTACCCAGATCTGACCGAGGACGGCGCATCGTTCTGGAAAGCGATGTCGATCCGTAAGAATGCCGATCGGGTAAACACGCCCCTATTGATTCAGACGGACGACTACCTCCTCGCGCTTGAGAGCGTCATGTCGCTTAAGGAACGCAATAAGCCCGTGGAGATGTACTATTTCCCGGATGAAAGCCATGTGAAATGGCAGCCGGCCCACCGCCAAGCAGTCTACCTTCGAAGCCTCGACTGGTTCGATTTCTGGCTGCGTGGGCGCGAGGATTCCGATCCGGCAAAGCGGGATCAATACCAACGATGGCAGGTCATGCGTAAAGACCTGCCAAAGACCGCCGGCGCCGCTCCGGGACCCTAAGCACGGCGCTTGCGCGCGGTCCTGCTCAGCGTACCGGGGCAGGACCGCATCCCATTGTCACGGATTTTTGCCGGCATGATGGAGCGCCTTGGGCCGTGCGTCCTTTCCCCTTTGGGTCCAAACGCGCAACCAACTCTCAGCTTCGGCCAATACCGACAGGCGGATATGGTCTGGCGTGTCGATAGGGGCATCTGCCAGGAAGATGCGTTCGAGTGCGCCGCGGTCTACAATCCGTTCGGACGCAAGAATGCCGCCCAAAAGGTGCTCGCGCAGCCTCGCTCGGTTTGTATTTATCGCTTCGATACAAAAGCTGTTTGGCCCGCCTTTTGTTCGCCGAAATTTGACCAGGTCGGGCAAGCCGTCCTTATAGGCCTCTCTCGCGACGGATCTGTCCCGGCCTCCGGCGATCCATTGCCACGTCGGAATGCGCAAGCAGGCTTCGACCACAGGCTGCAAGAGAAGGGGTGTCGACAAAGGGCCGGCTTGTTTTCGGGAGATGTCCTGTAGCGAGGTGAGAATTCTGACGAGCATAGCGACGTGGACAGACTTCCCGGCGACGTCTTCCGGCTGGGAATCGAGCCAGGGATGTACCGCCGAAGGGGCGCTCGTGGCGACGAGGTCCGCACTTAAGAGGTAGCTGTCAATCGGGACCGCATAGGACCGCGATTTTCTTCTGGCCCGTTCGGCGGCCATGTGGATCGCCTCCCAATATGTGCACCCCGTCAAAGCGCAAATGTCATTTAGAGTTTGCCAGCACCCCAGCCCCAGTCCCCGAGCGTTGAAGCGATCAAGAAGCGGTGTGGCGGAGTGCATGTAACAGAAAATATTATCGCCGCCTTGACCCGTGAAGTAAGCATCCGCCTTAAGGCTGGCTGTAAGGCGTTGCCGCTCGACGTCGTGACTTTGGCTATGGCCGAACCCAATAGGCCGTGGCAGATGGGCGGACATCGACCGCTCATAATCTACGGCACTGACATCCTGATGGCGTTCGTATAGATCGAATTTGAGATAGTCGGCGAGTGCGCGAGCGAAGACGCGCTCGTCCCCCTCGGACTCCTCCGTCGCCATAGTCATGCAGCTAAAAGACGCTCCAGAGCTCTTCAGCGCCGCGGCGAGAATTGAGGAATCCAGTCCGCCTGATACGGCGAGCAAGACATGACTATATTGGCTTGCCCAGGCCTTGACGGTTGAATCGATTGTCTCACGCAGCGTCTTTGCCGCCGCGTCGAAGGTTTGCCCGGTCTCTGAGGTGTGGCTCCAGGGCGACCAGAAGGACCTGATCGTGCGCCCAGACTGGCCTATCGTTACGCCGTGGCCGGGAAGCAGTTCGACGACGCCGTTCAAGCTCGTCTCCGGCGCATGATTTTCTAACGCCAGTAGTCCGTAAACGACATTCGCCCAATTAATCGTCGGCGTCAGAAGGTCGACCTCGTAAAGGGACTCAATATCCGAAACCAGGATCGTGACGTCCGCGATCTCGACTAGGAAGCAGGGCATGGTACCGGACGGGTCTCGAAGACCCCAAACCGCCCCCGCCCCCTCGTTGGCAGCAACAGCAACGTAGCCGCCCCAGATGGACGATATAAGCGATTCCTGGAGGCCTATGCCCCTAAGGATTGAGCTGCTGTTATTTGCCCGAAGGCGCGCGGGCGGGTGCTCGGAGGTGAACGCGCTGCCTATTAGGAGGCCTGTTCCGTCGGGAAACGCGACCGAAGCGCCGGCGGCGTCCAGAAATACAGCAAGGCCAGCGGAATTGAAGCGGAGTTGGAGATCGGAGTGCTGAGCAATATGACTTACCAGACCGGTCAGCCGCTCCGATTTTTGGCTGAGAAGAGCGATAAATCGCGTGGCCATTTAAACCACCCAAATGGGCGTGTAGCGTTGCACATCTTCTGCGTAGTCATTCAACACCAGATCATTGATCTGAACCCAGGCATGAGCAACGAACGGCATTGTCCTGACACCTAGGACCAGGTTTGCCCCGATGCCATTGCTAAGAAGCCGTCGCGTCAGCGCTATGGATCGAGACAGGCATTTGTTCGTTGTCGGCAAAAATCGCTTTGAAAGATAAAAGGCGTGCGAAATCCTCATGAGGGGCTCGGCGTCACATTCGCGCAGCGCGCCGTGACCATTGCGCGCCGCGGAAAGTGCACGCAGTGTGTTTCCCAGACCATGCAACTTGAGATCGCGCTCGGCACCCAACTGGTCGGTCAACGCATGAATAAGCATCAGGGGTGACGTCTGCTTGGGAGCCTGACCATGGATGGATCGAACAACCGTCTGTGTCTTCGGTTCGAAAGCCATATCAGGCGAAGAGTTCTCCACCGCCAGGCCGGCCTCGACAAGGCTTGAAAAGAGGTCGTTGTGCCCCTCCGGCTTTTCGCAGGAGGCAAGGGCTAACTGGAGGCGCTGCGTCGCATCTACCGAAAGGCAGAGATAGTCATCTGTTGCAGGATTAAAAAAAGCTGCCTGCTTTCCAGCGATGCAAAAACCGATACCTGGAGCCAACGCGAAACCCATCACACTACCTCAGCGGCTATGGAAAGTGGTGTGCGCGGTATGGGCCGCGCACACCAGCTTGATCAGTCGGCCCGCAGGCTGGAGTCAGGCGGGAACTTCTGCGTCGCTTGATCGACGATCGGGTCCAGGTTGCCGCCCTTGGTGAGGACGCTGGCTTTGCCGACACGGATCAGCGTTTGCTTGGACTTGGTCATGGTAACCTCCATTGCTGAGTGTGAAGTCGCGAATATCCGCGACGGCGAGTCTCGTAAAACGAGTGAAGCGAGATTTGTTGAAATTCTTCAGTGCATCCGAAGATTCCCAGATGCAGCGCAATACGTCGGAAAATGTTTGACTATTGTGTCATGAAATCAGTGAGTTATGGCGTGTCCGCATCATTGCGTTTCCGATCCTCTAAAGAGGAGTGGTTATGATCGGGCGACGACGCCGGGCATTGGGGGATCGGATAATATTGCGTCAGGAACGGGGGAACTGCGGTCTATCTACGATGCTCATGGGCCCTCGCGATGATCTCCGGAACCACGTCCTGCCGGCGCCGAGTGTATTCGACGATCTCGGCCTCAAGGGCGTCTAAGTCTCCGCGCCGCCAGGTGCGAGTCATCCGAAGATATTCGTCTTCAAGGTCCGGCAAGAGATCGACCTTAAAGCGGTGAATGAGGCGCAATCGCATATTGATGCGTTCGATTTGACCGGCCAGTGCGCTGCGCCCCGAGCTGAGGGCGATTTCGACGAACAGGCGCTCAAAAGCGAACTGAATATCGGCCAGTCCTGGAGACTTCAGAACCCTATCACCATCATCCCGACGCGGATGGGCGCGGCGAATGGCCATAAGGTAAAGATCCGAGCGAATATCAAACAGATCCCGAAGGCTGACCTCGTTTAAGTCAGGAACCAGGAAGCCTTGGCGGGCATGCGCTTCGACGAGACCTTCGGCCTGGAGCGCCATCAAGGCATATTTTATCGGGGTGTCACTGATTTTAAGCTCAGCTGCCCATGCGCGGACATTGATCCATTCTCCGATCTGTAGCGTCCCGTCCAGAATGGCCATCTTGATCGCATTGTACGCAAGGGCACTTTTTGTATTTGGTTCAATCATGCTTAAATGGGTCCCAAAGCAGGGAAACCCTCTTCTGGTCAGCAGGTGCTGGCCACGTCGCCGACAGGCGAGGAGAGGCTTTCAGATTAGGGTTGTTGCTCACGCTTCCGACCAAACGACAAAAGCGGCATTTTGTAGAGACATATCGCATAGGATGTAGCGGTATAGAATAAAACGCTTATTGATTGTATAAACCAACGGTTTTCGCATCCCACCGGTTGAATTAGTCGCGCGACGGCGGGATGGCCCATTCGCTAAGGGGCGCGACGAAATTTCGGGAAGACGAGACGTCACTAAAAAATGAGACCGTTGGCTGTGCCCTGACTCGAGTAGGGGGGGCGCAAGAGTGTGCATTCTTTTCTGGATGTGCGAACGCAGCATGCGACTCAGCCTATGACTGCACCAACACGCTCCATAGGCCTTGTGAGTTTCCCCAATGTCTGCTTCTCAATCCGCCTCAAACCAGGGCACCGGCTTCGAGGCCTATATCGCCACGCTTGCCAGCCGCGCACCGCAGATTTCTCCACGACAATTGCACCCCGATTTTGAGACGTGGCAGGCTTTTTTTGACCATGTGAATTCGACGGGCCCGCTTGAGATTACGTTGCCGGCGACGACAAAGACGAACCTTGAGCTCATGAGATTGCTGGACGCGCTGCGTAAACAAAACCTCGACATCGTCAATGTCGGTGACAGGCCAGGGCACGTAGCCATTTGTACTCGCGCTCAAGCCATCGAAGCCAGAGCCAAGGCGCCGCCACCGCTCGCCCAGCTGAGGCACTATATGACTAGGCCCGCGATACACAGCGCCTGAGAGCGAAAAGGAATCTGGCGCGTTTTAACGCAATCCCACGGTCTCACTAACGTCGCCCTTTCGCTTACCGCTACGTGTGATATGCATTCCGGGTTCGAAGTCTCGCTTGCTACACGCGGCTTTTCGCCCTGAGGTCTTGCTGCTTTCGGATCGCCGCCAATGCGCGGCGCTTTTAGCACGCAAGTGCCTTTCTTAGGAGTCGCGACATGGCGAACGGAACAGTGAAGTGGTTTAACGGCACCAAAGGTTATGGGTTTATCCAACCCGACCAAGGTGGTCCGGATGTGTTTGTACATGTGAGCGCGGTTGAGCGCGCGGGCCTAAATGGGTTGAGCGACAACCAGAAGGTTTCATACGAAATCGTACAGAGCAAGGGTAAGGCATCGGCCGAGAACCTTAAGCTCCTGTAAACGCAGGGGGGGCGCCGCCGCATTGGATCCTTATTTCCCGGGCGGGCAAACAAACGCCGAATTGATTTTTCGTCGTGTACCAAGGACCAATCAGGTCCTTTGCCCCCCGCCCATGAATTGGACCTGATACATTAAAGAGGACGTCCGCGGCTTGCCCCGGGCGTCCTCTTTTTACATGTATTGGGGACAGGCAGAATGACCGGATCTTTCCACGGCCCTTTCCAATCCTTTTCGCAACTGCTTTTCCGCGCGGCTCGGACGCTGGTTACAAGCGTGAAGATTTTTGGTGGAACCCGCCGCGCTGAGGCATTGCAATGGCCCCGTGCGGCGTACGTTACACCAAATCCTTCCCAGCGCTCCCGCCTATAAACGGGCTGCGCCCGAAGTCGGACCTTTCTTATTTTGATGTTATCGCTCACCGACGCGCGATGCCTTCGAGAGTGACGATCTATCGCGACTAAAATTGCGACTTCACCTGTAAGCCGATGGCTAAGGCATTGGGCGTGACGCGGGAACTGAAGGCGCCCGGATCGATGACATATTGCACATCGGGGCGAAGGATAAGCCAACGCTGGACCTGCCAGCCATAGCTCAATTCCAAGACGGTCTCACCCGCCGGTAGTGCTGCGTAACTGTCCGCCGACGCCATCTCTTCCTCTGCCACCTGATGCAGATGCGCATTGAGTTCTGCGTGAACGATCCCGACTGCGATCGTATCGGCGTCATGACCACGGAATGTCCCGCTCTGCACGAGGCCGAGCGCTTCCCAGCGTGTGATCTGAGCCGAAGCCTTTGGGTTCTGCGTATATTGACCGAACACGGCCAGGCTGTGGCCGCCATAACTGAGCACCGTCTGGTCGGCCAGCACATAGGCGCCGTAACGGCCTTTCACAGTACCGCTTTCGCCTTGGCGGGCGGCGCGGGAGTTATCGTAGTAGACGCCAAGCTTGTAGTGACCGGGCGAGGTTGCGGCGCCTGGATCGTATTCGAGCTCGAGCGGCGCCATAACGCCGGTTGTGCCCTTGGCGAACGGTTTAAATGCATTGCCTTTAGTGCCGAGCGACGGATTGACCTGGTAGAGGCCGGTGCGCAACAGCAGGTCCGCACCCAATCTGTAGCGTACCGCCAGTCCCCACCTTGCATTGGGATAGTTGTACCAGCCGCTGTCGCCGGACAGCGACAAAGGATGGGCGCAGAAGGCCGCATTGACCAGGTTGCAGCCCAGCGCCATGCCGCCCAAATCGTTGCCCATCGCGAAGAACCCGGCGCGCAGGTCGAGCCGGCCGTCGGCCAGGTTTTGTTCGATGCTGGCCTCGGTCAGCTTGGCATATTGGCCGCCATAGGCTTCCTGGACGGGCAGGCGATTGCCGATATAGCTGGACGACAACCCCTTGCCGGATCGGTCGTTGAAGGTGAGGTGTAACGTCGTGCCCGACCAGCCTGCCAGCCGGCCCATGTCGAAATCGGCGCCAAAGCGGAACTGGTCGGTATAGGCCGCGCCGTGGCGCAGGCCGCCCTGGACCGCATCGAAGGTTTCGGAGACGTAGTCGGCACGCAGTGTCACGCCGGCGGCGACCAGGCGCGTGCGGGCGCCGCCCCAATCGCCGGCCATGGTCGTGGCGTCGTCGGCCAGGGCGGGTGCGGCCGCGAACGCGACGGCGAGGGTAGCGGTAAGAGCAAGACGAACAGACACGACGATCCCCGGTACGCTCTTCCGCGGCGGCCGAGCGATGAAAAAGCGATGAAACGGCAGAAGTAAAGTGGCGCGGGCCGAAACCCGCGCCGAATGCCGCCTAAGGCAGGCTATAGGCGATGACGTAGTCGCCGCGGTCGGGAGACTGGCGCGCCCCGCCGGCGGTGATGACGACATATTGCTTGCCGGTCACTGGCGAGCGGTAGCTCATCGGGCCGCCCTGGCTGCCGACGGGCAAGCGAGCCTTCCAAACTTCCTTGCCGGTCGCCGAATCGAACGCGCGCAGATAATAGTCCTGGGTGCCGGCGATGAAGACGAGGCCGCCCTGGGTCGTCAGCGTGCCGCCCAGTGTCGGCATGCCGATCGGGATGGGCAGGCCCATCTTGATGCCCAGCGGGCCTGTATCCTGCACGGTGCCGACCGGCACTTGCCACTTGATCTTTTGTGTCTTCAGGTCGACCGCCGTCATCGTGCCGAAGGGCGGAGCTTGGCACGGTATGCCTAGTGCCGAGAGGAAGCGGTTCTTGTTGACCGAATAGGGCGTGCCCTTCATCGGCACGCTGCCCATGCCGGTATTAACCGCTTCGCCGCCGCTGCTGGCCTTGCCCGAAGCGGTC
>FTDD01000119.1_pt1 | contig 20592 bp, 9 predicted proteins | sample 1639881 | NCBI WGS metagenome assembly FTDD01 (sample SAMEA3914869, study PRJEB12502) | metagenome | biome: forest; material: soil | place: USA | collected 2012-03-12 | depth 0.1 m | reverse complement strand
GGCGTGGCCTTCCTCGACCCTTTCGGCGCGCGATTGGAGTGGGTGAGCGTGAAGTCCTTGGCCGACACCGGCCTGTTCGAGGTCGTTATAAATTTTGCCTTGAACATGGCGATCATCCGCATGCTGCCGAATAGCGGGGACGTTCCAGCCGAATGGGCCGAGACATTGGATCATTATTTCGGCAGTCATGACTGGTATGATGAGGTTTACTCGTCCGACGCCCACGGGCTATTCAGTTCGACGGAAATCCGCAAGCGAGACGATTACTCCGAGCGGCTTCTGGAATTATACCGCAGGAACCTCAAGGCCGTGTTCGGTTATGTTTCTACGCCAAGATTGATTCGAAACACACGCGGGGGACCGCTGTATTATTTGCTGTGGGCGGGTCCTCACCGCAAAGGCCTCGAGGGGGCCAACTATATTTTGAGCATGGGGGAGCGGTTGCCGAAAGCGAAAAAGACCAACGCTTGACGCTTCATTGTGTCTATCTAAGGACAGGTGGTCGAAGCATCTGATAAAACGTGCGCTGGGGATTGAGTATGATGGTGTCAGCCACCTTGATGGTGCTGGCCTTCCGCCTTTCGCCGCCTGACTTCGTCGTGACTGTAAGGTCGGGATGGTCGACCAATGACGAGAGAATGTCACTCGAATGTGCTGGTGTCAGGTTGTAGATGCCTTCGTAAAAATCCAGCACGTTCATCGCATGACCGCGATCGGTCAGAAGGCGCGGGATGTCGTCGCGTAATTGATCCACCGCGGAGGCGCGGCCGTGAGAATCGAAAAGATATAGGTGGCCGTCTGCATGACGGGCGTCGTAGCTCAGCATATTCAGCCCAGCGCGGCCGAAGTGCGCCTGAGCGCTACTATTGTCATGCAAGACATTATTGTAGACTTGGCGGGCCCGATAGGACTTGGCAAAATGGATGAACCAATATCGCCATCCCTCCGGGTTGTGTATGGAGAACGGACTGACGAACGGTGCGCAGACCTGAAAGGACTCAAACACGAGGCGTTCGGCAGCGCCCATCCATCTCTCGTTACTCAGCGGAAAGTTCAGCTGCTCAATGTCGTGAGGCGGCAGGTCTAAAAACGCCAATTGCGACTTAAGCAAATCACCGTTCGTCCGGCTAAGGAACGTGAGGAAGGACGAGATGCTGAATGTATAGAAGATCTCAGATTGATAGGTCTGGATAATGTCGATCAATGTCGCTCGATCGACATAGCTATGGCCGCATTGATCGAGATTAAAGAGAGCGTTGGAAATTTTGGCTTCGGCCAGAAGGGTCTTGATCTTCGGGTACGCGTCTTCAAACGGTTGGCTGAAGAAGGTTGTCGTGATCTGAAGATACTTGCCATTTTCTTTTACGTTGGCGAGGATTGGCGCGATGTTTTGCTTCAATAACGCCGCAGCCTCGGCGTCGGCGTCATTCAAGATCAGGTGACACTCAAGTTCTATCGGGGGAAGTCCTTCAGCGGCCCTCGTGATGTTGATCAGGTCCGCCGCAGCCTTCACCCTATCCACAAAGATCAACGGGGAGCCCGGGGATGCACAACCGTAACGGCCTGCACCGGCGAAGCCATCCACGATCGCAAAGCGAAAACGAGGCTGCTGGGGGTGCTTACACCTGACGATAATATATTGCAGGACGTACTCGTGCAGAATCTTGTGTTTCCGCTTGGAGTGCTCGTCGAGATGGGCGCCATCCTTCCACTTGTACCGCTTTCTGACCACCTATTCCCCCGATTTTCGATCGTCTGTCAGACGGCGGTTGAGTGGACTGGCATCTGGTCCCAGGTCCGACCTTTATATTCGCGGCCATTAGCCTTCTTGGACCGGCGCTTGTTATCCTTGCCCCAGGTTCCCCACTGTTTGAAGAAAAAGGCGGTGTCGTAGTCGAGACATTGGCTGTAAATTTCGTCAATCCACTCTTCTTGGATTGGACGCGCCGATTTTCCACTCTCGCCGCCAACGATGGCCCAGTGAATGTCGCTCAGATCGATCTGGCCCACTGAGCCGATAAGAGGCTCAAAAGAAATGAATCGAATGGCCGCCGGGACATGACGAAGATGGTCGACCCGGTCCGCTACCGCGTCATTTTCGATACTTGTTCCTAGCCAAACGTTTGGAAGCACCTCGCCGATGACGTCGCGGGCGACAGCGGCCATCCTATCGGGGCGCTTCGTGAGAATTTGGTAGTTGTGGCGTGGGGTCGCCCGCATGACCTCCCAGACTTTTAGAATGAATGCATCAGAGACGGATTCATGAAAGAGGTCGCTCATAGAGTTGACGAAAATCTTCCGCGGCTTCTTCCAGGCATGTGGAATATCAAGAGCGCTGGTATCTTCGCGGACAATGCCAGTCCAAATCGTTCGGCTGCCGCTCGTACGGGTTAGGCCAACATACTTATCGACGCGCATAGCCTCAAGTCGTTTAGCCATTGCCATAGCGTAGCAGTTCGTACACCCGGCCGACATAATGGTGCAGCCGGCGACCGGATTCCAGGTCGCGTCGGTCCATTCAATCTGCGTCTCGGCCATCTCACCCTCCGTTGGTTAGGTAATATGAGCTTAGGATATACTTAATAACCGTTAATTACACGGCTCTTCTTATGGTGGTAATCTGTTGAACATGACACAGACCCGCTTTTCCAGGCGTCAATGACTTGGATGCTATGTTTGATCAGAGTTTTTGAGCGTTGCAATCGGCGTCGAAGCCGTTCAGCGGCGCTACGATCCGTGAGAACTTTCTTTGGCCCGAACAAGATGACCGAGTATCCGCAGGTGTCGAAATCCAGCTCACCCATTTTGTAGCGCACCGGCAATTTTCGCTATCCGAAAACTTCAGCTCCGACGCCTGACACTGTCTCGACGAGCAAATTACGGTCCAGGAACTGGTTACGCGCCTCGCAGCTCGTTTCCGGCACCAGCACACAGGCGTGGCAAGCAGCTCCCAACAGCGCTCGCTCGTCTCCCGTTTGAGTTGGGTCGTGGTCGGCACAGACAGGATCGTTGGAACAAAGACGCAGCCGATCAAGAGCCGTCGCGATCAACTCTGGAATCCGGGTCGCCTGCTGCGTCAGTCCGCCCAAGGTACCTTGGGCGCCCGCACTGGCGGTATAGATCATGATACCGAAACGATGACTGCCTCCGTCTGTCTTGTCATGGAAGGCGTAGATGCGTTCTGAAAGCGAACTCATCGGGTAGCCGCAATCGAGCGAAATCTCCTCCATCAGAGCATGGGAGAGGCTATGAAGGAGCACATAGGACGAACCTGGGTAGCTTTGGTTGCCACCGTATTTGGCTGTGTATTTCGCGAGACCGGCGACCAACGTACTATTGCGCTCTCTTACTTCGGCCGCGGCATTCCAGGCCTTGATGGCTTCGGGATTGATCTTGACAAAGAGGCCTTCGCCATATCTCTCCATGGCCGGAAGCCAGTCGGCATGTTCGGCCAGCGGCGCGCCATCAACGGCGAGCCTAATATCTTCCAGGTTCTCCTCGACGACGGTAGGAGACGGTTCGAGACGCGTAAAGCCGTACAGGCACGTGACGGCTTTCAGGCGATGGACGGCGACAATCGAGTCGATGAAGTCCAGCCCCGATTTCGCCCGGCAGCCCCAATCTTGGGCCGGCAAGGTCTCGGCGAACAAAGGTTGTTTGCCGTCGTCGGCGCCAATGATGTCTGCGCCACAACCCAACAAGTCGAACTCGGCGACTTTCGGGTCCTGTGTGACCTCGGCAAAAACGCTGGCGCGTATCTGCACGATCTTTTGAAATACCTGATCGTCTGTGTACGACTTCAGCGCCTCGCCGAGATCAGGAACATTGCGGAGATAGAAAATCGCCATCGGAGCATCGACCGACCCCAAGGTTGCCCAATGCTTCAAGACCCGTTGTCCCAGTTCGTCCTCCTCGATTGGTAGCGAGATCAGGGTGACGGTCTGGGAAAAATATGTGTTGGTAGCTGACCGTGACAGGAAGTGCAGAAGCTCGTCGCAGCCCTCGTCTTCGAAGGGATTGAGCCAGGGTCGATGCCCCTTGCAACGCCCGAGGAATCCAGGTTTGAAGGCGTCTGCCAGTGAGACCGAGGGACGATTGCAGTGACAGCCGATGCGGATCTTTGCTGGATCGGCGCTGGAGCTTTCCTCTTCGATCCACATCGGCTCCGCACACGACTCTCCTCGGTGTACCAGCCATTTCCAATCGATATCCTGAAGATGCCCCTTTTTACAGGCGCTTACAAAGCGGATCGGCGTGACATCGACTTTCTTGCCATCGTCGCGTTGAAACTTTTTGCGATGACTTTGAACGTCGAGGTTTTGCCACCTGACCAGTTGCCGACGACGCTCCTGTTTGGCACCCGCCTCCTGAACGCCCTCGCAGGTGAACCAGGTTGGAAACACGCGTACCTGAACACCGGCCGGATTGGTTTCACGCTTCGAGTCGTTGGCGATCGGTGGACTGTACAGCTTGACCGGCTTGCCAGCCTCCCAACGGTCGTTTTTTGACAACGCTTTTTCCAGGAGTGCCGACAACCTCGGCTCCTCGATCACTTTGAACGCACCCTTTCCGGTGTCCCAATGGTCGAGGCCCGCAACGATCACGGCACGGTCCGGCAGATCCATCATTGCACCGGGACCGAATGTCGTCAGCAACTGACTAAGGCTTTGATTGACGTCCGCCATATCCGTTACTCCACAACCTGTTTACCGTTAGGGTCCGTCGTTTTCAGCAGGACGGTATATTCAACATCGCGCAATGAACGAGCAGCACTAAAAGACTGGTGGTCCTCGCTCAACTGCTCTGACTCCGCGTCCAGAGGATATTGCAGCAGCCGGCGATCAACGCCGCCTTCGTCATAAGTAAACTGCACACCCATTTCCGATTGGGCGTGCGCGACCCGTATCCATAATTGGATCAGCCGCTGGGTACGCCCGACCGCCCGCTCGACCGTGGCTTCATCGACGCCGGCGGAGATGGCTCGCGCCTTGACGGCGGCCACGACGCGGTCTGCGATGTAGGGAAATTCCGAAAGTCGTGTCACCGCGTTGGACGGAGTCATTTCCGGATCGATGTGTCGTGCAGCCGCGACCACCAGAGCCGCCAACGCCCGATCCAGGGCGCGCGGGGCGAAAGGTGTAACGCTGGTGGCTTCGACCGAACGATAGAAGGATGCATGAAAAGAGCGGAACTGTTCGTAGTGAGTGCGATCGCGCGGCTTGTGCAGGTTCAGCAAGGTGATGACCAGGCCCGGCTTGTCGCCGGCCCGTCCAACGCGGCTGGTCGCCTGGATATATTCAGCCGATGTCTTAGGCTGGCCTTGCATGACCATTAATCCCAGCCGCGTGATATCGAGGCCGACCGAGATCATGTTGGTGGCGAGGGCGACGTCGATACTGTCACTGTCAATTTCGCCATCGGCCTTGATCAGGGCCTTGCCCAGCCGCTCTTTGGCGACGGCAACCTGGTCGGTCGTGACGCGTGAGGTCAGTTCAATGGGTTGCTGCAACTGACGATCCACAAAGACGGTACCAGCGGGACTGATGCGCTGCCGCTTGTGACCATAATTGGCGACGTGCTCACGGATTTCATCCTCGACGATCCGGCGGGCGCCGCCGAGTTCGCGCAGAGCGTTGAAATAGGCCAGGACGGTCAAATACGCGTCTGCCGGATCTTCGCGTCCATCGCCAGGGGCGCGACTGAAGGTCATGGCGCCCGACAGCACGGTTTGCAACACACGCAGGAACAGCAGTTTCGGGCCGCGGCCCTGGCTAGCAATGCCCAGATAGCGCCGTCCCGGCTCCTTCGAGGTATCGATGGTCTGTGCGAAGAAACTGTCCTTGCGGCTGATGCCTGACGGCGGGAAGATCGCCGTTTCCTGGCGATCGAACAGGGCGCGGATCTGCTTTTCGGCGCGACGGACCGTGGCGGTTGAGGCGACGATTTTCGGACGCACCGGGCCATTACGGCCGTTTCGCGTCGACAGAAGGTCGATTGCCGTCTCGTATAACCCGGCTACAGTGCCCAAAGGACCGGAAATCAGGTGGAGTTCGTCCTGGATGATCAGGTCGGGCGGGTCGAGCGAGTTGCCGTTGCCAAGCAGTCGGCCTTGTCCCGGTTCCGCCGCGCCATAAAAACCATTGTCCGGATCAAAGCGATCGACATGGCCGAAGAAGGCGCCGCTTTGGCCGACCCATGGCAGCGCGGCGAACTTGTCGACCGTGGCTATCAGGAAGGCTGGCAAACGGCGATAGATGGGTTCATCGACCACGAGGATGGGCAGGTCCTTGTCGCGGGTGAAGACGCACTCGGCGTTTTCGCACTTGATCGCCAGATTGCGCGCGGTCAGCGCATTCGGTGTCATGCGGAAGCTGTCCGGCGTAAACGGTGTGTAGCACCACGGACAGGCCTTTAACGGCACCGGCGACTTTTCGAACTTTGGCTTCTTCTTGTAGCGATTGAGCCAAGTCGTCGCCGCATTGGTATCGCTGGTGTTCTTTGGTCGCAGCCGATTGGGTGACGCTCCGCCGCCGACCCACAATCCGATCTCGATCGGCCAGTCTCCCAGCAGCTTTCGCCCGGCTTCATCACGCGTGCGGATGATCTCAAGCGCGCAGACCAAGCCAGCGGCGCGGCCGAGTTGGTCTAAGGTCAGCAGCCGCAGGGTATAGCGCATGATGACGCTGACCCCGGCGCCAAGCACGCCGGAACCGCGTGACCGCCGCAAGGCAATCGTATAGGCGGCCAGGCCCAGATAGGCTTCGGTCTTACCGCCACCGGTCGGGAAGAACAGCAGATCAACGATCTCGCGCTCGGGATTGTCACGATCGCTTAGCCCCGCCAGGTTGAGCAGGACGAAGGCGAGCTGGAACGGCCGCCAGGTCGGCTTGACCTTTTCTGGCGCGTTGCGAAGAGAATACACCTCGCGTTGAAAGGCCGCCATGGCCATCGACTCGTTCATGACGGCGAAGGCCTCGCGGGCCTGGGCGCCGATGACGTCGTCGCGTTTCAACAGGGCGATGCCGCCTTCGATACGCGCCTTGGCCTTGGTGATATTGTCGATCAGGGTCTTGCCGAGATCGGCGCGATGTTCCGCCAGGCCGTCCAGCTTTTGCGTTGTAGTCAGCCATTCGCCGTAGAGCCGCGGCAGGGCATCGAGGGCTTCACTGATCGCGGCAGGGCCTTGCCGGCCAATGTGGCTCAACTCGTCCATGCCAAACTTGACGCCAGCAATCCTAGTATTGGGCACGACCTTTTCGACATCTTCGGCCGGCAAAGGATCGGACCAGACGCAGGTGACCTTGCCGTCCTTTTCCTCCCAGCCGCCCGAGGTGTTGCGGCCGACAGCATATTCGCAGACATCGCGGTAATGCAGGTCGCCGAGGCGGAGGTCGAAATCGCCGGAATGGTAAGTCGACAAGTCCTTGCGGGCATAAAAGCCCAGGGCGCAGTCCAGCTGCATCCGCACCTGAAAGGCATATGAGATATCAGTGTAGGGCGCAGTAGCACGTTTCCGGCGATTGACCAGGAAGACGGTGACAATGCGCACTCGCTCGCTGCCACCATCCAGCTTGGCCTGATCGAACAGGCGCTGGTGAACCTGTACCTGCAGCCCGCCGCCGGGACGTTGGGCGGCACTGCTACCCGTCAGGAACTTATCTGAATGATTGCGCGTGACGTCCAACGGCACCCTGGCTTCCTGGGAGATTCGCACCCAATGCAGGTTGCGGGGCTGTTCCGGCTTCTTCTCGCCCTCTTTCAGGGCTTCGGCGATGAACAGCGTTTCGGGAAGTGGCGGCTCGGTGCGATAATCGCCCCAGGTGACGCGCAGGTCGATGGTTTTGACGGACTCGGGCAGCATGACGGTGAGGCCGAGCGACGATGGCAGGAAACGGTCACGGGGGGGCTGGTCGGGGGCGTCCTGCTCGTCTTGGCTTTCCCTGGACGAGTCGAGCGCCTCACTGGCCAACATATCATCGGTCTCGGTTTCGACGGCGTCGTCGGCGTCCGGCGCGCCGCTCTGGCCGTCGAAAGCAGGAACGATGAAGCCCGAGACGTACCAGCGCGACGGCTTTTCATCGAGAATTTCGCGTTCAAGGTCCGTGTCGAAATCGGGATGCGGGCCGATCAAGTCGCGGCGCAACAGATCGACAAGGCCCTGGCGTACGTCTACGGCTTTTAACAAAGGTGACGTTAGTTGCGGGTCAATCACTCACGCCTCCTCATCCACCAGAGCGTTATCACCTTCGTCACCATCAAGATCGTCGCCGGGCAACGCAAATCCCAAAGCCACCTCTGTATTATGGCGTTCGGCATTGAGTTTAAGTAGCCTCGCTAAAGCCTCGTCGCGAAAACTCGACTTCCAGAAATACCGGTCCTGATAAGTTAAGTCTTCTTCTTTGTCGAAGGTAAGGAACTCTGAATGAACTTCCTTGGCGAGGTCTTCCCAACCGTAAGCTTGTAAGACCGCCCGATCCATATTCACCTGCTCGTCTCGAATTAATTGGATATCCTCTAAGCGGTCTGCACAATTGTGAAATGCATTGTAGATCTGCGTCATGCCGTCCTTGCGTCTTAGCATAATTTCAGCTCGTGCGTTGTGGTAGACCTTACCAGCTTCATCGAGGCGCAGATCGCTTTCATAATTTTCTGGAAAAGGGAAAGTTTGGAATACTTGGGTAGGATTATAAGTTAAGGCGTCTACCGAGCCAAATGTCGATCCGAAATGCCTGCTCCACAACTCGTGTAGTGAACTTTGCATGATCGCGAAGGCGCCATAGCCGGGAAATGGGAAGACAATCGTCTTATGAGAAAAAATTATGTTGGAAGGCATCCGAGCAAACATGTGGTGCATTACTGCGGCTGCTCCGGTAGCTAGAACAAAATCGACATCAGAAATCGCGTGTGTCAACCCGGGTTGCTTTCGTGCGAACTGCCACCATTTCCTCGACAATCCTTCCTCCTTGAGGCCTATGCGTATCGGTCGCACTCTCGATTGAACGATACTCAACAAATCTGGCCAATCGGCAGCAACTTCGCCCTCGAAATCTGATGGGACCGTGCCACTCCTGAGGCATTCATTTTGGGAGATGGCATCCAAAGAAGACCAGGGCGGCAGATCGGCCTCTCGACGCAACGGACGATCAAAAAAATTTATGACGAAGCGATGAGGTGCATGATTTGGGCTGTTATTGATTTCTTCGCCTCCGACAAATGGATATATTACCTCCGCATTTCGGGAATCTTGGGCGATAAGTTCATTCATTCTTGTGATGCTTTCGGATTTTCCCTTAGCGGCTGCCTTGTCATCAAATGTAAAACCCACGCCTAGAACGTAACAACCCACAAAGGCTTTTCGGGAATTTGCAGAAAGTCTTTGTGGGGATTGATCGAGGTCGCCCGGTACTAGGTAGGCCGAAATCCTGTTCACACCTCGTCCGTCAAGACAGGCATGCAGTGTTGATCCCTTATGGACGTGAATGACTGACACAACGACATCAGCATCTCCAGGCCATCTCAGGCGTTTCGTCGCTCTCGAAATAGAACCACCCATAACTAGTATGGCGGCGAGGCCAGCCACTCTGGTGTCGCCCTGACAAATGGTCTTTGTAGAGATAAGCCCAAAGCCGCCGAAGTTGCGCAGCAACTCGTAAGCTCTCCTGAAAAAATGGGCGGCAAGATCGGCGTTGCGGGTTGCGCCAGGATGTACCTGTTCAAGCCAAAAACTGAAAGAGTCTCCGAGGCTCGTCGAAATCTTCTTTCCGCCTAAAAAAGGCGGGTTGCCGATTATGGCATCGAAGCCGCCGTTGTCCCGCACAAAGACCTCCGGGAACTCAAGGTACCAGTGCAACGGTTTAATCGGGTGACTTCCGCTTTGCAGTGTCGCCGCGATCGCGACCAGGCTGTCCCAATCTTGTAGGCCACGGCTACCGACGATCAGGCTCTCGACCTCAACCCGTTTTGTTTCCCGCGCCTTGGGCTTGTCCGCCGAAAAGAAAGCCGCCAACACCGCATCGCCATAGACGCGCGGCTGTATCAGCTTGTCCTCGATGCTGCGGTGACGGGCTTCCTGCAAGGCGCGTTTGACGTCGTCACCGGCAAACTGGATATCCCGACGACCGGTCATAACCTCGCCGACTTTCTGTTGCATCAGTTCTCGCAGCAGATAGTGACTGGGCTTCGAAGTGTCCCAATTGGCCGCCTCGATCTGCTGCCGGGTCAAGCCGACCAAGCTGTCGCCCGCCTTGATGGCGTGGTCGAGGAAGGTGAATTCGTGCTCCCGAGCCAGGGTGGCCAACCACAGCGACAGGCGGGCCAGATCGACCGCCAGCGGGTTCTTGTCGACGCCATAGATACAGCGCTGGGCCACCAGGCGGCGGGCATGCAGCGCCTCGTCCTCATCGGAGGGAATGGTGGGCTTCAGCTCCTTGTGAAAACCCCACGCCGCTTCCAGTCGCTCGCCCAACTGCCGGCAGGCTTCGACCAGGAAGGCCCCCGAGCCACAGGCCGGATCGCAGACTTTGATATCGAGCACCTGGTCTGGCGTGGCCTCAGCCCTCAACCGTTCAAAGGTGGGTTCCAGGGCATGGCGAACAATCGGCTCGGTCAGGGAGCGTGGCGTATAGTGGCTGCCGGAACGGCGGCGTTCGTCGGTCGGTTGCAGCACCGGTGTGCCCGCGGGCGACACGCGGCTATCCGGCGAGGCGCGAAGATCGACAAGGCCAGAAAAGGCCGCCGCCAGATCATCGTGGCTGGCCGCCGCCTCCACCGCCTTACTGACGTTGGCGGATAGCTGGCCGCGATCGGCCTCTTCCTTGAGATACTTGATCCGGTCCTTGCCTTTGGTGGCCAACAACTGGTCGAGATCGACAAAAACCGGTGTGCGGTTGTTCTTGCCTGCCTTGATGGCCAAAGACGCGCCCGATGTCTTTTCGACCGTAAAGCCCATAATGGTTTCATAGACCGAGCCGATCTGTTCGACATCAAGCGAACGATAGGACAGGCGTTCACGCACGCGCTCGCCCGAGACAGATTTCGCTTCCAGGGTCATCAACCCTTCGAGGATGCGTAGTATGGCGCCGTCCTTGACGCTCAGCACCTGGGCCTCCGCCTCCTTGGAACCGTCGGCGCGGCCTTCGAGGAAGGCGAAAACATTGGGATCAAACAGCTTGCCGCCACGTGCCGTGATCCAGCCCGACGGATGACCACTGTGGATCAGGCGGAACAGGGCCAGCAATTGCCCCCAGGCGCCGACACGTTCATCCATGGTATCGGGATTGAGGGCACGATCTTCGCTCAAGCGGGCATAGAGGCCGCGCACCGAATAGCCCTGTTCATACAGCTCGACCGCTTCGCCGGTGCGGGTGGTCGGCATCAGGTCGCGGTCTTCGGCATAGAGCAGGAAGACCAGGCGCATCAGGGTGGTCAGCAAGCCTTCATAAAGGTGGTGCGGATCGGATGTAGCCAAGGCCTCGATCCGCGCCGGGTCGGCGCCGTGAAAGGCGCGCAGCAGTTCGTGAAGGGCGCCGAGGACCTGCTCAGACAGCTTGGTCGAGACTTCGTTCTGCGCCTCACGCGACCGCTTCAGCAGGTTGGGCAGGCGGCGCGGCTGCGGTTCAGTGAACAGGCGGGCGTGGCCCAGGATCAGCTTCAGCCCGGCCAGCATGGAGCGGCCGGCGACGGTGGCCAGACTGCGCAACGGGAAGGAGATCCAGCCCGAGGTCTCACCGCGTGGCGCATAGATCAGCCTGAGATGGGAGCGATCGACCAGGAGGCCGACCGGAATGCCGCGCTCGCGCAACAGGCGCTCGAATTGCAGATGCGGCGTGGCTTCCCAATCCTCCAGAACGCCGCGTTGATCGGCGTCGAGGTGGAGGTGTAACTTGACCAGGATCTGATAGCCGTCGGGCTCGCCCAATTCACGGACGGCCCAGTCGGGCGTCAGTGTGACGCCATGCTCTTCGACAACGACACCGAGATCGCCCGGCAAGTCGGGCCCGCCTGGCGCCCCGGCAACATAATCGACCGGCCAATGCAGAACCTGGGCGAAAAAGGTCCAGGGATCGGTCAGGGCTGGTCCGTCCGGATCGTCGCTTAAAAGCTGACGCACCTGCTCGGTCTCGACAGCGCCCAGGCGCGCCGGCTCCGGCATGTATTCGCTGTCACGCAGTACATTAGGGCCGATAACCAGACCGACCGGCTGAACATGGTACAGCCATTCGACGACGGGGTCGGACGCGGTGTCGTAGGGAGAACTCATGATTTGGGCCACAGATAGATGATGCCGATCGGCTCAAGCCGTTGTGCCCTTATCTGGTATGAGTCGGCGACCCTGTCCGGCTCGATCTCCAATTCCTTTTCGATATTGGCCAGGCGAATTTGCCAATGGCGTTTGTCGGCCTCGAATTGGCGACGTTCGGCCGGGTTGAGATCAAGTTCGAACTGCTGGTTGTCCTTACCTTCCGACTGACGGACGATACGTTCCCGTTGCGCGTTCAGTAGGTTCCGGAGGCCGGTCGACTCCTTATTGGCGATGATCTCCAGCTGCTGGCGTGCGTCTTCCGCGGCGGTCCGGGCACGCTCCTCCAGGGCCGGCCGCAAGGCATCGATATCCTGGTGGATGCCGGACAACACCCGATCGACGACGTCCTTTGGGGGCATCTGGGCGTCACGCAGAGCGGCTTGCAATTCGTCCATGGTTGTCTGTTCGCCGGCCTGGCCGAAAGCGCGCAAGCCCTGGCCCTGACGGGCGGTTTCATTCCAGAAGGCCGTGACTGGAATGATCTCTTCGTGCAGACGTGCGGCACCTGGACCATAGAGCGCCAAGCGGCCGACCAGGACAACGCGGGCCTGCGAGCCGGTGCCGTAGATGACACTGGCGCGATTGAGGCCGGCCTGGAAGCCGTGCGAGATGAAACGCGACAACAGGCGGCGGATAAGACGATGCTCGAGGTGGACCTGAACGACACCGTCGGCATCGCGGCCATCGGGCAGGATCGGCGGTGCAAAGGTAATCGCCCTAACCGGTGAACGAGCGCGCCACTCGGCCAATTCCCGGGCCTTGGGCGGACGGCCGTCACGCAATTCATCGAACACGCGGCCCCAGGTCGGATCCTTGGCAAAAAAATCGGCGCCAGCGTCGAGGGTGAAGCCGCCCCTGATCGGCAGATCATTGGCAGCCTGGAGGTTGGTGCCGTCGCGGCGTAACGCCGTAGCAACGACCTGCTGCAACTCGTCCGGCTCGATACCGACGCGGCGACGCGACCGGACCAGGTCTGTTTCCAGGTCTTTCAGGTCTCGGTCGAGACGGGCGAGACGTTTGTCGATATCGTCTTCCATCTCGCGTTTGGCGCGCTGGGTAAAGGCGCCGCCGTCTTCGGTCTCGATATCCAATGCCAGTTGCTGGGCATTCTTGCGGGTGATGCCGCCGCGGGCGAGGCGCTGGTGAATGCGCTGGCCGAGGACCTGGCCAGCGGAGCCCAGCTGTTCGCGGATGGTCTCGGTCTTGCGGACCAGGGCTTCCAGGACGCGATCCTCGGGCCGTTGATCATAGACGAAGTAGCGACAGGTAACGAATTCGGACGGCTGCAGTTTGCGATCGATGCGGCCGTTACGCTGTTCGAGGCGAGCCGGGTTCCATGGCATGTCGAAATGGACTAGATCATGACAGCGCGTCTGCAGGTTGATACCTTCGCGGGCAGCGTCGGTACAAAGCAATATCCGCAACGGCTCGTTGGCAGGATCGGCATTAAAGGCGTGCTTGACCTGCTCACGGCGGTCCTGGCTGGTGATACCTGTAAAGGTGGCGATGCGATCCTCGGCCTGGTCGGTGCCGTCGAAGGCCTCATGCAGCCGGCGCTCCAGCCACAGGCGGGTATCTTCCCACTCCGTGAAGATGATCAGGCGGCGATGGTTCCATCCGCCCGCGGCGTCGACCATATGCTCGCGGATCCAGCGGACCAGCCAGTTGACGCGCGTGTCGGGCCGGCGCTCGTTACGCTGGGCGATGTCGAGCATGGTTTTTACAAGGGCGATGGCTTCATCAAAATTGGCGATGTCGGAGACTATGCCGGAAGACGCCGCATCCGCGATCTCATCTTCTTGGCGGTTCAGGGCCTCCAACTGGGTCTGTTCGGTGGCGCTATCGTCATATTCGAAGTCGCCTTGCAGGCCAACGATTAGGTCGGTGGGTGGCGGCGCGTCGGCTTCGACGGCGGCGCTCTTGTGACGCTCCAGTGTGTGCAGGTGTCGTCTCAAGGTACGGGCGAAGGCCGGGATGGACGACAACAGGCGTTGTTGTAGTCCAGACAGCAGGAAACGTGCCCGACCCAGCGAGGTGCCGCTCAAGCCTTCTTCGCACCAGTTCCGGTAGGCTTCGAGTTGCTCTGACAAGATAAGTTCGGGCGTATCTGCCGACAGTCCGTGGAAATGGACGGGCTCGACATCACGACGTGGAAACTGGGCGACCTTAAGCTTCAACAGGTCGCTCTTGAGGCGCCGTACCATGACGGGTTCGAGATCTTCCTTGGTGACCGGAACGCCGCGGGTGAAACGTTGCGGGTCGAGGATTTCCAGCAGGGCTGAAAAGCTGTTCGAGTGGCCATTGTGCGGCGTCGCCGACAGGAAGAGGCGGTGTTCGAAGCGTTCAGCAATGTGGCGGATCGAACGTGTAAATTGGCTGTCGACGGCATAGGCCTGGCCGCTGGACGGCGCCGCATGGTGAGCTTCGTCCAGGATCAATAGCGATCTGGGCCGGAAGGCGCCCAGAATGTCGTTGAGGCCAGCCGAATAGGTCTCGTCCCCCAGCAAGCTATGGGAGATGATAAAGCGTGAGCCAACGGCCCAGGGATTGGCATTGAATCCGTGCGTACGGCGGACTGAGGCGAGATATTCGCGGTCGATAATGGTGAAGCTGAGGCCGAACTTCTGCGACAGCTCCTCCTGCCACTGGGTGGTCATGGCGGCAGGCGCCGACACGATGACATAATCGACCCGCCGCCTGAGAAGCAGTTCACGAAGGACGAGGCCGGCCTCGACCGTCTTGCCCAGGCCAACGTCGTCGGCGATGAGAAGGTTCACGCGAGGCAGCCTCAGGGCCTTGCTAAGAGGGAGCAATTGGTAGGCGTCCAACCGGATGCCGGCGCGGAACGGCGCCTGGAAGAGGTCACCATCGGCCGACGTGGCAGTCCGCCAGGTGATCGCCTTGATGTGGGCTGCCAGGATTTCCGGATCGTCAATGCCCTGTTGAGCGAGTTGCTCCCACGAATCGTCCGTGTGAGACCGTACGTCTATCTCGCTATCTAGGACCGCATTCAGTTTCTGGCCCTGGGCGTCGTCATCGACACAAGCCAGTTCCGACGAGGATAGGCCATTTTCATAAATCCGGACGCCTTCTAGAACCCAATCCCGGCCACGAAGTTTGACCAAATCGCCGAGCTGTAACCGTAAAGCCGAATTGTCCATCATTAAGCACCCCTAGATCAGAGCTCCGTGAAGTCATCAGGCTTGAGTCACCTCGCAAGATTGACGATTTGGGTCTGCCCGTAGGGGTAGCATTCATGAGCAACCCGTCAAGCGAAACCGTGAAACTGGTTGCGCGCATGCCAAAATCCGTGTCGCGGCGACTAAAGGGGGAATTAAATCTTGGAAATCAAGCGCGAGCGTTGCGTTGCTCCCCGATTGCGTCGCGGTTTGCAGAGATACTCGAGATCTCTTTTGTCCTTTTATTCAAGCGCTGCTTCTGACCGCACTTAAGTAAAACCAGGTCGTTTATTGTAAACCGCACCAGTCCGCGGGTATGATGTGAGGGAACCAACGGGGTGACGTGATAGTGACGACCTTATCTTCATTCCTAAAATCGCCGCCAACTCAGGATTGGCTATCTCAATTCACTGCTTCCGAGCAGCCATTGGCTATAGACATGTTACGGGCAATGAAGCTGGTTTCAAGGGATGCATTCGCCGAGCGCCTTCGACAGTTGATTCTCGACCGGGCAAACACCGTTCCAGGACCAGTTGGACTCTATGCCGAGCGCGAACTAAGGAAGCGGAAAGGCGTGCCCCACCGCCTGTTTAAGCAACCTCAGCGGAAACCTCGCCGAGCTCACGGAATTGGTCCGCAACCGGTACAGCCGACACGAGGCTATGACCCTGATGTCGGGAGTGAAGGGATCGTCGCTCAGCTCGTGTCCGAGCTAAAACGTCAGTTCCCTCGCAAGTTTGTCGATCACCCCGGTCCAGACGTGATCCGGCGGAGGAAGGTGCGGCGTCTCATCGTCGTGACCGATCTCATTGGCAGCGGAACGAGAGCGCGCACATATCTTGAAGCGGCTTGGCGGGTCCATTCAGTTAAGAGCTGGTGGTCGGCGAGGGGTATCGCCGGCCTTCATCTCGAGGTCATCTCCTATTCCGGAACAGAGAGCGGGATCGCCCATGTCCGAAAACATAAGAGCCTACCTGAAGTTCACATCGTCGAACGCTGCCCGACCATCAAGACCGAATTCGGTCTCACCAAAGCAAGAGCGATTTCCGCAATGTGTAAACGTAGGGCCCCGGACCTTAAAGATAACGAGGCGCTGGGTTATGGCGGCGCGGGCGCACTTATAGCTTTCGCGCATGGCGCACCCAACAATGCGCCCTTCATTCTGCATCGATCGAAGGGCGATTGGCTGGCGCTTTTTCCCAAACGAGTGACCGCCGATGTCCGAAGATACTTCACCTCCGACGAGCCCGATCACATTCGTCTTCGGCTCCAGAAGATGAGGCAAAACCGGCTTTCCGCATCCCCTTGGATCGACTATGCCACCCCTGAGCGGCGCAAGGTTCTCCTGGCCCTGGCGTCCCTCGCGCGAACGCCCAGAACCGATGCAGCCGTAAGCGGCAGAACGGGCTTGACCCTTATGGAGGTCGTTGCCGCCTTGAAGGAGGCGCTTTCAAGGGGATGGATTAATGGCCGCCGGCAGCTCACCGATGCTGGACGGTCGGAAATCGACCGGATTAGGTTAGTGGCGGAACCGGACGCCTCGCCCCTTCCCAAGGAGCCGGAAGTCGCCTACATTCCCAAATCGTTGAGGGTTCCAGTCGGGGAATTTAGTTGATGCCGGCGGCGACGTCGGCACCCGCGATCGGGGTAAAACCTGGTCGTCAGCGGAGCGCGGATTCCGCGACTCTTCGAACAAGCTCCCGCTTGAAGCTTAGAGACGGTTCGGCGAGGCCAAGTGGCCCGCGCGTTGCCTTGCTTTTCGCGAACCGTCTCTCATCTTCGGCAAGCCAAAGTAAATGACCGATTGGAATCCTCAGCATTTCCTGGAGGAGGGCGAAGAACGCGGTACAGATCCGCAGTTGTTGCGCAACGCCCTCGCAACCGCCGCCATTGTCCAGTCCATAAACCCACGCCTGCCGCCACTATTGACGCTTGGTCATTTGGCTTTTCTTACAGGAGCAGACTATGGCTATTTGAGGCGGGTCGTTGACCGCAGCGTAGAGCATCCCTACCGTTCGTTCCAGATTCAGAAGCGTCCAGGGAAACGCGGTGAAAGGCGTCTTCGAACCATAGTCGTCCCGCAAGGAAAACTCATGGAGGTTCAGCGCTGGATCACCCAGGCTTTGTTGTCCAAGGTTCCGCCCCACCCGTCGAGTGTCGCCTTTTCCAAGGGCGATACCCTGGTGGCGGCGGCTCAAGCACATTGCGAATGCCGCTGGCTTATCAAATTGGACGTGAAGAATTTTTTCGAATCCATCAATGAGGTCGCCGCCTACAGGGTATTCCGGTCTCTAGGGTATCAGCCGATTGTTGCGTTCGAATTGGCAAGAATCTGCACACGCTTGGTAACTGGTTCGCCGTTTATAGGAAAGAAGTGGCGTGCTTCGGCGCCGGCCTCAAAATTTAAAATTGGTGATTATTCGATGAAGTCTATCGGCCATCTTCCCCAGGGTGCGCCAACCAGCCCAATGCTCGCAAACTTGGCGATGGCCGAGTTTGATAAGGCGTTAGGAGACTTGGCCGCATTAAACGGCGTGACCTATACCCGCTACGCCGACGATATTGCCCTTTCTAGCCTAAACAAATCCTTCGGCCGCAATCGATGCCAAGCGCTGATTCTGGAGGTTTTTGTCTTGATGGCGAAGTGGGGACTGTCACCCAACAGAACCAAAACTCGGATCAGCAGTCCGGGAGCAAGGAAGGTTGTCCTTGGCCTCGTCGTAAACGGCCCACAGCCCAACTTAACCCGCGAATTCAAAGATAACCTTCGGCGGCACACTCATTTTATATCGAGCGCGACGATAGGGCCGGCGAAGCACGCGGCCGCAAGGGGCTTTTCGTCTACGATCGGCTTGAAAAATCACGTTATGGGCCTGATCAGCTTCGCCCACCAGGTCGATCCAGGTTTCGCTTCGGAGCGACGGGCGGAGCTGTCCGACGTCGAATGGCCTTTTGAGAAAGCACCTGTGCGATCGGGCACAAAACTCCGAAGCCGTGAAATCCGGGGAGATTAATGACGCTATACAAAAGCCGCTCAGCACTTGACTGCGATGACCGCTTCGAGAGCAAAGCTCCCCGATTACTATCTGTGTGTTAACTTTTCGGAGTAGGTTGGGGAGGAAAGAGGGCTGCTGTATCCGCGCAGTCGCTTCTGACGCTCAAGCTTTGACGCAAGCTCAACAGCTTTGGCCTCATTATCCAACCAGTGCTCTTTACCTTGGCCATTCGCGCCAATCCGACCCCAATGTCGCGCGACGCATACATCCCCGAACAGCCCGGTCTGAATATCCAGTTCGTAGAACCGCGCCATGTTCTTGGCGGGATCGACACGAGATAATCTAATGGCCATGATCGCAGCTCCTAGCATCGCGTTAGCTAGATTCTACAGGAGAGTCAGAGGGTTGTCAAAAACCGCATAATAAACATTATGGGAAATTAGTAAATAAAAACAATATATTAGGTGGTATATATATTGTCAATCATGTCCTGGTCTGGGCCTGGTCATTAGGATTCGTTCTTCTGCTGACCCAACTTCTTTTAGCAGCTTCACCAGAAGGCAGAGGCTAAGCGCTGCTTCGGGCAGACGCTCGCGGCGCCGGCAAACTATCCGTATCTTGTTCTGGGCCGGACTGAAGTTGATCGTCACATGCGGTCCGAAATTCGACTGGCCCGGGACCACACAATTACGGGCGGCCTGTTCGATATCGCATCGGACGAAAATAGGTGTCTCGCATAATAATGCGTCGACCCTCGGCACTAATCAAAACGTCTCGCTTTGGACTTTTTTCCGGAAAGTATTTTTATAGCAAATTCCCCCAACCCCTTCATCGCATGGATTTTTTATTATCTGAGGATCACAACGGCCGGTCTCGAAATCGACAGAGGTGTTTTTAAATTTTGTGAGGGGCGGCCATGCTACGGGAGATCAAGACCGAAGGTGAGCTCGGGATTTTCGAAGCGCTCGCCGACACGCTGCCCGCCTTGGTTAGAATTTGCGACGCGACCGGATCATCAATCTGGTTCAACAAGGAATGGCTGACGTTCCGCGGCCGGGCTGTTGAAGAAGAATTCGGCGCGGGTTGGCTGGAGGGCCTTCACCCCAAGGATGCCGAGACCAGCCTCGACGTGCTATCGCACCGGTTCACAGAACGGCAACCCTACGAAACCCGATACCGCCTGCGTCATCATTCAGGCCAATACCGCTGGCTGCTGCATCGCGCGGCGCCGCGTTTCAACTCCAAGGGCGAGTTTCTAGGGTTCATCACGGCCTGCGTCGATATTCATGACGCGACGGTCGCGGACGAAGAGCGCCGGCAATTTTTCGACGTTGCCAGCGATATCCTGCTGACATCCAACAATGACGGCCACATCGGAAGGGTCAGCAGCGCCTGCGAACGGGTGCTGGGCTGGACTGCCGAGGAAATGGTCAACTCTCCCCTGTCGGATTTAATCCACCCAGACGACATCGCCGCGACCTTGGCCACGTCGGAGTTGCTCGCCCGCGGCGAAGAGCTGGTCGATTTCGAGAACCGGTATCGTCACAAGGATGGCAGCTATCGATGGCTTTCCTGGCGAGCGCGCCGGAACCCGGAAACCGGCGTCGTTTATGCCTCGGCGATGGACGTCACCCAGCGCAAAGCTTTTGAATCCGAACTACAGGCGACAATCGATCGTTATAATCTGGCGATCAGCGCGACGTCGGACGGGATCTGGGATTGGAACATAGCGACCGATGATCTCTACGTCTCGCCGCGATACATCGAGATGCTCGGGTTCGGCGGGCAAGCCAACGCGCCGAAATCCGCCGCGGAATGGCGAAGCCACCTGCACCCTGACGACGCCGCTGCGGCGACCGCCGCTTATCAGGCCTACTTGAACGGTGAAGCGAGCGAGTATCGCGCCATCTTTCGCATGATGCACGCCGATGGCGCATGGCGGATCATCCTATCGCGGGGCATCGCGCTGCGCGACGAGCAGGGCGTGGCATATCGGATGCTTGGCGTCCACGCCGACATTACCGAGCAAAAGCAGATGGAAGACAATCTGCGTTTGCTGAAGGAGCAGGCCGAAAGCGCCAATCGGGCCAAGAGCGACTTCCTCGCCAATATGAGC
>FTDD01000015.1_pt1 | contig 20909 bp, 23 predicted proteins | sample 1639881 | NCBI WGS metagenome assembly FTDD01 (sample SAMEA3914869, study PRJEB12502) | metagenome | biome: forest; material: soil | place: USA | collected 2012-03-12 | depth 0.1 m | reverse complement strand
GCTTCAGGCATATCCATCAGCCAGCCTTGCTCCTGCGGAGTTTTCCTCATGACTTCGACACCCAACCCGACCGCCGCGATCCTGATCATCGGCGACGAAATCCTGTCGGGACGTACACTGGACTCCAACGTCAATACAATCGCCAAGTTCCTGAGCGCGCTCGGTATCGACCTCAATGAGGTTCGCATGGTGCATGACAACGAGGCGCAGATCATATCGGCGGTGCGCGCTCTCAGCGCTGGTTATGACTATATCTTCTCCACCGGCGGCATCGGACCGACGCACGACGACATCACCGCCGATTGCATGGCAAAGGCTTTCGATGTCTCGATCGAAGAGCACCCCGAAGCGCTGCGCCTGTTGCAGGAGCGCGCCGACCAGATGGGCTGGGAACTCAATATCAACAGCCGGCGCATGGCGCGCATTCCGCACGGCGCCGACCTGATCAAGAATCCGGTTTCGGCCGCCCCCGGCTTCCAGATCCACAATGTCTTCGTCATGGCGGGCGTGCCCAAAATCATGGAGGGCATGCTGAGCGATATCGCACCGCGACTGAAGACCGGCCGTAAGGTGTTGTCGCGGACGCTGAAGCTGTCCTATGTCGGCGAAAGCTGGGCAGCCGATGTCCTGCGCGCCATCGATGCGCGTTATGACGATCTGTCGCTCGGCTCATACCCATACGGCATGGCGCAGGGCGAATTCGGCACGCAGCTGGTGGTGCGCGGCCAGGACGAGACGAGCCTCAATGCTGCCGTTTCCGAGCTGAGGACGGCCTTAGAACCAATCGTCGAAGAGGGCAGGGCGCGCAACCCGCAAGCCAAACTCGAAGAAATTACCGCGTAAAGGACATGCCTATGAAGATGCTCGCCGCCGGCCTGATGGCCGCCATTGCCGTTTCCGCCGCCGGTGTGTCCGATGCGAAGACGAAGCCTGTGCCGCCGCAAGCGCAGCCTGGCCTGTCTCCGGCCGATCAGGCGGCTATCCTGCGTGACGATGCCATGACCTCCAACGCCGCCTACCAGTGGATCAGCGACATCACCACGCGCTTCGGCGCCCGCCCGGCCGGCAGCACCAAGGAACGCGCCGCTGGGGAATGGGCGGCGCAACAACTCAAGGCCATGGGTTTCGACACGGCGACGGTCGAAAGCTTCCCTTACCATCCGTGGGTGCGAGGCGCGTCGGACTCGATCGAGATCACCGGGCCTTTCCCGCAAAAACTGGTCGGCGTCGCCCTGGGTGGCTCGACCGGCGGCACGGTCGAGGCCGAAGCCGCGATCTTCGATTCGTATCAGGCGTTTCTCGACTCGACCGCCGACCTGACGGGCAAGATCGTCGTCATCCTGCAGCCTATGCCGCGTGCCTCAGAAGGCACGGGCTATGGCGCCATGTCGGGCCTGATCCGCTGGGGCGGGCCGCAGGCGGCGCAAAAACGTGGCGCGGTCGGCTTCGTCCTGCGCTCGCTCAGCACCGACGACCACCGCTTTCCGCACGCCGGCGCCACCAACTGGTCGGACGGCAAGGGCATTCCGGCCATGGCGATTTCCAGCCCGGACGCCGAGCAACTGGGGCGGATCGCCGCCCTGCAGCGTAAAGGGGAGGCGGGGCCTGTTCGTCTCAAGATGGTTTCAGGCGCGACCTTCCCGGACGTTGGTACCTCCGTCAACGTTATCGCGGAAATCAAGGGATCGGAACATCCGGAACAGGTTGTCGTCATCGGTGGTCACCTCGACAGCTGGGATCTGGGCACCGGCGCCATCGACGACGCCGCCGGTCACGCCATCGCCCTGGCCGCGGCCAAGAACATTCTCGACCATCACCTGCGCCCCAAGCGGACGATCCGCCTGATCCTGTGGGGCTCCGAAGAGATGTCGCAGCCTGAAGGCTTCGGCACCGGCGGCGACAACTACGCCAAGATGCACGCCGCCGAAGCCTCGAATATCGTGGCGGCGATGGAAGCCGATTTTGGCGCCGACAAGGTCTATGCGGCCAGCTTGCCTGCGACGACCGATGCGGCGTTTGGCAAGACCATGACCGGTCTGCTGACCCCTATCGGCGTGGTCGTCAAAAAGGCGCCGTCGCAAGGCGGCGATTCCGATACTGACGTCTTATACGCTCTGGGTGTGCCGTGCCTGACGCTCGAACAGGACGGCTATGACTATTTCAATACGCACCATACGCCTGACGACGTGCTGGACCGCATTCATCCGGACAATCTCAACCAGGTCGTGGCGTCATGGGCGGCGACCCTGTGGATGATTGCCGGCAGCGACGTCACCTTCACGCGTCCGGAGGTCAAACCGGCGAAATAGCCAGCGTGACAATCGCGATTGAGTCGGTTAAGGCAGTGCCGTCTGCCTGATGTGCGGGCGTGGCGAAATGGTAGACGCTACGGACTTAAAATCCGCTTAGAGTAAGATTTGTGATGCAAAAAGCATCGTTAATTCAAACTCTTAGGCGGTGCATATGTCGCAGGCAACTCTTACACAGTCCTTACACACTTCCCCCCAAAACGGCCCGTTCGCGCCGGGCGTGCAGGCCGCGAACGCTTCTCCCGTAAAAGTGGCATGGAATTCGCTTACCCCTATCGTTGGTAGTAATCTGCCGTTGGGGGGCGAGGAGATGACCGAAGGCCACTATCTGCTAAACGGCGAGGTGCACGTCTATAAGCGCGCCGGGTCGAGCCTATGGCAGTGCTCGACCTACCGGGAAGGCCGCGACCACCGGAAGAGCACCGGCGAGGCCGACCAAGCGAAAGCGGATCAATTCGCGACGGAATGGTATATCGGCCTGCGGACAGGGATGCCCATTAAGGACAGCCCGAAGAGCGGCAAGCGCTTCGAATTCGTCGCTCAAAAATTCATCACCGAGTTCGAGATCATCACCGAGGGCGAACGTAGCCCGATGTACGTCCAGAACCATCGGGGGCGCATCAAGAACCATCTGCTGCCGTATTTCGGAAAAAGTTATGTCAGCGAAATCACCTCGGGCATGGTGCAAGAATATCGTGCCCACCGCATCAAAACAAACATCTGCCTGAAGTCAAAAAAGCCGAAGAAGCTTTCGCGTTCAACGCTCCATCAGGAAATCGTCTGCCTTCGCCAAATCCTCACCGTTGCCGAGGCGAACGGCTGGATCAAGGCCGTGCCCACCGTCACGCCCCGGTACAAGTCCTCGGGTAAGGTTACGCACCGCGCCTGGTTCTCGCCCGAAGAATACGAGACGCTTCGCAACGAAACGCGCCGCCGGGCCGCCAATCCTTCGCGCGAGCGCTACAGGGACCGCTGGGAGACGCTGCACGACTACGTGCTCCTCATGACCAACACCGGCTTGCGGCCAGACGAAGCGGGCCGCATTGAATTCCGCGATGTCGCGATCGTCTATGACGCAGCAACCAAGTCAGAAATTCTCGAAATCGAAGTTCACAAAGGCAAGCGCGGCGTCGGCTATTGCAAAAGCATGCCGGGCGCTGTCTTGCCCTTCAAACGCTTAAAAGAAAGGCGCGAACGCACGTTCCGCGCTGAAGCGAAGGCCGCCGGGAACCCGGACGCGGACACGCTTCCCTTGAACGGAGCCGAACGGCTATTTCCGTTCCTGTTGCACAACATCTTCAATATCGTCCTGAATCACTTAGGCCTGAAACACGACCGAGAAGGCCAGGTTCGCACGTCGTACAGCCTGCGCCACACCTATATCTGCCTACGCCTCATGGAAGGCGCCAATATCTACCAGATCGCCAAGAACTGCCGAACTAGCGTCGAAATGATCGAAAAGTTTTATGCTGCCCATATTAAGGATCGGCTCGATGCCGAGGCGATCAATGTCATGAAGCCGCGGAAGGGCCAGAATTCGAAGAATGACCAGAAGGCGTCCAGCCGGCCGAAACGCAGCTCTCCACAGGCAGAAGTCGACGCTTAGAGCGGGAGCTGTAATCGTCCTCGACTACCGCCTGCGATCACTCTATAAGCGGCCACAGGTTTAAGCGGGCATGGCGGAATCGGTAGACGCAACGGACTTAAACCAAAGGATTGAGTGCCTTCGGGGAAACCCGAAGAGTAGAACTGCTCAAATTCGGGGAAGCCTTCGCTGGTAATCCCGAGCCAAGCCGGCGCCCACCGCCGGAAGGTGTAGAGACTAGACGGGCAGCACCTAACCCCGATCAGGGCATGGTGAAGGGATAGTCCAGACCACGAACGCTGAACAAGCGGCGGCGAAAGCCGAAGTGGTACGAAAATCCGTCGGCCGTAAGGCCATGCCGGTTCGAGTCCGGCTGCCCGCACCAAGTTTGGAAACCTTATTAAATTGCATTTTCCAGTTAGCCCCACTCATTGACGGGCAAGGTCTTAGCGCGCAAAGATTGCGCCGCCAGAAATTGCAAATATTGCACATCTGAATGAAAGGCTTTGGTTATGAAGTTGCTGCTAGCAGACAAGACCACCGTCTTGCAGATCGTTGAACCTGCATCTGAAGACAGAGGGGGAACATATTCGATGGCAAGCAACGTCGAAGTTCTTTCGTCCCATGATGCCCTAAAACCAATCGTCATGTTTTGCGACGAAGCGTTGAAGCGAATGGGGGAAGCACTTAAGCCCGATGAACTGGAAATTGAGTTCGGAATTGAAGCTGGAGCAGAAGGGGGATTTTTCGGCCTTGCCAAGGCGAGCGGCAACGCAACAATTTCAGTTCGAGCTAAATGGATCGGGACGAAGAGCTCGGAGTAATAGTAACTCGGCCCGAGATTTCTGCCACAACGCTTCCGTGATATTGTTCCTCAAGCTTATTATTAAGCTCATCAATAGATGAGGAATTCATTTCCACAATAACCATCGGCATTGATCTTAGCCTCCTAATAACTCGGAGATTATACGTTTCTGCGATATTGTTTAGTATATCTTGAGGAAATATCTTGGTGTTCGGTGAATTAATGAAAGATATCACCGCCTGATCACGCGCCTTCTCCTCACCAGACAGATCAGTCGATCCGGTTCGAGAAGAAGTTTGTCGTAACCTTGGGTGGACGGACTTCATATACTACCTCATAACTTCAATATATCAAGAATTCGTAAATCTCCGTAATTGTCTGCTTTATGCGCTATTGCTTTATTGATTATATGTCTCCGGCCGGAAGCGGATCGCTCTTTTTCCGTTAGCACCGCAAATATACCTGCTACTGCAGCAGACGAAAATGAAGTTCCGGACCTAACAACTATGCTCTCGTCATGGCTTTGGCAAGTAATATCCTCGCCCAGTAAGTGGCCATTTGGTAGTATTTCTCCTGTGGAGCCTAGTCCAAATCCTGAAAATTTGCTTCTTTCTTGATATTTAGTCAGAGATCCAACTGAGAAAACCATCTGATGGCTAGATGGGAAACCTACGGCGTCCGGATTGTTTCCAATCGCAGCGACGAATGGTATGTCATTTGCTTCGTACAAGTCTTGGATGCACTGCATGATTGGCAAAATTGTCGTCGACTTTTTACCGCCTCGAGACCGATAAACCCCGCTCGGCACCAAAACGACATCCACCAGTTTAAGGAACGCTTTGCCGTTAATTAGTGGCGATTTTGGGTCTAAAATCATTTCGAGCGCGATAGCGAAATCAATTATCTTGTACGATAATCCACCATCTTTTTCTTTCCGCATCGGAATTTTGATCGATACCAAATTTGCTTCAGGCGCTGTTCCCAACGTGCTGCCAACTGCCACGGTGGCGGTCTCTGTCCCGTGACCGAACTCATCATATCCGTCGTTATAGTTATGTCGAGGATCACCCTCTTCATCGTATTCGACAGACCAAGTCGCTAACACACGGCCGGCCAACTCATCGGCATTCCTACTGACGCCCGAGTCTACTATAGCCAGGCATGCGCCTTTGCCCCGTCCGTATTTCTGCCAAAATTCCAAAAGTCCCGGAAGTTTGTTTTGGATTGGTTGACCGCTTGAATTGCTTCCGGTCGGAGAATTAGCAGATGTTTTACCTCGAACCGAGTCGTTCCATGACACCTTTTCTTTGGCTGCAAGTAGTGCAAACTTCAGCCGGTTTGAAGGTGCAAAAAACGCAATTAATCCAACGCGAGGTAAGAACAGTATTTTATACTTGGTTTCGACCGAATCAGTCTCGACGGTAAAAGTTGCCATGCGCGACAATCCGTCGAAGACATCGCGGTTTTCATTGGCGAGACAGTAATCGATTATCCACTTGTACATGCCGCGAGGAACCGCGTGGTGAATGCGGGCAAAAGCCCTTAGGACCCAATCACGGTAGCTTGAGTCGCCAATTGGTGTAACCGACCATATTAACCAGTTTCGGTTATATTCCTCAGCATGCCGCTCGGATTTTTTGATGCGCTGTCGCTGCTGCCGATCCTGAACTCGGGACAAGGGTCTATCTTCGGAAGCAAGCTGTTCGAGTTTTTTCGACTGCTCGAAATCTGGACTGGTAGGAGCTTCTCGTTCAATCGTCGGCGTCATATTTTTGAAATCCATTTCTGTTAGGGTTAATGGATTCCAACCACCCGTTCAAGCTGCATTGCAGCTTGCCTCGTTTCCAAAATATGGGTGTGTTTTCGCCGCAACCAAGTGCGGTCGTCATCGACGACGCGCCCTGATCAAGTCGGCAACCGAACGAACCAAATTCGCCAGGGCGGTAATCAGCAAGCTCAGATCGATACAGGTCATAAAATCTCCTCTTTTGCCAATGCACGGAAGTGTGCGCTGGTGAGGAGGTCAACGCCGGCTGACCAAGGCCGGTGGGCATAGGCCGCCTATGGCGCCGTTCACGGTCGATGCTGCACGAGCGCCAGCGCGGAAGCAAGAAGCCTTGAGCACCGGGCGCAGCCGGCTAAAACCGACAACCAGCAAACATCTCCGGCTGTTGCCGCAAAAGGGTAGGTCGTGGCCCCTGCGATCTGAATTGCGATGATAGCAGTTGGCGATCTCTTCATTCGTTGAGCAAGACCATCAGCGGCTTCTTCATTGGCGGGTTCTCGCACAAGCCAGCCACCGTTCAACCCAGCTCGCTTCCTCCTAAGCAGTCGTGCAGCTCCGCTCCTCAGGGCGCGTAGCGGGGTGTGATCAGCGTCTCTAAGGCTCATGCAGAGCGCTCCTCATGAAGCCGCGGGATGGTCCCGCGGTCGAAATGAAGGAGAACGACAATGGCTAAATCTCAAGAAACTCAGACCGGCAAAAAGCCAACCCACCGTCTTTATCGCGTCACGGGCGATGGTGAAAATTCGAGCTGGACGCCGATCGGCGCCGCCTGGCTACACCGGGATGGCAATGGCTTCAGCATCCAATGCGACGCGGTTCCGCTTCAAGGCCGCATCGTGATGCGCCACATCACCGAGCGCGTACCGGCCGAGGGAGGTCAGCAATGACGGAGGTTCGTCACATCGAGCAACACAGCATGGACTGGCAGGGTATCGCCCTGTCAGTCTCCTTTGAACGGGACTGGCTCAACATGGGCACGCGTAGCCAATACGGCACCGCTCACCTCGAAGTTCAGGCGGTCAATCCGAAGAACGCGCCGCTTCCCATCACCGAAACCGGCTACCGGTCGCATTTCATCCCAGCCGATCAAATCGATCGCCTTGGCGGCCCGGTTAAATTCGTCGAACTTTGGATCGAAGGCGCATCCCGCTCAACGACCTGGCGCGAGTTTCAGAAAACCCGACGCACCAGAGACGATCGCGACCGGCGACTATCCTTGTTTTGGGCGTCGCCGGGCGCCGCTTATCTTATGCCGGGCACTTGATAAATTTGCCCTTGTTGTCGCGGCATTTTGCGGGCTTTTCCGGCGCCGCTGCCTTTGGCGAGCATTTAATGAACTTGCCCTTGGTGTCGCGACACTTCTCGGCGGCGAACGCGGCAACCGGCTCTGAGCAAACAAAGCTCGCAACCACCACAGCTGCGATCATGAGCGGTGGGACCAAAACTCCGCTTATTGCAGATAACTGAAATCCGGCGGATCGACGTGCGCTACATATAGCGGACTGCCAAGGAGGGCTCGGACTTCTCCACCTTCCATATCCTTGGCACGCCCGGTATGGAGAACCTTCGCGCAAAACTCTAACTGCACTTCAGGATAAATTTTGAGGTTATTGTTGGCCCACTTCACGGCATCGAATGTCTCGAAAGTGTCGCCTTCCTCGACCGAAGCGCGGATTCTCCACCCATCGGTGCTTGCGGTCATACCGCGCAAAATTTCGCCAATAATCGCAGGTGAAGACGAGCGCGCGTCAGTCGATCCTTGCCCGCCATTTTCGATAACATGCTTGGACGAACCGCCGAGGCCAAACATGGTCTTCTCGGTTCGCCCGCCGAAGTAAATCAGAGGGCTACTTTCGGGCGGTCTTCCCCAGTCGCGCAGTGTCCCAAAGCGCATCGTATAGATACCGGCGATATAAGCTTTCGGGTCGTCAACGGTGCCAACCAATCCATTGTCGCGCAGCGCTTTTAAAACTGCCTTCAGCTTGTCGTCGCGACTATCTTCGGTTTCGTGCTCGAATTTACCGCCTGCTTTGAATACCTTTAGGTCGACTCCCCATTCGACTGAAGCCCGCGATTTTCCTAAAGTATGAATCTGCTGATAGAGCGTTTCGACTTTCGTATCCGAAATATAGCAATAGTGCCGTAGGTTAAGGAGCTTCTTGATATTAATCATTGGGGTTTCCAACGGCCGAGCGCGCGAAAATCATTTTCGCGACATGATCCAAACTGTCGCCAAATTTCCCTACCTGTCAACCACCGATTGTGGTAATATCGTACAGATAATCCATATCATGGCCGGCTATCGCTTTCGATCCAACAGCGTCTGAAAACCAACCGCATCATCGCCATAGCGATGATGCGCAGGCTAGCCTGCGCGCGGACCTCGACGCCAAAATTTCGGGCGCGGCTTCCAGCGTCAACCAACAATTGGCCGCACTGGCCGCCGCCGGCGACACCGGCGCATTATCGGCCGATCTCAGCAACCAATTGGCGTCCTTGGCGGCGCTGCGCGCCAACATCACCGTCGCCGATACGCGCAGCTTGCTTCAACTTCGCGCCGATGTCACCGCCACGGTCGCCGCAGCCGGCGATGCGGTGAAACTCGCCCAGGGCGTGGTCGATAAATCCGCGGGCTCGCCACCCGGAGCAATGGCTTATCAACAAGCGACCGCCGCGCTCGACGCCAAGATGACGGTGCTCCGCAACGCCGACACCAAACGCAATGACCTCGTCCACGACATGGCGCGCAAATACGGCGTCAACCTGACGGATTATGACGACGAACGCGAGAAGCTGGAGCGGGAGCGGCTGGAAGCCATCGCCCGTGGCGACAAGGTCGCCGAGCGCCAAACCGAAGTTCTCCTCCTCGACAATACGCGCAGCAGCATGGGCGCGGTCAGTGCTGCCATCACCGATCCAGCGGAGCGGAAGCGGTTCGAAGAAGAACAGCGCCAAGCCGAGCGCGACGCCGCCGAGGCCCGTGCAATCCTCGCCCAGCAATTGGAGCTGGACGGGAAGCGCCTGGCGGCCGAGCAAGGTCTGACAGGAAAGGAAGCGGAAAGCTTCGTCGCCAATTTTCAGGCCGCGAAGTTGGCGGAGACCGACCAGCGGACACGACGCGCCGACGACATAGTTGAGCCGATCGTAACAGTACCCACATTCCGCGCGCTTGCCCGGACCGTGGCTTCGGAAGAACCGATTGTCCCAGCCACGGCACCGCGCGAAACCGTATTGCCCGAAGCGCCGGAGGTCACGCAAAAAGCTGCGGCGGCGGTGGCGAGCAGCTTCGACAAATTTACCGCGAACCTGTCGCTGGACTTGTCGAGTTCCATCGCGCTTAGCACGGCACCAGATGCGCACACCACGGTGGAAGTCCCGGCGACGAATAAGGCCTCGTCGGTTAACGCCCGCGGTCAGAGCCTCGCATAATCATGCCATAGGCGCCGCGCGAAACGTCGCTCCTCCTGGCCAAGGGCTTCTAAGTAGATCATCGTTGTCTCAATCGAGCTATGGCCCATCCACCGAGCGATTACCGCCAGGGTAATGTTCTTTTCCGCCGCTGCTATCCCGAAGGCGTGCCGTAGGCCTTTTGGCGTCGCATGAATGCCCTCGATCCCCGCCGCCTGCATCACGTCTTTAACGCGCTGCCACGCAGTCTGTCGGCACCACCGCCATATCGGCTCATCGCGCGGCATCGTCCAAGTCAGCGCCACGAGTTCACGCATCAACTTCGAGGGCAATGGCACCGATCGGAAGATTAACTGCCGCCGCTTCAGCGTGCGGTAGATCACACAAAGCATGCCTGCGTCGAGCTGTTGTGGCGTCAGTTCCAGCACTTCGCTGATCCTTGCGCCTGTCAGTGTCATCACCAGGCAGAATAGCTTCGTCTCGTTGTCGCGACTGTTGGCCATCTGCATGAACCGTACCCGTTCTTTCAGAGTTAGGTACTTGCGGCGTCCGCCCCTATCCCAAAGCTGCAAACTGCGCGCGAACTCAACGGACATGCGCCCCTCGTGGGGTGGGCGACACTATCGGGGATAAAGTACAGCTCCGTGCCCCGCAAAAATCCGTGAAAATACACGTCAAGAACTGCGACGGTGGTTCGAATTCTTTGATCTGCAAAAAAAGCATCATGCCCGACTATCCCAAGAGGAACAACGACCTTCGGTCAACAAAATCCCCGATTTTGTTAACAATAGACCATCGGTTTTGGTTAGCGGGGTGCAGTGGTGTCCATCGTTCCGGGAAGACGAATAGCCAGTGTTCTTATTTCAGGCGCGCTATGCTTAAGTGCGGTACTTGTCGGCAATGCGAGCGTTGCCCGCGACACAGGCGATCTAACCACCACGCTGTTTAGAGATTTGGAACTCCTACCACCCGATGACTTGGTCATCGACCGCGCCGATTGCGCGCTTGGAAAGATGCCCGACGTTTGGGTGCGGATGAAATCCAGCCATCTTGTGAAGGGCGATCTGCCGACGACGCAGGCTTATTGCCTGAAAGTGCTGGCAGTCACCGCCGCCGAAAGCCACGTCGCCGACCTCTACATTCGCCTGGCCATGAACGAACAAGGCTTTTCCGATTACAGCCATTCGGGCCAATCAAAATATGTAGCCAATAATGAGCCTGGCCGCACCATGGCGGCGATCCTCCAAGCCGCCAGCGCCGGAAGCGTGGCCTATACCGGCGTCGCCGGCCACACCCATGACCTGCCATGTGCTTTGGCGTTGGACGCTGGATATAGCTGGGCCAGCAACTCGGAAACCGCGAAGACGCCGGTCGCCTTTACGGCGGAAGAAGCCTCAGACATCGCTGCCCAATGCTACGATCCGAAAGTGCGGCAAATTTCAGTGAAGGGAACGCCAGTGCCAGCGACGAAAGCGGGGCTTTTAGCCGGCGCTTGGCTGGCTGGCAAATAGGTTCCTGGAACTGCCTGCGGGTTATCGATCGAAATCCGCAGATCGATCGTTTTCTACGGGCGTTCGGGGATTAGTCTTCGCCTTCTGCAATTCCATCCATCGCTCGAAAGTTCGAAAAAAGGCATCGTTCAAGCTGTCGGACAGGAAACGGGTCTTCTCGTCGTTCGGATCGAAGCCTCGTCCGGACTTGTGCAGACGACCCAAGTAATCCTCGGCGAGCATCGTGTGAAACGGTACCAAGATTTGTCGCGGATGGACTTGACCGATCGACATGGCAGCGATTTCGCTGGACGCTTTCGCCGACCGAAGCATATCGGCCCAATTCTTCCGATCAAAGCCTTCCCTGACTGCTCGATCCTGATTGATCGGCGGTAGATCACCGTCGTCACGGTGGCGCTCGAAGTCAAGGTTGACAGATGTCACCCACCGCGCGGCCGTAAGATAAAAAGCGTCGTACAGAACGTCCTGCATCGCATCGAGAATGCGGCCGCTCGAATTCTCGTCGAACATATTTTCAAAAGCGAGCATCAACTCAGCCGTTGCCATGCTGAAGAATTTCATCATGCCGCGTTCTGTGTTCAGTTCGTCTGCTACCAGTGCTGCGTAGACCGATGCGTCCATCGGCAAAGATGGGTCACGCTTTCGGCTGAGCGGCAAGCCGGGGTCAGTGACGATCTGCTGAAATATTGTCCGATCTTGGTCAAATCCCGCAGGTTTCTGACTGCTGTCTTGCGGAAAATCATCTGGAAACCACGATTGAACGAGAGCCACGTCGTGCGCCAGGTCTGCCTCTTCCTGGGGTGTCAGCGGTGGGTCGGGGCTATTTGCCCATTCCAGGTACAATTTCCAGTCATGTTCAACAGCAGCAATATCGTCGGTTACCGACAGGGGATCGGCGGCGTCAGCGATGGTTATGGCGACTGGCTTGGCTCGCGAAAGCTCTGTAGCGACAGCCACGGGGGCCGGCGTGGTTGGAACAACGCGCCAGCGTTCGTGAAACGTCGGCTCGGAACGAGGAACGTCGACAAGCTTTGCCTCGGCCACCAACGTCTCCCAGTCGTGGTCAAATCCGCTATCGGGGCCGCCGAACCATCCTTGCTTACCCAGCATGTCCCGCGCATTATCGAGGGCGTCCATCATCGATCGAGCAAACTCAGCCCCTGCCATAGATTCGGTTGAAGGCGAAGCATCTGCCACATCGCCAGCTTTACTAATGTCTGCGATCGCCCCACCACTCTCGACAATGGCATCAAGCATCCGATCCACGATCTTATCGAACAGCAATATTCGCTGTGCTTGCGTTAACTTGTCCATGGCGCCTCCGCGTTACTACTTTGAGGGATGGTGAAAATAAATACAGCCCATGCACGATGTTTGGTGAGTCACATAACGCGATTATCTAAATGGTTGCAATCTATGGACGAGTCCGAGGTGCTCTAACAGTTTGGACCGTCGAGAATATTCGACGGGGGCACATCATGATCTCACCACATCAGTCACAGATGCTCATGCACGCCTTGAGCATGGCGGCACAGGTCGCCGGCCAGCGCCTTACGGCGGAGACCAGCCGGAAGGAGATGGATGTGTCCATGCAGCGGCTGGAGCGCGAATGCGGCCTGTTCGAGATCAAAGCCGGTCTCCTGCGCGACCTAGCCGGCGCGCTCGTTGAGAAGCGCATCGATGCGGTGAAGCAAGGCTTCTCGGAAGTCTTGACGCTCTATGTCGAGCAGGCGCGCCATTTCATGGCGCAGCAGGCAAAGATCGCCGACGCCGAGCTATTGACCGTCGATGCGTTGCAGAGTGCCCGGTTCCGCAAACGCATGGGTGAGATCGATATCGAGCTGCGCGATATTCGCCTGTCGGCCGCGCAGCTCTATGCCGAAATGAACACCATCATTATGCGCCTGGGTGGCGACGCGCTGAATCTCAGCCCGGACTACTGCGCCGCACTTGCGCTAACAATGCCTAGGGGGATGGCTTGATGGACACTGAATTTGATCCGATTGCTTATAAGCAGGTCCGCACCTTTATCGGCTGGGGCTTAGTCATTGCCTGGATTGTCTTCTGGTGGCGACATGCCGAAGCGGTGCGGCTAGCAGCTCTGCTCCAACCCTGTGACGTGAATGTTGGTAGCTCGGTTACCGATTTCTTCTTCGGCAAGGGCAGCGCCTGCCGGTCTTCCATCCAAGGCGATTTCAACAGCGCAATCTTTTTCGCGGTGATTTCGTCACCGCTCATGTTCCTGCTCGCGCCGCCGCTTGCGAAAGCAGCCTGTGGCGCGACCGCCGCCCTCCAAGCCTCCCGGCTTCGCGCGGCCGAGCAGCAGCGCCATAAGGATCACGCCGATAGCTTAGCGAAGCTCACCGACCAATCGCGCACCGACCAGGCAGTAGCCCGCGCCGATTCGGATCGATACGAGATCATCACCCGGCTAGGCGCGGTCGACGATCAACTGGTGGTGCTCGAAACGGAAACGTCCGACGAGCATGTCAAACTGATCAAGCTGAATATCGGCCAGTCGATCCGCGACATTCATGCGAAGTTTCGGGAAGACACGCTCGTGTCCTTTTACCGCTCAGACGACGGGCTAAAGCAGCGCGTCGATCGAACCCTGGCGGAGATGCGCCGCCTCGGCCTGGACTCGACGCGCTTGCATGAAGACCTGCGGGCTCTGTTCAGCACCACGGCGAGGTCCTAGCCGTGGCCGAGAAGACGAGCATCTTGAGTGGGATCGTCGGCGGTCTCGGCGAAATATTCAGCCAAGCAGTCACGGATATTCGGCATAAATACGAAGAGGTCGTGTGGGGCCGCCAGGTCACCGATACACCCGGTTCGATCCACCGCAACGAACGGGAAGCGACGATTGAGGCGCCAACAATTGGCCCGGCGTCGCAGGCACCATTGCGGACCGACGAGGCCGCCTTCAGGGACCGCTGGCAAGTCAATGAACCGACGCGAGACGACCTAGCGCAGCATGATCGCGACGATCAGGCGCATGATTTTGATCGGTAGGGGAGTGGCCTTTGAATTACGTAAGCGATCTTTCGACACCGCTGCTGAACCTGTCAGCGGCCGACCCCTTCCGCTTGGTCGATGCGACCTCGGGTGTCGCCGTACTCGGCGCCACCGGCAGCGGCAAAACCTCGGGCACCGGCAAGGCGTTGGCTTCGGCTTACCTTCGCGCCGGCTTCGGGTTTTTGGTGCTCTGCGCCAAGCCCGACGAAGTCGACCGCTGGGTTGCCTACGCCCGCGCCAACGGCCGCGAAAATTCAGTGATCATCTTCGGTGATCGCGGCGGCGGCGGTTTCAACTTCATCACCTATGAACTCGCCCGCCAGGGCGTCGACGGGTTGGGCAGTGTCGTGGAATGCCTGATGCGCATCGTCGACGCGGCCCGCAATTGCGGGCCGAACCCTGGCGGCGGGGGCGACGTGTTTTGGGAAGACGCCATGCGACAACTGCTGCGCAACACGCTGCCGATCCTGTACGCGGCGACCGGCAAAGTCGAAATCCCCGACATCATCCGGTTTGTCGCCACCGCGCCGGTCGGCCGCGAGCAGATGCACAACGCAGATTGGCAGTCGCGCTCCTTCATGTTCCGCATGCTCGAAAAAGCCGCGGTCGCTCCGGCGCGCGCTATTCCGGCGCACGAGTTCGATAAGGCCGAACGTTATTGGACGGATGAATACGGCCAGCTTGATAACCGCACCCGTAGCAATATCTCGATCTCGCTTTCGACCGCGCTCGACCGGTTCAATCGCGGCCGGCTCAACCGCCATTTCTGCGGGGAGACGACCCTGGTCCCGGAAATGACATTTCACGGCGCCATCATCCTGCTGGACATGCCGGCCTTGTCTTGGAATGAAGACGGGATCGTCGCGCAAAAGCTGGTCAAATTCATGTGGCAGCGCGCAGTGCTGTCGCGCAATGCACTCGAAATGCGGCACCGTGATCGGCCTGTCGTCCTATGGGCCGACGAAGCCCACCTTTTTGCCGACAGCTCAACCGACGCCGACTTTCTCTCAACTTGCCGGTCGTCGAAAGCCTGCACGGTCTTCATGTCGCAATCCTTGCCGACCTTCTATGCGAAGATAGGCGGCGCTAACCCAAAGCATAAGGCCGACATGCTGCTCGGCAACCTCGCAACAAAAGTCTTTCACAGCCTTGCCGATCACGAGACCGCCCTCTGGGCGGCCGAGAGCATCGGTAAGACCATTCAGCGTCGCGGCAATTACAGCGAAGGGCAGAACCACGGGTCCAGCCACGGCATGAATACCGGGGAGGGCACCAATTGGGGAGTCAACAGTTCCGTCAGCATATCGAACGATGGCAAGGGCAATCAGTCGACGAGCATTAGCAGTGGCAGCAGCAGCGGCTTGAATGAAAACTGGGGCCGCAATCGCGGCTTCAATACTGGCGAAAGCGTAAGCCAGGGCTATTCGGAAGTGGTCGATTACGAAATCCAGCCAGGGGATTTTGCCCGCGTTCTTAAAACCGGCGGCGCCGCCAACGGCAACGAGGTCAGCGCCGTGTGGTTTCAATCGGGCCGCCTCTTCTCTGTCAGCGGCCGCAATTATCTCCTCACCAGGTTTCTCCAATGAAAGCGCCCTCCATCTCTACCGCCATTGCCGGTCATCCCGTCGTCGCCCTATTGGTCTATCTGATGACCGGCGGCGCCTTGCTGGCCGCGTTCCTCGGGCGAACCGACTTCACTTTCCCGGTCATCATGCTGTTTGTTGCCGGCGGGGTGTCGCGTTGCGCCGATCACGTCGAGAAATACCGGCTGTGGAAATTAGAATGGAACGCCATGGGGCAAACGCCGCCGCGACCGCAGGGGCCGGTAATCGGGTTGCTCAGTTTGTTCGGCGGCGCCGCAATCTGGCTGGGCCTTATATGGCTGCTGTTCACGATCTACCTTCCCAATCTCGCCTGGCTGCGGAATATCGTCGTTGGAGCGGCAGCCCTGTTGTTGATCATGTGGTTTTTCCACCGCGTAAAGCCCAAGCGGCCTTCGCCGAACCTTTCGGACCCGCCCGTGGCGGACTGCCTACCAATCCCAACCCATTCACCGCCGGCGGCGAGCACGTTGGCGTTGGTTCCCGCTTACTGCCAGCCCATTCTGGAACGGCCACGTTAAGTGCGGCGGAACGTCTCGGCGCGGATCAGTTCGATCGTTTCCACGATCGCTTCGCCTTCGGCCGGGTGAGGCCACAGCCGTGGATTATATTGCTGGATGAAAGTGACCATCCGCCGCATCAGGCGCTTGCGCAAATCCAGCAGTGATCGGCCGCCGATAGCTATCACGCAGTCCGGTAGATAAAGCCGAAGGTCATGATCGCCGGTGTATTGGACCTGGAGCAATAGGCGGTAACTGAACTCGACGCCCTCGGGCGTGTCCGTACCGTCGACCCAGCGTCGAACATCGCAGCTTTCCCCAATGCTGCTGGTCGGCACCAGGCCGTAGGGCTTGTAACCGTCCGCGTCATCCGCCGCTTCCGCTCGGCCCGTATCGCTCGCCAAACGCGGTCGTGCGTAACGTTCGGTGAAAGTGGTCCGCTGACCCGCCGGCTCATCGGCGGGCATGCTATGGCTATCGCTCATGGTTCGGCTCCGGCTTATCTTTGGGACGGTGGCGGAATCCGGCGGTAAAGGCCTCGGCGATCTCGCCGAGCTTCAGCACGAAGTCCGCCAATTGTGCGGGGTCTCGCTGCGCCAAATGCGCCGCGTCAGCTTCGAGGCTTGCCCGCTTACGCAAGCCCACCCAATGGGTGACGCGCTCGCGGATATAGTCGTAGCTTTTCTGAATATGGCGCGCGATACCGAGCGGGATCTGCGGCAGGCGAAAGATGCCCTGTTTCTCTAACGTGCGATGATCGATCCGCGCGTCCGATCCGGCCTCGGCGAGTGCGCGGTTACAGAGGTCGGCCCAACTCTTACGCCAGACATTGATATTGCGTTGCGCCTCGATCGCCTCCAGCGCTTCCTTGTCTTCGGGCAGGCACGTATTGTTATAGCGCTTCCGAGCTTCGTTGCAGGCTTTCGCGATCTCCGGTCGCTCGTTCCAATCGCGGTTTTTGTTGGCGGCAAAGCCGGTTTCGGTTCCAGGGTCGATCGGGCGCAGCGTCAGGAGAATATGGGCGTGCGGCTGCGCCTTGCCATCCGCCGCCTTCGGTGCATGGATCGAAAAATCAGCGACCATGCCCTCAGCGACGAAGTTCTCCTGCACGAACCCGCGCACCAGCGCTACCTGCTGATCGAGCTCCAGCTCCCGCGGCAGCGTCAGCTCGACCTCCCGCGCCAACTGCGCATCGACCCGACCCTCGGCGCGCTCGACCGCGTTCCATAAGGCTTGCCGATCCCTAGCCCAAGGCATCGCGGCGCCTGTGGATGGAACCATGATTTCCGTATGCACGATATGTCGTTTTCGGTCATACGAGAACCATTGGCCGAGCGTTGCATCATAGAGCCGTTCTCCGGCACGGTAGGCGGCAGCAGCCACCACGGAACGGCGCGATATGCCTCGCGCTTTGGCTCTCTGGCCACAACCGCGTGAAACCAGTTTGAGACGACAGTGGTAAATCGCCATAGTTCCAGCCCCCCGACTGACAAATTGGCAAAGTCGCTAACGGTGCACTTATACATCGCTTCGCGAAGTGACGATCGACATTGCACTTAATGGTGGAGCAAGCTCCATGCCATTAATCCTTTTGGTTGTGTCGGAAGGGGCGATTGTTTTAACGGTTTGGGCGATTTATCCGGCGCTTAGGCAAAGCTTCCAGCACCGGGCAGGACCAGTCCCGCACCCTGCGAGGGGAACCTGGCAATCCCCTCGTACCCCAGCCACACCGGCGCTTAAGGCCATACCTCCCAGCGCCGCTCGGGAACCGTCCCGTGCCTAGGCCGAGGCGTTCAGCGCACCCTCAGCACTCCCGCGCAGGCATGTTTTCATTGCAATCATTGCCATCAGTGGTTATATTATACCTCATTGGGAGTTGAACTATGGCCAGCTTGACCATTCGAAATATCGATGACGCTATCAAAGAACGGTTGCGTACCCGCGCCGCGACACATGGGCATTCGATGGAAGAAGAAGCCCGCGTCATTCTTAACACTGCGGTCGGCGGCATCACCGGGCCGGCACTTTGGCAATTGTCCCGCGAGCTGTTCAGCGGCGAAAACGGTGTCGATCTCGAACTTCCGCCGCGGGGCGTCGATCGCCAGCCACCCGATTTTAGTGGTGAAGAATATGGACGGGATAACGCGGAGACGCGATGATCCTGCTCGACACCAATGTCGTCTCCGAATTGATGAAGGTGCTCCCCGATCGCCAGGTCGGTAATTGGCTTAAGACGATCGTCAACCACCCGCTCGCTACCACTGCCATCTCCATATTTGAAATCGAATACGGGATATCCAGGCTGCCGGATGGCAAACGCAAGCAAGGTCTTGCTGCGCGCTTCGCTCGCCTAGCCGGCACCATGATCATTTGGCCGCTCGACGACGCTGCCGCGTACAAGGCAGGCCAGTTCCAGGCCGACCGAATTACCGCCGGATATACGCCTAAAGTCGCCGACATGATGATTGCCGGCATAGCTGCTTCGCTCGGCGCCTCGCTTGCCACTCGCAACGTTCGCGACTTTGAAACGCTTCCATTTGCGCTCATCGACCCGTGGTGCGTTCGCTGATGACCGTCTGAATAAGGGCCGAGGGCGGCTCTCCCCCACTACGCTCGGATTCTCTACGCCATCGGCGTTAAGTCAGGATGCGGCCGACAGGGGAGACGCCATTACGGTTCGAGGCGCCTTCGACTTGGTATGCAGCATTAGCGCCACACCGCATAGGCGAGCAGCATCCGGCGAAATTCAACCTCTTCGCATAACGGCAATATCTGTTAGCCTTGGCGTAAGTTACGACGGTCTTGCGGGGAGGAACCGTGCTCGCCAATGCCCTACATCAAATTGGCCGGATTTAAGCGCTGGCTTTTCGTGCTATTGGCCACGCTTTTAGCCAATGCGCTCTTCATTTCCTCCACCAGCGCTGCCACAGGCGGCGGTTGGAAAGATGGTACTGATCCGAACACGATCTATGCGACTCCCGATGCGGCGTGTGATGCGCAGCACGCGCGTTACGGAGGACCAGGTGAGTCGTACGGGGCTCATTTTAGTGGTGGCGGTTCGGAGGTTGCGGGGTGCGAGTGGGAGTATGTCTTTGGCTACAGTCGTCCCGCCAGCGCGTTCTTTTACTGCCCCGCGGGCACTTATATGGTGCCGCAGACGAGTGAGTGCCGGATTGACGACACGGCCCGTTCCAGCTGCGATCAGCAGTCGGCACATCCGATTGATGTGCTCACCGGCGCAAAGCTTTTCTACGCCAATGATTTTTCGACCGAAGACCATACCTTAGAACTCAATCGTATCTACGTCAGCCGACCGTTCGGCGGCCTCGGCTTTTCCGACGTCAACAGCTTTAATGCGTCCCTTGGCAACTGGTTCTCTTTCTTCGACGTCCAGATCCAATTCGCCGAAAGTTGGGACTACTACCAAATTGCCACTGTCCTTTTTCCGGACGGAACTGCAGTCCGTTTTCAACGTCAGTCCAACGGCACCATGGCACCTTATGCCGACGGGAACCTGCCGCTGACCGACAAAAGTGCGAAACTTTTTTTCGTTGGAAAATGGCCGGCAAATCCGACATCCATAAACGGCGCTGTATCCGTCTGGCAATTGGTCGACAAAGAAAACAATATCTGGACGTTGCAAACCCAGGACGACCAGGGCCTTCGTGCGTTCCGCGTCGCGAAGCCGGTGTCAGTGCAGCGGCCGGACGGGACCGTTTTGACATTCACTTATGACCAGTATCAAGCGCTTACCGCTATTTCCGACCAGAACGGCAAGTCTCTCCAAGTCACATGGAACCGGAAAAAGTTCATGAACGTTTTGGCGGTCGTTGGGTATGGGCCACAATCCGTCACAAAGATCACGTTGCCGGGCGGTTACAGCGTCATTTACGCCTACGAGACGCTTGATGGCGTATCGTCAACGAACGCCACTGATCGGCTGGTGCGGGTCGATTTGGTTGACAATGCGGGTGTTGTTCAAGATCGCACAACCTACCAATATGGAAACCCGTCCTATCCGAAACTGGTTACTGGCGTCCTGGACCGCAACAATGTGCTGCGCTGGAAAGTGACCTATGACGACGAAGGCCGTGCCATTCGGAGTGAAAGTCCAAATGGCGAGGAAGCCGACAGTATTGCTTATGCGCCGATCGGAGACACATTCACTCGCACACAAACTGACGCACTTAATCGGCAAACGGTTTACACGTTTAAGCGCACCGGCTGGAGCACGCGGCTCACCGCAGTCGAAGGGCTTCAGACGACCAACTGCCCGTACGCCAATGCTCAAAGTACATATGACGATGCAGGTAACCTGACCTCGGCAACGGACCAGGAAGGCCGCATCAAGACCTACATGCCGGATGCGTTGGGGCGTCCCACCCAGAT
>FTDD01000184.1_pt1 | contig 22482 bp, 22 predicted proteins | sample 1639881 | NCBI WGS metagenome assembly FTDD01 (sample SAMEA3914869, study PRJEB12502) | metagenome | biome: forest; material: soil | place: USA | collected 2012-03-12 | depth 0.1 m | reverse complement strand
GCTGTCGGCCAACGCCTGGTCGGAAACCCAAGCCCCCGCCGCCGGCGAAATCCCCGGTCCGGACTGCCTGCCATGGTGGATCGTCCGCCAGCCACCGCCTTGATCCATGGCCAGCAGGTGTAAGGCTTTGTATTCTTTATACCTCCCCATCTTCGATGGGGAGGGGGACCGCACGAACGAGTGTTTGCATCAGCAAATACGAGAGAGATGTGGTGGTGGGGCGTCTTGCTTTCTTACCGCTAACGAAAGCAAGCATGGTGGCTGCGGATTTCGCCGATGGTTGACCTGAAAATCCGCGCAACCGGCGGCTAAAAACCGTCCCCTACCGTCAATCCCCGTGCAAATCTCCGCGCATTGCCGACATAATGTTCGGCAGACCGGCGCAAGCCTTCGATCTGTTCAGGCGTCAGGCCCCGCACCACCCGTGCCGGCGAACCCAGCACGAGGACACCGTCGGGGAAAACCTTGCCTTCCGGCACCAGCGCCCCGGCGCCGACGATCGAATCGCGCCCGATCACCGCCCGGTTCAATATAATCGCGCCGATGCCGACCAGGCTGTTATCCCCGATGGTGCAGCCATGCAGCACCGCCTTGTGCCCCACGGTCACCCCTTCCCCGAGGGCCAGCGGCGAACCGGGATCGGAATGCAGCACGCTGCCGTCCTGGATATTGCTGCGTGCGCCGATGGCGATGGTTTCGTTATCCCCGCGCACCACCGCCCCGAACCAGACGCTGGCGCCCTCGCCCAGGGTGACATGGCCGATGACCCGGGCGTCCGGCGCGATCCAGTTATCCCCGCCCAGCCGCGGCGTCTCCCCCTCCAGCGCGTACACCGTCATCGATCACACTCCGTTTCATGAAGCTTTTGCGAAGTTATCGCAGACGCGGCGATTTTTAACAATTCGGCAACCATAACGGACGAATCTTGCTACCGTTATCTTATGAGGAATCACCGCCTCATGCGTAACAGATACCAGATCATATCCGGCATCTTTTCGAGGTATAAAGTGGCATCCAGGCGTGCATTCGACACCCTCAAGCCCGCCGCCCCGCCCGATACGGGCCCCGGCGGCGCAGGCCCTGGCCTGTTTCCTCATCCCTCCCGTCCAGTCAAGGCGAGCCCGTTCGCGGCCTCGCCTTTTTTCATGTCTATTTGCATCTGCAAGGAGCTTTCATGACCAAGCGATCCGCCAAGCGTTTCCTGCGCGAAGGAACCCTCGACGCCGAGCAATACCAGCCGGATTCGAAGGTACGCCGCCTGAACGTACATCAAGGCGGCCATGGCGGTAATGTGACGCCATGGTCCCCGATGGGGGCGGCCGGGGATGATCGCGAGCAGAGCTACGTCAAGACGATAAAACCGAAATCGGAGGGCCAGGCCGAACTGATCAGTGCCATCGACGAGAAGAACCTCGTCCTGGCCCTGGGCCCTGCCGGCACGGGCAAGACCTACCTCGCCATCGCCAAGGCGGTCGAGGCGCTGGAGGCCGGCAAGGTCGGCCGCATCGTGCTGTCGCGCCCGGCGGTCGAAGCCGGCGAATCCCTGGGCTACCTGCCCGGCGACATGGAGGACAAGCTGGCCCCCTACCTCCGCCCGCTTTATGACGCCCTGTCCGACCGCCTGTCGATGAAGCGGCTGAAAGCCCTGATGCAGGAAGGCCTGATCGAAATCGCGCCCGTCGGCTATATGCGCGGGCGCACGCTCAACAACGCCTTCGTCGTCATCGACGAGGCGCAGAACTGCACCTACACCCAGCTCAAGATGCTGCTGACGCGGCTCGGCTGGAACTCGACCATGATCGTGACGGGCGATCCCAACCAGTCGGACCTGCTGCCCGGCCTGTCGGGCCTGGCCGATGTCGCCGACCGCTTCGAGACGGTCGAGACCATCAAGGTCGTGCGCCTGAAGGACAAGGACATCGTCCGCCATCCGCTGGTGGCCCAGATGCTGGGCGTGCTCTGAGCCCAGGCCGGCGCAACAGAAAAAGGCGGCGAGGTCACCCTCGCCGCCTTAATTTTTCTTCCCTCATCAGGCGCGAAAAATGCGTTCGGATGAGTCGAAAAGGGTTAGCCCGCGAGAAACGGAGCGGAGCGTACTTGAGTACGTGAGCACCGTATCGCAGCGGGATGGCCCTTTGCAGACCATCCGAACGTGTTTTCCTAGAAGTCCTTGGATACGTGGACGAAGAACTCCCGCCCGATAATCCCCTGGAAGTACTGGCTCGAGAACGGGCCGTTGCCGAGACGGCCGGCCGAACCCGAATAGACGCCCGAACCGATGATCGGCGAGAACTTGTTGAAGACGTTGTCGACGCCGACGATCACTTCATAGGTCTTGGCGCTGTAACGGAGCGTCAGGTCATGGGTGATGAACGGCGGCACGGAAGCGGCATAGTGGTTGCCGCTGGACGTGATGCCGGTTTCGCCCTGGAAGCCGATGTTCGAGGCGTCCCCGACATAGTTGTAGGTCCAGGTCGCCGTCCAGTCCTTGTGACGGAAGCGAGTCTGCACGTCGCCCGCCCAGTGCTGGTCGCCGATGGTGCCGGTGACGTCGATGACCGGGCCGCCGGGATAGCTTTCCGACTTGTGGTCCTTGTAGTAGCTGAACTGCCAGTCCGAGGTCAGGGTGCCGTAATTGAATTCGTGCTGGAAGTTGGCCGTGAAATCGATGCCGGTTTCCGACTCGGTCGGGATGTTGCGATAGCTGCCGTCGATGGTGGTGATGAAGTGCGTCGTCGGGTCGCGCGTGAAGTCATCGCAGAAGCCCGCCTGCGAACGGAAAGCCTGGCTGTTGTAACAGGCGCCGACGACCGCCGCGCCGTTGGCGGTGATCTGCTGGGCGATCTTGATCTTCCACCAGTCGACGGCGAACTTGAAGCCGAGGTTCGGCGGCGTCAGCACGAAGCCGAGCGTGGTCGCGTAGGAGGTTTCCGGCTTCAGGTCCAGGCCGCCGCCGGTGATGACCTCCGCGGAGGAGCCGTTGCCGGTGTAGGTGCCGGAGATGCCGTCGGCGGCGCAGTTGGCGCGGACGGTGTCGTTGACCTTGAAATTGCCCTCGTCGTCCTTCTGGTCGTAACGGATGCACGGGTCTACCGCCAGCTGGCTGAGGAAGCCGGTCTGGTCGTTGAGGAACAGTTCGTACAGGGCCGGCGCCCGGAACGAGGTGCCGGCGGTGCCGCGCAGGCGCAGGACGTTGTCGAGCGCCCAGTTGAAGCCGGCCTTGTAGGTGGTGGCGCCGCCGACGCTCTTGTAGTCGCTGTAGCGGCCGGACAGGTTCAGGGTCAGGTCCTCGATCAGCGGCACGCCGCGGATGACGGGGATTTCGAATTCGCCGAAGGCTTCGGACAGGTCATCGGTGCCCTTGGTCTCGCCCGAGGACGAGCGGTTGTACGAATTCGCCGTCCGCGACAGGACGCCCGGCAGGTCGTCGATCTTGTCGCGGCGGAAGCTGACGCCGACGGCGGTGCCGAGCGGGCCGGCCGGCAGCTGGATGAGATCGCCGGTCAGGGTGGCTTCGGCGATGAACTGCGAATAGTCCGTGCGGCCGTGATCCATGGTGAAATAGTAGGCCTCTTCGGCCGGGGTCAGCTTGCCCTTGGTCAGCGCGTCATCGGTGAACAGGTTCAGGGGCACGCAGCCGGCCGGAGCGCCGGCGCCGCATTCCGGGACGTCGGTGAAGTTGACCTGGTCGAAGCCGGTGCCCCAGTTGACGCGGTCGGCGTACATGACCTGATCGTCGTACTTGCCGACGCTCTTCGAATACGACATGTAGGCATCGTATTGCCATTTGCCGAGGTCGCCGCGGATACCGCCCAGGACGCGGCCGAGGTCGACCTTCTGCGAGCTGCTGAAGGGGTGCAGTGCCACCGGCTGGGCCAGGGGCAGGGCCGGACCGTTGCCGTCGATGCCGATCGAGGTATAGAAGTCCGCGTCATCGGGCGAGAGGAAATTCGGGATGGGGTTGACGCTCGATTCACTCGAATAGAAGGGGAACAGTTCGCCCCATTGCGTCTGCGACGACTTGCGTTCGGCCAGCATGACTTCGGTGTAGAGCTGGCCGCCATTCAGCCAGTCGGGGCTGTACTGGCCCTGGGCGAAGATCGAGTAGCGCTTCGACGGCGAAATGGCGTCGGTGCTGTTGGCTTCCGAGGCGGTGTCGTCTTCGAGGGCGCTGTTGGTGCCGTCATAGAGGATATAGTTCGGGAAGCCGTTCGGATCGTTGGAGCCGTTCTTGTAGAAGAAGATGTTGCCGTAGATGTTGTCGAACACGTCGCCCTGGAACACGCCCGTCGAGTTGAAGCACTTGTAGGTGCCGGTGCCGGGGTCGATCGTGTCGGCGCGGGTGCCGTCGGGCTTGTAGCGGTACAACTGCGGGCAGGACAGGTCCTTGCGCTGCGCCAGGGTCAACGGACGCTGCTCGAAATAATCGGCCGAGACCAGGATGTTGCCCTTGTCGAAGGTCTTGCCCCACATGGCGTTGGCGGAATACTGGTCGCCGCCGGCCTCTTCCGACTTGCGGCCGTCGGCGCTGATGCGGAAACCGTCGAAGTTCTTGACGGTGATGATGTTGACGACGCCGGCCACGGCGTCCGAACCGTAGATCGACGAAGCGCCGTCCTTCAGGATTTCATAGCGCTGGACCATCGACTGCGGGATGAAGTTCAGGTCGACCGGGCCGACCGTGCCGGAAACGCCGGCCGGCGGCATGCGGCGGCCGTTGAGCAGGATCAGCGAACGCTGGGCGCCGAGGCCGCGCAGGGACAGGGTGTTGATGCCGTCACCGCCATCGACGACAAAACCGGTGAAGGTGCTGTTGATCTGGCCCGAACCGTTGGCCACCGAGGTCGTCTGCAGCACCTGGGTGGCGCTGATCATACCGGAAAGGCTGGACTTTTCGGCCGTGATGACCTGGACCGGCGCGTCGGAATTGAACTCGTTCTTGCGGATGCGCGACCCCGTGATGACGACGGTGGTGTTGTCGTCCGCCGGCTTGGCGGCGGGCGGCGGCGTATCAGTGGTGGCGGGCGTGGTCGCGTTCTGGGTGGTCGCGGGTTGCGCGGTCGTGTCCTGCGCAAAGACAGGGGCGGCGAAGGCGATCGAGGTCAGGACCGTGCCGGCCAGCAGAAGCTTGCGCGTCAGGTGGGGAGAGTTTGACATCACGGAACTCCAAAGGTGATGGATACATGAAAAAGGGACAGTGGCTCCGTAACAAAATTGAAGCAATAGAGAAACGATCTCAAATGCGACCAGCGGTAACGACACGCCCATGGTGTCGCAAAAAGACCACAAAAATGCCCTTTTTCGAGCAATCCAGCTAATATGTTACCAAAAATTAATTGAGGATTTCGTGTTCAGGCGTGATTCAACGCAGGCCAATCTCGCGATTACCTGAAAAATTCCATAATTTCGCAACCCTGTGTTGGATTTTTTACCGGCTTATTTGGAGCTTATTGAATAAGCCCGCATTTCGGACTTTTGAGGAAATCCTCAATCAGGCCGAGAGACTGCTGCTGCCATTCGACATGCCACGGGATGGTATGCCACATGCCCTTGATTTCGGTATATTGCACATCCTTGCCGGCCGCCTTCATGGCGGCATAGAACATGCGCGAATGATCGGTATCGGCCTGGCGGTCGTGGTCGCCATGGAACAGCATGATCGGGATATTGGCGTTGGCGACGTTCTTCAGCGGGTCCATGCCGGCGACCGTCCTGCCCTGGATGTCACGCTGGATATGGCTGTCGCCCCACAGGTTGCCGATGCGCTCGAGGCTGGACACCCCTGCCCCGGCAATGGCGCATTTGTAGGGGCTGTTGGGCCTGACGCTGGCGGCGATGGCGGCGAAACCGCCATAGGAATAGCCGAAGATCGCCATGCGCTTCGGATCGGCGACGCCTTTGGCCACCATATAGGCGGCCGCGTCGTCATTATCGTCCGACATCTTCTGGCCCCACTCGTTGTCACCGGCCTTCCACAGCTTCTCGCCCCACCCTTCCGAGCCGCGGTACTGCGGCTGGATCACGGCGATGCCGCGCGTGGCGAAGAACTGCGGCCAGCCGGTCGGGTCCCACTCCTGCTCGTCGCGCGCCCACGGGCCGCCGTGCGGCAGGACGATCAGCGGCACTGGTCCCTGATCGGGCGTCCAGCCGGAGGGATAGGTAATGAAGGCGGGGATATCGAGACCGTCGCGCGCCTTGTAGGTGACGAATTCCGGCTTGCCCAGGCCGGCGGGGTCTATCCACGGGCGTTCGCCGCCCAGGGGCTGCAACTGGCCGCCCTTGTAGAGATAGTATTGCGGCGGAAAATCAGGCGCCTCGACTTCGACGACGGCGCTGTCGTAGGTGTCCTTGTCGATGCGGAGATGGACGTTCTTGCCGGGAAAAGCCGCCTGGATCGACTTCTGCGCCGCCGCCCAGGTGTCGTCGAGATAGCTGACGATGGTGTCGGGACCGCTGACCGCCACGTCGAAGATCGAACTGGTCTTGTTGACGTGATCGATGCGGAAACCGACCGCGTCGATATCGTACTGATCGCTGGCGAACAGGGGTTCGGCCGAGAAGGTCTGCGCCTTGATATCGTAATCGTAGATGGCCGTGTGGTCGCGGCCGAGGTTCGAGGCCACGACCAGCTGGTTGGGATCGGTATCGAAGCCCAGCACGTCGACCGTCTTGCGGTCCTTCAGCATGTAGCTCAGCGGGGCCTGGTAGATCCAGTTGCCCGCGGCGTCCTTGATGAACAGCTTGTACCAGTATTCGCCGTTTTCCGTCGTCACCTGCTCCTTGATCAGCGGGTCGCCGGTATTGAGATCGACGCCGGCAGGGACATAGTTGAACTCCGACGAGCCCAGCGCCACGGTGCGGGTCTTGCCGGTTCTGGTGTCGAGCTCGAAGATTTTCTGCACGAAGGAATCCGGATCGGTGGTCTGCATCAGGACCTTGGAGTCGTCGTAGAGATTGGCGTTGAAGATCGTCGCCGACACGCCGCGCTCCATGGCGTCGCGCACGTCCTTGTTGAGCGTGCCGGTGATCTTGAAAGGCTCCTCGATGTCCTTGCCCTCGATATCGGCATAATAGAGCTTGTTGATGAAGGTCGGCTTGCCGTCGTTGCCGGTCAGGGGCTGCTCGGTCAGGAAGATGATCTTGTCGGAGGTGAAGAAGTTGACGCTGTCAATGCGCTGGGTCTTCGACGGAATCCAGATCGGCGTCTTGCTCAGGTCCGACGTGTCCCAGATCGAAATTACCGGCCATTGCTGGCCCTTCACAGCGATCAGGGCGGCGATGTGCTTGCCGTCGGGGGCGATGGCGACGTCGCTCATGGCCGGATATTGCGCCAGGTCGTCGATCGACAGCGGCTTGGCGGGCGGAACATAGGGCGTGGCGCCGGCCGGCGCCGCGAACCAGGCAAGGCCGGTGGCCAGCGCCACGGCTGCAGCCGATTTAAACAATTTTTTCAGAGACTTGGACGACGCATACGACATGCGCAAAACTCCCCTTGACCCAGGTAGGTCCATTTGAGCGCCATTCCCGGGCGGTCGTCAAGGGAAGGTCCGGCGGCAGCGGGAAATATTACAAATTTGTAATGGGAAGCGGCGATGCAACCGGCCGGCGTGGATCGCGGCGCAAATAATTCCCGCCTGTCACAGCGCGCTCCATGCTCGCCGCTCCATTCACAAGGAGTTTCAACATGACAATCCCTGTCATCGACAGCACGACGTCACAGGCCACGATCAACTCGACCATGGCGGCAGCCCTTTCTGGCGGCACCAAGGTCTTCGTCGCCGGTTCCATCCAAGTGCTGATTCCCACGTCGGTACCGACCATGCAGGACGCCATCGACGTCCTTATCCCCATCGGCAACGACATCACCATCGATATCCATATCGAAAGCGGCCACCATCCGGCCCACGGCATCTACATCAGCGGGCAGGACTGCGGCCAGTTCCAGATCACGTCGGCCGACACTGTGGTGACGGTCGACGGTTCGTGGCCGGCGGACGATTGCGTCGTCTGGGCGGCGAACGGTTCGCAACCTCCGGCATTGATGAGCCGCTGGAACATGATGGACCTCGGCAACAACGGCTATTACCTGGAAAACGGCTGCTACGGCGGCTTCGTCGGCGAAGGCATGGGCATCGACTGGGTCGGCGGCAAGGGTACGGCGGTGGGCGGCACCACCGGCGCCGGCCTGTTCCTCAACGGCGCCTGCCAATGCGCGGCCTACGGCTCGGTTTTCAACTATGCTTCCAAGCGGAACTACTGGATCGCGCATGAAAGCATCTGCTTCGCCGACCGCGGCAACGGCGACTATTCCCGTGGCGATGTCGGCGCCTATGTCGCGCGCGGCTCCACGTTCGGCATTTCCTACGGCAGCATCAAGTTCTGCCAGGGCCACAACCTGCGCGGCCGGCGTTCCTATACCCTCGCCATGGCGGGCGAGTTCCACAGCGCCGGCCAGGGCGGCGTCGGCGGCTACAGCGCCGTGTGCGTCGAAGGCGCCACGATGGTGCTCAGCCAGGGCGGCGGCGAGACCATTGTCGGCTCGGACCTGTCGGGCAGCCTGCAAGGCGCCGTGAGCGTGCTGGAAGGCTCGAACATGGTGGCGGCCTATTCGGACCTGTCGGGGCCGGAAAATTCCGCCAACGTCAACGACGCGACCCTGACCTGCACAAGATCCACGCTTTCCGGCGCCGTACGCGGCATCCAGGCGATCAACGCCACGGTATGGGCGGAAGACGCCGTTTTCGACGGCGCGCTGGCCAATATCAGCAACGCTGTGTGGTCGAGCACGAACGGCGGCGAAGCCATCCTCACCGTGGACGCCGACCTGACGCGCCGGCTTTCGGCGGATACGAAGGTGCGCATCGCCGGCGTAGCTCCGTCCGGTTTCAATGGCGCATGGCTTGTCAAGCCTTTGCTGACGATCACCGGCGCAAGCTGGTCGGGCAGCACGGCAACCTTCACCTTCGCCTCAAATCCCATGACCTATTTCGCATCCGGCCAGACGTTCCGCGTTACCGGCGTGACGGGAACCGGAAGCGGCTATAACCGGGCCTGGGCGATTTCGTCCATCACCTCGACCTCCATCACGGCCACGCTGCCCGCCGCGACGATCACCAACGCGACCTGGGCCAGCACGTCGGGCGGCCAGGCGACCTTCTATCTTTCCAACGCGGACACCGACTTCAGCGTCGGCGACACGATTACCGTATCGGGCGTCGTCGCGACGGGCGGGACCGGCTACAACGGCGACTGGCAGGTCCATTCGGCCTCCGGCAGCAAGGTCGTCGTCAAGCTTCCCGGATCGGGCGCGGGCAGCTATTCTTCCGGTGGCAGCGCCCACCTGTCGCTGGTGTTCTTTACGCCTGGCACCCCTGTCTCCGGCAGCGGCAGCGTGCTGCTGGCCGCCGGCACCGTCAAGGTGGCCCTGCCGAGGGGCTCGACTCCGGGCATCTTCTCCGCTGCCGGCACGCTGCGCGCGCCGGGCACCGCGATCAACGCCGTCAACTCGCGAGGATCTTTCGCGACCTCACCGCTTGGCGCGATTACGGCGGCAAGCTGGGCCAGCACTTCGGGCGGCCAGGCGACGTTTGCCCTGAGCACCGACCTGACCGGCCAGGTCGTTGCGGGCCAGGTCATCGGCATCACGGGCGTCATTTCGACCGGTGGCACGACCGCGGGCTACAACGGCCTGTGGACTGTCGTTTCCATCTCCTCGACGACCCTGGTGGTCACCCTGCCGGCGGCGTCCTCGCCCGGCACCTACCTGCAGGGCGGCAGCGTCACCGCCGGGCTCGCCAGGATCTCCCATTACGACTACGGCGTCGCGCTCAACAACGAAACGAGTTTTGACGGCTCGACATCGTATTTCAACGACATCGTCAACGCCGCCGTCACCCTTCAGGATGGGTCCAGACTCACGCTCAACGGCGGCAGTTTCGACACCATTCCGACACTTGTCGATTCGACGGATTCAACCGTCGTGGCGCGAACTGTCTTCGGGACGAATATTTCCGGTGCGGCGCTTCTCCTCAACGGCCTGTCAGACGCGGATATCGCCTTTTCCAGCCTTACGGCCGCGGTCCGGTGCGCCGATGTCAAGGGCGGCTCGCGGCTCAATACCGAATCCGCCTATCTCACCGTCTTGCCCAGCGCGAGCATGGCGGAAGTCGTGCGTGTGACCGATTCCACGCTGGTCGCTCGCAACGCCATCTATCGCGGCGGCACCCGGGCCATCGACAACGACAGCGGCGAGGTGAAAGCCGGCGGGCTTAACGCCGCCGGATATTCGGTGGATGGCGTTCGCGCCAACAGCGGCACCTGCCGGGCCAAGACGGCGACTTTCAACGGCGTCCTGGCGACGATTACCGGTGCGGTCTGGGCCAGCGGCCAGACGACGTTCAATGTCAGTAACGACCTGACGGCCCTCACCGGGACCGGCAAGACCATCCACGTGTTCGGCACGACCGCCACCGGCGGCACGGGCTTCAACGGGGCCTGGGTCGTTGTCTCCGTCACGTCGGCAACCGTCGTGGTCACCCAGGTATCGTCACCGGGCACCTATGTTTCCGGCGGCTCCCTGTTCGGCTCCGGCCATGACGCGCGCGTCGACAACGACGGCCGCATCTGGCTCCAGGGCGCAACGACGACGCAGGGCAGTGCCGGCGTTCCGAGTGCCTCGGATATCAGCGTCACCGGTACCGCAACTCCCGCCTTCAATACGCAATACACGGCGGGGTATATCTCAGCATGACGCCCGACATCTATTTCGAAGATCTGGCGGCGCAAACCATCCTGAACATCTGGATCGAAGGCAACGCCGTGTGCTTCGCACTCGACAACACGCACACCTACCGTTTGGGTACGCCCGACGGCGCTCCCTGGGATACGCTGGACGGTGAGATCGCAGCCCTCGCCGGCCAGCGTATCGCCTTCGCCGAAGCGACCTTTGAAGGTCAGGGCCGGTGTTTCGAGATCGTGACGGCCGCCGGGAGATTGAAGGTCAGCTACGCGGCCTTCAGTCCGGACGCGCCGCCCGACCTTACGTGCATCGCATAAGGGCACATGCCATGCTCCCGGAACCGGGATACATGTGCGCTGACATTTGTTGAAGACAGAACGGCCTCCCTTGCGGAGGCCGTTCGCTTATGTCGACACGGGATCGCGGATGGTGCGGGCGGCCGGACTCGAACCGGCATGGCCTTGCGGCCGACGGATTTTAAGTCTGATTTGGTAACGCCTATCATATTGAATTTTATAGAAAAGTCACGTGCTAATTTTCCCAGCGTGCTAATTTGCGTGCTAATTTTGCGTGCTAAAATCAGTCCGTTGCGTCTACAAAAGCCGTCTAAAATCGCTGAACGGGAAATCCCTCGCGGATGATGGCGAATTTTTTGCAACTTGAAGTCATCTGAAAATTGGCCGGCGTTTGTCACAGCCGCCTCATCAGTAATGGCTCGCGCATGCAACTTTGCGTCCCGCCCTACGGTGCGAAAATACGTGCAAGGGTCCGCCACTGAAGGGAGGACCTCTTCCGCTTCGCAGTCTACGTACATCACGAGGATGCAACTCACTGAAAGTCGCGCGAGATTCTAGAGATTATCGCCCGACAATTTGTTTGCACATTAATTTGAACTCGCTCACGGAGAGGTTGCGCTTGACCACCGCTCGCCCAAATGGTTAACAATTAATAACACAGATATTAGGGGGGTTAAATTGAAGTCATTGCCAATGAGCATAGTTGCCGGAATTAGTGGGGCTTTCGCTGCGGTGACAATTCTCTCAATTGCTGGCTGTTCGGGCGGCGGGGGCGCTTCCGATAACACAAAGTTTCAAGCAGTCTGCTTGAAGAGTTTAAAAGACTGGCGCTGCCAATGCGCCCAGCGCTCACTCCGCACCACGATGACTAAAGAGGATTTTCACAAATTTGTTGGGGGCTTTGATCCAAGCCAGGTCAGTAGCGAAGACCCTGGAGTACTGGAAACTGCTGCCAGCAACGTAGCGGGGGATAAGTACGGCCAAGTCCGCAGTATGATGCTGGATTATTGTATCGATCAATATCAAGAGCCTACTGGCGACATCCATCCAGCAAAAGCAATAAACCTAAAATATGATGAAATGGGCCGATTTGTAGACGGTGCGAACAAAGGGAAAACTGAGTATGAGGTGCGCGAAGCGAGTGGCCATTAGCCTGAGCGTTACGCTGCTCGCAGGCCCTCAAAAGGTGATGGCGTTTCCCTCTTATGACGAAATTAGAGAAAATCCTGTTTACGGTTGCCAGGTCATAGCAACGCAGTTTCCACAGTCATATGAATTGGAAGCATGCAAGCGGGAGGCCTACGCAAAATCGGTTGCCGATTGGTGTGTGAAAACGAAGTGCTTTGACAGCAACCTGGCCGCCCCCGATGAATCTTCTACGTCAACGGGCCTTTTAGCTTCAATTGGGCAAAAGCTCAGACTTAGCCACTGGATCAATCCAAACAACGCAACAGCGTGGGTGGGCGCCGCCATCCCAGGCGTGCCAATTGTCGATTTTGGCCGGTCAGGGCAAAGTTTGGATAGCGGCCTAGAAGAAGCTCTAAACGAAGGCGGTACTGGTTACATAGAAGAACAAGCAAAATCTCGGCACCTGGAAAAGGTAGACATTAACCCGATGCGCGACTTAAATAAAATAAGGGGCATGTACTATAATATTGACCGTGACTTAGCCGAAAAAATTAAGTAAAAAGCACTCATGAAAAAATGTTTGCTTGCATTTTTAATATTGATTGCCGCGCTGTTCGGGCTGGCAATATATCAATATGTTCCCTATTTTCATCAGGATACTTTGGTAGACATCGGCGAAGAAAATGACGTCAAAGTTAGCTATGTAAAACAGTCTGTCGCCCAATTTGAAGATGGCACCAAATGGGCCGTTATTGTTTACAGCTTTCATAACGAGAGACGGTTGGAAGACGGGACGCCTTTTAGTGCAATTGCTATGGGCACAGTCGCGGATTGCAGCCGGAGTAACATTAACGTCGAATATTATCTTTTATATTCGAAAACATCAGACGGAGTGAAACCGTCCAAGCTTTTTCGAAACTCTGATGCCGTTCAGGGTAAATCTCCGCCGAATATATCGCAGCGAATAGCCAAGGCCTTTCTTTGTTCTGATACTGATAAATCGCCAAAATGATCCAACGATCATTGTTAGGTATCGTCACTTCCTCAGTCGCGCCTATTACGACGCCACAATGTCGTCAGCCGCAGCATTTGAATGCCTCTTGTTGCTCCTAGCCCCGAGCGAATCAAGCCACCAACCTCGAAATAGTGACGCCAAGCTTATCGGCAATGTTGCACAATGTCAGGAACGGTGGGTTCCGCTCGCCGCGTTCCAAGAGGCTGATGTAGGTCGAGTCGAATTCGCAAAGTTCGGCGAGTTGCTCCTGCGTCAGCCCTTTTGATTTCCGCACTTCTCGAATGTGCAGACCTAAGGATTGAAGCATCGCCTTATCATCGACCATGCCCGTAAAAGACATTTAACTTGACTAAGCGTCCACGGACTGACAGTCCTATGACTATCAGTCATATTTTGCGTCTGTTTTTGTGGCCATGACAGAAAGTCGGCACGCAGACCGTATCACGGCGGTGATGAAATGATCCCATGCCCACATTGCAAAGCGAGCATCAGCGAAAACGCAATCGACTGTCCCAAATGTGGCATGGCGCGGTACGCTCAAGCCCCACGCCTTCGCGCTTGTAGAAGCTGCAAAACTCAGTTGGATTTGGACAAGTATGCGTCGCTTTACACGCACAAGCGGATGGTGAATGGCACGGAGGAATCTAGCTACTCTACTATTTGGACGCCCTGTCCTAACTGCGGCGATCCAGAGTGGGGGAAGCTATCGGGAAAAACCTGGGCTATCGTAGGGATCATTGGCTTTATCATCTTCGTGATCCTGTTCCTCATCGGACCGATGCATGTGGGTTGGAGCAGTTAGACTGAAATGCTCGGTGCAGGATAGGCGTGTGCCGTCGACATAACGGGCCAGCAGGCAAGGACCGGCTTTCTGGCTTTATCGCTCGAAGTTACGCGGTTGATGCTGCGGATTTGACCTAAGTCCTTTTGCACTACGGCGGTTTTCTGCGTCTTCGAGCGCTTTCTGTTGGAGAGCCGCCAGCCGTTCATGTTTGGCTTTCGCTTCTGCTAGCTCGCGCTCCTGGTCGCGACGAAGATCGTCCTTCACCTTTTCCTGGCGTGCTTTCTCATCGACAACCGAACGCTGACGGGTTGCCACAAGGTAGGCGATTTCCTTCTGGTAGCTTTCGCGGTCGAACAAAGCCGCGGCACGGCTTGACAAGCTATTGAGTTCGGCAAGACGTTTATCGATATCGACCGTCATGGATGCCAGCCGCTCGGTATGGTGACGGTCGAGTTTACGGAAGGCCACCTCGTGACGGTTTTCGATTTGAGCGCGCGACGCTTGCCATAAGGCCATCTGCTTGCCGCGCAACTCTTTCATGGCAGGCGACGGACCTATCGCGGGCTCAACCGGTTTATCTACGGAGGGCAGTACCGCCTGCCGGGGTTGCGGCGACGAAGATGGAACATCGACACGGGCCCAACTCGGCTTCGGCTGGGGCAAGTTCATGGCGACACGCTGCGCGATATTCCGGTTCACAAGCGCTGCCTGCTGTGCATGTGGCAACGCGCGATACTGATTGGGCGCCGGCTGGGATGGGCGGGCGGGTTGGGTGGGGAAGACGCGCTTGATTTCCGCCTTGTCGCGTTCGACCTTGGCGTTGGCTCTGACTTCGGCCACCGTGGCCCTAGCCTTCGCAACGCTTTCGAGCTGATTCTGATCAAGATCGACAAACCGGGATCTAATCTCAGCGACCTTCAATCCTTTCACGCCGCTACGGATAGAATGAACGCCGCCTGCGGGGTCGATGACGACAAAATCCCGGCTGTCGCCACGGGCAAGGCGATAGCCGCCTTCCTCAAGATAGGCCTGGAAGGCCGCGCCGTTGCCTCCGGCATTCCAGGCAGCGGCGATCATGGCCTTGGCGTCCGCCTTCTTCCAACCTGTGACCGCCTCCTGCATACTCTCCTTGGTGCTGGGACGTTTTTCCTTAGGCTTCTCCGCGCCCTCCACTTCGGCATGAACGCCCTGCGTCCGCTTCAGGCCAAAGTCCCTTTCCAGGGATCGAGCCACTTCCTCATGCGTCCGGTAGTTATGGCTGTGGTGCGCGGCCTTCAGGGTCTGAGTGTCGATCCGGTTCCAGACCACATGCATATGTTCGCGAAAGTCACCGGCCTTGCCCTGCTTCAGGTGCTGGACCATGACGCGCTGATGACCTTCGAGGCCCAGAGCCTTTTCGAGTTGGTCGGCGGCTTGGTGCCATTGTTCGAGTGAAAGTCGTTCGTCGGATTCCGGGTTGATGCTGACGTGATAGAGCGGCTTGGTCGCCTTGCTTCCGGCGGCGATGCCCTCCATTTCCTGCAACGCGCCATGCACCGTTTTGGAAAAGACGCTGCGCGCCCCGACAACCCGCACCGTCTCATTGGTATCGGTTCGCATGAGATGGATGGCAAGTTGCACACCCTTGGCGCGTGCACCGCCTTTAATGATCATCGTCGGCTTCCGCGTTGCGCCCCATTGCCAGGAGCAACGCCGCGCCCAACCGGCTGAGGTCGCCATACAGAGCTTCCAGCATGCGCAGGTCGTGGTCGGGAACATAGGTCGTTTGTTGGGCCAATTCGGTCATGGTTCTGACATCGCTGCCGATCTGGCCAATCTGCCCGAGCAGACGGGCGAGAATGGTCACTTCCACGACAGGACGTGGACGCTGGCGCGGCGGGGCGACATCTAGCGCTTGGTGCCGGAAGTAGGCCGGAATGCTAAGACCAGCCCGGTCGGCCCGATGGGTCAGTTCCGATCGTTCGGCGCCGTTCAGCCGGACCGTGACGATATAGTCTCGCTGCCGCTTTTCCGACCCGCTGGCGCCGCCAGGTTTCCTCTCTGTTCGGTCTCCCATGACGTTCAGAAGTCCTGCCGGGGTGCACGGGGCGGAGCCCCTGCCAAGCCAAGCCTCCGCCAAAAGAGCGCGGTTTTCCGCGCCAAAAAGCGGGGCCGGAGGCTGGCGCGCGGAGATTCCGCGCATGACTTGAAAGCTTCTGAATTATCCACTTTCGCGTTTTCAACTAGAGACATCGACTTTCCAAATGTTACCATCATAAGATGTATTGGAAATTTCCGCATCTTCAAGGGCGTACCCCAAATATGCGGTAACCGGCACTTTGGGCGGTGCGCATGAGTGGATTGACGACCTGGGAAAGCGGCGAACGGCGGGACGATGTTGCCGCCCGTGGCCTGACGCGGGGCACCGGGCCATCGGCGCGCTTCGCCACCGACGCGGAAATCCTGTCGCCGTCCTGGCGCTATATCCCGAAGTCGCCCGGCCTGCTGCTTGGTCATCATGGCGGCCAACTCATAGGCCTAGCCAATGATGACCGGCACGCGCTGACGGTGGCGGGGTCGCGTGGGGGCAAGGGCATTAGCCTGGTGGTGCCGAACCTGATCCTGTGGCCGGGATCGGCACTCGTCCTCGACCCCAAGGGCGAGTTGGCGCGGAAAACCGCGCGCGCTCGGCGTCAGGTCCATGGTCAGGATGTGATAGTGCTCGATCCGTTCGGCGTCAGCGGCCAGCCATCAGACAGTTGCAACCTGCTCGATGGGATCGACCTTGACGCGCCGAACGTGGTGGGGGATCTGCAATTGCTGCTGGAATCGCTGATTGTCGATTCCGGCTCGCAAAAGAGCGGCGACCACTGGACGGGCGGCGCGCGGGAACTGGTTCTGGCCCTTTGCCTTTACGCCAAGATTCATTTCCACCGGCCGACGCTGGCGACCGTCTTTGACATCCTGGGCGGGCGGCACGGCACGGTCATGGGGTCGCTTAAGGAGCCGTCTGACGTTTTCGCGGTTCTGCAACAGACACCGGACCTCAACGGCGCGGTGCAGGCCATGGCCATCCGCTTTCTGGAAATCCCACCGGAGGAGCAAGGCTCCATTGTTTCCACGGCGCGGCGGCAATTGGCCTGGCTGGAAGGATTGAACAACCCGGACGCGGCAATGACCAAAGTCTGCCAGCCGTCCGAGTTCAGCCTGGCGGACCTGAAACGGCGCGCGGTCACAGTCTATCTGTGTCTGCCGGCGTCCTACATGCACGCCTATCGCCCCTGGTTGCGGGCGTTCGTCAATCTGGCCATGTCGGCGCTGGAAAGCACACCGTCGCGACCCGGCGCGCCGCCCGTGCTGCTGATGCTCGATGAGTTCGCAACGCTGGGCTACATGGCCTCGCTGGAAAAGGCCGCCGGCCTGCTGGCCGGGGCCGGGGTGAAAATGTGGCCGATCATTCAGGACCTCGGCCAGTTGGAGTCGATCTACGGCAAAAGTTGGGGCACCTTCATCGGCAATGCCGGCGTGACCACCTGGCATGCGCTGGGCGGCGACGCCATGACGGCGGATTACCTGTCGCAGCGCCTGGGCGTCACGCAATATTATGAACCGGAGACGCCGAGCGGCACCTTCGCGGGCCGCGCGGCGGGCGGGATGCTGACTGGCGGGGGCAAATGGGTGACGGATCGGCTGGCGCATCCGCATGAGTTGGAACGCGGGTTGGCGCGCGAGACGGGCCGGCTGCTGACATTGTCGCCCGGTTGGGCGCCGCTGCTGCTGGAACGCAACGACATCACCAAGGGATTTTTAGGGGAGTATATCGATGAGTGAACCATTGCACCGCACGCCGGAATGGGATCGGTTAAAGCGCTCGGGGTTTTTTCAAATTCGCGATGAACCCGGCCGCATCACCGTGTTCCGCGTCTCACCGGCTAAGGAGAAGATGGAGCAAATGAAATCCATTGCTATCGTAGCTCCTTTAGCCGGAACAGCCCTCGGCTTTGTCGCCGGCTTTGGTGGTATGATTTTCGGGTTGATCCTGGGATTGGTCCTGGGGGCCGCCTGCTTTTTTGGCACGTACATGCCAGCCAAAAAGCGGATCGATCGTTTTGCCGATCGGGTTATATTCGCAGCCAGCGATGTGTATTTTTACACGGGCAAAGAAGAGCAAGGCTCGTTGCCACGAGAAGCGTTGCAGCAGATCGTACCCGACCAGGACGAATTTAAACTTCGATCCCATAAATTCCTGTCCGATGTCGGTTATATCTGGGCCTTTCCGATGAGCACCGAGACCGAACATTTGCTGATGAACAATATTCTGATGGCCGCGTTTAAGCAGCCGGTGCATTTGGACTTGATGAAACATGAAGCACCTGCCGCGCGGGTGGTGGAAATGTCCGCAGCGCCTCAGATTAGCGGCTTGTAGGCATAAGGGACGCGTGCTTTTCTACCCCTGGCAGCAAAGACTTCACAACGACTATCGGCCCAACATGGATACCCTGACTCCTGTCGAACGCGGCAAACGCATGAGTCTGATCCGCAGCAAGAATACAAAGCCCGAGATGAGGGTAAGAAAACTTGTGCACGCCATGGGTTATCGGTATCGCTTGCATGGAAAAGACCTACCCGGAAAGCCAGACATGGTGTTCAAGTCGCGGCGTAAAGTCATTTTCGTGCATGGGTGTTTTTGGCATCGTCATCCCGACCCAAACTGTAAGTTGGCGCGGTTACCCAAATCACGTAAGGAATTTTGGGGCCCGAAGCTTTCGGGGAACCGCGAGCGGGATGAAAGAGCCAACCAGGCGCTCCAGCAAGCCGGCTGGGATGTGCTGGTTGTCTGGGAATGCGAATCTGCTAATCTTGAACAATTAGAGAACACGTTGCGTGCCTTCCTAGAGGGTAAGAAGGAGAATCATGCGGGCCATTGAACTTTTCGCGGGTGCCGGTGGTCTTGGCATGGGGATCAGCCAAGCAGGCTTTGAGCCTGTACAAATTGTGGAGTGGAATCGCTGGTGCTGCGATACGATCCGCGAGAACCGCAAGGCTGGTGTCAGCTTACTGTCGAAGTGGCCTGCGCCTCTCGAAGGCGACATTCGACAAGTCGATTTCAGCAGGTTCGAGGATAAGGTTGAGCTGGTATCGGGTGGCCCGCCGTGTCAGCCGTTTTCGCTGGGCGGTAAGCATAAGGCTTATGATGATGAGCGTGACATGTGGTCGGAAGCCGTGCGCGTGGTGCGCGAAGTACGCCCGCAGGCATTCGTATTCGAGAATGTGAAGGGGCTGACTCGTTCTACATTCGCGACCTATCTCGCCTATATCGTCCATCAACTAAGCTATCCCGAAATTCAACGTCGCAAGGACGAAGATTGGGCCGACCACATGTCGCGCCTGGAACGCCATCATACCGCCGGCAAGGTCAAAGGGCTGGAATATAACGTTGTGTACCGCGTGCTGAACGCTGCGGATTACGGCGTGCCGCAAAAGCGTGAACGAGTGGTCTTCGTTGGGTTCCGTAAAGACATGGCCATAGAGTGGGCCTTTCCGCGCGAAACCCATTCTCTTGAAGCATTGCTGTGGGAACAATGCCAGACTGGGGAATATTGGGAGCGACACAAGGTTGCTAAGCGTCATCGCACCGAAATCAGGCTGCATGAGAAGGGACTAGGGTTAATCGTCCCTGCAAAACTGAAACCTTGGTCGACCGTGCGGGACGCCATCGGTGATTTGCCGGACCCGGAGCATGATGTCGTCGCCGCAGCTCGACGCCACAATCACCGCTTCCAACCAGGTGCCCGCAGCTATCCTGGCCATACTGGGAGCCCAATGGACGAGCCGGCGAAAACCCTAAAGGCGGGCGTTCACGGCGTACCAGGCGGCGAAAACATGCTGTGCCGCGCAGACGGAAGCGTGCGATATTTCACTGTGCGCGAAAGCGCGCGGTTGCAGACTTTCCCAGATGGCTATCGCCTGCATGGATCATGGACAGAGTGCATGCGTCAGCTCGGCAACGCGGTGCCGGTGAAGCTGGCAAAAATCGTCGCCGAAAACGTGGCTGGCTATCTGCGGGAAGCCGCATGAGCCGAAAGCCAACGAAACAAGCCGGTGATCCAACCGCACTTGCGGAGCTAAAACGTGGCCTCGACCGCCTGACCAGCGAGGCCGACGGCACCGAACTGCCGGCAAATAAGCGCCGCTCGCTCGAGACACAAGTGCGCGGCCTGATCGATGATCTTTCCGCGTTCTTAAACAAGCTCGACCCTATCCGGCAACCGAGTTCTGTCTTTGACCCGAGCAATCCCAAGGTCATTGGCCGCTTTGTATCCTTGGCCCTTGTCGCGCAGGATAGGCATCCGCTGTCGCAAGTTCCGCGCTTCTACGGCTCCGGGGTGTATGCCATCTATTACAAAGGGCCGTTTGAGCCATATGCGGCGATCAGCGGCACGGAAACGCCGATCTATGTCGGCCAAGCGGCACCGGCGATTAACAATGCTCGGACGCCATTCGAGCAAGGCGCGCGACTGGTTGGACGCCTTGCCGATCATCGCAAGAACATTGGTAAAGCAACTACAACACTCTCACTGGATGACTTCGAATGCCGCTGGCTTGTCGTGCAGAGTGGTTGGGAAACAGCTGCGGAGGACTATCTCATCCACTTGTTTCGGCCGATCTGGAATAAGGAAGTGAAAATCCTCTTTGGAATTGGCAAACACGGTGACTCACCAGAGACGCGTGGAAACAAGCAGTCGCCTTGGGACACCATGCATGCTGCACGTTCCTGGGCGACCACCGAAGCGCAGAAGTCGGTCGACAAGATCAAGGAAGAATTGGTGTCGCATTTCGCGTCGCATCCCGCTTTCAAGGATATGGAAAGCCTACTGGCGAGCTTTATCGACGAGTTGAAACAGATTTAAGGGCCGACATTTTGGCTCGCGAATTGATCGCAGCCGGTGCATAATACGCCATCAAGTTCAAGGGAGGACGTGATGCCAATCCAAGTTGAAATCGCTGATCGTCTCTACGACTATACGGACGAAGAAAAGGCTGCTGAGGCGGTTGAGGACTTCAAGGCGACGGCTCGACTTGATGATGCCGCCATTGTCGCGATCTGGAATGATGAACAGAATCCGCTGCGCCCTGAGCTTGAAAAAGTGATTTTTGACGCCGTGGACGCGAATGGGCCCGTACGGCGGGCACGTGAGAGCGTGCCGGGTGGAGTTACCTTGTCAATTGAGTGACGACACAATCTCCGTTAGATGATTTGATGGCTTGCTCGCTGCGCGCGTAGTCCTGTATAAATAACGACGAGATTTAACGTTTGGCAAATTTGAGAAAAATCAGGGGGCTATCCTGGCCGTTGCATCAACTACAGTCCATTCCTTAAAGGACTTCGCGGAGTTCGTATCTGGAAAGGCGAGCGAGACCAAACCATATTGGTATAGAGGTGTCCGGAACGCCGTCCATCATAAGCTGAAGCCGAGTCTTTACAGGCATCCCACAATAACGACTTCTACAGGTTTGCGAGACCTTGAAGCTGAATTGATGGCTTCATTCCGACACCGCGCGCCACCGTTTCATAGCTCGTTGCCAACCGACGCCATGGAATTACTTTTCTTCATGCAGCATTTTGGGGTACCAACGCGACTGCTGGATTGGTCTGAGAACCCCTTTGTCGCGTTATTTTTCGCATTGGAAAATGCCCTCTGGGAAAAAGATATAGACGCGGTTGACTCTGCTGTTTGGGTCGTAGAGCCGATTGAACTCAATCGGATTGCATTTGCCAATAACGACGGTAACGAAAAAATTTTATCGGCACGTGACGACCTATTGAACGCATACCGTCCAGGTGGCCCAAAAAACAACTCAGGTAAATCACCTGTCGCTGTATTTGGTGTTCACAATAGTGCTCGGATCGTTTCCCAACGGGGTGTATTTATATTGTTTGGTTCTAACACTGAACCTATGGAAGAGGATGCGGCGCTGCAACCGACCTTGCATAAAATCATCATTGAAAAGTCTAAGAAAAAGGACATTGCAAAAGCGCTTTTCAATATGGGAGTAACGGATTCGGTCGTCTATCCTGACCTTGACGGGTTGGCGCGTGAGATAAAGAATCGCGAAGGTTTTTGGAGATCAGCATGAGCTTTCAAGTAATTCAAATGCAGCCAAGAACGTTGTCTTGGTGGCGCGAAGAAAGAGACGACGTTGACCTTGAGCCGATTTACCAGCGGAAAGGACATGTGTGGAGCGACAAACAGAAGCAATACTTAATCGATTCAATATTAAATGGCTTCGACGTGCCGAAACTTTACTTTGCGGATTTCACATTCCTTAATAGCGAACTGAACCCAAAAAAGAAAAAGTTTGCGGTCATCGACGGTAAACAACGACTTCTCGCGATTTATGATTTCTTTGAGGGACGCATTAAGTTGCCCAAGGGGTTCATTTATGCCGAAGACCCCTCGATGAAATTAGGCGGCAACTCTTACCAAGACGTCATGAGGAAACATCCTCGGATTGCGCGAAAATTTGACAACGCTTCATT
>FTDD01000108.1_pt1 | contig 23524 bp, 24 predicted proteins | sample 1639881 | NCBI WGS metagenome assembly FTDD01 (sample SAMEA3914869, study PRJEB12502) | metagenome | biome: forest; material: soil | place: USA | collected 2012-03-12 | depth 0.1 m | reverse complement strand
GTAGTGCAGCGTTTCGAGCAAGAGGCCCGGGCCGCACGGCTTGACGGCGCACAACCGCTCGCTGCCCGAAATGACAATCTGCCCGAGGCCCATGACCTTGGCTTCGCGCATGGCGTCGCGGATGACGGCGAAGGTCGCCAGGTCGCCCTTGCCTGACGGCGCCAAATAATACGGGGTGTCGAAGAAAACGGCATCGACCGCGTCGTAGGGCACGAACTGCACCAGCTCCATGGCCTTGCTCGACGGGATCTTCAAATTCTTGATCTCATCCGGTTCGAACAGGACGTACTCGTCCTTGCCGACCTCGTAGCCTTTGACGATATCGGCGCGCTCGACCTCCACATCACCGGCGACCAGCTTTTGCCGCACGCGCTCACCGGTCGGCTTATAGATCTGGTGGAAGGCTATCTTGCCCTTAGCATCGATCGCGGTGAACATATCCACACTCAGGGAGACAAGCGACACGCGGATCGTGCCGCTCCAATAGGGGCGTACTGCCATAGCTCGGTCCTCGCTTTTCGAGGTGAAAACGACTCAAGGGCTAGACCAGGGCAGGTAAGAAATCAGTCGGACTCACATAGCGAAACGGAGTCCGGACCGTGAACGAGCGACTTGCAGGTCTCTTGTCGTTTGACGCGCGAAGGCCTGTGCGAACTTTATGCCGGCTTCGCTAAGATCAAGGGATTGGGTGCCGAAACGGACCCCGTAATCCAAGGACACGGTCATGGTTGAAAAGGTCTCACTTCGTGGCAAACGGGTGCTCGTTACAGGCGGGACGACCGGTATTGGCCGGGCAACGGTAAGATTGTTGGCGGAAGAAGGTGCGCGTATCCTCACATTTGGGCGTCACCAGGCCGATCTTGATGAAGCGATCGCCCACGCCAAGGACACAGGCGCCGAACTCCATGGTCTAATCGCCGACGTTGCCACAAAGGAAGGCGTGGCTGCGGTCTTTGCCGCGGTCGACGAAAAGCTCGGCGGTCTCGACATTCTGATCAACAATGCCGGCATCGCCATCAAGCCGGTCCAGGACATGTCGGATGAAGACTGGCGCTACGGCGTCGAAACGGACTTTGTCGGATATCTCGCGTGCGCCCGTTCCGCTCAGACGCGCATCGAAGCCCAGGGCAGCGGTCATATCGTCTTCGTCGGCTCGGTCAGCGCCGAGAACAAGGCGCCCGGCAACAGCACCTATGGTGCCGCCAAGGCCGGCGTTCATGCCTATGCCGAAATTCTGCGCAAGGAGGTGGCCAAGAAGGACATCAAGGTCACTCTAATTGAGCCGGGCTTGGTCGAGGCCGAGCTCCAAGGCTTCGACGATCAGACTAAGCGAGAAAAGATCGAAAAGGAAGAGATGCTCTATGCCGAGGAATTGGCCGATACGATCATCTTCGCGCTGACAAGGTCGCATCGCACCGACGTCGTCACCCTTCGTACCGAACCCCGGCTCCAGAACGCCTAAGCTCGGTAGAGGAGATATCGATCATGCAAATTTTTGACACGCTTAAGGAAGGCGACCGCGTCGCTCACCAAGTCAAAGGTACGGGAACAGTCAGCCGGAATCCCGACGCGGACGGTCTGGTCGTCCCGGCCAAGGAAGAATCGAAATCGGGACCGGATATGGTCTACGTCGTCTGGGACGATGACCGCTTTCCCGTTGGCAAGGTGCCGGCGCCCGAGTTGGAGCTGCTGCCCGCCGGAGCTGCAGCCATCTCACCTGGCTATTGAGATGCGACAACCCGCAACGTTGGTGCCGCTGCGGCTTGTCGATGAGGAGAGGACAATGGCGCATTCCGATGTGAAGGACAAACCCTGGACACCGTTGAAAATGAACGGTCTGGAAGGCGAGTACCGAGTGTACGACGACAAGGTGGAGGTGCGCTACGGTGAAGCGAGAAAGACGGTGGACGCCGATCACTTCGTAAAGCCTCTGGCCAATGCAGCCGCCGAAGGCTTGGCTCGTTTGGCGCTGGCCGAATTGATCGGCCACGCCGACGACCCGACCCTTTAAGAGACATCTCGCCCGATGAAAATCGCCACCTATAATGTGAACGGCGTGAACGGCCGTCTGCCGGTTCTTTTACGCTGGCTGGAAGAAAAACGGCCGTCTGTCGTGTGCTTGCAGGAGCTGAAGGCCTCGGACGATAAGTTCCCGGCGCACGCGCTGGAGGCGGCCGGCTACAACGCCATCTGGCATGGTCAGAAGAGCTGGAATGGTGTCGCCATCCTTGCCCGCGGTACGAGCATCCACGAAACGCAACGTGGTCTGCCCGGCGACCCTGATGATGCGCACAGCCGCTACCTCGAGGCTGCCGTCAACGGGGTGGTAGTCGCATCTCTTTACCTGCCAAACGGCAACCCTTGGCCTGGCCCCAAATTCGACTATAAGCTCAAATGGTTCGCCCGTTTGCAAGCTTACGCCGCTGAGCTTCTGGAGACTAACCATCCCATCGTGATGGCCGGTGACTACAACGTCATTCCGACCGATATCGATGCTTTGCATCCGAAGAGCTGGGCCGATGACGCGCTCTTCCAGCCGGAATCGAAGGCGGCCTATGCGGCACTCCTGGCCCAGGGCTGGACCGACGCCATCCGCCAGCTCCACCCCACGGAGCAGATCTTCACCTTCTGGGACTATCTACGGCATCGTTGGGAGCGGAACTCTGGGCTACGCATTGACCATCTCCTTTTGAGCCCGCCCTTGGCACCACGGCTTGTAGCCGCTGGTGTCGACCGAGAGGTGAGAGGATGGGCGAAGACGTCCGACCATGCACCGACGTGGATCGAGCTTGACTGACCCGGTAGCCACGGGCGCTCATGCGCAAATAAAAAGGCGGACCTTGCCGCCCGCCAAGAGAGTGCAATCAGCGTGAAACGATAAACCTAGCGTTGGCATCGCAACTGAATAGTCCTAGCAGCGCAAGCTGGACATCGTCGGCGCTGAAAATGGACGCGGTCAGGAGTCGCCTTTCGCGCCTAAAGCGACCGCCCACCTGCAAGACGATATGCGTATCGTCGCGCCGCTCCGGCCACCCGGCCACTCCACCTTCTGGCCGCGCCCCCGATCCAGGAGCGCCAACACACTGTCTTCGTTGGCGTCACGATCGTCGGCGCTGACCCGGGACAGGAGATTGGCCCCTTCGACTGAGCTGAATCGAACTTCTCATCAGCCAGCACGGCCAGGCCCCGTGCCGACAAATGAACGAGGTCCCGTCAGGGCCGTCGCGTCAATATCGGTCTCGATTTCCCTCACCGTTTTCAGCATGCCAACATGCTCATCCCATAATCGACAACGAAACGGCTTTGTTTACCAACGATGAGCGTCAGGTTTGGGTGGGTACTGTCGGTAATCGGCGCCGTCCATCTCCCGGCGGCTGACCACACGTCGTTTGTGCGAATACGTTGAAACAATTCGCTGGCAGCCGTTGGCGGGATGTGCCACCTGTGCCGCCCTGCTGCGTCGACATTGAGCCTGCCAACATAGTCGACCGAGCCATCGCCATGAACCGTGACGGTATAGTCCGGACAGGCGCCCAGCCCGCACTCGCCGCGCCGCAGAGAGACGCTGACCTCGGATAACGGCGCCTTCGGCATGTCTTCAGGGAAATTGAAAACAACCTCTTCCCGTATCCAAACCGCTACCAGAGCGCGTACCGGCGCGCCGCTGACGCGCACTCGATCGAAGCGACAAGTATCGTTCGCAGGAGCAGGGTAAGACTTTGGCCGTTAGGCTCATAACCTGAAGGCCGTAGGTTCAAATCCTGCTCCCGCGACTAAGGAATAAATTCCATAGAATCAGTTATTTGGTTGGAATTCGGTCTTTTTGGCGTCCGGTTTTTGACGAAGAACTTGTCTCAAAATTGGCCGTTGAGCAACCCCAATTCTAGGACGTTGTTGGGCCGGGCGGGTTAGCACAAAAATCGACCAAAAACCTGACGGCTTTACTGCGAATCGCTACCCAAACTTCAAGTCTAGCCTCCTGAGGGGAATTGTACACTTATGTCGCTTTGGCCGAATGCCATGAGATACGGCCCGCATTGCGCGAGGGCGTTGATCGCCAGGGATTCGGACTTCAAGCGGCGGCTGTCCAGAGACGCACCGTTTGCTCGCACGATCACCGGCGGTTTGGCCAAATTTCCCAGGGGCGAAAAACTGACGCTCAGTGTCACGCCTTCGGTGTCTTTTGTCGCAACGCGGCGCCAGCAGGGTTCGATTGCTTTCCAAAGATCGTTGGGTTTCGTGCGATTGGACGGGTTGGTGACCTTCACATGGGCATCCTGGTTCGAAGGGTGTTGGGTGTCGGCCTTCGGCGGTGGGGGCTGTGATGGGGCGAAGGCATCCTTGCCGAAGACGTCGCTTAGGGATTTTGCAGGCGCTGGCGACGACAGGGACGTCTGGCTTTCCGAGGGAGGCGCTTCCGTCATGACGGCGAAGGCGTCAGTGGCCTTGGGCTCGGGTGGTTTTGGCGGAGCTGCCGGCATGGGCGGCGTGTCGGCGGGCGCTGGGGGGACGAGGTCGACGTTGAGGCCGGTCTGGGTCAGGTCACCTTCGGTGCGCTTGTCCAATGCTTTAAGTGGATTGGATGAGGGCTGCAAAATAAGCATCCAGATTAGCACGAGGTGCAGCCCAATTGAGCCGGTGACGGCAACAGGCTTACGGTACGCTTTCGCGAAGGCAATAAGGGGAGCGAGCATGAAAAAAATTCGTGTTTGTGTGGGAGCGTTATACCTCGTCAGATTGCAGATCATCAAACCTTCTGTTACGTTTAGTTGACAATCTTTCCTGGCAACGGGACGTGGGGGATTTGTGTTTTTCGGCGTAAAATTCGAGGGCCAGGCGGATGTTTCCGCTTTGGCCGGAGACGAAGGTACGATCATGGTGGATGCCCTGGTCGCCGTTGTTATTATTTCCTTGATGATCGCCATGTGCATGTCGGCGATCCATATCGCTGGTCACGCTTGGCGCCATTCCAAGCAGACCCGTCAGGCCGAGGCAACCCTGGCTTACCTTATCGAAAGCACACCCCGCCGCCCGGGCCAATATGTCGGTACGCGAGATGGCTTCGCCTATAAGGTCTCTGTCGAAGAACAGAAGACGCCGATATCTCGCTACTGTGTCGTGCAGGCGGTCGTCACCTCCGGCCGTAGCTATAGTCTCGATGCCGCACGCTGGTGTGACCGGACGGGTGCGGTCTGATGAAGCACGATGACGGTTTCACGCTGACCGAGACCCTAACCGCCCTTGTCGTCGTTAGCCTGGCATTGGCCTGTATCGTCACGGCGACGACGGAAGTGACCCATATCAACCGGCGCATCGTCCAGACGCATCAGGCGGCTGTCAACACGAACGACACGGTCGCGCAGGTGACGACCATGTTGCAAGCCCGCCAACCGATAATGGCGAAGGACTTGTCCGGCAATGTCGATGGTTTCGAATGCCTCGTGGGCAATTGCCGTTTCCGCGCCAGGCCGTTGCGCGTGGCCTATCTCAGCGGCGGCAAGACGTCTGACTACTGGCCCCCGCTGCACTGGCAACACGCCGAGATCGAGCCACGCCTGGAAGGCGTGGTGTTGAGCGACGCTAGTGGCCGGACTCTTGCAACGATTTCGCTTATGACCGATGAGCCCAAGGACTGCGTTTTCGACATGATCTCGCGCACATGCCGAACGCCTACAGTGAAGGCGACGTCATGAACGCGTCGATGTCGCCGATCGAGCGGCCGGGCCGGCCGTTCACGCGTGTCTTGGCAACGCCGCCTGGCTGGCCCTGGGATCAAACGCGGGCGGCGATGCTCGAAGCGCGCCACACCTCGCCGGTGTCGAGTGACGGCGTCAATATCCTCGTCCGTCGCCTGAAGGCCTGGTCGATGGGCGAGGGCGGTGAATTTGTCGCCATCTATCTGAGGATCGGTGATCCGCTTCCGCCCCATGGCCTCGATGTCGAGGTGCGCGGTCGGACCATCCACGTCGATCTGCCTTCGAAGGCGACCCGCGCCCAAAACTTGAAAGACCAGGCGACGCGGGTAGGGGCCCTCGTCGTGATGGTGCTTGTCCTGCTGGGTCTGATTACGCTGACGTTTGAACGCCGAACCGCGCTCGACGATCATCTGAACGATGCGGAATTTCAATCCTCCCATTTGGCGCGTGAGGCCCATGCCATGGCCAAGGCTAAGCAGGACGCCGAAGCCCTGACCGAGTTGGGCGTTAGCGACGGCCTGGGCCACGCGCTCGATGACCTGACCTATGCCTCCGCAGCCAAGGATCCGGCTGCTCGACTGGACGCCTTCTATTGGAGCAAAGGTTTCTGGGCGGTCGAAGCCCATGGCAGCGACGCGCCGGTCAAGGATCCGGGCCTTAACCTGCAGAGGTCCGCGAAGCCTGTGCGTCCGGGGGTATGGCTGTGGGCAGCGCCGGACCCGGTCGCGTCTAGCGAGGCTGTCAGATGATCCCGGGCCTTATCGAACCGAAGGGAACTCAAGGCTTCTCCTGGCAGGTCGTGGCGCTGCCGGGGGGGCTGGCTCTCGTTATTCTGGGGCTGTTCATTTTTGCGGTGCCCCAGGACGCTAATAAGCGCGTCGGCACGGTCGAGACCGAGGCTAAGGCTGCCGCCGAGGCGGTTGGCGCGGATGGTAACTTAAAGACCTTCCCGGCAGGCAGCGTTTGCGCGGGAGATTTTGGTGATCCCCTGAAGGCGCAGCTCAATGCCGCTGTTGCCGCGACAGGCCTGAAGCTCGAAAGCTTCAATGTCAACAATACGGGCCAGGCGGCTATCCTGCAGAGCTATCATGTGACAATCAAGGGCACGGGAAGCTACGAGGCGGCCCTATCGGCGCTCAATATTTTGCACGGCTACCGGCCGAAGATTTTCGCCGATACGGTCGCCTTGCATAACCATGTCAACGAGGTCGAGCTCGAAGTCCAGGGGAGGCTGTTTTGCCGGTGAAGCCCGCGTCTGATTCGACAAAGACCATGCTGGTCGCCGGCTGTGTCGTGGCCGTGGCCGGGGCCATGGCCTTTCTCGTCATAGACCCGACCAAAGGCTTACAGTCACGGCTCGACGACTTGCCGCAGGCGCATGGGCTAGCCTTGCCTGTAAGCAAAAAGCCTCAGCTGGATATAGCCGGTCTTGTTGAGCGGCCGATTTTCGTCATGACCACAGGTCCTGGCGCCTATAAGGACAAGACGCTGCAACTGTTCGGGCTGGCGATTTCGCCGGGCCGCAAGGCGGCCCTGGTCTCGGTTGATGGCGCCGCTGCGACATGGATGGCTGTGGGGGATGCGGCGGGGGACCTTCGTCTGGTGGATGTTGGGACGAATGGCGCCCGTTTTGATACGCCAATCGGTCCGCGAACTGTAGGGCTCAACGATGCCGCGCCGGCTAAGCCGGCGGCAGCGGGGACTTCACCTATCGCCGGGCCAATGCCGGCGCCGATGCAACCGCCACAAGGGGGATAAATTTAAGTATGGGGCGGTTCAATCGTCTGGTCTCGGCATGCGCACTGACGTCGATCTTTTGCGTGGGATTTGTTCTTCCGGCGACATCAGCTCTCGCCGAGCCGGCGGCGGCTGCGCCGCAGACCTATGCCTTTGTGTTCAAGGACGCCGACATCAACCAGGTCGCCGAGGAAATCCTCGGTCATAGCCTGAACGTATCCTACCGTGTCGAGCCGGGCGTCAGCGGCAAGATGAATTTCCGCATCGAGCAACGCCTGACACGCGCGCAACTCCTGGCTGCCTTTGAAGCGGCGCTTGCCAACTACGACGTCGTCATGGTCAGAGACGGGGAAACGATCGTCATTCGGCCCAGAGACAAGGCGCAGATCGGCGGACAGATCAGCACGGCCCGGACAACCGGGATCGGCTACCAAATCCGCGCCATCCCTATTAATTACGGCTCAGCCAGCGAGATCGCCAAGGCGCTTGAGACGGTGACGCATGCCAATATGGTGCTCCACTCATCCGATAAGCTCGGCCTGATCCTGATTGGGGGGCGCTCCGAGGAATTGGACAATGCCGCTACGACGATTGCGCTCTTCGACCAGAGCTCACTAAGCGACAGTCGCATTCGCTTCTTCCCGCTCAGTAATGCCAGTGCCGCGACGGTCGCCACCGACCTGGCGCAATTGCTCAAGGCTTCCGACACGGAAAGCGTCACGATTGTACCGATGACGCGTCTGAACGGCATTTTTGCCTTCTCGAAGTCCGCCGACGTGCTGGCCGAGGTGCAGGGCTTAGTCAGTCGGCTAGACGTACCTTCCAATGACCAGAGCTCCCGGGTCTGGGTCTATCACCCAAGAGGCGGCTCGGCCGAAAACCTGGTGCGAACGCTCAGCACGCTGCTAGGTCTTTCTGCGGGTAGTGACAGCCAGGGCGCATCGACTTCCCCGTCGACAATGGGCAGCCAATCGACGATGGGCTCGACCTTGTCGGCGCTGTCTTCGTCTTCGGGCCTAGGCACATCGACGACGTCTACAACCACCACGCAGACGATGCCGCAGACTTCGTCGGCGTCGACATCTGCGGGTACGGTTGGCGCCAGCAGCGGTGATATGCATATCGTTGCTGACAAGGACACCAATTCGATCATCGTCGATGCGCCCGAAGCGGTGCGTGTGCGCATTCAAAGCGTGCTGAACGATATCGACCGTGAGCCGGCGCAAGTGTTTATCGAAGCTCAGATACTTGAAGTGACGCTGACCAAGGATCTGAACTACGGCGTCGACTGGAAGAAGGTCGGCGGCAAGTTGACCGCGAGTTCCTACAGCACGTCCAGTACGTCCTTCTCATCGATCGCCCCCGGGCTTACGCTTAACTACCTCGGTAACGACATCGAAGCGGCAGTCACAGCTCTAGGCTCACAATCGAAGGTCAAGATCGTCTCAGCGCCGAAGATCACCACGGTCGAGAACGGCACGGCCATGCTTCAGGTCGGCGATCAGGTGCCGATCGTCACCCAGACGGCGCAATCGACCGTCAGCGGCACGGCGCCTCTGGTCAATACCGTCACCTACCGTGATACCGGCGTGATGCTGCAGGTGACGCCGCACATTACCGCGGGCGATCATATTGTGATGGATGTGTCGCAGCAGGTCTCTTCGGTCTCCAAGACCTCGACTTCCGGCATCGACTCTCCGACAATCTCGCAACGACAGATGCAGAGCCGACTGATCGTGCCGGAAGGCACGGTCGTGGCGCTTGGCGGTTTAATTAGTTCCCAGGAAGCCGGCAGCGACCAGGGTGTGCCGGGATTCAAGAACGTGCCGCTGATCGGCAACCTATTTAAAGGCACGACGAAGAGCATGGACCGCACTGAGCTGGTCGTTCTGCTACAGGCACGGGTCATCCGCGATAATACCGGCTACACAACAATCCTGAGCAATCTTGGCGCCGACCTCAAAGACATGACCAATGACGGCGACTGGCTCCATAAATAGGCGCAACGATGAAGGCTACGCGACCCTGACGGCGCTCGTCCTCTGCAGCGCGGTGTCGGTTCTATGCGCCGGTGCCTTGTCGCTGGGTTTTGCAGACAAAACCCGCGAGGACCGAAGTCTGTACCGCCTTCAACAGCGCGAGGCGATGCACTCGGCCATCATGGCGTTCGCCGCGGATATGGCGCAGTCGACCAAGTACAGTGTCTCGGGGCGCGAGGCCATTCGGTCGGGCGACACGACCTATGCCGTCACCCTATCGAGCCAGTTGGAAACGGTCAAATGGCCGATCGATAAGCTGGACCAAGTCGGCGAAGCCTACCTTGCGCGCCATATCCGGCTGAGCCGCGATGAACTGGCCTATCGGCTAAGGGTTCGGCCGCAGGACGACTGCGTGCGCAGCTTGTTTTCCGATCAGGGACATATTGCGCCGGATCAGGACCTTCCTGAGGGGCAAGGGGCACTTTATGTGTCTACCGCCAAGGATGGCGAGGTCTGGCGCATCCGCGCGGTTACGGGAAACCGTGTCGAAGAAGAGCTTGTGCGCTTTACCGGCGGCGAGCATCTTTACAACGTCATATCCGATCAAACATCAACTCTGGGAGAGACGCCGTCATGCGCGGACCTGATCAACGCCGCCTGAACGCCGATGACGGCTATACCCTGACGGAAATGCTGGTCGTTATTGTCATCATCTCGCTGATCGCGGCGGTGCTGACGCCGTCCCTGTTGGGCCAGCTGTCGCGGGCTCGCGCCAAGACGGCGACCTTGCAGATCGAGTCGACGGCGACCTCGCTCAGCCTCTTCAAGGACGATATCGGCCGCTATCCGACGCAGGAGGAAGGCCTTAAGGCCCTGGTCGCCAATCCGGGTAGCGCGACCGGCTGGCTTGGCCCCTACCTGAAATCCGACAAGGCGACGAATGATCCTTGGGGACATCCGCTAGTCTATACGGTCGCCGCCGACGGCACCGCGACGGTTACGTCGCTGGGTGCGGACGACAAACCCGGCGGTACGGGCGTCGATGCCGACATCAGCCAGAGCGTAAAATAATGCTGGAAGCCGTGCCCATCGCGGTTATGGCAGGGGTGATCGGCGCGGTTGCCGGCTCGTTTTGCGCGACCGCGGCTGTGCGTTTCGCGGCCAATGAAAGCCCATGGGGCGGGCGCTCGCGATGCGACGGATGCGCGCGGGTGCTGGGGTGGAGCGAAACCGTGCCGTTTATCGGCTTTGTGCGCAGCGGGGGCGCCTGCGCCGCGTGCCACAAGCGCATCGATCCCCTGCATATGTGGGGCGAGGCGCTGGGAGCCTTATCGACGGGAACCACGCTCGCCATAGCCCCGACCCCGGCGGGGATCTTGATGGCCTTGACCGGTCTTGTTCTGCTGGCGCAGGCACTGATCGACGTACGCGTCTTGCGCTTGCCAAATCTCGGCAACGGGCTTGTCGCCGGCCTTTGCGCGCTCCTGGCCTGGGAGCGCCATGAGTTGGTTGCAGGCCTCGTCGCCGCGATCGCGTCCGGGCTGCTACTTTACGGGCTCAAGGTCTGGCTGGAGCGCCGACGCAAGCAGACCATGCTGGGCGTGGGCGATATCAAGCTGATTGCCGCTCTGGCCCTGGGGCTCGGACTATGGACGCCTTACATGCTGGCGGGAGGGGCGATCGCCGGCATGGCGGCCATTCTAATCCGGCGTATGGCCCATCAGGATCGGTTGCCTTTCGGTCCATTCATCGCGATGTTCGGGTTCATCTTCCTGTGCGTGGCTAATTTTGCGGGAGTTCTGCCATGATGGCTTTTGGCGACGGTCCGATGATCGACCGCGAAGCGGTGATAGAACACCTACTCGGCAGCGGGCGCATCACGCGCGAAGCGGTGTCACGGGCCGAAGCTGTGGCGACGCGCACGCGTCAACCGTTGGAACGCGTGCTCAATCAATTGGGCCAGTTGTCTGATGACGACCTGGCCGACGCCTATGCTGAGGTCAGCGGTTTGCCCCTGTGGCAGCCGGCCGTCCTGCCGCCTTTCGGAAACTCTGCTGAACTTGGCTTGGGTCAGGAATTCCTGCGCCGCGTGCGCGCCACGCCGCTTTTTCTCGACGGCGACCGCCTGGTCTGCGCCGTCGTCGATCCCTTCGACGACGAAATGCGTGCCGGCCTTTCTTTCGCCACGGGGCGCGATATCGTCCTGCAGGTGGCGCGGCCGGCCGACTGGCGGGCGCATTTCGAAGTCGATCTCGAAGACATCCGCTCCGACAGCTTCCTCGACGAACGCCGCGTCGAACGCGATCTGGCCTTTGTCGAGGATCACGGCGTCGAAGGGCAGGCGGTAGAGCTGGTCGCGCAGGCGTTCGCCGCCGCCGTCGACCGTGGCGCTTCCGACATACATTTCGAGCCGCGCCGCAACGATCTTCTGGTACGCCTACGCGTCGACGGCCGCCTGGTCGATTTCCTGACGGCGTCATCCGACCTGTCGGGACCGTGCGTGTCACGCATCAAGGTCCTGTCCAACCTCAATGTCGGCGAGCGTCGCTTGCCCCAGGACGGTCGCGCGTCGATCATCAATGCCGGCCGTGCGGTCGACGTCCGTGTGGCGACTTCGCCGACCGTCTTCGGCGAATCCGCCGTGTTGCGCCTGCTTGACCGCGCCCAGGCGCCTCAGGATGTCTCCGCGCTGAACCTGCCCGAAGATATCCGCGCCTTGCTTGATAAGGCTGTGCGCACGCCGCACGGTCTGTTTCTAGTTACCGGCCCGACCGGTTCGGGCAAGACGACGACCCTATATGCCCTGCTCAATTCCTTCCGCGGCTCTGGCAAGAAGATCCTCAGCGTCGAGGATCCGGTTGAAAGGCATTTCGAACACGTCTCGCAGACCCAGGTCCAGGCTAATATCGGCCTGACGTTTGCCACCTGTTTGCGCGCCTTCCTGCGCCACGACCCCGACGTCATCCTGGTCGGCGAAATCCGTGACGCGGAAACTGCTGGCGTCGCGGTCCAGGCGGCCATGACCGGCCACCTGGTCCTGGCTTCGGTGCACGCCAACACGGCGCTGGCCGTGGCGCCGCGCCTGATCGACATGGGCATTGCGCCGTACCAGTTGACCGCGGCCCTCAAAGGCGTGCTCGCCCAACGCCTGGTGCGCCGGCTGTGCCAATATTGTAAAGGCGAAGCGCCGGCCAGCGAAGCCCTGACGGCGTTTGCCCGGCGCTTCGGCATGGCGGTGCCCGCCGTCGCACCCCAGGCCAAGGGGTGCGCCAAATGCCGGGGGCAGGGGTATAGCGGCCGGATCGCCCTCGCCGAAGGGTTCTGGGCGGACGATGCCTTCCTGGCTCTGGTCGGGGAGGGGGCGCACCTGGAAGCGCTCAAATTGCATAGTCGTGGCTCGGGCCGCACCACGATGATTCATGAAGGCCTGGCCCAGGTCTTCGCCGGGCAAACGACCTTCGACGAAATCCTGCAAATCGTGGACGACTGGGATGAGAAGCTTCACCTATAAGGCCGTCGGGCTTGACGGTAAAGCGGCCAAGGGCGTGATCAGCGCCCGCACAGAGGCGGAAGCCTTCGCAAAGCTGCGCGCCGACAGCTTGTCGCCGGTCGCCATCAAGCCGGCCCAGGCAAAGACCTCGAGCGCCAATGGGGTATTGAGCCGCTGGCTGGCCTCGTTGACCGGCCGCGGTACGGCTCTGACCGACGCGGCCCTGGAAGAATTGTTTACCAGCCTGGCCGTCCTGCTGCGCGCCGGCGCCGACATCCGCACGGCCCTGTCGGTCCTGAGTGGCGAGTCCGAGGCCCTGCGCGAGGTGTCGCAGGCCATTCTGGGCGGGGCCAGCCTGGACAACGCCTTTGCGCCGGTCATTCCGCCATCGGCTTCGCACCTGCGTGGCCTGATCCTGGCCGGCGAGGCGCGCGGCGACCTGGCGGCGGGTCTCGATGCCGCCGCCCTGGTCCTGGCGACGCGGCGCAAGATCCGCCAGCAATTGTTCGAGGCGCTGAGCTATCCAGCCTTCGTCTTCGTCACGGCGATCGGCGCCCTGTCCGTCATCCTGCTCGTCGTCGTGCCGGCCATCGCGCCGCTTCTATCCGATACGGGGCATCCGCTGCCGGTCTATTTCCGGGTGATCATGTTCTCAAGCTCGGCCCTGCAGCAGGGTTGGAGCTATATCTTGTGCGGTGCCGTTCTGCTGGGATTAGGGGGGTATTTTGGCTGGCGCTACTGGGGATTGAAAGCCTGGCTTGAGGCCTGGCTGTTGCGCGGTCCCCTGGGCGGGATCGCGCGACCGCTCATTTTCGGCGGGTTCGCCCGGACGCTTGGCGACGCCTTGCGTAGCGGTGCTGGGGTGACGGACGCCTTGCGCCTGTGTCAACGTAGCGTCGGCAATGCCTCGGCACGTAAGCGGCTGGAGAATGTCGCCACCCAGGTCCGCCAAGGCAGCCGATTGTCGGACGCCCTGCGCCAGGTCGAAGGGTTTCCGCAGCCGGTCATCCGCCTGTGCGAGGTTGGTGAAGCTTCCAGCACGCTCGGCGCCATGCTGGCCAAGGCAGGGGAGCGGGAAGAGCAGCAGGCGTTGTCAAAGATTGACAAGTTGTCGAAGCTTTTGGGCCCCCTTCTGATCATGGCGTTGGGCGGTATGATCGGCGCGCTTATGGGCGGTGTGTTGACGGCGCTGACCGATATCGGCGGGGTCGCGGGAGCGTGAGACTTTGCGCCAGTCTTATCGGCTTAGATCCCGAAAAAATTCGAGGGAATGGACCTCAGATCAGGCGCATATCCGCGGGAAAGTTGACCCAACGGCACCTTAAACTGCACGCACGACTATTCAGAGCCAGTGTTGTTTGGAGAAACCTTAGGTAGATTTTACTATGGACGAACAGTTTCCGGCTGAGTCGTACGTGTACAGAATCTTGGAACCGTTTGGATAGTCGACCTCGATCAAGCGATTGAGTGCATCGTATTTATATACCGTTGTTCCAGCGTTCGCAGAACCGCCAGCTAGCACAGCCAACGCGGTGATGTAGGCAATGGCGCGGGATTTGAACGGGCGGGAAGATACCTGGGGCATGCACTGCACCTCCACTCAATGGTGCATGAGATTGATCACGACTTCTATATCAATGCAAGGGTCATTTGTGGATATTTTTATTTATCATTAAATTTCAGCCAGTTAGCAGAAAGTTGTTTTTTCCTTGGTGCTAATTGACAGCCTTGAAACTCCTCTATAGCGTGAGCTCAAATTGGCAATTAAGGGGTGGCACATGTCTGTCAAGTTTATGTCAAGCGTTTCAATACGTACCCTTATCCTAGCTGCTTTGGCGACGCCTTCCCTTACACTTCTACCTGGAGTCGCACTTGGAGCCGCCAGCGCTCCGCCAGTTGTGTCATCTGTTGATCAAAATGGTGTTGATTTAATATCCGGACAAATTTCAATATCCACAACGGACATTTCAATTGGCGGCCCCGGCAGCGGATTGACGCGGATTGGCGGTACGTTTTTCGCACCATATGGTGATAACTACTTCGGTGGAATTACTCAAGACAGTGCCGGTGACATCTTTACGGTGATTTATAATGGAACATCCGAGGATTTTTATAGTTCCACCCTGTTGTCCCGGAGTGGATCGCCTAATACTTTAAGCAGATCAGGTAGCATTTGGACGTATACACTCGCTGACGGAACCATCGTAATATTTGACGGCCAATTGAAGGCGCAGGGAAGCGATGGTATGCAGGTCAATACTGCGGGAATATCGTCGATCACAAAACCAGATGGTGAGGTTATCACTTTTAACTACCGCAGCTATGTAACGACTACTACAACTCCACATCTGACAACCAGATTTTTGCTTTCTGTGTCAAGTAGTCTAGGTTGGGAATTGAAGTATCATGTTTCCGGTGATTCGTCGTCGAACTACGAGCCGGTTAAGGTGGAAGCCGTAAATACGTCTGTAGATTATTGCGACCCCACAGCACTTACTTGCGGCACCGAATCGGTTGCGTGGCGGTCGGCTCAACTCTCGTCAGCGGGCCCGACCGATCCGCTTGGTGATCAGACGATTTATCATGGCGGCATGAGTGCGCCTACATCTATTGTCGCACCCGGCGGAGCAACTAAGACTATCGCTTATTATACCTCTGGCGACTTTACGGGATTCGTCCATACAGTGACGGTCGGCAGTTCTACGTGGACATATAATTACACGGCGACCGGGTATGTTGGAGCTTCGGTGCAGACTGCAACCGTCACAAATCCCGACGGGAGCACTCATTCGCTTGTTGCCGATACGGCGGCAGGGCAAATTTTATCTGATACCGACGAGTTAGGGCGCACGCGGACTTACAACTACTACACGACAACGGGGACTGGCGCGAGAGCTGGTGCACTTTACCGCGTTATCGCCGCCGATGCGACCTATTCCGGGGGCACACCGACAGGTGGCTATGTCCAATACGCCTATGATTCACGTGGGAACATTACCTCCGAGACGGTTGTTCCGAAGGCTGGTTATGGGCTTTCGAATTTGGTGACGACCTATAACTATCCGTCAACTTGTTCGAACGTGAAGACCTGTAATAAGCCGACTTCAGTCATTGACCCGAACGGAGTTGAGACTGACTACACATACGATCCAAATTCTGGTGAAGTGGCGTCGGTTACGACCCCCGCGGTTGGTGGAGCGGCTTCTCAGACGCGTTACACGTACACGCAGCAGACGCCATATGTAAAGAATAGCTCTGGCGCGCTAATCGCATCGACGCCGGTGTGGCGATTGGCGACGATTTCCGAATGCATGAGCGGTTCCGCGCCGAGCTGCGTGGGAACGACTGACGAGAAAATAACGACGGTCAGTTATGCAAATAATAATGCCCTGCCGACGACCATCTCTACTGGGCTCGGCAATGGCACCCTTGGTCGGTCGTCAACTTATACCTATGATGTTTTTGGCAACGTGACGTCCATCGATGGTCCACTGCCTGGAAACGACGACACCATCTATTATTTCTATGACGCGGACAACAGGCGTAAGGGTGAAATAGGCGCCGATCCTGATGGCGGAGGAGCATTGCAGAGGCCTGCGGTTCGTACCACGTTTAATTCGGACGGGCAGATTTCGAAAATTGAGCGCGGGGCAACTTCAGGGACTGATGCGACAGCGCTTGCGGGCATGACAGTTCTTGACTCGGTCGGCACCACGTTCGATTCGAGTTCTGGTCTGCCCACCCTGAAGAATTATTATACGGGCACCAGTACTACGCCGCAGACCGTCACTCAGTTGAGTTATGATGCGTCGTACCGCGTAAGCTGCAGTGCCGAGCGTTTGAACTCTGCGATTTTCTCGTCGCTGCCGGCCTCGGCCTGTACGCTCGGTATTGCGGGAACGGATGGGCCTGACAGGATCACCAAATTTACCTATGATGCAACTGGTGTGCAGACAAGGGTTACAAATGGCTTTGGTACCGCTCAGCAGGCCGATGTTGCAACACGAACGATCAACGCCGTCACCGGGAAGGTCGCGACCTTAACAGACGCGAAAGGTAATCTGACAACGCTAAGCTATGACGGTTTTAATCGCGTAGTGAAACAATGTATGCCAACCGCGGCGAACGGCGCTGTCAGTTCAACGACGGACTGCTCCCAGCTCGGATACGTCGGCGCCAGGGTTTCTTCTGAGACCTTGCGCGATGGGGTAACGATTTCCCTGGGATATGATGCCGCCGGCGTATTGAATAGCCGGTCGGGAACCGGCATCAGTGAGTCGCTTACGCATGATAATTTGGGTCAGGTTACATCTCATACCAATAATGGGGTTACCGAAAGTTATTCCTATAACGCCCTCGGTGAGCTGTTGTCCGACGCTCAGTCGGCGGGCGCGGTAACCTACGCTTACGACAGCTATGGGCGACGGTCACGTATTACGTATCCCTCCTATGGCGGAAACAGTTTCTATGTGGATTACGGCTACCGCGATGACGGAAGTGTTTCTACAGAGACAGTCTCCTATAACGGTTCTGCTGCCACGACCCTAAGCCTAGGAGAGGACAGCTACGGTCGGTCGACAGGGCTCGCTCTCGGTGGTGGCGCAGTGTCAGTGACCTATGGTTATGACGCGTCATCGCGCTTGCAAACCCTCACCAACGATCTCGCGGGTACGGCCAGCGATAATACGGTGACTTTGGGGTATTCACTGAATAATCTCCTGAACTCCCGGGAGAACAGTAACGCTGCTTTTGACAGCAGTGTCTCTGCCGCCGTTTCAACCAGCATGGCCGCCAATGGCCTGAACCAGATTTCAACGGTCAATTCGACCGGGTTATCCTATGACAACAGGGGCAACCTGTCGTCAGATGGCACGGTGACCTATAGTTACGATGAAAATAATTTACTGACGGGGACGTCTTCTGGCGCTTCGCTCGCCTACGATGCCGAAAACCGCCTGCTGACTTTGTCCAAGTCGGGCGCGACGACCCGTTTCCTCTACGATGGCCCAGATTTGATTGCGGAATATGACGGCTCCGGAAATCTACTCAGGCGTTATGTTCATGGTGTAGGGGTGGACCAGCCCCTAGCCTGGTTTGAGGGTAGCGATGTCAGTCAGACACGTTACCTGGCATCGGACGAGCGTGGATCGATCGTGAATGTGACTGATGGCTTGGGCAACAATCTAACGACGAATGCTTATGATCCCTATGGACTGCCCGCGAGCGGAAACTCAAGTCGGTTCCAATATACCGGCCAAACTTATCTAAGCGAGGTTGGTCTCTACTATTATAAGGCCCGCCTATATTCGCCGACGCTAGGCAGGTTCATGCAGACTGATCCGATTGGCTACGATGATGGAATGAATGTGTACGCCTATGTGCACGGCGATCCGGTAAATGCGTCCGATCCGTCGGGCTTACAGGAAATACCGGATATCCCTATTTACGGCAAAAAACTAGACAATACCGATTGGGATGTCAGTGATGGCGGCCCGGTCTTTTTTGCGGAGAACATTTCGCCTGCTATTACCAAGGCGGTGACCGCTTTTGTTCAAGAGTCAACGGTGGTAATCGTCCGCGCGAAGCCGAAGGCGGCGCCAATGGCGGAGACCAGCGGTGATGAGGGCGATGTTGATCCAGTCGAAGTGATTGTCCAGCTAGCGCGTAGTGGAACCGCCGCATCTGGCCCCGCAGTTGGCATGGAAGTTACTCCAGATGGAAAAGGCTGCGTTGCGCCGCCGACTCTCTCATTCCGAATCCACATGGGGGCGCGCGGCGCAATCATCGGTGCGACGGGGGGCTTACTCTTAGGGGGAGTTGGAGCGGGCGTAGCATGCTTAGCCGTATCAGTCTTCGATGGCGAAACAACAGCGCCTGCTTGCGCATTGGTTGCTGCGAAAGGAGCTATTACTGGAGTGATAGGTGGGGCTACTAGCGGTTTTGTGAGTGGGTTTGCGGGGGCTGGGCCGTTCTTCTACCATTGTAAGGCCAATTGAAATGAGGATCTTTTGATGACTAAATTAAATATATTGATCGCTTTCGTAGCGGTCATCTATCCTGCCTTGTTCTTTATATTAAAATATATTGGTGAAACTCGTCGACGGCTTATTAAATTGGAGAAAATTATTGCTGAATTGGGGCGTAGTGGTGACTCAGCACCATAGTCGCTTTTGAAGAAGCGGGTTTAGGCGGTTTGGGTATCTCGGTTGCGTTCTCAGCGCTGTGCAGTGCAGCACGTCGGCAACCTACAGCTACGACAGCGCGGACAAGGGAACCAGCGTACAGGCAACCGGGGGGACGTCCTCATCATCGTCTTAGTCGAGTTTCACCGATGGCTTGCCTCTTGTCTGTAGTAACGCCACTACAAATATTAACGTCTCGACGACAGCCGGACCTGCAAGCGTTGCAGTCACAGGGACGACTTTCTTCACAGGCTACTGCGCCGATGCGGCCGGTTATCCGCTGACGCTAGCCACTCCGACCTTGCCTTATAATTTCACGTCGTTTCCAGCGATGAGGTTCGCAAGCAATTGTTTGGTGGGCACGAGGATGGACAAGGGCAGCACCCGGACGACCTCGCGCGAACCTTTGCTTATATACATGGGCTGGTTCGCATTCGCTTGGAGAATGGTATCTTCACCGTCCTTGATGCCACCAATCTGAAAGCTAAAGACCGAGCGGCCGTACTTAAACAGGTAGCTCCGGGCGTAGTGGTCCAATATGTGGTGATCGACCGGGACCTCGATTTGAAGCTTGCCGGGCGTGGATGGCGGTCGGAAGAGCTTATCTTGAAGCATCACAAGGCCTTCAAACTGAACCTCGATGATATTCTCGGCGGCCGATGGCCGAGGCAACGTCATGGTCGTAGATAAGCGGCAGTAGCGACTCTGCGAGCGTGCGTCGTAGCCCCATTGGGGGGAGGGCGCCTGTGAATGATGAAATGGTCTGGGGAGAGTCGACGTGGGCCAATGACATTAACGACGCGGGCTGATTGCAAAGCCTCTGTCAGCATCGATGTCATGTGCCGAGGAAAAAGATCTTCGTCCATCGTCTGATGAGGCCCTACTGTACGTGCGGTTTGTATATTACATTTGATGCGGAATGTACATTAGAGAATGTGCGGAACTGCTATTAGGAATTGAAAATATGCCTTTCCACTATCACGAATGAGATCAAAATTTCTACGACTAAGACGCTACGTCGGCGCCATATCTGGAGATGTAGAGAAGGGTCTGGTGGGGTTTCGGGCTAACTTATGATCTTGGCTGCCGGGGCGGATTTGTCCTCCGGCAGGAAGCGGCCGATGAGACGGTCGGGCTCCTGGAGATGCTATGGATGCCGTGGCCGGGCCGACTCGAGAGCGACGACTGCGTGCACTCAGGCCTTAACGGCGGCGTAGCCAGCTGGGATTGCTGGCTCGGGAAGTGCCCGTCCGCGAAAATCCGTCACCGTATGAGAAAGCCACTCACTCGTTTTGCATCCTGTGAAACTTGCTCACCAAAGCCAGGCCCGATTGCGGAAAACCTTCACCGTTTGCGAAAATCTATCACCATGATCAAATTTTGTGAATAATATTCGCATGGCTATCTCCCCGATTCACACGACCTTCTAGTATCGTTGATGGTTATCGCCGCCTGGCGGAATGATTGATTTCAGATACGAGCAGTGTTTTCGGAAGGATCGGCGTCAGTGTCCGGCCGCCGGCCATAATGAACTTATGCCGTTGGCGGCTGTTCCCAGGGCCCGGGCGTACGTGTCGGGGGTGTTTCCTAGCACATAGGCTAGCACAGGTATTTTTTCGTGGTGAAATTCTCTAGGAAATTCAAAATAATACCAAAATTGACGTCAGGCTCATAACCTGAAGGTCGTAGGTTCAAATCCTGCTCCCGCAACCAAACAATAAATATAATAAAATCAGTTATTTGGTGGAAGGCCGGTGTTTTGGCGTCCACCGTGTGACGAAGTACTTGTCCCAGGTTGGTTGTCGAGTAGCCCTAATTCTCTGACATTGGTGAGCCGGACAAATTAGCACAAAAAACGGCCAAAAACCTGAAGGCTTTACGTGCTGCGAATGGAAACGGCGGCCCGCAAACGTCCAGAGCTCTAAGGTCAAAGCAACTTTTCGATCGCATCGATGAGGCAGTGGAGCGTGGTCATGCTACCCTGGGAACCATTTTGTTCGTAGCGTTCATAAAGCCATTGTGCATGGGCACGCGCCGTATCGATCAATGCCAACTGCTCGACGGCCCTGGCCTTGTCGTAGTCGGCGATATGATGGCGTCGGATATGATCGATTACCTCGCTGGCCGAGGTGAACGGCTTGTCGGTCCGTTCCAAGTGCAGCAGGATCCAGAGCTCAAATGCGATCTGGGAGACCGCGGAGATAATCGGCACGGGCTTGCGTTTTCGCTCAGCCAGATTCCGGACCTCCGTCACGGCAGCGTCGAAAGTGGAGTGGGTGTCACGGTCGAAGACGCAAGCGACGAGGTCGTAATCCTTGTCATAGGATTGCATGGTCCGTTCGACAAGCCGCAGCGGGTCGAGCCCATTGGTCGATTTTGGGAAGTCGCCACGAATACCGAGCTTCTGGCAAAGAGCCCGCAGATAGGCGACCTCTGTATCGCCTTCGCAACCGAACAGCACGGCGATGCCTCGCTTGCGCCGGCCGTAGTGGCGGGCAAGCGAGGCGTCAGAACGAGTTCGGGAGAGAGGCTGGCGAGACACTAGGCAGCGAAATCCCCCAGCTTGGGAATGGCGCCGAACTTGCCCCGCAGATAGCCACGCTCTAGCACCTCGTCCTTACGGGGGCTGAAGTCGAGCAGGGAGTAGAGGATCGTGGCACCGACCTCGTCCTTTTCGACGAACCAGACCTGATCGCGTCGGATCAGATCGTGGTCGAGGAGATTGGTGTCGTGCGTGGTGATGATCAGCTGGGCGCCGGCGGCGTTAAGCTCCGGATCGTGGAACATCTCCAGCAGTCGCTTGGTCAGGAGCGGGTGAAGGCTCGTTTCGAACTCGTCGATGAGAATGGTCATGCCTTCACTCAGCGCCTTCACCAGGCCACTGCCATAGTGCAGCAGTTTTATCGTGCCCTGGGATTCATCCTTTAGCTCGAACGGCACGAGGGTGCCGTCCGTGGTTTTGTGCAGGGTCATGACCCGCACATTCCGGGGTTGACCGTCTTTGACGTGGAAGAAGTTTGCAGGCGGCGCGCCGGCGACCTGAATCATGAAGGTGGGCTGCTGCGACGGCTCCTCCTCGATCAGGTCGAGGCCGGTTATGCCGACGTCGGCGGCGCGCAGCAAGTTTTCGAGAATGGCCTTCGATGAGATCGTGGTCATCGCATCGCCGGCCACAGCCCAGTTCATCGACTGGATCTGGTTGATCACGGCGAACTTGCGGGTAATCCATGCGAACACCGGACGCAGTTGGTCATCATTCAGCTGTACCGCCGTCGCCAGGAACAGGCCATTGGCCCGCGTTACGCGCTTGCTGAGTTGGCGTTGAGCCCGGTCGGATTTGAAGTTGGAGCCGAACTTCCACTCATAGTCGTCGTTGGCCGCCATGTAGTTTCGCTCGAACCAGCGTTGCTTGGTGCCATGCGGATAGGCAATCAGCCATTCTCCGGTGACCCGGGCCGGTGTCAGCTTGAGGCCGTACTGATAGCGAATGCCGTCATCTTCGAATATGATCTCCAGAGTCGTGGGTTCGTCCGCGCACTCGGGGCTGAGACGAAACGGATCTACGGCTATACGGGCGCCCTCCTGGACCAGGTTGGACATGGATACGAGGTTCTGCAGAGCCTGGACCGCGATCAGTAAATTGCTCTTACCGGCGGCGTTGGCGCCGTAGATAACGGCTGAGCGGACCAGGGACAGGGCGGGGGAAATCGCCACAGTATTCGAGCGACGAAGCTCGTCGCCCTTTCCGGCGACGAGACTGAGGGTCTGCTTTGAGCGGATCGAGCGAAAATTCGACGCGCTGAATTCAATAAGCATATTTGCGCCTCAAAATGAATTTATGTGCCATTTTCGTGGAAAATCCACAAAATGTCAATATAAATTGGTTTTTGGCGGCGGATTTTCAACTGTGTGCCAGTTCGGCGACGGGTTAACTCAGCGGGCAGTTCGTCCGATCCTTGCCGGGCGGGTCGGTGTCTACGGTGGTGCCCAGTTCGGTCACATAATGCGTCAGGCAAGTGGCCCATTTTTCAGGGTCTATGGCATGTCCCGATTCTCAGTTCCTGCGGGGTGCCGACGCGCGCCGATCTGAACAACGCAGCTTAACCCCTGACGATTGCCGGAAATGCTGAATTTAGCACACCGGCTAGCACGGCATATTTTGTATCCAAGAAAATATCCGAAAAATCAGGCACATGCTTCAAAATAAATCAGGCTCATAACACGAAGGTCGTAGGTTTAAATCCTGCTTCCGCGGCGAAATTAAAAATTTAATATAAACAATCACCTGGTATCTTTTGCTCCTTAACGTGCCAGGAGCTTAACTATGTGGATGGCATCACTCAAGCAGGGCGATTGGCTCAAATTCTTTAGTAATACTGGGTGGACAATTTGGCACAAAAACCAAGATAAAACCTGACAGCCGTACGTGAAGCCTTAATG
>FTDD01000142.1_pt1 | contig 24650 bp, 26 predicted proteins | sample 1639881 | NCBI WGS metagenome assembly FTDD01 (sample SAMEA3914869, study PRJEB12502) | metagenome | biome: forest; material: soil | place: USA | collected 2012-03-12 | depth 0.1 m | reverse complement strand
GCGTCGAAGCCGATGCCGACCGCTTTGCCCGCTATAACCGCCTCTACGTAAAGAGCTACGAGAAGGCGATCCAGAAGGAAGAGCTACGCGAACACCTCCTGAAGGAGAAGCTCGGCGTTTCCGAAATCCGGCACGTGGTCGTCTCCAAATTCCCGGTCATCACCGACAACGCACGCATCTTGCCCTTCACTCGAATAGGTGAGCTGGGGAATAGGCGTCCGTAACCGCTTAGTCACGAAAGAGCGCACAGGATAGCGGCAGGGCAGTCAACAAATTTGCAGGCGTGGCGCGGTCGGCCCGAAAGAAAAGAGCATCGAATACCGCGTAGGCGATCATGGTTCAGAAATACCTGGTCAAACCTCTGGCTACAGCGGGCGAGAGGTTGTCTGTTTTCACAGCCTGAGGTAGCGTGCTTTAGGGCGAATACTCTGATGTAAGAAATGCGCAGGATATTCAGGGAGTAAGATGACAGCGATTGCCTTACCGAAACGGCCGAAGACGTCCGTGCCCGGACAGTACCTCGGCTATTCGTTGCAGGAAGTTCGGCTGTGCCGTTATTTGCTCACCGTCGAGGACGGTCGGAGCGTGTCGATCGAGCATCTTGATGACGTTGCAGTGCATTCCTCAGACGGGAAGCAACTGCTCGAACAAGCGAAAAGTGCTCTAACGACCAATCCTTTGACCGATAGGCACACAGCTCTTTGGAACACGTTGGCCAACTGGGCGACGATGTGTTCGGATGGGACGGTGGAGATAGAATCGACTTGGTTCCGCCTGTACGTTACGCCCCGAAATGCCGGCGATTTGGCCTCATCGATGGCTGCGGCTACCGACACGACTGCCGCGGCAGAAGTTCTCACGAAGATAAAAAAGCTCTTTCCAAAGAATGCAACCGCGACCGCTGGGGCAAATCCTCTGGTTCGCAAATTTCTGGCTGCCGGCGATGACACCTGCGCGCAGATCATCACCAGGATGTCGATTGTCACCGAGGACGATCCGCTAGATTCAATTCGCGCCGCGCTTCGGGCAACATTGGCGGAGGAGCTGCTTGACGATTTTGCGGCTGCCGCAATCGGGATGGCAAAGGCCGAGGCCGAAAAGATTGGACGAGCAGGCGCACCGCCCATTGTCGATGCTGCTGCCTATCGGCGACGGTTTCAAGCTTTTGTCCGAAAGCACAATTTGTCTAACTTGCTGGTTCCGACAATGCCGGCGCCAAGCCCTGTCGCTATTGAAGAGGAAATGGGGCTCAGTCCGATTTACATTCAGCAACTGCGCGCGATTGAGGCGTCTGACGACCTCGTCGTCACCGCAATCAGCGATGTCTTGCGCACGAAGGCGGACAAAATCGGGTGGGCTGCCGACGGTTCAATCGTCGATACCAGCCTGGATGAATTAGATGACGATCTCATCCGACATCATAAGCTGGCGCGGGACGAGGTTGAGGATGTGCAGGCTTCGCTTTCTCCCGCCGTTCGTGGACGCCACCTGTATCGAAACTGCATCCGCCTGGTCCGGCCGCTTGAGGGCCGGTCACTGCCAGATCACTTCATCCCCGGCGCGTTCAATTGTTTGGCGGATGTGGTGACGATCGGGTGGCATCCGGACTATCTCACTATGTTCAAGGATCAATAATGCCATCGAGCAGCCGCGATCTGTCTGTAGTCGAGTTGGTCCAAAATGCTGCGCTTGGGGCGACGTTGCTGTGGCAATTTGCACGAAGCTTTCAGGAGGAGTCATCCGGTACGCAATGTCCGCTACCGAGCTTTTTCCTCGTTCTACCAATGCTCTACAACGGCCGCATCTTGGACGAGATCAGGTCGACTTGGCCGAGCTCGGGATTGGGAAAGCTGGTGGGGAAATTGAGCGACAGTCGAGAGGAATTGCTCGCTGTGCATGATCGAGCAATCGCCATGCGCCAGTTGACCTTTGACGCCGTGGGCGTGGGTATTTCGACAAGGCTGTTGAGCCTGACATATGACGGCGGAGTGATTAGGGCGAACGAACAAAAGATCCCTGATCCACCTGAACGGCTCAAGACGCACTTCGCTGGCGCTGATCGCTTAGGTCGGTGGTTTTCGAGATTGCCACAAAGCCAAGTTTTTCACATGCTTCGGGTCGAGCCGTAAATGCACTTCCAGGTTCTCAAGGTTATCTTGTGGTCTAAGGCGGGATTTCCACCGCGCGTTGTCAATTTCGAGCCAGGTATGGTCAACGTGATCAGCGGCTCATCGAAAACAGGCAAATCGGCGGTCATTCCGATTATCGATTATTGCCTGGCGTCAGGAAAATGCAGCATCCCCGTCGGCACGATCCGAGATGCATGTTCGTGGTTCGGAGTACTGGTTGAAACGCCCGATGGTCAGCGGCTTTTTGCGCGGCGAGAACCCGGAGACGCCCGTCAAACGGGTGATATGCTTTACCTCGAAGGCGATGTCATCGATATCCCTGAAACGGAACCGGTAAAAAACTATGCGGCTGAAGATGTTCGACGCATTCTGGATAAGATGGCGGGCCTTTCCCAATTGGCGCTAAGCACTGATCCGGAGCCTGGCTATCAGTCACGGGTCAGTTTCCGGGATCTCGTGGCTTTCACCTTCCAACCGCAATACATCGTGGCGAACCCCGCGGTTTTGTTTTTCAACGCGGACACCACAGAACACCGTGAAAAACTTCGGGCTATCTTTCCTTACGTCCTTGGTGCGCTTACTCCCCAAATGCTCGCGGCGCGGTGGGAGATTGAACGGCTCACCAGGAACCTGCGCCGGGCGGAACAGGCGCTCGAGCAGGGTAAGACCGTCGCGCGCCGCTGGGCGAAAGAAATACAGACTTGGTTACGCCAAGCCGTCGAATTCGGGTTGCTTCCCTCGAACGCGGCTATCTCAGATGACTATGCGTCGAACGTTGATCAGCTTCGGTCGGTGATAAAGGCAGATAGCCGCCAGGCCGTCGTCACCGTCGATGCGATTGACCAGACCATGCGGCAGCTGGAAACACTGCGCACCGAAGAAGCGGTCGCGGCCCAGAAGCTCGCGGAAGCTCGGCAGCGTTTCAAGGAGATTGAAAGGCTTCTTGAGAATAGTCACAATTACGGCTCGGCGATCAGGATACAACGCGATCGCCTGAACCTTTCGGGTTGGCTCCGTAACAAGATCGAGGTGGACGATGATCCCCTGGTTGTCCTTATGGGCAGCCGCGATAAGTTGGCGGCTCTCGCCGATGCGCTTGCGGGCACCGAAATCGAGCTGCGGTCGCAGCCGGCTATGTCCGATACATTCGATCGAGAGAGGTTTCGTCTCAGGAAGGAATTAGAAGACAGTGCCGCGGCTCTCGCGGGGACACGTCAGCAAATCACGCTGCTAGAACAGAAGTCAGAAGCCGTCAGAGATGCCAACTACAGGCAGGACAATATTTCGCGCTTTGTTGGGCGTCTTGAGCAGGCTCTTCAAACGCTTGACCAAGCGGAGCGAGGCTCGGAACTCGACGAACAGGTTGCAGGTTTAAGGGCGGAGATCGAAGCTCTCCGCGCCATATACAGCTCCTACGCGGTAGACCGGCGTCAGGCTAACGCGTTGCGACGGGTCGAGGCTATCGCGGCGAAAATCGTCCCGCAGCTTGATGCTGAATGGCCCGATGCGCCCGTTGAACTTCTTCCGGATGATTTGACTATCCGCGTCATCCAGGCCGAGCGAAGCGATTTCCTCTGGGAAATTGGAAGTGGGGCGAACTGGCTTGCTTACCATGTCGCCATGACGCTCTCCCTTCAAAAGTTTTTCTTGGAAAATCCGGGGCATGCAGTTCCTGGACTTCTTGTGTACGACCAGCCTAGCCAGGTCTATTTCCCGCGAGGTTTCGAAATACCAGATGCCCCCTCGGCCCCAGGCCGGACCAGGGACCAGGACATCTCCGCTGTTCGTGCGGTCTTTGAAACCCTCGGCCGCGAAGTCGTTGCCGCAGAAGGCCGATTGCAGGTGATCGTACTGGACCATGCCGGCGCCGACGTCTGGGGCGATATATTGGGCGTCACGCTAGCGGAGGAATGGGGCGGGGACACAAAGCTTGTTCCTCCAGAGTGGTTGGCCGCTCCGGCCGCACCGAACTGACGGCCCTCTTGGTGGGTTCCAGGTCGTCGAGACTCGGTAGCGAATCGTGCTTGGCTATCCGCTCATCTTCGGACGGATAAAGCATGGGTGAGGCAAAGCGGAAGCGCGAGGCGCGACAAGAGGCGTTTAAGCGGCACTTGCTCCGCGAGGCAGAGATGTGGTCGTCTCCAGCGACGGCGGACGAAGCGCGAGTTGTCGCCGCAATAACAAGCCTTCCTCGAGTCCGTGCGACACGACTTCCTGCGGATCGGCTCAGGCTTATGGGAATGCGGCCGAGAGAATGTTTCGCCAACTGTGGCTGGTATGCCGATGGTGAGCCCGGCCGTCGGGTGCGACTTGGTTGGCTGAGCGACCAGTTCGGCATTTTCGTTCTCCACGCCGTCATCGAGGAGAACGGAAGATTGACTTGTATTACGCCGTCGGTGACAGGAGCGCCTGACGAATTCGACTTCATCTCCGACAGCGCGGTGAAAATGGCGCACGGCGGCGAGGGCCATGTAAGGTTTGAGCGGGATGGCGTGCCGATCGCGCATGGTGTCCGAGCCGATCCGGAGCGGATGATCGCGAGAATGACGGCGATGCGTGATGCCCTTCTGGCCGGCACCGATCCTTCGCGCCTGCCAGCGTGGGACGCTTGACAGCAGCGCACATGCTGCACAGGTGACTCAACGGCTGCCAGGAAAGATTGGCGATGTGGCTTAGTGGTGTCGATGAGATCGTACACCAGTCAATGCCGTCATTTCCTTTCGGGCTGCTTCGACACGCGCATCGAGATAGATTGCCAAGTCCTGCAGATGGACGCCCTTGGCGCACTTCTGACTATTCTCGATGCGTACCAGCGGGATCGCGATGTCGCCCGCCGAAATCTTTGCGATGAGTTTGACGGGCGTCAGGTGGCTGAAATAGTCGCGGCAGACGAGCTCGATGGGGATGACCGCCTTGCCGTCGTACTGCGCCAACAGAAGAAACGCGGTGTTCATGATGGACCACCTCTAGGCGTCGCTACGGCGGGAGGACTTGGTGAAGGCGCGGTCGGAGGCCATGAACCTTTCGAGCATAGCCGGAACCAGGCGCGTCGGGTCGCTGATGGTCTGACCTGTCTCCTTGCCAAGCGCCTGCGCATAGGCCACCAGATCGCGGTGGACCTCCGCGGGCAGGTCCGCGGTTATCTTGACCGGTTTGTCATCGAGAATGGGTCCGAGCTTCAGCTTGGCCATGGTCAGTCTCCGTAGGGTTCGAGAACGAGATCGCGAGAAAGGATCACGCGCACCGGCATCCCAGGGCGGATCGTGATGGTTGGCTGGACGTTGAGCTGCCGCTCCACGATTTGCTGACCCGCGCGATTGATGCTGTCGCCGGCGCCGTCGCGAATGGCGCGAACCAGCGCGCTATCGCTCTGCGGGTCACCGGACTGGGTGCCGATGCCAAGCAGCGTCGATACAGCGGCAGCGTTGACGATGGCTGCCCAATGATAGTCTGTCCTGTCCTGCAGGCCGGCATAGCCTCCGGCGTCCGCCGCGCTGAGCTTGTCGAGTACTAGAGACGACCCGTTCGGCAGGATGAGCCTGTTCCAAACAAGGAGAATCCGCGACTGGCCGAATGAGATCGCATTGTCGTACTGGCCGATCAAACGCGATCCCCGCGGGATTAGCAGATATCTCCCGTTGACGGAGTCGCGAACGTCCTGGGTAACTTGCGCCAGAACTTGGCCGGGAATGTCGGAGCGTAGTCCGGTGATCAGGGCGGCGGGGATGACGCTGCCGGTACTTAGGAGGTAGGGCGAGGCCGGCGCTGTCAGACGCGCGTCGCTGACCACCTGGGTGTCGGAGGCACGATCCATGAAGGCGACTTTGCGATCGGCGTCGGACTTAACGTCAGTTGATGTCGCATTCGTCAGGGCACCCAACAGAGAGCTCACAGGATTTGCCGGACTGCCGGCGGTGGTCAAAGCTGTGGTAGAATCCCCTCCGCCCATCGACGGCTGGAAGAACAATTGGCTGCTATGAGCCGCAGCTCGGACCTGTTCGGCCTGTTGAAGGCGGTTGCTCACGACCTGTGCGGCGGCGGAGGGCGGACTGGCGGCATTGGCGGGGGCTCCTCCCTCTACCGGTGCCGATACGGGTGCGGCTTGGTTGGCGGCGAGGATCGGACGCCCGAGATCACCGGGGAGCGGCGGTCCCAGCTTTGGGACGCCGGACGGCACGCCAGCATAGTCCTTGGGTAGGCCAGCCAATGCCTCGCTTGTCGCTGGCGGATGTTTCGGCGCCGCGTCGGGGGCGGCTTGTTGCGGGCCAGCCTTGGTCTTTGGCGGGGCGATGGTTACCATCAGGACCGCTGCTAAGCCGACCGCGCCAACGACCGAGGCGCCGACAAGTACCTTACGCGATAGACGCAGGACCGGTTTGGGGGAGGTCCGCAGGCGCATCTGCGTAACATTAGGGTCGGGATTTTGGGGGCTGGAGGTCACGACGACTGCCCCCCGAAGCGCCGGATGCGCACCACCTTTTGGTGGCCCTTGTCGCCCAACCGAAGCTCTGCCCGGTCGAGGAGGCGGTCGACGATGAGGAAATTGTTCTGGACGCGGTAGTTGACCAGTTCCGCCTTGCCGTCGCTGCCGATCAGAAAGAGGGGCGGCAGGTCCGCGCCGGCCGGCGCCGGCGGCATCTCGATATAGACATGCGAACCGTCGTCGAAACAGCGCAGGGGCTTCCATTCGGGCGTATCGCCTTCGAGGCGGTAGCTGAAGTTCAGGCGAAGCGGGTCGATCCCTTGGGCGACCGGCACGGCGGCACGGGCCGCCTCGGCGCGCTGGGAGACGGCGATCAGCTCGTCCTGCGGATAGCGCCAGGAAACCGATGCCATATAGGTCGAGGGAAGGGCCTGGAGTTCGATATGGTAGGTGCGACGGTCTGAGTTGACTACGAGGTTTGTCGCGAGCGCCGGCAGGGTCGGCTTGACCAGGATGTGGACCTGCTTGCTGTCGCCGGCGCCGCTTTCGGTGGTGCCGATCACCCACCGGGCCGTGTCGCCCGCGGCCACCGGCCCGGTGCCGACAAGGTGTTCACCTGGCTGGAGCGCGATGTCGGTGACCTTTCCGACGCTCGTATAGACCTCGTAGAGCGAGCCCGGCATGAAGGCGTAGACCTGCTCCGCATTGGCGAAGGCCGAAGGTGCAGGTTGGACGCGCGCGGCCGCGTTGGCCTTCTGTACATCCTCGGCCGCGCCGAACTTCTGCGGTAGGTCGTGGAACGAGGCGTAGGGGCGGGGGGAAGCGTGCGCGCAGGCGGCGCCTGCTGCCAGCGCCAGCGGCGCGATGAACGTGAATCTGACGGTCATGGTTGGGTGAACTCCTGGCTCCAGTTGATGCCGTTGACGTAGATGCCGAGCGGGTTTTTCCGCAGGCGGTCCGGGTCATGCGGCGGGTCGATGACGAGGGTGACGATGGCGGACCAGCGCTGGGTCGCGGCGAGCTGGCCGCTCGAATAGGCGCGCTCGATCCAGGTAATGCGGAACGAGTCAGGCGATGCGCGGATGACCGAAACGACTTCCACGGCCACCTGGGTGGTTCCGACTTTCGAGAAAGGATCGTTGGCCTGGGCGTAGCCGTTCAGGGCTTGGGCGCCTTTGTCGGTGGTGAAATCGTAGGCTTTCAGCCAGTTGCCCCGCACGACCACGGCGTCATTGGGGATCGAGCGGACGTTGGAAATGAACTCGGAAAGCTGGAAAGCGATCTGCGGATCGGTTGGTCGGATGCCGGCGGTGGCGGGGGCCACGGCTTCGGTCTGTCCGAGTTTGTCGACTTCGACGACCCAAGGAACGATTGTCCCGCGCGTCGATTGCCAGGTGAGGGCGGCGGCTAAGCCGGCGGACAGGATCAAACTGCCGAAGGCCATAAGACGCCAATTCTTGGCCTGGACACGTGCGGATCCAATCCGGTCGTCCCAGGCTTGGGCCGCCCGCTGATATGGCGTTTCGGGTTCGGGCGATTTGCCATAGCTGGTGGTTGAACGCTTCAACATGGTCAGTTGCTTTCCTTGAGATCGATGGAATGGCCGGACCCAGCGCCGTCACCGGACCGAACGGAATGGATGGCGGTCGTCACCGCGTTGTGCAGGTTCTGGTCGCGCTTCAGGTCGTTTGCCCACTTGGGCTGCGGATTATTGGCGTTGGCAGGTGTTGGCCCGCCGGGGCTGCCGGCGCCGCCCGCGACGGTCCCCTTGGTTGACGATCCGCCCGTGGCGGCGAAACCGTTGCGCTGGCCGGATTGATAGCTTTCCTTGAACGCATCGGCCGTGGCCTGTGCCGCCTTATTCATTGGGGCCGCGGCAGCCTTTGCGACACCGCTCAATCCGCCCGCCACGGCAGAGGCGCCTTGCCTGCCCATTGATCCCATCGAATATGCGGTGGACGCGGCGCCGGCCATCGACGCGCCAGTCTGAGCGGCTGCCATGCCCCCGGATGCCATGGCAGCGGCACCGCGAACCGCTATGCCGGCGCCAAGGCCCAGCGCAGCCACTGTGCCGCCGGCGGCAAGGCCGGCACCGATCGCCGATCCCGCACCGAGCTGAGGCCCACCAGAGACCAAGCCATTGGCGACCGAGGGACCGAAAATACCGAGGCCGAGCATGGTCAGGGCGGCCAACACGATCGACATTGCGTCTTCGATGGTCGGAGCCGCATCGCCGAAATCCTGGACGAACGTTTCGAAAAGGGTGGAACCGATGCCGGTGATCACGGCGAGGACCAGGACCTTGATGCCCGAGGAGATGACGTTGCCGAGGACCTTCTCGGCCATGAAGGCGGATTTGCCGAAGAGCCCAAACGGGATCAGGACAAAGCCGGCCAGGGTCGTCAGCTTAAACTCGATCAGGACGATGAAGATCTGGATGGCAAGGATGAAGAAGGCGAGGACGACGAGAAGCCAGGCCAGCCCCAGACAGGCGATCTGGAGGAGGTTGTGGAGGAAGTCCGTTAGGTTCATCTGGTCGGACGCTGCCTGCAGCAAGGGCGCACCCGCTTGCAGGCCCAGGGCCGCCAGCTTGCCTGGCCGCATCATGTCGGCGACGCTGAAGCCGCTCCCCGCCGCCTTCAGGCCAAGGCCCGCGAAGGAATTGAAGACGATGGCCGCGAGGCTGTTCCAGTTGCCGATCAGGTAGGCGAAGGCGCCGACGAAGAGTGTCTTCTTGATCAGCCGGGCGATGATCTCGCTATCGCCGCCGCCGTCGAGCGTCCAGAAAAGGGCGGCGAGCGTCATGTCGATGGCGATCAAGGTCGTGGCGACAAAGGCGACATCGCCGTGGACGAGGCCGAAGCCGGAGTCGATGTACTGGGTGAAGACCTCCAGGAAGTGGTCGATGACCCCGGTATTGCTGATCGTTCCGGACATGGCCTCAGTTCCCGTAGAACATCTGGGCATTGCCCGGCTGGTAGGCGGTGTTGCTTTGGAGGAAGCGCTTGCGCTGCTCGGCGGATTGCGCCGCCGCCGTGGCGTCCTCGGCTGCCTTCAGGTCCTGGGCGCGTGCCTGGGCGGCAAGCAGGGCTGTCAGGTCGCTGAGCTGCTGCGATTGCAGGGCGAGCAACTGGTTGCCGGCTTGCGTGGCCGCGAGCGCACCCGTGGCGCCCTGGCTGGCCGTCACCAGCGACGACATCTGCGTCTGGTAATTGTTCGAATTTCCTAGAACCGTAGCCTGGGTGCGCATGGCATCCTGAAGGCCGGCCACGCTGTTCTGCCAGCGGGTCTGGGCGTTCGTCACCAGGCTCTTGTCGGAGGCACTCAGCGAGCCTGACCCGTAAAGCGACGAGAAGGCGGTATCGATCTTCGCGACGTCGTAGGCGATGTTCTGGGCGCGGCTGATCAGGTTCTGCGTGTTGGTGACGGTCTGCTGGAGCTGGGCCAGGATCGAGGTTGGCAGGTTTGCCAGGTTACGCGCCTGGTTTAGCAGGGAGGTTGCCTCGTGCTGGAGCGAGGTGATCTCGTTGTTGACCTGCTGGAGCTCGCGCGCGGCGGTGAGGATGTTCTGCGCATAGTTGACCGGATCAAAGACGGTGATCTGTGCGCGGGCAACCGTCGCGCCTAAGGCGGGCGCCGAAACAATAGCGGCAATGGCGCGGAGCAAGGCGCGCCGATCAGGCGTTTTCATGGGAAGCTCCTTCGGCGTGGGTGGAAATGAGGTCTGCGGCCCAGGCCGCGCCCTTGTGGCGCAGCCAGGTGGCAAGAAAAGATTTCGGATGTTCGGAATCAAAAAGCCGATCGATTGCGGCCTGGTCCTGCGGTGAGGCGGTGGCGCACAAGGCCAGGGCGACCTCGCCGAGGCCCAGTTCGAACAAACGGTTGCCGCGGGGCGATTGGAGGTAGTAATCGCGCTTGGGCATGGCACGGGCGAGCAACTGGACCTGGCGACCGTTTAGGCCGAAGGCGCGGTAGATCTCGGTGATCTGCGGCTCAAGCGCATTGGCATTGGGCAGGAAGAGCCGTGACGGGCAGCTTTCGATCAGGGCGGGGGCGATGGCGCTATTGCCGATATCGGCGAGGCTCTGGGTGGCGAAGATGACACTGGCATTGGCCTTGCGGAGCGTCTTCAGCCAGCGTTTCAGCTGCTGGGCGAACCCTTCGTCGTCAAGGGCCAGCCAGCCCTCGTCGATGATGATCAGGGTCGGCGAGCCATCCAGTTGCTGTTCGATGCGGTGAAAGAGGTAGGCCAGGACAGCGGGCGCCGCGGGCGTGCCGATCAGCCCCTGGGTTTCGAAGACGCTGGTCTCCGAGAAAGCGATGCTGTCGCTTTCGGCGTCGAGCAAGCCGCCGTGGGCGCCGCCGGCACAATAGGGCTCCAGGGCTTGCTTCAGGGGCAAGGACTGTAGCATCGCGGCCAGACCCGTCAGGGTTCGCTCCTCGACCGGCGCAGAGGCCAGCGCGTTGAGCGCCGACCAGAGGTGTTCTCGAACCGCCGGGGACGGCGAAATCCCTTCGCGTGATAGAAGCGCCATCAGCCAGTCGGCAGCCCAGGATCGCTCGGCATTGTCATTTATGCCGTAAAGGGGCTGGAGGCGGACGGCGCGTCCGTCACCATCGCCCAGGTCGTGCCAGTCACCGCCCATGGCCAGGCAGGCCGCGCGGAGCGAGCGGCCGAAGTCAAACGCGACGATGCGGGCGCCAGGGTAGCGGCGGAACTGAAGCGCAAGTAACGCCAACAGTACGGACTTGCCCGCGCCCGTCGGCCCGATGACCAGGGTATGCCCGACATCGCCGACGTGAAGCGACAACCTGAATGGCGTCGTCCCTTCGGTCTTGGCCAGTAGCAGGGGCGGGCCTTTGAGGTGAGCATTGGAAGCTGGCCCGGCCCAAACGGCCGAAGCCGGCATCATGTGGGCAAGGTTCAAGGTCGATACCGGCGGCCGGCGGACATTGGCATAGACCTGGCCCGGGATAGTGCCGAGCCAGGCGTCGACGGCGTTCAAGGATTCCGGAATACAGGCGAAGTCACGCGACTGGATGACCTTATCACAGAGGCGGCGCTTCTCGTCGGCCATGATGGGGTCGATGTCCCAGACCACGATGGAAGCGGTCACCCAGGCATAGCCGGCGTAGTCGGCACCGAGTTCCTGGAGGGCGGCATCGGCGTCGGTCGCCTTGTTGGAGGCATCGTTGTCGACCAGAACGGCTTGTTCGTTGGTCATTACCTCCTTCAGGATGGCACCGATGCTCTTGCGCTTGGCGAACCATTGTCGGCGGATTTTGCCGAGGACCTGCTGGGCGCGGGTCTTGTCCATGAGGATGGCGCGCGTCGTCCAGCGGTAGGCGAAACCCAGGCGGTTCAGCTCATCCAGGATGCCGGGAATGGTGGCGGCCGGGAAGGCGCTGATCGAGAGCAGGCGCAGGTGGGCGCTCCCAAGCATGGGGGCGACACCGCCGGTCAGAGGCTCGTCGGCCAGCAGCGCGTCGAGGTGCATCGGCGTATTGGGAACGGCGATGGTGTGACGGCGTGTCGATACGGTCGAGTGCAGGTAGGTTAGGGTTTCGCTGTCGTCGAGCCAGCGACAATCCGGCATGAAGCCTTCCAGCTGCGCGAGGATGCGGTCGGATTGGGCGCGGAAGCCGTCGACCACGTCCCAGGCCTGCCGTGAACCGGTGCCGGCGCCTTCGAAGAGCCAGCTTTCGCCCATCGCGGAGGTATCTTCCGGGGGGAGGTAGGTGAAGGTCAGAAAGTAGGCGGACTCGAAGTGAGCGCCGTCGGCCTCGAAATCGCCCTTGCGCTCGGCGTCGACCATGGCGGATGCGGCGTCATTGAAGACGGAAACTGGATAGGACGTCACCGGCAGGCGCTGTGCTTCGATGTGCAGCGTCCAGCGTTCGCCGAGGCGACGGAAAGCCCCCGAAAGCCGTTGGCTGACAGCCGCGAGTTCGGACGGGATGGAACTGTCGAGATCCGGCCCCCGAAACTTCGCGGTCCGCAGAAACGAGCCGTCCTTGTTCAGGATGATGCCGGGCGCGACCAAGGCGGCCCAGGGCAGGTAGTCAGGGAGGTAGGCCGCGCGCTGGCGGTATTCGGCGAGGTGGAACATGGCCGGGCCTCAGATATCGAGATGGGAGGGAAGCCGAAGGTGTCGGCGCGCCACGTCGACAAAGTCGGGGTCGTGGCGCGCCGCCCAGGCGGCGAGGGCGTGGCCAAGGAGCCCGAGCAGCAGGCCGGGCACCCACAGACGCAGGCCCAGACCCAGGGCCGCCGCGAGTGTGCCATTGATGATGGCGACGGATCGGGGGGCGCCGGCCATCAGGATGGGCTCGATCAGCGAGCGATGGACGGGGGCGGCGTAGTCGGGTGGCAGGTCGCTGCCGGGCTCCAGGTCGAACGCCATCAGACGAGCGCCCCGCCGCCAAACGAGAAGAAGGTGAGGAAGAAGGACGATGCGGCGAAGGCGATCGATAAGCCGAACACGATCTGGATCAGCCGCTTGAAGCCGCCTGAGGTATCGCCGAAGGCCAGGGCAAGGCCGGTTGTGATGATGACGATGACCGCGATGATCTTGGCGACCGGGCCTTCGATCGACGACAGGATCGACTGGAGGGGCGTTTCCCAAGGCATGCCGGAGCCGGCAGCGAGGGCCGATCGGCTGGCCAACGATAGGGCCAGCACGGACAAGCTGAGCCAGGGGCGGGAGGCAATTCTACGCATGAACATGAAATGTCCTTTCAGTTGGGTTGGAAGGGGTGGAGAACGTATTCGCCAGCCGGGCCGAGGGGGCCGACGCAGACGATTTCGGAGACGCGGCGGGCAGAGCCGCGGCCTTGAAGGACGACGATTAGGTTGATGGTGTCGGCGATCAGGACTCGGGGAACGGTTACCACGGCTTCCTGGATCAGCTGCTCCAGACGAAGTAGCGCGCCCATCGCGGTGCCGGCGTGCAGGGTGCCGATGCCGCCGGGATGGCCGGTTCCCCAGGCTTTCAGGAGATCGAGCGCTTCGGGGCCGCGGACCTCGCCAATGGGGATACGGTCCGGCCGAAGACGTAGCGCCGAACGAACCAGATCGGTCAGCGTAGCGACACCTTCCTTGGTGCGCAGGGCGATCAGGTTCGGCGCGGCGCATTGAAGCTCGCGGGTATCTTCGATCATCACCACGCGGTCAGCCGACTTCGCGACTTCCGCCAGCAAGGCGTTGGTGAGCGTAGTTTTCCCTGAGGCCGTCGGTCCGGCGACGATGATGTTCAGGCGGTCAGCCACGGCGCGGCGTAGCGCGGCGGCCTGTACATCGGTCATGGTACCGGCCGATACGTAGTCGTCGAGCGTGTAGACGACCGAGGCAGGCTTGCGGATCGAGAAAGACGGGTGAACGACCAGGGGCGGCAGCAGTCCTTCGAACCGTTCGCCCGTCTCGGGCAATTCTGCCGACAGGCGGGGGGACTGCGCATGGGCTTCGACCCCAACGTGGTGCGCGACCAGGCGAATGATGCGTTCGCCGTCGGCCGGCGCAAGGAGCGCGCCGGTGTCGGCCAATCCCGACTTTAGGCGATCGACCCAGATGCGGCCGTCGGGATTGAGCATTAGTTCGACGACGCCTTCCTCGGCCAGCAGGGCGCCGAGATGAGGACCGAGGGCTGTGCGGAGCATGCGGGCGCACCGGTCGGACGAAGGATTTGCAAGCGTCTGAAGCGGCATCTGAACCTCTGGATTTCTTTCGAAAACGCTATAGGTTCATAAAGAAAGCATCGATTTTCCCTGTGGCAACAAGGGATTACGCGCGTCGTACACTGTCGTAGTATTAGAAGGTTTTGGCGTGCGCATGCGGGTGAGCGGCCGTCGTCGCCTGGAGGAGGTCATCGTCTTCAGGCGGTGCCATCGCAATTTTATCACTGCATCCCCAGATTGGTGTCGGGATGGGCTGCCAGGGCTTCAAGCGGTAGCAAGATAGTGACTTTTTTAGTGCGCGGCGTGCGGGAAGTTGATATTCAATCGGAAGGGGATTCGATTGAAATGAGCAGATCGTCCGCTACCGTATTGGCATTTGCCGACATTGATGTGCCGGAACCTGAGGTCCTGCCTTCGGTCGCATCCGCATTTGCGGATATCGAAGCCATCCTGATGTCGTTTAAACTGCAAGAGGTCCGTAGGTTCTTCAATCAGGTCCACTGGAGCGAAGAGTCCGAACGTGCGGCGCTTGCTGATGAAGTCGAGCCCGGATTCAAGCTGGAAAATGTCGCCGCCCACAGCTGGCACGTCGCCGACACAGCGATCTTGTTGTCGCCGCATTTTCCGCAACTGGACTACAGCAAGGTTCTGACGTTGGCGGTCTTGCACGACAAGCTGGAGATTTTCACCGGAGATTACGATCCGGTTGGCGCCGATGGAACGGGTCGCAAGGCTCACGTCTTTAATGCAAAGCTTCGTCGAGTGAAGGCAGAGGCCGAGCTTCACGCGTTACATCTATATTTGGAGCACCTGCGGGAAGAAATTCGCCCCGAGCAGGAGCGATTGTTTTTAGAAATTATCGAAGGGCGGACGAAGGAAGCGTTGTTCATAAAGGCCGTCGATAAGTTGCAAGCCCTTGCGTTTGTGTATTTGAAAAAGGGCGGCCGTCTGAGCGATGAACACTTGGCATTCACGGTTCGGTACAGCCGTAAGGTGGCGGAGTACTTTCCCGAGCTGCGAAACCATTACATCGTGCTTCTCGGAAAACTTATGGACGAAGTGGTGCGGTTCCGCGGCATCGCCTTGAGCGATCTAGCGCTGAATGTCGGCCGGATCATCGAAACTCAAGGCTAGGGGGCCGAAGCTGAGAGTAGCTCTAATCGGAAAGAGCGGCGCCGGGAAATCGGAAGTCGCCAAGGTTTTGAATGCTGAATACGGAGCCGAAGTCATAAAGACGGGGGCGATCTGCCGGAGCATTTCTCAACTCCTGTTCGGAAACCAAGACAAAGGTTCGACCCAAAAGCTTGACGACGCGTTGACGCGCATCGACGAGAGCATTTTCCTTCGCGCCGCGCTGAGGACGGCAAATCTCGCCAAGCCATTTGTTATCGATTCGTTGCGGTTTCGTTCGGATCTGGTGCTTGCGCGTGAAAACGGATGCATGATCCTCCGCGTCGTGTCTGGTGACAATCTCCGGGTTTCGAGACTCGTCGCGAGGGGCCAGGTTTTCGACTTGGCGGAAAATGGCGCGCATCGTTCGGAGAATGAATTGGACGACGCGGCATGTGATGCTACGCTTTCCAATACGGGAAACTTGGAAGAATTAGCGGAAAAGGTCCGCGCTACCTTCAGATGAGGCGTAACCTTTTCCTGCATTTCCTCAACCGCGACACGCGGGAAATCTTTGACATGTATAGAATGTTCAAAGTGCCGGAGCACGCGTCGCAACTCCGGAAGGCGCTTAATGCGTCCGCGATTCTGTGTGAAGACCGATGTATTCTTCCGCCAGGATTTATCGTCGAGGACACGATCGCCTTCGAGTTGGCTGAGAATCAGGTTGCCTATCTTCGCGAGGGCGTCCTGCAATTTCCGATGCGCGAAGCCAGCCTGCCGGAATACGCCGAGAAAAAGCGGACGGAATATTCGCCGATGCGAAGCCGTTATTCCGGCTTGTTCGACGATTCTCGACTGGAGTTCCTTGGGCAAAATACGCAAGGGCTTATACGTCGGAAAACCCACATCACCGAAAAGATCCTGACCGGGTGGAGCGCGGGTGTAGATACGAAGTCTCCGGTTTGGAAACCGGTGCGCACGCTGCTGACGCCGTCCGACATCGAACTAGTCCGTGGTATTCCCGGGCAATTGGCAGACCAGGACACGGCCTTAACCTGGTCGGCGATCGCGCCGGAACTCCCTGTGGGCGCTGGCGGTGCGAAGTCCATTCTGCGCAGCGCTCTGCAGCATACCTACTTCAAGCAATATTGCCTTGAGTTCGACCTGACTATTCTCGCGGCAATTCCGTTTATGGTCGACGAGTTCACACTACCAAGGCAGCCAAATTCATATTCATTTCGACGATTCTCTGTCTTCCTCGACGCCTTTGCATTGCGCGACTTCGCTCTGCTCGCATCGGCCGAGGTGGTCGTGCAGTTGCGCCGACGGGCGGGTTTTATCGAATTCATCGACGCGTATGTCGAACTCGCCGAACGGGGAGAGACGGAGACCAGTCTGACCTATGCCTGCGACTTGGTGGCTCGTGATGTAAAGTTCGATTGGAGAGGGTTCGCGAGACGAAACAATCCGGTGTTGGGCGTGCCCGGCGACGTCGAGCTCGTTGAACTCGACGGTGCGTTACGTGATGTTGCCGCCCTTCTGTCCCAACGCTATGGGTTACGAACTCGGGCGTTAGAAGCCCAAAGTCGGTCTGCACGAGCCGCAAGTTCGGTTCAAAAACCAAATTCAAAAGCTAAAGGTCCCTCAAGCATGTCGACTTCTGCGAACCCGTCCAATTCCGGTGCGCCTATTGTCGTGACCAGCGACCATCCGCAGATCGTCGTGTTTGTCGCCCTGGAAGAGGAGCTTGATGTCCTTTGCGCGCAATGGGGCTTCAAAAAGAACTCCACCGGCCCCGCCGCTCAAGGCCGCTTCGGCGATACCGCCGTCGATATTATCTGTCCCAAGGAAATGGGGCGGGTTGCCGCGGCGGTGGAGGTTGCGAGATATTTGACTCACCGGAAAGGCAATCAGCCGAAGTTGATTGTCGTTCTGGGGCTTGCCGGTGGGTTTATTGAGCACGGAACGGATGTGGGGCACATATTGAGCGCTACGAGCGTCGTGGACTTGGCAAACCGAAAGGTCGTCGATGAGGAGGAGGGCGTAAACCTCAAATTCCGCCGTCACGATTACCCTCTCGATGAGGCATTGTGGAATGTCCTGACATCGCAGGACTTCGACAAGGCTGGCTGGGTGGACGAAGCGACCAAGGTTGCTGAGTGGCCGGACGATCGGCGGCCTTCGCTTCACAGGGGCATCATCACGAGCGTCGACGAGGTGGTTAGCAGTGATGAGTGGCGTGAGAAGCTACTCAAACATGGCGGGAAATTGCTTGGCGTCGAAATGGAGGCAGGCGGCGTCTGCGCTGCTGCCTTCAAGTTCAAGGTTCCCGTCTCGATGTTACGGGCCGTCTCCGATAAGGCGGACCCTTCCAAGGCCGACGACGTTTGGAGAAAGAGGGGAATGAAATCCTTGGCGCTACTCATGAGCCGCTTGAATCTTTCCGCTGTTCTTAGAGCAATGGAAACCTGATCACTGGGTCCGGTTGGAGGTCAAATAGCCCTGCTGCAGCATGCTCTGCGACCAGATATCGAAATCGTCGAGGTTGTTGATCCGATCAATCCGATCTTCCCACTTAGCTTCCGCTATCGCCGAAAGGGCGGCATCCACAGGCGTGTCCGTTGGGCAATTGTAGATGAGCGCCACGACGAACGAATTATGGGAACCACCGGCGGATAGGTCGATGAGACACGGCATTTCCGCTATGTCGCCGGCCAGTTCGAGGTCGTTAATGAGTTCGTAGGGCAGGTAGAGCTGCTGTGCCAGGGCGCGGCTTGCGGCTTCTTCCAAACCGTATTCATCGCGTGCAAACAACGTCTTATCTCGCCGCTTCACAAAGCCAACTATCCCGAGTGAAATCGTCCCATCAAGGCGATCGCCGAACTGGGAAAACGAGCGATGGACGAGGACTTGGTCGCTCCGCTTCAGGACGACCAGAATCCGCATCGCAAATTCGCGGCTCTCTGGTCCGACCGTCGAAAGCTTGATGTAGCGATGGTCGCAACCGTACAACGCCCTGAGCGGTACGCGTGCGCCGTGCGATTCAGCGATACTGGCGAGCGTTCCCCGCTCAAAGCAGAGGGCGTAGAAGTTCTTGAGCTGGTCGGCGCGGACTGGCGCGCGATATTCTCGAATTTGACGCGGGCGGGTCGGTTCGTTGAGGAACTTTCGAAGATAGAAGCGGCCTGGCTCCGTCCGGTAGAAATCGCTCTTTGAGATATTTCTTCGAATATCTTCTGCCAGGCGGGCGTGCAGTGTTTTATGCTGGGTCTTGCCGTAAAGGTCCCCGGGAACAATGTGCGATTGATAGGCTGCTTGCAGAATTTGCCGCGCGCTCAAGGGCTGGCGTGCCTGCTCCAGCACCTTCGCAGCAATAGCAAGATAACTGTTCATTCCATTGCGAGTGAGGTTGTGACTGTTCCCTAGTGTTGGCGGATGAGGCGGTCCAGCAACAATAGGGGCGCCGACGGCGCTCGACAAAATCAATAGCTCCGAATCTGCGATACGACAAATTCTTTTGGTGGAGACGAGCCCGGCGTTCGGTGCATTTCATATCGGTTTGATATATTCGCAGTGCCCTCAAGCCGCACCAATTTAGGCGTCCGAAGCACCCGTTTCAATTTTGCGAAATGAGGAGGCCTTCCCAGAAGCGAGGCGTTGCCCGAGCGTTTCCATGAATTGGTCATACCGTTCTGCGACGGATGCGCGAGCGGCAGCAGTCAGCGCGTCAGGGAAGGGGGGATTGGCGCCAAGCCATAGCCACAAATAGACCATGAAAGCCTCTAAGGAAATGTTGGAGTCGCGCGCAAGACGTTCGAGTTGGCGCTCAATGCGGCCGAGCCGCCGAGTCGTGTCGGCGTCGCGTTGATCGGGATCGACGAAAGCGGCAATGGCCGCTTCGCCACTGATCGACATCGGCTGGCGCCTGGCGGCTGCGTAGGCGCGCAAGTTATCGTAGACGGTCGGATCAAGGTAGACGGTAAGACGGACCTTTTTCATGGGGACCTACAGCTCAACGCCGTCGTTAGGATCAAGGCCAGCCTGCCGGGCGGTCTGCTGTTGAAACCCTTGCAGGCGCCTCAAACGTTTGACGCGATCTTCAAGTTCATTTGTCGTCGACCCGAAATCGAGCGAAAGCGTCTCTGGTAGGTCACGTTTCTTTCGCGGAGCCAACTCGGGTATTTTGCGGCGCTCCGGGTCGGAGAGGGACGCGCCGGACTCGACGGTTTTGACTGGCGGAACTCCGTCCGCCAGCGGCGCGATGGGCGGGAGGTTAGACCAGTCGTCGCCGCGAGGCTCCGGAAGCTGCATTTTCGTCAACGGCGGCAGCACGCGTTCGGTGAACCGTCTGTCGGTGTAATATCGCGCCTTTTTCGCTCGGATAGGCGCAAGGCCGGCGACCATGACGATTTCGTCGCTGGGCGGAAGCTGCATGACCTCGCCGGGTGTGAGCAGGGGGCGCGGCGTTTCGGAGCGAGACACCATGAGATGGCCGAGCCAAGGGGACAGCCGATGGCCGGCATAGTTCTTCATGGCTCTTAACTCGGTCGCGGTTCCGAGCGCGTCCGAGACCCGTTTCGCGGTGCGTTCGTCATTGGTGGCAAAACTCACCCGCACATGGCAATTGTCGAGGATGGCGTTGTTGTTGCCGTAGGCCTTCTCGATTTGATTCAAACTCTGGGCAATCAGGAAGCCCTTGATGCTGTAGCCCGCCATGAAGGCGAGAGCACTTTCAAAGAAGTCCAGCCGGCCGAGTGCAGGGAACTCGTCCAGCATCAAGAGCATGCGATGACGTTTGGGCGCTATCAGGTCTTCGGTCAGGCGCCGTCCAATTTGGTTGAGCATCAGCCGGATCAGGGGCTTCGTGCGACTAATGTCCGACGGCGGAACCACAAGGTAAAGCGACAAGGGCTGGGCGTCGTTGACCAGGTCTGCGATCCGCCAGTCGCAGCGACTCGTGACCGCCGCGACGACGGGGTCGCGGTACAGGCCAAGGAACGACATAGCGGTCGATAGCACGCCCGATCGCTCGTTCTCAGCCTTGTTCAGCAATTCCCGGGCTGCCGAGGCTATCACCGGGTGAGGCCCGGCTTCGCCAAGATGCGGGGTGTTCATCATCGCCGCCATGGTTGTCGCCAAGCTACGTTTTGGATCGGACAGAAAGTTCGCGACGCCGGCGAGAGTCTTGTCGGCTTCGGCATAAAGGACATGAAGAATGGCGCCGACGAGCAGGCTGTGGCTGGTCTTTTCCCAATGGGAACGTCGTTCGAGGGAGCCCTCGGGATCGACAAGGACGTCCGCGACGTTCTGGACGTCACGGACTTCCCATTCGCCGCGTCGGATTTCCAGCAGAGGGTTATAAGCGGCGGACGTCACATCAGTCGGGTCAAAGCGCAGGACCTTGCCGTGTTGTCCGCGGAAGCCCGACGTAAGCTGCCAGTTTTCGCCCTTGATATCGTGGACGATGCAGCTTCCCGGCCAAGTCAGCAAGGTCGGCACGACCAAGCCGACGCCTTTGCCGGAGCGGGTCGGCGCGAAGCATAGAACATGCTCCGGGCCGTCGTGCCTCAGATACTGGTCATCGAACTTTCCGAGGAGCACGCCGTCCGGCTGGAAGAGCCCGTTTGCGTCGATATCAGCGTGATCTGCCCATTCCGCGGACCCAAAGGTGCTGGACCGTTTGGTTTCGCGGGCCCGCCAAACGGATAGGCCGATCGCCACCACGATCGCCGCGCCGGCGCCGCTGGCGGCGATGTAGGCGCCCTGCATGAAGATGGCGGGCGCATAGGCGTCGTAGTGGAACCACCAGATGAAGAAGCTATGAGGCCGAAATATGGGCCAGGCGCCGAGGTGGAACCACGGTCTCCCCAATTCCGGCTGAAACGCGAGGCGCCAGGCCGTCCATTCCGTGGCTGACCAGATCATGACAATCGGCGCGGTGAGCACCGAAAGGATTTGTCCCCACAGCAATTTCGTCGCGGTCATGCTTGTCTCCATTCGAAGTATGCAGCATGCGGCGACTAGCGCCGACGGCAATCCCCTGACGGCCGCGATCGTAGAATTGGCAAGTTCCTCGCAGGAATAGAAAGGTGTCTGCGGAGAGGTCGTCGTGTCCCAAGGCGGTGCTGGTTAAGCCGACGAGATTGAGGTGATGTACCGCGTTTCAGCGCCAAACTGGCATTCCTATCCACGCGTTCAGTTTGAGTCGTCCACTGCACCCTCAACGGCATAAACCGTCCAAGCGCTCGCGCCGGGCGAAGTGTGCGGGTAGAGCGGGTGGAGCTTGTCGCCCATCATCCATGGCCGGGCTTCGAACGGAACCCCCATGACTTCGATGACCATGTAATCCGCGCGCGCATCGAGGATGAAGGCGTCGACCAACTCGCCACCCGGGACGATTATAATCGTTTCGCGGTTGGGCTCGATCGACTGGTTCAAGATCAAGAATGGGGCGTTTATTTTCATTCTCGGCCGCGAGCGACAGGTGGACGCCTTTTCAACATCGAGAGGAACAGCGACGGCGATGGCGATGGCGATATTTCACGTATTGCGAGCGCTGTCATTCCTCGCCGAACTTTCTCCCGCCCGTCTTGGTTTGACTTGTAAATGGGCGCCCATTCGCCCCCGTTTTGGCGCTCACAGCTACAATCTGTTTGATGAGATGGCCTCAATGCTCGGTCGGATCCGATGGGCGCTTGCCGGCTCGGTCGAGTTGACGAAGAAACGCCACGTACTCGCCCTGAAGTTTCTCCACGCAATCGGTGATGTGACGCGTAAACTTGGGCATATCGCGCGCCTCACACTCCGCCGCAAATGTCTCGAACGCCTGAATCACGCGTTCGGCGGTGGCCAGCCTCACAATGTTGATTTCGTCCTCAGGCAAACTTCCGCTCCTCGCTGACCACGGGCATCAGACCGAGAGGACTCTGGACGCCGGTGCGGCGGCATGCACTGGCATACTGCGATTGGGAGATTTCGATCGAGGCAGCCTGGATCTTGGAGTGGTCGCCGATTGCGTACGCCTCGCCGAGGCGCTGTAAAGCTATGCCGTTGCGTTCGAAAACCGAACGAAGGATCAGGGTCGGCATCAGGCCTATGATCCGCTCAAAACCCAGATGGAGCGCGAGCTCGATATAGCCAACTGAAATATGTCTCAAAATATGCAGACGTTTATCCGCCGGAAGTTGACTGTCGATGCAAAAGCGAGTCCCCTCCCAGGTCGCCGGCTGTGAAAAAAGGCCATGGTCTTCGACGAGGTGCGGAAAGTGGTCCTTTAGCATGCAGCCGAAGTCGACGGGAGTGAGGCGGCTACAACCGATTACTCTCTTACCGTCCTCCGAATAGACAAGATAGATAGAAGCGAGGGTATCGTACTCATCGAATTCCATGCCGTGGAACGATTTTACTTCGTAGCTCTGCCTTTCGATGAATTCCTGATGGCGAAGTCTGTGCTGGCCCAGGAACAAATCAGCGGCGGAAGAAATGGTCTTGTATGATATGAACGACAACATGGAACCCTCCGTATGCGGAGGTATGTAGCCACAGGTTGAGCTGAATCGGTATAACCCGTTTGGGTTATGGCAGGTCAATAAATCCTCGTTTGACGCCGATTGTTGCGGCTTGAACACGGTTCTTTGCACCGAGTTTACAATAGATCTTCCGTGTATGAGTGCTGACGGTATTTTCGGTGATATTTACCAACCGCGCAATCTCCCGGTCGGAGTAACCCTGCGCGGAAAGCGTAAGGATTTCAGCCTCCTTGTCTGTTAGGTGGACGTGAGGCTCTGGCATTGTTGAAAATGCATCCACTGCCGCGTGGATTGTGCGAAGCGTTCGATAAAACGTGTCCACTATTGCCCCTAAAACCGCCAAGTCGCGAAGGTGCTCGGCCTTGGGGTGGGATGTCGCCAAGGCGACGCCACCTTGAAGTGAGCGAGAGCCGAAAAACGGGATGGCGACCCCGTTGTAGAGCCCCGCGTCTTCCGAAAGACCCAGAAAGCTTGTTTGCAGTCGGGTGAGATCGATAAATTGCGGCAGCTCGTTCCAAAAGAAGGGTTTGATGTCGCCTCGGGCTCGCTGCACTACCGGGTCAAACCGGATGCAGTCTTTCTCAGCATAGTAGACTTGCCAGTCGTCTGGATAGGTGTTGGTGGCGCCGAATTTCAGAGCGCTGGGTGGCAGCGCAGGATCGCGCATTATCGACACGTTGACCAAGTCAAAGCCCAGTTTGCGCATGGTCTCGAGGAGCAGCGTGAACAACTCGCTCGCGCTGGTAACGGTTTGGCAGGCGGTAGTGAACTCGTACAAGACTCTTGCCGCGATCGACTGGGGCATTCAGGCACCTTTCTTCCAACTCAAGTGACACTCCGCGCATTCCTGCGGTGGTGCCATCCGCGCCGCCGCACGGATCGGTTCGAAGTGCCTTGGTCTCGCTTATGTCTTCGCGAGTTTGCCGGCTTGGGTGGCATTTGCCATGGCACGAACCAGTTCCAAAATCCCCTTACGCATGGACGGGTCCTCGATAAGGGGGAAGATTGCCGCGAGCTCCTGGCCATCGCTGGAGCGAAGGAACGCTGCGATCGAAGCCTCTATTTCGCCCGAGAACAGCTCAAACTCGTTTTCATCAATTTCCGCGAAGAAGTAGGCGACAGGCACGCGCAGCGCATGAGCTGCCGCGAAGAGCTTGGAAGCGCTGATTCGGGACCCGGCGGTTTCGTATTTTTGGACCTGCTGCTGGGTAACTCGCATGGCTACAGCTAGCTCGGCCTGATCCATGCCCAGGATCTTCCGGCGGCGCCGCATGACCTTTCCGACGTGACGGTCCACGGGCTCAGGCTGCTTCGAGTCTTCGGTCATGGCGCGCTCCTCGTCGTTTCGCCGTCGGGACGGAATCGATACGCGGACTACATTTGGTGTATTTTTTATAAGCCATACATCTTTTTGTTGTCCATACGAAAAAATAACATAGGTTGTTTTTCAGATTGGAGAACAACCGATGCAAGGTTGGCCTATCCTTTGGCAGCTGGCATGCTGGGTAATGAGCCCTTCAAACCGGTGCGTCGCACCGGCGATCCTTTGCGTGTCGCTGGAGCTACTCGGTGTCGCGGGGGGCTGTGCCGGGCCATATCTTCTCAAGCAGCTTGTCGACGGGGCATCGCATTCGCGGGAGGAAAGTGTTCTGGTCGTGTTTCTCGTTCTCGGCTTTGTCGTCAGTTGGACGGCGCCAAACGTGCTGACTTCAATCCGCGGAGTCTATTCGGCACGGATCAACTCGCGGATCAGCATGATGCTGACGTCGGCCGCGGTCGGAG
>FTDD01000096.1_pt1 | contig 25877 bp, 19 predicted proteins | sample 1639881 | NCBI WGS metagenome assembly FTDD01 (sample SAMEA3914869, study PRJEB12502) | metagenome | biome: forest; material: soil | place: USA | collected 2012-03-12 | depth 0.1 m | reverse complement strand
CAACAGAACCCGATGCACGCGACTTGAAACAGCTGCGCGACAATATCGAACATCGCGCCATTAAGATTGTCGACGATTTCGCAGCCCTTATTGATCAGCCCTTTTCGGACGGTATTCCGACGATCACGCGTTCCGACCTGGAAGTAAAAACCTTTCGCCTGATGAAAATGGCGCGCGCCGCATTGATCTATCTCGTCACCGCCGTATCGGTTCGTGAGCGGACCGAAAAGAAGGAAGCCAAACTGACGCTGCCCATGACCTTGGACTTCCGGGATGTGGGAGCCAATCCAGAGGTAGAGCCGACCAAAGGGCGCCATCGCGGGAAGAAGGGACGATAGCGTCAAGGGGCTCATATCTCCCACGACAAGTGTATCGCAGTTGATGTGTTCAACGGGCTGAAATACATTGGATTTCCGCCTTGACATGGTGGCACGGTATCTCTGATGGGCGATATTATTGCATCCTTCACGGATGTGCACTATATTGGTTTCGCCACCTACGAACGAGTGAGCCCTAGGGCAATACGGTGGCCATGCCGGTGAAAGCCGGTCCTCTGTGAGGGGTAAGTTGGACTCGTGCGGAAATGCGAATTTCCAAAGAATAGGCCCTGCGGGGCCTATTTTTATTTCCGTTTCACCTGGACCTTCGGACCGAGCCTCGGCTGGCGTCCTTCAGCGGTAAATTTGACGAGCGTTGAAAATTTCACCGGTGCGCCCCAGCGGCTCATATTGGGCTTCAGGTAGGCCGATCGGATCAGCATGCGGACATGAATCTTGCGGTCGTTGGCCTGGAAGGTGCTGAAGAAGATAAGGTAGGGTAGTTTCCCCCCGGCCAGCTCCTGATCGCGCAGCACGAAGAAATTGCCCTGTTCGCTGTAATAGACGGACCTGAAACCAAGTGTGCGGATCATCTCCGGGAGCTTCAGTGACAGGTCGTGCCGTTCGACGCTGAAAGCACGTACCTCATCTTTGTGCCGGTATCGCAGGTCCGGCGTATGCTCCGGTCCGAACTCGACCGTGAAGCAATGGCAGCTGAACGTGACGTGGACGACAAAGACCGAGCCGTCGATGTCAATATCGAAGGTGAACGGCTCCAGGTGGGCAAGGTCATAGACCTGGCCCTTGATCGTCTTGTTGTTGAAATAGGCCATGGATGCACGCCATAAGACCTATTTCACGTACGCTGCAAGCGTCATTGTCGTATCGTATATGAGCCACTCAATTTAGCGCTGTAGTCCAGACGTGCTAGGCTGAGCATGAATTGGGGCGAATCACATGGTGACGTGGCCGATCGAAAAGGCGCGAATGGCCGGGCGATGGATAGGCTATCGCACGATCGCCTTTTGGCGTGCTGGCGAGCTTGGTATTGGGCTGGCCCTTGCCTTCGCGTTTCCAAGCCTGTGGGGCAGCGCCAAGTCCCAGGCCGCCGCCGAAATCCGCAAAGTCGGGCGACAGAACCGCTGGGATCAGCGTGAGCCTGAGGATTATCTTGATCGCTTTACCGGGCTGGTGGATCAGCATCTGGCGTCAATCACCGTTGTTTTGCTCGTCTTGCTTAACGGCAATCTCTTCCTTGCGAACACCAAGCCCTGGGTGCTGTTTGACCCGGTCCACCTGACCGCGACGAATATGCACGACTATCCTGAATTGCAGGTCTGCGGCAACGGTGCCGCCAATTGTTCAAATGGTGACAACTATCACGCGCTGTTGGGCACGATCCAAGCGGTCATATTGGGCCTTTTGATACCCATTGCGATTTCGGCGTACGAGCTGATGCTCAAGGAGCGCAGTTTGAAGGACGAAATGAAGGATTTCGTCATGCGCGAGGCGCGCGTCGAGCTCATTACCCGCAGTTCCGTCGCGTTTCTAATCTGGCTGGGCGCGGTCGAGCTACTGAAGCTTAATGTGCCTGGCTTCCGACTGGCGATCTATACCAACCTCCTCGAATGGCTTTGGGTTTCGGCCAACCTGCTGCTGACCGTATTCTTTATGGGCAAAATCATGGGGCTTCTGAGCCAGTTCAATTTTAACCGTGCCATGCGCCGGTTCATTCTCAGGCGCGCCTACCCGGCCGAACTCGCCGGAACGATTGCCGACCAGCGCTACCGCAATCTGACCCGCTACCAGAGAGACCCGTCTTGAGCGCGCAGTCAGTATTTCCCCAGGTGTGGATCTACCCGACCCGCGAGAAAGGTGCCCATACGGTATCGAAGGGCCTCCGGCGCAAGCGTATTCTCCTGGACATCAACGTCACCCTTGTTGGTTGGGTGGCAGGTCGCTGGTATGCGCGCAATACCCAAACCGGCGAAGAAGGTGACCGGGCATTTCTGGCCTCCCGGCCGACATTGCAATTCCCCCTCGTCCTCGGTGAGACCTATGAAGGCAAGGTTACGCTTTGCACGGTCCTGCACAATGGCGGCCCGCTGACCTGGCTCGAGCGTCAGGCGGTCCGACGCGCGTTTCGGTTTCGGATCGAGAGGAAGCCAGCGCCGATCTACAGCACGCCACAAGCGTTGAGCGTGCTGGCCGAGCAGGCTATCTCCGCCATGAACGCTCAGGACCGGACGACATTTGACGACATTTTTTCCCAGATGACCGACCTGCATGCCAGTCTGATTCAGTTCGGTGAAACCCGCTCCAATTCGGGGGAACCGGCAAATTACGGCTCGCTTCCCGATCGATGGGATTTTGGCGAGCTTCAGTTAGCTTGGGCGCGGAGCTACCGGCGGCTATTTGAAGAAGCCGTAGGCTTCATAGACCGTGAGCCCCATTATTTTGGCAAGCTCGCCTACATGGCGCCGCATGTCATCTCGCAGGTACTGTCCGAGCCATCGCTGACCGGTGTCACTGCGATCGTCGACTTTCAGACCTATCTCTGGCATCGCCTGAATCTGTGGTGGGGGCGCAATGCCGAGCAGCAGGGCCTGCAGCACGGACTTTCAAAACCCGTCGTTCTTCTTGAGCCGTTGGCCACTGTCCAAAGCAACGCCGTCAAGGCGTTCATCGCGCCATGGGAGAGCCTGCTCAAGGAGTTCTTCCGGGCCGAAGCTGAGCGGCGCACCACATGGGAGGCCAAGACAGACTTCTATCCGGTTTTGTCGAAACACCTTTCGGAGACCGCGCTTTTCATCGCGCGCTCGGTGCTGTCCGGCAACCGCGACGCCGCCGCAATTTGGATTGATGTCCTGCTGCGCTGGTGTGGCGACGCCTTGCCCTGGGACTCGGAGAACCATTTCTACGATCTCAACCTGATTCAGAAGACCGTTTTAACGCCAGCTATGGTCAAGCAGGGCTGGACAGAGGTGCACGACAAACTTGCCAGCATGTCCGACCTAGCCAACCCGCGCCTGTCCCAGGAGTCGGTATTCGCCAATCTCATCTTCAATATGTGGCAAGACACCTGCTTTGTCCTTACATCCTTCCTCGTTCAGTGGGCGGGCAACGGGGAAATTGCGCGCGACACCTTGGCGCTCGAGGCCGCGCGTAAGCTGCTCGATCGGAAGCTGGTCGATGGCTCGGAGCCGGACGGACGAACAGGTTTCTACGAAACGCAATGGGATTTTCTGGCGTCATTCCTGAGGCGCAACACGCTCCGCGAATGGGCGCAGGACAAGGCTGTGCCCAGCTTCTGGCGGCTGGCAGAGCAACTTGAGGACTTGACGCGCGAACCCATGATGGTCGGGCGCGTCTACAGTTGGGGCGGGCCGGCGGCGGGAGGGATACGGGCAGCCGACCTGGTCCTCGGCAGCCTTCGCCTTCAGCCGGACGCGTTCGACGCCTCGTCTCTCGTCCGCCATTTCCCGCAATGGCTTGTTGACGACCGCGAGGCTGGGCATCTGGCGGAACGACTGACAACAATTACCACGGACCTGGCCGCTATGGACATTCCGGCCCTCGCGCCCGTATTCGAGTACCTGGATCCGAAACCTGCACCGCACGACGCCGCCGGTGATCTTGACGCCGGAGTCGCAGATGCGCCGCCTCCGGTTCCACCTGCGCAGATCAGTTTCGCCAATCGCCTGGGGCACTTTACATCGCTGGTCAATACGCTCAGTGAACGGATCGCCACCTATCGTCGCGAGCGCATCACTGAGGCGAGCATCTCGCCCGCGAAGCTTGCCGAACTTGCCCGAACGGTCTCCGACGCGGTCTTTAGCAATAATGAGAACAGCTTTGTCGGCCACCTTTTTGGCCCGGTTAAGTTTACCCAAGAGGCGCTTGAACAGGTTTTCGCTGTCCGATGGACGAATTTTCCAAAGGGTGTTTTGACCGAACCTCGACTAGATATGATCACTGGCTCGGAGGGCATCCTGATTCAGGAAGTCACCAATCGTCTACGCTCGCGCGCGCTCGGACAGATCAAGGAGGCCAAGGCGGCGTCAGATGCAGACACGGCTGCCGAGGTCCACTCGGAGGCAGAATTTGCCGCCGCGCTGCTCGCGACCTGTGCCGACCTGCGTAGCCAGCATTTGACCCCTCTTATTCTCCTGGGATCAGGTACTCTGCCACGATGGGTGCGGAATTGGTCGAATGCCGCCTATCGTCCCGACCAGGTTATGCCCGAAGGCATTGTGCTCGAGCGTCCTCAGGTTCGCGATAAGACGGGACTGCTATACCTTATCAATGGCGTGAAGACCTATTCCACCGAAACGAACCTGGGTGGCGTCTGGGTCTTAGCTCGCGAAGCCTTTGCCGGCTTAAAGATTACCCGCGCGGACGCGGATGATACAGTTGTTCAACTGAACTTCACACCCACCGAAGGCGATCCCCATCATGGGGCCCTTGAAACGGGATGGCGCCAATCCGTGGAAACGGACGCGTCACCGCTCGTTCGTATCAAGCTGACGGGCGAGGTTTAGCAATTTTCCCTCGCACTTTGAAAGATTTTGACGTGACCCATACTAATTTGAATTCCGGATTCGACCGCTGGAAGCCTCCTCATGGGAAGACAATTGCCTTCACGCTTGCTCGCCGAGACATGGACGACGTCAATATGTTTGAGGGCCACTCTCTCGGCGTCATGAACCACGCGAAAAAGCTAATTGCTATCAATCCCGATGAGCCTATTTTTTCCAACCTGGTTGACTACGGCAAGACGCTAAAGTCCAAATATTCGATATTAGTTACCGATGCGACTGATCAGCTGGCGGATGCTGCCAACTGGATAAGGCTGGCGTCACTGGTATTCACGGCCTCATATCTCGAACTTTACGTTCGGCGTGTTGTCGCTGCGTCTATTCATTCTGATCCTGGAGTCTTGATCCGTACACCAAGAGCAGTTGATGGGGTAAAATTCTTGAAGGCGAAGGCGCTTACAATTGCTGACGCAACCGTCGAGGCATGCACCAAGGGAAAATGGAGTGCACGTCATCACGCGCTCAAGGAACTCTTCAGCAACGATATTCCCGGAATACATGCCAATCTAAGCGAACTCGATTCGCTACAATCCACCCGCAATGCAATTGCGCACCACTTTGCAAGACTCTCTGCCGGCAATGCACGTAGTGCAAGTGACGATTTCTGGTATCTTGATCCCGCTCACGCCGAACGGCAGCCTATAGTAAAAGTAAGTACCGAACGTATGGTGAAGCTTTTCAAGGCGGCGCAAGGGGCGACGCTCGAGCTCGAAGCCCTGGCAGCGCCACACATCGGCGCTTTCGAGACGATCCGATTTTGGCATACTTTCAACACGGTCAGAACGGATCCCAAGTCCAAGGTATACGACGGCTATCAATCCTTATTTAAGTCAGGCGGTAAACAAAAACTGATCTCTACCTTTCACGCGAAAATGGCCGGTTCGACTCTGAGCCGCGAATATTGCCGCGACCTGATCAGCTATTACGACGCCATGTAACGGAGGAAATGGTTCTATCCAGCAACGCCCTAGACTCGAAGGTGTAGCGCCCTCCAGGCGAAAGCATCCAATTTTTAGTCCCTTGAGACTCTACTTCGCATGCCGTTGTGTCGCAGCACGGCTGCAAAGGCGGTTGCATAGTCTCATCGAACTATGGGGGTCGCCGACACTGTCAGATTTCGCTTATTTATGCAATCAATAGCAGAGTCGTTTGAGAATCGGCGACAAGGCGCCGTGAGACCTCAAGCGCCGCCGCCATCCCATCGAGGGTCAGTCCAAGCTGAGCCATCGCGTCTCGGAAGTCGGCATTGCCGAAATTGACGAAAGGGAGGTTCGCCAGCCATACTGCTGAGAAATCCAGGTCGCCATCCCATTCTATGGCATTGCCATGCTCACTGACCCGCAAAGTGCGGAACAGGGCATCGTCATGGCGCAAACGATCAGGGCGGCGACCACGGGATTGGCAAGGTTCCAGTGGTTGCAGGTCTCTATCCTGGCCGCTCGATTCCTTCCGGGATCGGGCGGCCTTTTCGTTTCTTGTCGAGCTGGCCGCTAGAATTTGGCGTGGAATGCGACCATCTTGATCGCTTCATAGGCTTCAAAATCAACGCACGCGTCGATCGGAGAGCATCCATAAACCGGGTTCCAGGTCTTTAGGAACTGCCAGGATCGATCGTATGTTTTGGGAATGACCTGTCCCAACACTCCGTGCCATCGGACCAGATGCTTTTTCGTGGCGGCCGACGGCTGAACGCTTCCCGAGACAATTCCAACGTGGTTGAGAACGGTAGCTAAGCCGCTCTCGCTAGCACGCGCTGTTTGAGCGGCAAGATGCCCGCCAACCTGGAGTCGAGCGATAACTTCCCCGGCTCGGGTCGACGGGTAGACGTCGCGGACGTAAGCCTCAAATCGCGCCGACCTTTCATCAGCGGCGCGCCTCTCAGAATCAGCCTTGTCTATAGCTTGTTTCTCAAGGGCCAGCCGTCTGGCGTTCTCTTCTTCGCTCCGCTGCTTCACTGCTTCAGCAGCCCGGCGTTCGCGTTCTGAAGCAAGGTCTCGCGCCAGGGTACCGATCGGTAGATAGGCAGCATCGTCGACGATCGGTCCGTCCTTCGCGACCATGCGATAGAGGGCGGAAACTCTCGCGTGTAGAGCGCGGTATTCGGCCGTCTGGGCCTTGCCGTATTTATCCCATTCCTCTTCTGGATGCTCATTGATCGTGTCTTCAATCGTCATCCATGACGTCAGGTCGGTCTTCAGCCAGGCCTCGTAGGAAAAGCCCCTTCGTTGAGCGGCCGGAACTGCCTTCAAGATCGCGCGGACCATATTCTTGATGGTCTCGTGGCGTACAACGCGCTCCGATTCCTGTTGATCTTGGCTCGTGACCTTGCGTGTGAAGTCGCAGCTGGCCTCCCACTCGGAGCCGACCCTTTGAACGATGTCAGCCATTTCCAGGCGCTCAAGATAAGCTCGCACAACTTCGTAGGGCGTCTGGTAGTTTGGAACTGCCGACGCGATCACCGTGCGCAAATCCTCCGGAATCCAGTTGGGCCATCCAGGCGCCAGGAACCTTTTGGCGAGCTCAAACGCGATTTTCGTGGTGAACCGTCCAAACTCGAAGTCGTCTATGGACCGGATGACGCACTCTGACAGCACTGCCAATTGCCAGAGCTCACGGTGTAGGAAACAATTGTCACCCTTCACATCCAGTCCGATGAAGGATTTCAAACTCAAGGCATCAAGTCGACCGGAAACGGCGGCGGTCACCTTCTTGCGGGGGATTGCACGCACTTTCTGGATTGCGGTGATAAAAGGCTGTGCCTTCAGTCTCAGCTTTTCGGCTTGTTCCGCCGCGAGCCGTTTTTCTTCGTCTGTCTTTTCTTGAGCCTTACGCGCACCATTGGGATTGTTCAGCCATTTGCGCCTTGCTTCATGGATGACGATATCTCTTAGATAGTCTCGCGTAGGCACGCGATTGTATTTGGTGAGGTCGATTTCGAGGCAGGCGAAGTTACCCAGTTTCAGCTTGTCGACCTTTGTTTGATCGCACCAATGGGTGACGACCAATTCCACGATGAGGGCCCGATCGGCCTTATAAAGGATCACGTCAGGGACGATCCGACCGGTTCGGCACTCCAGTTCCACTCGGTCAAAAGTGAAAACCTGCTCGTCGTAGATTTTCGTCGGAACATTGCCGACCTTGTCCCAGTAGGCAGGAACCCGCAACTCTCTGCTTTCTGCCAGGATGTCTTTCGCCATCTTGTGAAGCGCGGTCTCAAGGCCGACCTTGCAGTTTGGCCGCTTGTCGTGTGCGAAATGCCAGGCCACCTTCTTGCCTTGGCGGGAAATCAGTGGCGCACGGCACAGGTCGTTGGGACAGACGCACTCGCATCTTCGACCGCGCAACACGTCCTTGACACTGACAAGGCGGCCGTCCCGATCGGCAAAGACTAGTCCGCCCCTCTCATGGAGCGCCAAGCCCATCATGTCTGAAGACTGATCGTCTGCCATCCAAAGTCACCAGGGAAACTACAGCTGGAAGGTCGCGCGAGCTGGAATCCTTACACTCCCGCACATTATGGCATGTCCTGCCAAATTATGTCGGCATACCATTTTAGTTGAATCTGAAGCAGGCGCCAATCGCGATACCTAGCAGATGCAGATGTCTGTCGTGTCGCCATCACGGGCGGAAATGAACAGCTAACAAGCTAGCCCGCTACGATATGTCGTCACAAAACTGCCACTTTTGGTTGACCGTCGCGCATGCCCTGTATAAGCCTTGCACAATCGTTGCACATTTATTGACGATTCGACGCACGAAGGGGCCGAGCGTGGGAAATGAATGATTTGTTCTGGACGGGGCCGAACGCGGCTGAGGATATGCGCGCGTTTATCGAACTGTGCTTTGTCGGCCTTAAGATCACGCCGGAAGCGATGGTTGACAGGCTGAAAGAGGAGCTGCCGGGCGGCATGGAGATCCCCACTAGTCGCATGCTTCGCAACTTCATTGGCAAGAAGACAAAAGACCCAAATCGAACGCAAGCCCTGACCAATCTCGTTCTCTGGCTTCTCCGCCATGTAAAATCGCTGCCCGACTGCAAATTCAAAACCTCGGAAATCTTTACGAAGGTGGAAAGGTTGGCCCCCGCGGTTGACGCGGTTGCCGCGCAGCGGTTGGGCACAACGCCGACCGCCGAGGGGCTGGATGCTGCGATACAGCTGGTGGCCGAGCTTATGCGGGTGTCTCCGTCGGGCCTCGCCGACTTGCCCAATCGCATCTTCCGCCCGGAAGACGAGGACGTGGAGCGGCGGCGCCATGAGCGCCATTTCTTGTGCTATCGCTATCACTCTGCGCCGGGGTACATCGCCAAGTCATTTCTGGCTGTGATCGGGAACTCCGCCGACGTTCCTGGCGTCTGCCGCTTCGTCAATGTGTTCAGGGACCAAAGCGGCGTTCAGAGAATGTCCGAGGGCATGATCCTGCCGATGGTGCATGGCCTTTATTTCCTCGGCCAGGCCGGCGGTGGCGATGCCTTGAAGATCATCGCAATGCGCGTGTTCGCAAAGGCGAAGCCGTTTCAGGACGGGCTAATGATTTCATACGATGACGATTCAGGCATCGTTTGCTCGCGCATCGTGCTTGTGGCAACGCAGGTCAAGAATAGCGCGGACGTCGGCATCGGAGTTTTTCCCGAAGGCGAGCTGGCGGCGGAGATCGCGGCTTTCCGGCCGCGCCTCAAGAACAGGATACACTTCACGCTTTCGGAGGATCTCATGTTCAGCGGCAAGCCGATTGACCAGGGAGAGATGGTGGCAAAGGTGTCCGAGGCATTCAAGGGCGAGGACGGCAAGGCCAAATTGACTGATGGGTCTGGCAAGCCGTTCAATCCCGCGTCCAGCTCCCATTATACCTTCAATTCCGCCTTGAAGATGTGGAGCGTGGACGAGGACTGAACGGCCGCGCGGTCACGCGGGCCGATGGCTATGCCATCGCGAACTCAACGACCTCGCCGGCGTGCGCGCCTAGCGTGGCAAGGCAGCCGGCGAGTTCCGCCAGGGCTTCCCGGCTGGCCTCGGCGCCCCTTGGATCCACGGCCTCGGTGACAAAAAGCGCGTCGTCCGTTTCCGCCCGCAGAGCGGTCAGCCTGGAGTCCCGGTGGTTGAGCGCCCAGCAGAGGATCTCCCGGCCACAGGCGTAAGCCAGCACGCCGGGGCTGAGGGGGAAATTTTCAGGCGCTCCGCCCAGGGGCGCGAAATAATCTCCGTCGGCCACGGCACGAACGGAGATGGGGTGGGGAGGCAGCGCCGACATGTCGTATCCCCCCATGGGAACGGCGAACGAGATCGAAGCCCGGTTGTAGAGATCAACGATAGGCACAGGGGTGTTCAGCATGTTGTCGCCGAGCGACCGGCGCACGAGCTGCTCGATGCTGGACCGGAATTCGGACGCCTTCAGGCCCATGCGGCGGTAGGCATCGCGCCACACTTTGATACGGGGGTCTTCGGCTAGCCTCTCGTAGTCGAAGCTCATTAGGGTCGCGTAGGTTCTATCCGCGAAGGGGTATGCGGCCTGGGCCCTATCGACGGCGGCAAGGCCGCGCACGCGAACGCCATAGGCCTTGAAGTGCGGAAGCTCGGCCGTCACGGATGGATCGACGTGAAGCGCAAGTTCGGCGTGGATGGCGGGGGGGGCGCTGGTATCCGGCATTTTAGGCTCCATGCTATGTGATAGTGGCTGGGCGGAAGCTAATTGTCGTTCGACGGGGCTTGCCCGTCCGGGCCAGTTTCCTTCGCCGCGCCGTAGGCTTCGGGCTTGCCCAGGATGGATTTGCGGCGCTTCATCATGATGCCCCGGCCCGCGGCGATCAGGCGCTTGGTCAGCTTGCCCAGGTTGCACTGCGGCACGCCCGGAAAGGCGTGATGGCCGATGTGCCACTGGTCGCCGTACAGGTGAATGATTGAGTTCAGGAACCCGGTCTTGTCGAAGGTCCGCTCCACCATGCTCTTGGAAAGATCGCCTAGGCTGGCGTAGTCGTGCTCGCCGGCTTCGGCCAGGGCGCGCACGGTGGGCAGCGTCAGGAAGAACGTCGGGGAGCTTACCGCCGCCCAGGCCGCGAGGGCCGCCAGCGGATTGCCGGTAAGCAGCGCGGTGGGCAGAACCAGGACCGCCATATGCCACCCGAGGCCGAGAAGCGCGGTTAGGGGATTCGCGCCGGTCGTCTTGTAGAATTCCATGATCTCGCGCGGCAGGCCGAGCAGCGTCTTGGCAAGCGAAGGCAGCTTGCCGTCCATGACGTCCGCGTGCTGTTCCATGCGCGCCCGGCACGGATCGCCCTGGCCGGCGAAATCGCCATGGTGCCTGTCGAGATGCATGCGGCGGAACGGCCCCGTGCGCTGGAAGACGGGCCAGGCCATGAGGGCGTCCGCCAGGCAGTCATTCCACTCGACGCGCAGGTGGCTGTCGAGGTCGGCATCCCGGAAAGCCGGCCACGCTTTCAGCGTATTGGCAATGCGGTCGTTCCAGGCATGGTCGTCGGCGATGTCGTAATGCGAGGCGCCGTGGACGAGGGATTCGAGGCCGCGATTCAGGACGCCAAGGGGCAGCGAAGCGGCGGCGGCAACGCCGAGGCCGAGCATGGGGTGGCCGGAGGCGAACGCGGCGCCCACGCCGGCGACAGCGGCCAGGCTCGCAAGGTGCGTCATGGCCGCCAGGGAGACCAGCATGAGCGGCCGGCGCTTTTTCAGGTCCTTGAATTCGATGCCGTAGGGATAGCGGCCCCAGTCGTGGGGCGCGACGGTGCGTTTCGGAGAGGGCGCGTGGTGCGCCCTGCGCTTGTCGTCTTTGTCGTCGGACTTGCCGTCCGGCGGGGTTTGGGCGCCTTGCGCCGGTGTCTCGGGGGTCATGGTCGTCTCCTGGCTGCTACGCCCAATATGGGCGCGCCAGGAATTAAATGCAATGTTTTTTCATTAAAAGCGATCGTTTATTTTTACAATAAGTCATAACATTTCCGTGGCCATGTCATAAAAAGACGCCTTGGTCCATGGGGACCAAGGCGCCAGAGCTAAGCTTGCGGCTATCTCACGACTTTCGTCTTAGGTGAACCACGACGCGGCCAACGGCGGAGTCTGTCCAGGTCGGCGGCGAAGGGAGGTCGTCGATAGCGGCAAGCTTAAGGCTGGCGCCAAGGCTGTGGCAAGAGTTCCTGTATAGTAGATCCAGGACGAATATCCAAAGGCCATTATGGGAGCATTCCATTCTGAGTTCCGCGCGAATTTCTTCCGCCCGGTCGCCTGATATTTCATTCAATGAAGAAGCTGGCAGTTCATCATTTAGAAGATGCGATACATCTCCCAGATATCTGCACGCCAATACTACCGGTGTAGCGTGTAGTGTACGGCTCAGGCTTGATGCCAGGGCGAACTCGCGCACGGCGTTGTCGCCAAGGTTTCCATCTATCGACCACCCGCTGGTCCGGCAAGATCTTGTGAATGCATTGGATACGAGGCTGGCGAGCCGGGAAATGGCCACGAGGCTCAGCTGATTGCCTAGGAGCGCGGCTAGAATTGCCAGGACGAAATGGCGCCCCAGGTTCGCGAGGCAGTCTTGGATCGCCGCTATGCCGTAATCCGCGTGGGCAAGGCTGGCTTGCATCGCGCCTATGGCTTCCAGGTCCAGTGCAAGCCTTGGAGGAGGGAGGGAGCCGCCGCCAGGCCCGTCGTCGGGACCATCGCAGCCGACCTCGTAGATCACGTGTTCGCCGCGGCGTTCATAGTAGTAGATGGAAGTATTCCGGATGGTGACGACCTGCTCGCCGTAAAGGCTCTGGCCGGTCTTGGCATGATGTGGGGCGGGAGCTATGTCGCCCCCGCCGACAAAGTCAGCGATGGCTCGATCCGCGTCCATGCGCAGCCATGGGGTGAGGCATTCGAGGGCGGCCAGTGCCCCGCGCAGCAGCCGGCTGCAGCGGGGACCGGCGAGAAGGAGTTCGCCTGGCTTGCGATCGATGCCTTCGCTTTCGGCCGCGCCGGGCTGGCCGGATACGCCGGATACCGCACCCTCGTCCGTCGATCCGCTATTCTTCGGCATTTGGTCGAAAAGCATGCTAGCGCTCCCGTGGCCCTCCGGCGCCGTTGCGGCGCCGTGGGACGCCGTGGCTCGCCGATTTAGCGATAATTTTACTTGATATTAATCGAGATTCAAGAAAAATAAGAGCAGTCTTGTTTTTTGCATGATCGTTGCATATAACCTGCACAAAGCTAGAATCGAAACTTCAACCGGAAATCATTCACATGGCTCGCCCACAAACCCTTCGATCGGATCGGGGACTCGTTGAGACTCGGCTACGGCATACGACGGACTTGCGCTTTGATGCGCTGAAGGCGTTTGTCAAGCTGCTAAAAGGCGACGATGTCCTGGAAGACGTTCAGCGGGACGATGCCCTTTTCGCGTCGATCATCTACCTATCGATTCACGAATACGGACTGCCCCAGGCCCACTTGGCCAGAGAACTTGGCGCTTCGCCGGCCGCCGTGGGCCGATGGGCTTCGCTTGGGGAGCCGCTTCCAAAGGGAACCAAGCTCGGCGAACCTCTTCCCGAGGGAGCCAGGCCCTCGGATGCCGACACTAAGGGTAGCCTGCCGCCGGTCTACGGAAGGAAGACCATAGTCGAGCAAATCGCCCACTTGCTTAGCGAGTCGATAGCTGAGCAAGTGGAACGGCCGCTGCGCTTTCACCGGGGCTTTTACCACCGAGAGGCAAGCTAGGAGTTAGGCCGGAGGCGCCATCGTCCCTAGCGGTGATGGCGCCGTCGCGCTACGCCCAGCGTAAAATCTTCAGATGGGCGCACCTCGACGGCAACGTTCGATTTACAGAGAATTTGCCCTGCAGTTTGCCTCTAACGACTGAGGTGGTCCATATTTCACGGACAGATTTGCGTCTAGTTTCAGCTTGTGAACCTGGTATTTCTGTACCATTTTCCGCAATACACATTATGCGAAAATTTCTAAGATAGAAGAAGTTCGGAACGGCCGCAGTTGGCCCAAAGATGACGTTACCGATTTCGTCCCATGAGCAAAAAGCGAACATGTTCATCGCAAACAGTTAGGCGGCCCAAGACGGACTCGAGTTCAGCCATTGGCAACAAGTGAACTTTTTTCCAAGCGATGAAACGTTTGTTTGCAGTGTCCCTCGCCGATCATATCTTATGAACGATGATTTCAGCGCCTGACTTTGCAAGATGTGTTGCCAGGCGGTCGCACTGGCTGGCCGGAACTGCCATGGCCAAAAGTTTTTGTGCACGAGACGCCGAGACGTAGATTTTGCGTGCTTCTTCCTCAATCGCCGGATTGGCGGTTCCCTCCAGCAGGTCCATAATCTTGCCGGCTGTCTTCGTCGTTAGCACGACGCAAACGGCGGGAAATTCCAAGCCCTTAGCGGAATGTATCGTGCGTGATGAGCAGGATTTTGCAGGTGCGGCCGCCAGAGCATTTTTGAGGTCCTTGGTGCCTTTCAGGCGCAGATTGATCCCGGTCGGCGCGACATAGTCTGGCGAAAGCGCCGCGCGTGCCTTCAGCAACCAGGCCATCTCACCTTCGGCCGGATCGTATTTCAACGACCTTGCCAATTCGAGGAGGGCGGGCCGCCAGCGCCCGTCGTCCAGGCCGGTCCCCTGAATGTAGCGGTGGTATCCGCCGATCGTCGAGATGTGCCCCTGTATCCAAAGAATGGTGGCGTGCAGGTCCGTCAGCGCGTCCTTCAATCCGCCGAGGGCGAATGCGAAATGGAAGTCCATTACTGCCCGGGCCAGGTTTAAGGTCATGTTGTTTTTGGCATCGACATAGGCCTGGCCGATCGCTTTGGCACCACTCTTCCAAGTCGAGGCCAGCACAACAGACTCCGCAAGGTCGATATTCGCATCTGCGACTAAGCCCCTGAACGTAGTGCCGATCGAGGCGGGTATGCTGTTTCCCGGATAGGCAACGACATGTACAGGTGTTACGTCTTCTTTCAGTTCGCCTATCGCGTCATCGGGCACGCCTAAGGGATCGGAGGGACGCAGTGCGCTTATCGCCTTGCAGATCGCTGGCGTGGATCGGAAATTCCCCGTCATAGGCAGGGTGTTGTCCGCCGAGAATGAACCAGCGAAGGCTTGAAATTCCACCGTCACGCCACCGCGAAAAGCATAGATCGATTGGTCGGGGTCGCAAATGACCTTCACAGGAATCCCGGCCTTTTTCAGACGTTCAATGATCCTCAGATCACCTGGATTGCAGTCCTGAGCCTCGTCGACAATGACCTCACGGAACCGTGCCGAGAGAGCGGTGCCGATCCTCGCCTCAAACGCTGCATCAGACAGATGCTGCTCCACGCAGGCCCGCACATCGTCAAAGTCGACTTGCCCGTCCTTTAGAGCGCGGTCGATCACCCTTTTGGCCATGGTTTCGTGCGCCTTGATGTTGCGTTCCGATGTGTCGTAGCCTTCGTCGAGCGCGAGGGCTGGAATAACGAGACCTGTCTGCCGGTCAAAGCAAAACAGCGGTAATCCCTGGGCGTTGGAGTAGCTTGGCTTGATTTCCCACTTCCCTTTGTCAGGGACCAATCGCGGTTGGATGACACAGCCAGGGACGCCGAAGGGCGTGATGATGAACTGCCACAGGAACCGGTCAAACGTACCGATATAACTTGGGAACAATGGGGTGGGCAGGGCGCCGAAGGTGGCCAAGCGCGTTTGCAATTCGTCGATCGCCGCATTGGTAAATGAGAGGAAGGCGACGCCCCGACGGTCCTTGGGGTCGAACAACGCGCGCCGCGCCCGCTCCACCATGGTCCGCGTCTTGCCCGCGCCGGGGCAGGCACGCACAAAGGCGGGGCCATCACGCCCGATGATCGTTACTTGTTGCTCGGTGGGTTTAAAGGGGGCAGCAATCATCAGGCGACCACGTTTTCGATCGCGCGTTTGATATAGTCAGGCACGGTGAACGGCTCGCCATCTTCGATCAAGCGGGCCAGAACCTGCGCGAAGTCGCCCTTGCGGCTTGCTTCGAAAATCGCTTGAATTGCCTTGGCTCGGTCTTCACCTGTCAATGCTACTGCCTTGTCCCACTTCTTTTTCGACCGGGGATGGAGCTTCAAATAGGCCTTTCGCATGATGGCGTTGTTGCCGGCCTCGACCATTTCCGATTCAAGTGAATAGGTGCTGTGGATCGCCTCCAGATGTTCTGCCGCCCCCAGGTCTCCAGCGAGTTTGTCCAGAGACTTCTTGCGGCGCTCACCGGGAAGCATGCCTGCGACGGCCGGGACTAATGACGCCTCAAGGTCTTCGCTGTCCGCGTCGCCCTCGCCCTCGGCCTCCGCCTCGACGTCGGTGTCATCAGCGTCATCCTCCTCGTCATCTCCTTTCTTGGATTTTGTGCCACGGTCCCCATCGGTCATGACCACGACGCGATCCGCAATTCGAGCCCCATCTTGGGCAGTCAAGAGCAGTTTGGCGTAGGGAAGAAAATCCACACCATCAATCGGTAGAAAGACGGCCGAACGGAAAAGCCGGAGCTTTTCGACCTGGTTCTTCAGGACGTGTGTCTGTGCGATCGCCGGTAGCAGAAGCGCCTCTGCAATGCCCTCTACTAGGAGAACGCGGCCACCGAACAGCATCGCGGCCTTCGTCACATCAAGGTAGCGATCGATCTTTCTCCGTTCGAACTCTGTTAGGTCGATTCCGGCCAAGGTAATGCAGCGTGTCGAGCGGCGCAGGACTGCGGCGGTTAGCGCGACTTCAATGGTCTTGGCGCCGGTTCCATCCTCGCCAGCTGGTTCGTTGGTCAGTGCGGATTCAATAACGGCCTGGTCCGCTGCCGCTGGCGGGACCTCATCCGTCGACTCTGTTGCCGTGGAACTTTCGGCGGTGACCGACTTAAAGACGACCAGCTTTTGGTTCGTCACCCATGCCGACAGATTCGGGGAGTGGGTGGCAACAACGACCTGTAGCTCACCGGCAGCGGAATAGTCTGCGGGCGGTGTCGCACGCGATTGCTTAGCCTGATCCTTCAGAAAGCTCAGGACCGCCGCCTGCAATTGTGGGTGGAGGTGCGCCTCGGGCTCTTCGACCAGGAACAGGGTCAGGTCTGCGCTACGCACCTTTTCGAGTTCGACTGCGATCGTCGCCATAAACAGCAAATTGGCATAGCCATGCCCCGAATATCGGAGGTCTTCGGGCACAACGCCGTGGTCGGCCAGGCGGAATCTCAGATCTCGCGCAATATCGATCAGGGCTTCGTTTGTGGCGAAACCCAATGAGGCACCTTGGCGTCGAACGCCCGCCGTCAAGGCGTTGAGGCTCCGGTCGACGGCTTCATCGACGCGGGTCAGCACATCGTGCTCATTGGCGCGGGCCAGCTTCTCCGCCAGCTCTGAAGGCGTGGTGCCTTCCAGAAAATGATTCAGCAGTGCCATGATGCGTGTGGGGTTGCCGGAGGCAAGGGACCGTTTGGCGTCGCGCAGGGGCGGCAAATAGACGTGGCGGATCATCTCTTGGCTGCCTGGCTCTGGAGAATTGCCCGGCCGCCCGGCCCAAACCTGTGGCTTTGCGCCGAGGCACGCCCCGTCAAACCGCAATCCGAATGCGGCACGCTCGAGTGTGGCATCGGTTACGGCGGAAAGCAGCCGACCCTGTTGGCCGGCGGAGAGCCCGGTGAAAAGTGATTCCAGCTCGAACAGCCTAGAGGGGCTTTGAAAGCGCGCGTCCGTCGCTTCGCAATAGATTTCGCGCCGGCCACTCAAGGGTGTGGTCAACAGGCGGACGGCGTCGATAGCGTTGCTCTTGCCGCCGTTATTCTCGCCGACAAATACCGTTAGGTCGCTCTGAAACCGGATGCGGCCGTCTTCGAACGAGCGGAAGTTCTTTAGTTTTATGGATTCTAGGTACATCCTGAGCCCCTGTTGCAGGAGCATACATCAAGGTTTGATTCTACTCGATAGGGTTGTGTGCGATTGCATCGAGCTACGGCGCGACGTCGCCACGCTTATGTCGACTTCCGCTCCCAGCAACGCCGTTTTGCGCGGAGGAACGGCTGACATCGGTGATTGTCTAGCATGGTCTTTAATCGAACTTATCCGGCAGCGACGGCAAGGTCATGAACCCGCCATAGGGCGCGGGGCCGGTCAGTTTGAGTTTGTCGGAAGTCGTCGTGACTTCGGAAGGCCAGTTCACCTTGATGGGTTCGGCCGCGTACTCGGAGAGCGGATGGTTGAGGAAATGCTGGCGGAAAGCGTCAGCAACCGCCTTTTGCTTTCGATCCGTCGCGAACTGAAGCACGTCGACGCCTTCTTTCCAGGCGATAGGCGCCTTCTTGCGGCGGGCCTGCTCCGCGGCCAGGTAAGTCATGGCATCGGGCTCGAATGTCCCGCTGGTCCAAATCTCAAAGGTGATCGATGCCTCCCGCAGGTGGTTGTTCGCGAGGTGCGCCCGCATAACGGCCGTCTTTTGTAGCCAGCGTTGAACCTCATCCAACCCGACCGTTCCGCCAGGATCGCGGCCCTTGCATTCGATACAGGTGACGCTGGCGCCTTCATTCTTCACGGCGAGGATATCGATGTCGGCGCTAGCGCCGGAGACGGGATCTCGCGCCAAGACGCCCATGTCGATTGACGTGGCTTCCCTGCGCACGAGATAGGCGACGATCATCTCGAAAAGAGCGCCGCGCAGGTTTAGCGACCTGCCTTCTATATCGGACAGATCGTCGACCAGCTTAATAATTCGGTCGGGTTTGTCCGCAGAGGCGTAGGCGGCGACGTTTTTCAACGTCTCCAGCAATGTCGATAGGGCTGCGCCCACGCGGCGGCCGAATAGAATAGTCGGCGTAGCCAAGCTGATCCCGGCGGCATGACCCGCCTTGAGAGCCGACCCAGTGAAGCTATCCGCGATTAGAAAGGGGAGCAGCTTGGGGCCGCCAATCGCCGCCGTCATGGAGACCTTGCGGATGAAGTATTGAACATGATGCTCGTTGAGTGGTCCGCCGGCGAATACGTCGGCGACCAAGAAGCCCGGTCGGCCCTTGCCGGACGGCTGGAGTGGTGAGAGATAGCTTGGTCCGGCCAGGTCATAGAGGAACGGACCGATGGCGCGTAATTCCGGCTCGCCACGAATGGCAATGGAGTTATACGAGGCAAGTCCCAGCTTTCGCGCCCAGTCACGCACGGCGTCGAGGATGATGCGTTCCGGCGTCGAACGGACATCCGTGTAGACGGGTTCAAAATTGGTGCGGACATAGATGTCGCCGGTCTCGTTGCGGAATTCCATGATCAGGTCGCCGGCGATCAAGGTCTTGCGCACACTTTCGGCGTTGACTTGGCCCTTCATCGGAAGGGCCGGCGCGCCGGTAATCACGGCATACTGATCTTCGGGGACGATATGCCCCCGAGCCGCCAGGCCGTCCATGGCCAGGCCGTAAACCGAGCCCGAGGCCCGAAGGTCCCGGATGAGATTGGCCCAGAAGGCCTCAGTGTTGCGGTCATCCTGGAGGTAGTAGAACCCTTCGTTCTTGGGCAGCAGTTTGACCGGGAAACGCCGTATGGGCGCTTGCGCGCGGGACAGGCGCTGTCTCGCCGTTTCGGGTGAAAGGCCGTCTTTAATCAGGGCTTCGATGATCACGGAGCCACGGGTTGGGCCATGTGTCGACAGGTAATTGGTAATGGGGCTGGCCATGATGTCACACTGCTTAATTTATTAATATAACTACCTTCATGCGGTCCCCTTTTCAAGTTTCGTCATGGTGAGAGTGTAGGCGCTAACAAAAACAATGGCTTAAGTTTTGTGAAGTCGCGTCTTTTCACTTTTTGCAGACGCGGTAGAAGTCAGCGGCCGCGACGAAATCAATCGTATGTTCTTTGCCAGGGCGGGCCGTGATGAAGGTTGATATCTCCATGGGGCTGAAGCTGAACCAGGTCGACATATCTTTGATTTCTGCCTTTACCCGGCCATCCACATTGTTGCAGTCACTGCACACCAGGCCGGGTTCGAAGCGGGCGATGAGCTCGCACATCCTGTCCTGCAATCTGCCGGTGGCGGGCAGTACGCGCTGGACCCAGTTTTCACCAAACCTGCATTTGAGCATATCTTTGAGGCGATCCTGAAGGTGATCGTGGTGCCAGTCGAGCTTGGCAAGCAATATTCCCTTGGGGGAAAGACGGAAAATCTTCGGCTTTTCCCGCTTGCAGCCAGGGCATGTCCACCATCGCGCCGTACTTGCCCAGTTGGAGTTGAGATCCAACTGCGCCGTTTTGAAGCGCGACAGCGCGTCCTTGGTGACGTCGCTCCACGGCCCGTCCAAGTCGAAGAAGTGGCGCTGCAACTCCTCGTCACTCATCTTAGAAAGATTGGGCAATGACAGTGTCACCACCCTTCGCTTGTCAGTCATTGACTACCTTGGCATTTCAGAAATTGTCGAAAGTACAATTGGTGATTCGTGCCATACTGGTTGCAAAAAATGAGGCAGCATACTCCCTGCTAGTTCAAACGGACCTGAAATGAATGAGCCGCGTGATCACCACTATGTGCCGCAATTCTATCTGCGGAGTTTCGCGGTGGACCCCGAACGACTAAAGGTGGCGACTGTCGCCAAGAACGGCGAAATGGCCGTCTGGGCGGTGCGATCAATCGAGGGCATCGGTTTCGAACGGGACCTCTATGTGCACATGCAACGCGGGACGCCGGTCTCGGTCGAAACAACGATAAACGCGGACATCGAAACTCCGCTTTCCAAAAGCGATACCTGGCAGAAGATTATCCAGGGGCGGGAGGACGCCCTGGACGCATCGGACAAGCCTAATCTTTACGCTTTAATTCGTCACCTCAATGTGCGGACACCGCATGCCTTGACAACGACTATGGAACTTGCGGCCATGGCCGCCGACCCGGACAGCACAATGGAATTTGCTGACGAGGAGCGGGCATTTTACGCGTCGCTGCACAACAATCCGCAGAAGGCACAGGCGTTATTCAATGCACAGGCTTCGAGCCTGGGTTGGGCGGAGCGTGATTACCGTAACGCGCGAATGACCGTCTACCGGTCGCCAATACCCTTGCGAACGGCGACGACCCCCGTGATGAGTCTAAAGGTGCCAGAGCATCGATCATTGGTTTTGCCGTTGCCAGGAATGACGCCTTATCAGCTTGTACTTCCGTTAAGTCCGGCGGCCATTTTGACCCTGGTGCAGGCCGACTTCGAAGATGAATTCCGTAATCGAGAAATCCCTTTAGAGGTTGCTACATACTACAACCAATCCCGCACGGGCGTTTTTGCCAAATTCGACACGGTCAGGCACATGGTAACGGACCGGGAAGGCCTGGTCGAGACCATGACCTGGGCGCCTTATGACTTGATCAAGGATACGCCGACAAAAATTGTTTTTCGGCGGCGCTAGGCGGAACGCAGATCGTACAAACGGTCGAAGGCGTCGCGAATGGCGAGACCGACGTTGACGCGAACCAAGGTGACTGCGTTCTGTCGGGCGGCGAGGAATTCTTCCTCAATCTGTTTCACACGGCGTCGCGTCTCCGGATCGGAGAAGACAGTACCAACGTCATACTCGTCGGTCAGGTGCATGATCTGAGTGGCGGACCCGCGTCCTTCGATGCGGTAATCGAGTCCGACAGGCAAACCGTCGCTGGACACGGGCGAGAAGACCTTGATGTTGTCCAGGCCGTGAGACGCGCTCATAACCCATTTATGGTCCGCGATTTCCAGAACGAAGTCGCCGACCTGCGCCCGTCCCCTGGCATAGCTGTCCGAGGATCGCAAAAGCCGGTGGAGCCAGAAGTCCCGATCAGTCTTGTCCCAGCCCGGCGCCTTGCTGGGCCACGGCGCGTGCCCGGAAGCGACGCCCGGCTTCCGGATGAACGTGTTCAGGTTTGACGGGATCTTACCGTAGTTTGAGCGGTGTTCTTCTGCGAAGGCCTCCGCCACACGTGCTGATACGAGGAGTTCGAAGCCAGCTAGGTTAAGAGCGCCGATCATCGCCGCATGCGCGATGCCTACGCCATCGAAAGCCCGCGCGCCGCTCTGGCCGCCAGCATCGCGCACCGGATCGGGAGCAAGCCCCTTATCGATGAGAAGCGCAAAGTTGCGGGGGGTAATGCCAGCAGCCTTAGCAATTTCCGAGGTGCTCACGAGTTCAAGATCTGTACGTTCTGGCCGCCCCATGGAGTAACTTTCAATTAGTGGAAGTTTTAACTTACACTAATTGGTAGATTTGTCAACACGGGTAATGGAAATGACCGCTTATGGGCAGTCTCGTAATCATTTCGAGAGAGGGCCGCTTTGGGGCGCGTTTGAGACATCACATATCAAACGTACCTATACTGTTCGCAACTCGACTTAAAACAATCGCCTGATTTGTAAGGCCTGACATTTGAGTAAGTAAGCCATTCTTTTATATGCTGAAATGCTTGATGTCTGAGTGACAGCATGCCAATGTCGGCGTGCGGAGCGATGAGTCTCGCCCGTGGGGCGTAGGAACCCCTTTAGCACTCAGGCCGGTCAAGATTTCCTTGGCCGGGCGGCTGTCGCGCATGTCCAAGGCCCTGCCCAAAGGCGGCAGCGCCTTGTGCTGAGTGCAAGGTTCCTAACGCCCGGCTGTGGCCGGGCTGCCCCTTCGTTGAGGATAGGGGCTAGTATCGTGGAGCCAAGAACAAAACCTCGTCATCAAATTACAGGCAATGCTGGCCTGAATTACGCTGCCTGGCAACTATCTCGCCGAGGTTGGCATGTCATGCCCACGGTTAGAAATGCCCGAGGTTCCGACCTGATCGTTACCGATGCCGAGGAAACGGTATTTTTCGGCATTCAGTCCAAAGCGCTTAATAAGCGCAATGCCGTCCCGCTTGGCACGTCGCTCGACAGTTTGAGATCGGAATGGTGGATTATCACCACCCATGCCAATTCTGACAGTCCAATCTGTTATATCCTTACGCTTGACGAGGTCAAACAGCGCGCATCCCAGGACAAAAACGGCGGCGCTTATTGGTTAGAACCTCGCGCCTATGATCAGGAAATATTCCGAGAGGCGTGGGGGCGGCTGGCAGCTACGCCGGAGAATGTCACCTGACGTAGGTCATACACTCAACACATACATGTCGATGGGTTGCCGCTGAATGGAAAAAGCTGTATAAATATAGGCAGCTCGCTTGTTGCCCAACTTTGGGCAATGGTTACTCATGATCTGGGTAACACGGTCATATGATCAACGAAAAGCCGAAAGGCAGCGGGCTTGAGCGCAGTTAAACGGGCGCCCTTATGAAAGGGTGACCTTATGAGACTGAACGACTGGACGCCACGCGTCAAAACTAAGCCTATCAAGTTGTTACGACCCTATGATCGTAACGCACGTCGTCATTCGTCGAAACAAGTCCAGCAAATCGCGAACAGTATCGAGCGGTTCGGCTTCGTGACACCGGTACTAGTCGATGCCGACAATCAAATCGTCGCCGGCCATGGCCGTGTCGCGGCCGCCAAGAAGCTGGGCATGATGGAGGTGCCGACGATTGCGATCGAGCACCTGACGCCTGACGAGTTGCGTGCCTATGCCTTGGCCGACAACAAGATTGCTGAAAACGCCGACTGGGATCTCGATATCCTCGCCATCGAGCTTCAGCACCTGACGACGGTGGCGGATCTCGATCTCGGCCTGACCGGTTTCGAGATGGCCGAAATCGACCTGGTTATCGAAGGCAGCAAGAAGACGCCCCCGTCGGAGGAAATCATCCCCACCGTCGAGGCCCGCGCTATCACCCAAACCGGTGACGTCTGGCTGCTTGGCGATCATCGCTTGATTTGCGGCAACGCCCTGCTGGCCGACACCTATCAAAGTCTGATGGAAGACGACAACGCGTCCATGGTTTTCACGGATCCGCCCTACAATGTCCCTGTCGACGGGCACGTCTGCGGCCTTGGGCGCATCAAGCATCGCGAGTTCGCCATGGGTGTCGGCGAAATGAGCGAAGAGGAGTTTACGGCCTTTCTGAAAGCGGCCTGCGAAAACCTCACCCGCTTCTCGGGTGACGGCGCTCTGCACTACATCTGCATGGACTGGCGCCATGTCTATGAATTGTTGTCGGCCAGCAGGGGCGTCTACAGCGAACTAAAAAACATCTGCGTTTGGAATAAAGATAATGCCGGCATGGGGTCGCTCTACCGCTCGAAGCACGAGTTGGTGGCCGTTTTCAAACATGGCAAGGCGCCACATACCAACAATATCGAACTCGGTCGTCATGGCCGGTATCGCACGAACGTGTGGGACTATGCCGGCGTCAACACGATGCGCAAGGGCCGCCTGGAAGAGCTGGCCATGCACCCGACGGTCAAGCCGACGGCCCTGGTCTCAGACGCGATCATGGATAGCACGAAGCGCGGCCAGATCGTTCTGGACCCATTTGCCGGCTCGGGCACGACACTGATGGCCGCGGATAAGACCGGCCGTATCGCTCGCTGCATCGAACTTGATGCGCATTATTGCGACGTCATCATCCGGCGCTGGGAAACCCTCACCGATGGCGACGCCGTCCATCAGGCGCAGGGTAAGACCTTCAAGTCGCTCCAGGCGGAATCGGAGGCCGGCCATGAATAAGGACGACTATGAAGTCGGTTATGGCAAGCCGCCAAAGGATACGCGATTCAGGGCTGGCCAGTCGGGGAATCCAAAAGGGCGGCCGCGGAAGCCGCGTGACCTCGGAATCCTGATCAATCAAGAGCTCGATGCCACAGTTCAAATCACGGAAAATGGTGTCGCCAAAAGGATAACTCTGCGCGAGGCCTTTTCCAAAACCTTGGTCAACCGGGCCGTGAAAGGCGATCACCGTGCGTCGCTTTTGGTGCTGAAATTCCTCCAGGACACCCCCGAAGCCGTCGACTTCGACGTCGAGCTGGACGACCTGGCGGCGCTCGAGAAATACAAGGCAAGTATTGCGGGAGGGTCCAAAGAATGAAAGCCCGGGAGCTTGTCGCCAGCCTGTACCGACAGAACCTGGCCAGTTTCATTCCCTTTGCATTCCGGCAGACACACCCGGGCGTCGGCTTCCTCGACAACTGGCACATCGAAGTCGTGGCCGACGCGCTGGATAAGGTCTGGCGCGGCGAAATCAACCGGCTGATCATCAACCTGCCACCGCGGTCGTTGAAGTCCTTCTGCGTCAGCGTGGCTTTCGTGGCCTGGATTATGGCCAAGGCACCAAACAGGGAGATCCTGCACATCGTCGGCAATCGAGACCTCAAAAAGGACCTCGAGGACGCATGTCGTGCCTTACTGCTGAGCCCAAAGATGCGCGCCTTGTTCCCGCCCCTACGCCTTTTGAAGGCCGCCAAAGGAATCGTCCTTGCTCAGGGCGGCTCACGCCGTTCCGCGATGACCTACGAAAACCTGACCGGCAAGGGTGCCGATATGATCATCCTTGACGACCCCATGGATGCCGGCAAGGCCGATGACCCGAAAGAAATCGCCCGCCTGGCCAAGTGGGTTCAATCGACCATCGTCCAGCGCCTGAATCGGACGGAGGATCCGGTCATCCTGGTCATGCAGCGACTACATGACGAAGACCTGACCCGCCATCTGCTCGAAAGCGGCGACAAATGGACTCTGCTGAACATCCCGGCCATCGCGACCCGAGATGAAACCTGGATCCTTTCCGACGGCAGAGTACTTACGCGGAAGCGTCGCGAACCATTACATGCTGCCCGCCAGAGCATTGATGACCTGCTCGAAGTCGCGCAAACCATCGGTGGATTAAACTTTTGGGCACAATATCAGCAAAGTCCAATCGGCAAAATCGCGGCTCAGCAGAGATCGACTGTATGGGTGCCGGCGAACAAAAATCCGAACAAGCCATGCGGCCTCTATCGGGTCGACGAATTGGATCGCGTTAAGGTCGACGTTTTTTGCATTGGCGAAGCCTGGTATAGTGTTGCTCCTCATGAGCACCAAAGTTGGGAGGAAATCGAGGCGGAGGCGGTTGCGGAACAGGCTAAACTGGTCGCGT
>FTDD01000013.1_pt1 | contig 26576 bp, 26 predicted proteins | sample 1639881 | NCBI WGS metagenome assembly FTDD01 (sample SAMEA3914869, study PRJEB12502) | metagenome | biome: forest; material: soil | place: USA | collected 2012-03-12 | depth 0.1 m | reverse complement strand
TCCACACCCTGCCCGACCGGCTGACCAAGCAGAAGACGGATCCGTGGGCGGATTTCTTCGCCGTCAAGCAAAATATCAATCCCGCCTTCCTCAAGGCCCTGAAGATCGAAGCGAAGTGACGCTTTCTCAAGACGCGCGGCCAGGCCGCAGATCGGACCTCCCTTGAAAAACCTTCTTCGCGTCCTCATCGCCGTGGGCGTGGTGATCGCCCTGGCTATCCTCGGAGTCCTGACGACGCCCTATTGGACCCACGGGGCCAAGGACGTGACCGTCACTGGCGTGACGACGAAGCGCGTCATCGACCACGGCCAGCCGAAAGACATCTATCTCGTCTTCACCGACGACCAGACCTACAAGAACGTCGACAGCCCGGCCTACCTGAAGTTCAACTCGTCGGATGTCCAGGGCCGGCTCATCCAGGGCGGGCGGTTCCACATAGAGTACTACGGCTTCCGGATCGCGGTGGCGTCCCAGTACAGGAACATCATCAAAGCGGAAAAGTTGCGCTGACCAGTCTTCACGGCAAACCTATGGCAGTCCAGTACGTAGACACCTGAAGACGTCGGTGACTTCGGACATGACAAGGCTTTCAAGAGTCAGTCATGTCCAAAGAAGGTAACCCCAGAACGGACCCGTTAAAATCGGTATTATGACACCGCGCATTTCTTGACCGTGTTCACTTAAAATACGAGCAAATACTACCACTTACGATTTCTCGGTGCACATAATTTGCACACAAAGACAAATAAGCGTTTGATTATATTGAGGAAGAGGTCCAGTCCATCATTTGACGGACTTTGAAATACTGCGAGGGCGCTGTCGGTACGACTTCTGGGAAATCATCGCAGTAAAGCTGTCAGGTTTTTGGCCCCATTCTGCGCTAAGCTTCCGGCCTAAAAAAAACAAAGCATTAAGGCAGCTGCATGGCCGGCCTCGAAACACATCTATGGGAATACGTCGGACGCCGGATGGCCAAAATAGAGATAAATATCTGAATTTATTACGTTTTCATTTTGGTTGCGGGAGCAGGATTTGAACCTGCGACCTTCAGGTTATGAGCCTGACACGCTCTCGATTGCTGCTCACTCAACGCGCAAAGTCAAATCAGTCCAACGCGGCCTATAGGGCAGAAATCCTTGCCCTTCACAGATCTATTGAAATCAGATTCAGCGCCATTTGTTTTGACATTGTGATGCGGTATGTCTTGCCTGAACAGGGCATAAACAATCTGTGGCATGCCAAGACCGATGGAGGGAATTTCGATGGGACTGTTTGACGAGATTGAAGGGGCGCTGACCGGCCAGAGCGGCGTCGATCACAACGCACTATCGTCGTTGCTCGGCAATGGCGGCCTGGAATCTATTGTGAGCAATTTCGAGCAAGGCGGTCTCGGCCAGGTTGCGCAATCGTGGATATCAAACGGAACCAACCTCCCAGTCTCACAGGAGCAACTCGAGCAGGTTTTGGGATCCAGCCAGGTCCAACAGCTGGCCTCGACAATGGGCATTGATCCCGCCAACCTGTCTGCCGCCCTCCCGGAATTGATTCATCATCTGACTCCGGATGGCCGAATTCCCGCCGGTGGAGTGGAAGGCATGATCGGCCAAGCCGTTAACTCCGGCGCCCTTCAAAATGTCCTCTCGTCGTTTTTCACGCGTTAAAGCAAAAGGCCGGCGAGATAGAATCCCACCGGCCTCATTATACTTAAGTCAGCGCACTACGCCGGGCACTTGGTGAACTTACCCTTGGCGTCGCGGCATTGTTTTGGTGACGCTGGGGTGCTTGGGCATTTAATGAATTTGCCCTTTGCGTCGCGGCACGTCGTTTTGGCGACTGTAGCAGCCGGCGTTGCCGAAGCGGTAGCGGTCGGCGGACACTTGATGAACTTTCCTTTGGCGTCCTTGCATTGATTGGCATTGGCTGCATGCGAAAGGGCCGGCGCGCCCAGGAGGAAGCTTGCGGCAAGAATAGCGCCGAGGATCTTGATCTTCATGGAGTTTCCCTTCTAAGAGCGAGCGTTGAAGCTTGGTTTAAGAAAGCCATTTGGCGACGCCGCCATGGTGCGAACACGTTCCGCTATGATGTTGGCTCGTGCTGAACGTACCGTCTTTGCACTGGGCCGTGGCCCCCGCCGGTGCACCAGCGGGAGCGGGCATCGACGATGTTTTGGCGACCGTCGCGGCGGTCGTCGGAACTGGCGGCTTCGCGGTAACAGCCGGCGCTTGCGGCGCGGATGCGACGACCGGCGTCTGGGCGGCGGCCGTTTTGCACTGAGCCTTGTTTTTGTTGCCGGCCTTTGTGCAATCGTAGTTGCGTGTCTTAGGGGCCTGGGTCGAGGCAAGCGTCGAGGATTCCGTCGCGCTCTGCGTTGCGGTTGCCGAAGCGCCAGACGAAGCCGCCGCCTTGCAAATCGCTTTAGTCTTATTCCCTGCCTTGCTGCAATCGTAGTGAGGCGCAGGCTTGGCGTGGGCGAAATCCGTTACGGCGAGTGGCGCAACAAGCAACATAGCCGCGGCGAAAAGTGAAGCTTTCATGATGATCTCCCCGTCGATGAACAGCATTTCCAATGAAACACCTGAGGCAACCTAGATTGGCCAGTATGAACGCGCCTAGAGCATCTGCGTTATCCCCCGTTCACACATATCTCCGTTTTTCGGTTCGTTTCGAATCACACAAATTTGTACACCTACAATTACCCAAATAGCGGGCAGAAGGAATAGGCCTTGTCTTCGCTCACAGGCTACAGATTGGGCCAATTCCGGTAAGATACCAGGCGTAGCAGGGCAAGCGGAGCCTAAGACCCCGTCGCCAATTCAAGGGCCTTATGGAGGCACACAAAGGCCTTTTGCGCTCGGGTATTGATCCACACGGTAAACTTTGGGCGACCGAGAGGATAGCCCAAGGACTGGCGACCATTCCGATGACCGCATCTTCGGTGAAGCAACCCTTCCTGATGACGGCTCCCTAATCAAGGGGCTTTAGACGAAGCCCAAATTCGCCGTCGAGAAATTCCGGAGGTTCGGGAAGATGGTCGCCAGATCGGACGTTCCGACACCGAACCAACTGCCCAGGGTCGCCGCATACTGATCAACCGAGGTCGTAGGCACCAGGGCCGCACCAACACCGTCAGGATTAACGAAGCCATTCAAATCCTGACCAATTGTCGGAAACTGACCGTAGATATCTCCGCCTTTGACCGCGCCGCCCATGATGAGATGGTGGCCTCCCCAGGCATGGTCGGTACCATCGCCATTGGTATTGATCGTGCGATTGAAGTCTGACGCCGTAAAGGACGTGACCGCGCCGCGATAATCGACCCCTCCAATATTACCCAGCACGGAATCGAAGTACCCAAGGGCTTGGGCCAATTTGGACAGGTTGTTCGACTGGTCAGCGTTTTGGGTATCATGGCTGTCCCAACCACCGCCATTGACCAAAAAGACCTGACGCTTCAGCCCAAAGGTTGGCCCGGCTGCGATCATGCGCGCGACGGTGCGCAATTGTAAGGCGATAGAATTGGTTTCGACCACGCCCTTCGGATTGGTATAGGTCGGCGGCGCCGCTACGGCGGTCACCACGGACTGGGCAAAAGCCGAGTTAATTACGGCAGCGGCCGAGATGGACCGCGCCGTTACCGTCGCGTAGTCGGTACCGAAATCGCTGGTCGAGGTACTGGTCAGTAGAGCCTGCAAGGCGGCCGGGGCGGTTTTTGAGCCGAACAGACTGCTCCCGGTGGCGCCAGACACCTTGACCGCGGGCGCGTCACTGGTCGAAAGTGGATATTGCACGACGCTGTTGCCTGACAGAAAGACTGCCGAGCCCGAAGTGGTGATCGCGGTGAAGATCGTGTTTTGGCCGTTCATCGAGGCCAGCAAGTCGCCCATTTCACCTCCCCAGCCGGTCCGCGCCCCTTCCGTAGCTCCAGCCTGCCACAAAGATTGCTGATCATTGTGCGAGAACAGACTGGCCGGCAGTTGAACGCTGCGTGCGTTGTACTGTGCTTTTGTCGTTGGCTGGATCAAGGTGCCAACATTGGCTAACACCGCCAGCCGGCCAGAATCGAATAGATCCTTGGCCGGCTGCATCAGGGGATGTAGGCCAAAGCCCCGTGATGATGCTGTGGTGCCGGCAGGAATGGACTGTGGTGTCCGCGGCGCAATCGGCAATACACCGCCCCAGTTTTCCGGCTTGGCCAGCGCGGAGACGCGTCCAGTCAACGACGAAGTGGCACCAACCGTCAAAGCCGGCGTCCCGACCGGCATAAGCGCGATCGGATCCGATCCCTGATTGCGGGCAGTCCAATAGCGCCCCCACGTATCCGCGTCGGTAGCCAGCACCATGTTGTTGGAATCGTTGCCGCCATAGAGGAAGATGCAGACAAGCGCCTTATAATCGGTCGCTGTCTGCCCGGCGGCACTGCCGACGGCCGCCATCTGCAGGCCGAAGGCGGTGGCAGTGGACAGCCCAGCCATGCCGGCGGTCAGGCGCAGGAAGTGGCGCCGGTCGAGGGAAGAACGCATGGTATTACCTTTGAACCAAATATTCGGGCGACGACATTGTCATTAGGATAGCCAGCCGGACGCGATTGAGCCGGGCGGCATCTCCCGCGGTCGCGGGGACACTGATCGCGGTTACGGCCGTAACGATATTGGCCTTGGTCTGGGTCGACATTTGCGCGTCGAGTACCAGATCAACGTGATCGACCAGGCTTGAAGGTGTATCGGCCAAAGTAATTTCGTTGGCATAGGCTGAATTCATGTCGGGGGTCGTGGCACCCGATGCAGCCGCCCCCCAGCCATTGGTCAAGACGCCCTGCATGAAATTCACATAGGCCGCACTTGAGACTTCGTCGACCAGTTCAAACTCAGGTGCTTGAAGCCCCTTGGCGCCCAGGTGCGTATTCGGCGGCACATAACCTGGGCGGAAAAAGTTGAAAACGGACGGTGAAGTCAAGGGCGCTTCGTAGAGCGAGGTCTGAGCCGCTGTTGAGGTTGCCAACCAATTGCCCGACGCCGAAGTCACGGTGAAGCTGCGCAGCCAGTTGCCCAAGCGCACCACCGGTTCGCGTAGCTTGCCGTAGTCGACGTCGCTGGACGCAGTGCGTGCCTCGCTATCAAGAAGGATCGCCTTGACGACGGCCCCCATATCGCCACGCACGCCGTGGCCATTGTCATTGAACACTGCCGCAACACGCTGAACATAGGCCGGCGACGGATTGGAGGTGACCAGCCGCTGGATCAACTGACGCGAGATGAATGGGCCAACATTGGGATGGTTGAACAAGGTATCCAAGGCCGTTTTGACATCGCCAGCCGTGTCCGCCGTGCTGGAAGCCGCGATCGTTGTTCCCAGGAAGGTCTTGGCGGAGGTCGAGTGATAAGCGCTGTACGCGATCATTGGTTTGACGTACGCGTCCTTGTCACGGCTGCCGCCATAGAAGGTGCTGCTAGAGGGCGTCGCATTGTACCAAGACAAGCCAGTGAATACCTTGGATAGTCCAACGACATCATCAGTCGTATAGGTTGGCTGGAGGTTGCCCAGCAGATCTTTTTGCGCTGTCCCGTCGCTGTTCAACTTGTAGAGGCCGATGGTCATCAGTTGCATGACCTCTCGTGCATAGTTCTGGTCCGGGTTGCGCCCAGTCTTGGCGTCCTCCTTCTGGTTGGCCATATAGGTTAGGTAGATGCCCATCGACGGGGAATAGGTAACGTCGTCAAGCAAGGTGCGATAATTCCCGAAGGCGTCCGCCTCCAGGAGGTCATAATAGGCGGCCATGCCTCGCGGGTCCTGGCGGCCTGAGCCGAATGACGTGACGAAAATTTCTGAGAGCGCAAACGCGACACGCTGACGCAACTGATCAGGCGCGGTCGCCGCTTGTTGCCAGAAGCTTTCGTAGAATTGATTGGCGCTGAGGGCCGCATTGGCGTTTACCGCCTGCAATTGAGTCAGGCGCGTGTCCATGTGCGACAGGTGCGTCGACGACTGCGCCATCGCCTCTTGCTGGTCGATCCAGGCGCTAAAGGTCGTGCCGGTCAGCGTACTAATGTCGCTGGGCGTTGCGCCAAAGGTCGCCTGGGCCAGAAAATGGCTGGCCTGTGCCGCTGTCGGCGGGCCGGCCACGGACGATGACGACGACGAACCCTCAAACAGATCGGCGACTGGATTGCCCCCGCCGGAAGACCCACCGCCGCACGCCGCCAACGAGACGGCCACAAGGCTGATGCCGATACACGACAACGCCATTCGACGGCGGCGCCAATATTTACAGGTACGCATACTGAACTTTTCCCGGTGCGATGGCAGAGGGCTAGCGGAACAAGGAACTAATCGGGCACAGAATGAATATATCGAGTTAACACGAACTTAATTAGCAAGGTAATTTCATTAATAGTTGAATTTATATTTCACAGAAATGCGTACAAACAAATATAATACACAAACAGGTGAGATGATATATGTGCACAAGTGCGCCCTTGCATCGCCTCAACCTTACACTCCACCGAATACCCGGCCCTAAGGTTACGGGAGGGATGCTACAAATCTTGGTCGTTGGCGAGTTGGGCAAGGTCCAACCTGGCGGGCCAGATGCCGCGCAGTTGTCAATATTGGCGCGAGTCCCACGGGCCCATCTTAACGTCCTGCCCCAAACTAAACTTGCGGCTGGTAGATTTTGCATGGGCGTGCAAGCCGGTACTGAACGTAGCTCGCTTTGGACTGATGCGCCAAGCGACCCAGAATCCTAAAACTATGCTCTCCCCTGCCCAGCCTATTGGCCATGGACCTCGACAAAAAGACCCCCCACTTGGGCGAAGACGCCACCTGGCAGCTTCTCGCCTTGCTCCCGGCGAATGGACCATGGCGATACGGTCGTGGCCCACACCAACGATGGCACAACGGGCGCTCAACCATCCTCTATTTGGCGGGGCCGCAATCAGTAGCTGCGTTGATGGTACTGCGCGAACGATTCAATACTCCAGGCATCAGCGCCGAGCGTTTAATTTTGAAACTTGAAACACCCGCCACGCCCGACACCACCGAGGTCCTTTCGGGACATAAAGAGCTCTTGTAAGAAGACGGACTGCTCGCATTTGCCGGTCATTTATCACTTCCGGTTATCGGACTTGCCTCCCCCGAAACGTCCGTAATAAGCGCTCGATGACCGATGCTTGTCACGAGTGGAAGTCGGCGCTCGACAGCACCTTGGGGAGATAAGGTTTAGAATGATCTTATCCAAGGGATGGCTGGTGAGTGTTGGAAGAGGTGTGGAAACTGAATCTACACCTTCCTATCGCCCGGCACCGCTTAGTCCATCGTCATATCAACGACGACTGAGGCGGGGCAGGCTTTGGCCTCGATCGCCGCCGCCTGCTGAATGAGGCCTTCGCTCTTGCCAGCGGCTTCACCAATGCCGGCCATATAAGCTTTCAAACGATCATCCTGGGGTGCGCGTTCGGTCAACACGGTTATCAATTCGAGACGGATCATTTTTTCAGTCATGATGCCCAGCAAATTGCGGCCTGCGTGGCACTTTCCAGCGTCATCTGCCTTTGAGATGGCAGCGTTCAGGGCACCCACCGCAGCATCTTGCTGCGCGGAGGCGACGTCCAGAGCCGAACGGGCGGCGTCGTAGAGAGCCTGAGGCTGACCGCTATTGCGGTAGCTCGTGCACATGGTCTCTGACGTTTGTGTGGTGGTAGCCAGGGCCTGGTCGACTTTCGCCAGTGACGCCCTTATTTCGGAAGGTGCCGCACCCTCAGATTCACGGCTTTTGATATAGGCCTGGCCATAATCGCGAACCTTGTGCATTTCGCTCACCGCGAAACGCGTATAGGCGCAATCACGGCCGGAATCTGGGTGGGTCATCGACTGCATGACCGCCAGAGATGGTTCCAGGGCCTTGAACATCAAACGCGAAAAATCCGCTTCAAACGCCTTGTCGTCAGAAGAAACGGCCTGCACCTCGAGAGGACGGAAAACGTAGGGGGCGTTCGGGTCCGCCTCACCTGGATGGAGGATCGGCGCGATCCTGGCTTCGTATTTGCGGTGAACAATTGTGTATTCGTCGTGCAAGCCCGGCGATTTTGCCAGCAATGCCCTGACCCTTGGCCCCCCTGCAGATTTCGCAAACATAGCGAATATGTCGAGCTGGTCGAGTGCCTTTTTCAGCAAGGTATCCATGCTTTGCAACCTGCCGATATAACTCAGGCGGTCGTGAGCCGTTTGGGCTGCAGTATTGTCAGACTTAGCTACGGCATAGGCCGCCAGCAATTGTCCAGTATAGGTCGCTTCCTGCGTGTCTTCGTCATTAGGACTTTGGGCGCGGGAACAATATTGATATTGGCTCTCCAGCGCCTTGTCGACAAAACCGGACCTCTGAAGAAAGACGCGCTCCAGACGAGACGTCGGCTTTCCATCCGCCTGCATTTGCCTCAAGTAGCCAAGCGCCTGTTCATACGACAGGCCTGACAGGCGTGTAACTTCAGTCGCGTCTTTGCACCAAGCGGCATAGTCAATCTTAAGTGCCATGGCGCTGCGCAAGGTGTTAGATTGCAGCCCCGAGATTTCCTTGTCGTTTGCGCTACCCAAGGCAAACAAGGTGTCTTCCTCGGATTGCGGGACCGTAGGCACCGAGGCGCCCTGGGTTGCGACATTGTGGCTTTGTGCGCGGACCTGGCCGGAAAAGGCAACACAAAACAGCACCGTCCCTACGGTTGCTAAAAACCTGATCATCCGTCGCCCCCAAACCATGTATTGAATGCAAGTATCAGATAGCGGGCTCCTTGCCCAGCAGTCGATATGACGATAACGCTTTGCGCCTGAAGCTGCCTAAGAGGAGAGGTTCGAAACCCTGCGAGAGGCCGAAACTGGCGAATTCTATCCCTGGCTGACAACCTCCGCCTTCACCACTTAGCTGGACTGCTGGAGGGACTATGGATTATTCGGAAGAGAAACTTTGGGATCAAATAAATGACGGCTGGTCTCGCATGTCGAGAGATCAAAAGTTATTCTGGGACGCCGTCAAAATACTTCCCACGCAGTGGGAGTTACGTGGCCATGGCCCTTACTGGGTCGTAGGGCTAATAGGTCAGAATGCGGTTTACTTTAACCACCAAGAAGGCGGATTTAATCGATCTGCCTGGCGGGCCTTAAGTATTTTGGAACACTACCAATCAATGCAGTGGGGGTTGCACGAGGCGATCGCAAACGAGCTGGACATTATGCGGAGCGGATACAACTCGGGTCCGAAAACGACAGGGCCATTACCCGGCGAATTCAAACGCTGACGAAAGTTCACCACCCAGTCAGGCTCGCTTCGCTTTCGGCACGTGTCCGGCCTCCGGGACAGATGTCAAAAAAGGCCGCTAAGGAGCCCGTCAGCGCGTAGCAAAGTCCAGCCTTGCTGCCGACCGCGCCCCGTTCGCGATGCCAAGACTATCCAGTTTGAATGCGAGCGCTATTTAATTGGGCTTCGTCTGCAACGAGACGAAACTTCTAAGGTAGGGGTATAGCCCCTTCCCGGTTCCCCAAACTGAAGCGTCAAAACCGGGAGGTAGGGCGCCCTTGAGCTGCGCGGTGAATAACCCTACTCCACCCGCGCTTACGGTCTGACCTGACGTGGAAACGTCCCAATAATCGTCCGTCTCGGTCCCGCCACCGCCCAGGCCGATGAGCCCACCTGTCGAAACCTGGCCACTCACCTTACCTATCGAATAAGACTGTATAATCGCACCAAATCCGTTTTGCCCCACAAGGCCGCCGGTATTGATCTTCCCTCTTACGGCTCCCGTGGCGAAGGTGTTAGAGATCTGCCCGTAATTTACGCCGACCAGCCCACCCGAATTAGTCTGGCCGGTCACCGTCCCCGTCGAATAGGCATTGGAAATTACCGCAAGGTCATTGTTGCCGACCAATCCACCCGTGTCCGTCGTGCCCGTGACCGACCCCGTGGCGTAACTGCCGATGACACCCCCTCCCAAGCTATACCCTACCAATCCACCCGTTTCCGCCCCGCCCTTAACAGCGCCGGTCGCGTAATCTGAGCTAACCCCGCCATAATTGGCACCAACCAGCCCGCCTGTGTATTGGCCCGGTGCCGTAACGGCTCCGGTCGAATGGGACAACGCGACGCTCCCGTAATTTTCACCCACCATACCACCAGTAATGCTTTGGCCAACGACGTTGCCGGTTTCAAAGGCGTTGGTAATTTGGCCTCCGAAGTCATTTAAGCCCACCAAGCCCCCAACAATACCGCTCCCGGTTACCTTGTTGGTCGAGAAAACGTCGCTGATCGTCGCAAAACGCATGTATCCCGCCACACTACCGACTTCAGACTGGCCGCTTACCGATCCGCTTACCAGACCCAGGTCCTTGACGGTTCCGCTTAAGGATCCAATTAGGCCGACAGGCGACGAGCTGTTGGCGCCTGCAATAGTTAGATTAGCAATGGTGTGACCCAAGCCGTCTAAGGTGCCCGAAAAACTTGGAACGAGCGCCGTTGTGTAAACTGTGGCCTTCGCATCCAGTGCTTTCGCCAAGGCGTAATACCCGGTTCCGCCATTTAAGGCCGCCAGATCACTCACGGAGTAGAGCAATGTGTAGACGTTGCCGTTGATGATCAGAGATTGTCCCGAATGCGGCTTATCCGCAAAAGTTATGTTCGCGGCAAATCCCTTCGGACCAAGGCCAAAATCAAGAGCGCCCCCCTCTCCCCCCCCATCGGTATTAAGATTGACGCCGCCGGCGCCGCGTATGGTGATGGGTGCAGACAGGCTAATGGCGCCATAAGAATTCAGTGTCAGGACATTGTTGCTCGACCACGAGATTGGAGCCTTTATATTGATGTCGCCCGACACGACGCCGTGGCCGCCCATCATAGGCGCTTCATCCGGCGCGACCGTCTGCAAGGTCACATTTGTCGTGGCGAGATTGGCCTGGATCGCTGCAGCCGCGCTCGCTTTCACTGCCAAGCCGTCAGAGGATACAAGCCACGTTCCCGTCTGCCCCTTCGGCGCGGAGGTGTTTATTGAGGCACCGGCAAAATTAACAAGGCTGCCGGAGGTCTCAACAAACCCGCCGTCACCGGACGACCTGCCGCCTTTTGCCGTCGCCTGACCTGAGAATTTGAGGTGCCCCGAGGACTTATCCGCGGCCACAATAATCGAACCGCCTTGGCCCTTGGATGAGGTCGCTGAAGCTATAAATTGCGCCTCAGAGGTCACGTCGATCGTTTTGGCACTGAGGGTGATCTCTCCTCCGTTTCCTGACGACGTACTTGCCTGTAGCGTCGCGCCGGAGATTTTAATCCGTCCGTCTGCGCCTGCCGTCAGAAAGACCTTCCCATCCGATTGGCTGACGCCAATTGCATTGATAATGCCTTGAGTATTCCCGGCCAGTGCATAGACATTGCCGCCATTGGCCAGCAAGGCCGCTGCAGCCGCGGTTATTGCGCCCCTTGTCGTCACCGACGTGTCTAAACCGCCGACAACAACCGTAAAACGACCATCATCGACAGCGGCATCCCGCATCAGAATACTATGGCCTGCCACCAATCCGACGCGTCCGGCGGCCGCGTTTATGACGCCGTCATTTTCAACTTCTGCCGCGATCAACGTAACATCACCGCCAAGCGCGCCCACCTTGCCCAGATTGGTTACCAAGGCTGTACTCTCACCACTAAAGGTTAGGTCGCCGCCTTGGAGGTAATTTGCGTCGCTGACGTTGAGTGCCGACGCAACAAAGCTTCCTCCGGTCTTTACGACGCCGTTCTTGCCGATGATAACGCCGTTGGGGTTGATTAGGTAGATCGAACCTGTCGCCGAAAGGACGCCGTCCAACTTGGACACACTTGATCCAATAACACGATTGAGTGTTGAGCCCGTCCCGTTGTTGAAGGTGACACTGTCGCCCGCAGCAATCGAAAATCCAGTCCAATCGATAATTGCTGTAGGCGAGGCTTGGGATATATGCGTGGAAGATCCAGCCGTATTTATCGAGGCAGATCCCGCAACAACCTTGCCACCTGACGGAAGGCCAGACTCTGATGCAAAAGCGCCCGACCCGACGGTCAGAGCCAAGACTGTAGCCAACCACGTGCTGGCCAGCCAATATCTCCGACGCGCTCTTTGGAATTCAAATCTGAAAGCAAAGCATTCAATCGTATTTTGTGTGGAAGCATACATGGCGCAATACCCTCAAGAAGGAGAAGGAATGTAAGTGACGCAATTGCACGCAGAACATCGGGCTTTTCGCGAATAAAGCCCACGAATTCAACACGATTTAGAATTTGGTATTATCTCGGCTGAGGCACAGCACGACCCAATTTGCCTAGCCGACCAGGCGCACTCGCTATAGTGGCAGGGTGAGTCACATCCGACATATTGTCAAGGCACTTCTCCGTGCCCTCTTCCCAAGCCGCGCCGATTGGCGCGACTGGCGAGGCGGCTCCTCGAAAACGCGGGAGCGACTAGCTTATGGCATGCGGGAGGCAAAGCTCACGACGGTTTTTGTCGGGTCACCCGCCGATGCTTGAAGCGTCAAAATTCCATTATTCACGCTATACTTGACCTGGCCGTTAGCGTCGGCGGGTATAAGCCCGTCCATCACGGTCTTGCCTTCAGACGTCCAGCGGGCCTCCGCCCCGCCTGAGGTCCAACGAGTGATGGAGACGATTAACTGGAACACGTGATCGATCGGGATCGTTGAGTCTTCGACCTGAAGCGGCGCGCCGCCGCCATAGATGAATTGGGGCTCGATGGGTAGGTTCGACACCGGCTTTACGGGGATCACGTTGTGATCATGGCGACTGTTCGGGTGGAGAAGGGTATAGCAGTGCGGAACGGCGTAGGGCGCATCGTCGCCGACGCGAAAAAAGCACTTCAGGTCGGCGGATTGACCTGCCGCCCCCATCATGGTTCGCGCTGTAAAGGTGCCCGCGTCAAACCCTAATGACCCGGCGGGCAAAGCCTCGATGCCGAAGACACCTTTGAAATCCGCTTTCAAGGTTATGATGTGGCGGTATGAAAACGGGATGGTGGCTATAGTCGCGCCCGCATCGACTACCCCACTCGCCAAGACAACCTTACCGTCGTCCATTTGAGCCATTCCCTGCGCCCAGGCGGGGAAGATCGGTTGCGTTGCAACGTCCTGCGCCGAGGCGCGTGTGCTCCAAAGAAGGACCATTGCAGCGACAAGAGCCGCTTTGCAAACAGTCATAATATGCCCCCCATCATGTCCGCGGACAAGAGGTTAGCTCGTTTTGAAAGCGAAGGTCAATTCAAGCGAGAATACCCGCAAGCACTCCCGCCGCGACGGCCATATGAACGCGACGCACCACTGAACCACGCCAAGCAAGGCCTAGCCCTCAAAAACAAACAATCTAGGGGGCTAATGACCGCCGTTGAGCAAGAAGCGTGGCCGCCGCACAACGCGCGGCATCTTTTTGCAAAACGCGCATCGCTTGCAAGCAGGTTTTTCTTGTGCCACGGCGCGTTTCACCCCTACAGCGGATGTGGATATTCCAGGCAATAAAGTGTGGATGGTGTGCGTTTTGGCCCCACCCAAAATATGACCAGGGCAGCGATCATTCTCCACCACAAAAGCCAATGGAGCGCGCCATGGCGGCCAGTACCGTCGACTTCCAGAACATGCATCAGATCGAAGCGTTGAGAGCGCGTTTGGGTGACGCTGAATCTCGGCGCCTCGGCTACATTTTCGATGACGAGCGCGGCGTGACCGTCCTTTCCACCGCGGGCTTCGGTTTCTTGTTGTTTGTCGAGGCGACAGGCGCGACAACCGTCGCCGAAGCGTTTGCCGCCGGCTATCAGTGCGCCGCGCAGATTCACAGTATCTCGAATGATTTAGACGGCGGCCTCCACTTGCCGACGACGGCGACCTAGATCCGTTCAGGCGAAATCGCGAGACGATCAGCCTGGCCTAGCGCCATATGCCACCGGGCCCATGTTCACCGACTTTTTGGGTCATGCAGTCCAGGGCGGAAGCGGAGCTGGTGCGCTCGCCGGCAGCATGAGACATCGCATTGCCTGCGGCAACGTATAGGGTTGAGCCATCGGCTTTTCGCCGAGCCTTCAGTTGTAGGCCGTCAAGCCACCGCCGCGATCTAGTTAGCCAAGCTGCCGCCCCTTAGCACAGAGAGACATTTTTATTAGAAATTTCAATGATATAAATGGTAAACAAAAAGTGAACACACGGCCCTTTCTCTCCCCAAATCAATCGTCTTAAATGACGTATGGCCGGATCATGTTTCACGCCCGGCCATCCTCTTGGCGGACAGCAATGTCCGCTTTTTTGTTCCTGCTACCGGCCACCCAAACGAGCTGTCGAGGCCATCGGCATGGCATTGCCCCGCATGCCGGCATAGAAGAAACCGAAGACCCAATGTTACGGCTAAGCCGACCCGCCGCACAACATAGTGGCCTTGTACTGAGTCTGGATCTGGGCGCCCCGCCGCCAGCAGGGACCTACTTTCAGCGCCTCCCGATCCGCTTTCACGACACAACGACGGACCCTAAAGCGCGCCAATTAAGCATTAGCGCGGCGAATCCAACAGCTTCGCGAAAGGTATATTTGCTCGCAAGATTGATCAGCAAGGTGAGACAAAACCGCGTCGCGCCTCCGGATCGCCCCCCCCCCCTCAGGTGATTGCACAAGCCACAACGCATAAGGATTGCGCGGGACCTCAGGAGATCGATTTTTCGATCGCGACCTTGAGTGAGGGCGCCTCAAGGGCATAGGCCTTCTCACTTTCGTGAATCCCATCCAGCGACAGGGTCTGGTCTGTCGTATAGTTGACCAGGGGCCCTCCAGCGTTACAGAGGGCATTCACATCCCAAATGGCCTTCACACCACCGACGCTTGGAATTGCTGCATTTAATGCCACACGCACGGTGTCCTGGGCCGAGGTCAGGGTCCTGTCCGGCATGACGGTTGCCAGAACGGTTCCATTCCACCCTTGAGTTGACAGGGCCACACCCTTGCCTGAGGGCACGGTGAAGAAGTTGTTGTAGTCCGCCAAAATGTCCGTCTCGCTTACACCCAGTGCGATGTCATTGATGCCAAGCCAGCAGACTACGATGTTTTTCGCCACGTTCGGTTCGACAAAATTATAGGGCGCGCCATAGGTGAACCAGAAAGTTGCGTATCTGGTGGATATCTCAGAGCCATTGATACCCATGTTACGAATCCAGATGGCCGGATCGTTCCCATAAAGATCGTGAAGGTCGCGAGGCAGGTTAAGATTGTGCGTGGCGGCATCGCCTTCGGTCTTGCTGTCACCGACCATAAAGATGTGCTTGGAGGCCTGCCAGCTATTGAGATTGTGCATCGATTGCACCGCGGCGGCCACAGCGGCTTCGTCAGACGCGCTCAGCGACGCGCCATACACAACCAGCGAGAACATGTCCTGGCGCCCGTAACTCGTCCCACTGCCGCTTGCACCGATCCGGCCGCCGGCAAGCAGCGATGGCGATACGGCGCTTACGCTTTGCGTATAGCCATCGCGCCGCAGCAATAGCGCGCTGGAGCTACTATTATAGGCCGCCAAACATGGCGTGCAGGTTGTCAGCAATGTGGTCGATGACGGATAGTGCGTGGCACCAGCGGCGATGACTTGCACGCCCGGCGTATGGCCGCCGTCGATGAACGACCCAAAACGCATGCTGGATGTGTCCGCCGTGCCCCAATTTATGCAATCAACGGCCTTATTTTGCCAGGCATAACGCGCCGCGTGAAAAACGGCCGAATTCGCCCGATCCACGGCGAGTGCGGCTGGCAACTGCAGATAATCGCTCTCCAAGAAGACGAGGCAAGGCGCATAATTCGATCGGATGTACAGATTCGGATAGTTGGCGCTCGCAGCCGTCGCATGACGACCATTTCCCGACTGGTCATAGAGTGTACTGACAGGATAGAGGCCATCGCTCAGTCCGCTCGCATTCAACGCATCTCCCGAGAAGCCCACGTCCACGCCGGCTCCGGCAACGGTTACACGCACCGCCGCACCGGCGTATGCGGCGACGAGCTTGCGCACCCCGTACGCAGCCGCCAAGGCGGTACTGATGTTTGGCAGGTGGCCGCTGCCACTCGACACGGAAGTACTGGAGGAGGAAGAAGAAGACGAAGCACTGGAAGACCCACTGCTCGACGACGAGCTGGAGGTGCTGCTTGATGAAGACGAACTGGAACTTGTCGCTGCTCCGGCCTGTGCGCCCGGCGCTGCAGCCCCATCACCCCCGCAACCTGCCAGCAAGGCCGTGCCGGAAACCAGGCTGGCACTTAAACCCATCAAGGCAAAGCGTCGAGACGGTCTAGATCCGTCTTTCCTGCCCTTAAGCGTATCATTTCGATCTTCAGGCTCATTGGACATGGCGCGCAATCTCCGCTTACGGCTGAGGCGTTAGCGCGCACGATCTTTTGGAAAGAAAAGAATGATCTGCCGCCAGCATACCGCAATTGCGAAATAATTGGGCGAAATAAGGGCGCGACAGGGGACCTACACTCGTGTCTCGCCTTTGTGATGCCAAGTAACAAATGCCCTACCAGGATGGCGATTGCGCGCGCCGTTCACTTCGAATGTCCCTTATTCGACCCAAGCCCGCCGACTCATCGGCCTTCGCACGCGCACACCCTGCACGCTGGGCGAATATGCAGTCGCGCCCAAGCTGCACTGACAGCCTGCCCCCACTTGTGGGCCGGAGTGAGGTCTATCGCGGCCGACACTCCGAACTCGGAAAATTGGCCGCAGCGACTCGCAGCGACTCACCCCTTACGCCACAAAGCCTTGCGCCCAGGCATAAATTTGACTCACGAGTCAAATTTTAGTGTTCCTATACCGCAAAGCTACACACAAAACGATGAGAAGGTAAGACCACAGGCGGTAATTTCAAGGCGCACCTCGGTAGACCACCACCGATTGATCGAAAGTAGAGTCATGTATTTACCCATTTTAGACTAGATATTTCACACCATGCAAATGGCACAATTTTTCATGCAAACCTTTGCATAAGGGAAAAATAAGTTAACACACCTGTCTTGTTCGGCGTCGCAACACATGTAAAATAGGAAATACATTTAATTTTGTGCGGCGCAACATCACTATACTTGCACCCATCAAAAAATCGTTCACTTATTTGAAATAGGCCTTTCTTTAATCGAACTTTTACCATATTTGTCTGGATAATAGGTCAGTAGCGTTAGGACCCAGAAGGGTCTTCCAGGAGGTTTCGTACCCATGGCTAAATTGGCGAGTTCGGCGTTTTTGACGTCAGCATCAGAATCGGGCGTTGAGAAGCCCTCGCGGAAAGTCCCTATTGGCTGGACGATCCTCGGCGCCACCGTGTTCAGCCTAGCGATCTGGTATCAACTCATCGTAGTTGCCGTGAAGATCGTTCGACACCTCATCATCGGCGGCTGAAGCGCCTCGGCGCCAATGTGCCGCTGAGGCACCGGCGGCAAGCGGCCATCGATCTTCAAAGCCTGCTGCGTAAGGCCCTAAAGCCCAGCCTTTGTGCGCCCCGCAGGCCGAGCGTAATAGGCGCCTAGTGCCCCTGCGCTTTTGCACCCCAGCGAAGACCCGGCCTTACAGGCGCGGCCATAATAGTCTCGCGCCGCACCGATCTGCCCAACCTCTTCGAAGTGCGCGCCCAAGGCGAGGCAACCGGTCGGACTTCCCCCATCGCAAGACTCGTTAAGAAATGTCTGCGCCGGGGCTGTAAGCGGGCGAACCTTCGCTTGGACCGCCTCTGGACACCCAGCCCCACGGCACGGCCCTGCGGCGGCCGCACTCGGGGGGAGCGGAGCCGCAGCAGCCCCGCCTACACGGACCGAGGCCGGATGAACAAGTGATCCAGGAGGGGCATTAGAGGTTGTTAGCGGCGACGCAGGGGGCAAAACGCTTGAGGCCGGCGCATGACCACCCAAGCGCGCTCTCCGCTTATCGCCAAATGTTTGCGAGACCCGATGATCGCTTGCAGGCGCAGCCTTTATTAAGGCGTTCAAGTAATCGCACCCGCGGGGATCACCCTTGCGGCAAGCGATCGCATAGAGCTTTTGCGCTTCGCGTCTTGCCGCCTCGCTTCCGCGAACCTGATAGCTCACCCCCAAGTCCACGCAAGCAAACGCAAATCCCGCCCCGCAGTCGGCTCGCAACTGTTGCGGCGTGACATGGGCGAGATGGCGCGTATCACCAGGCGCCGCCGATACCGACACGCCACCGAAGAGGGCGCCAACCGCCAACGCGCACACCAGCCACCCACAAATCCGAACCATAGCAACCCCCACGTTAAAACGGTCGCTTACGCGACGCCTCCCGTGCGGCTCCCCCCAATGCTTCGCTTAAGCTTGACGCCATAAACGCGGTCGCTCTGCCCAGAGCAATTCGGCCTAATACTCAGAACAAGTCTGGGCACACGTCTCTTGAACGTCCAAGATGACAGATAATCTGACCTTGTCCAGCGGACTTGATTTGAACCTTTTGGGTGCAGCTCAGCTATTTCTGGCAGCCACGAGGAAACAGATGGGCTCAGTGCATTTTGGCTGATCGATGAGATCTTGCCCCACCCGGCCGACGCCCAGTTATTTAAGACAGGGCCGTGCGGCTGATTTCCCCAGACCTGAAGCTACGGCTGTGCTCAAATCTATCTACTTGGCCGAGGCGGCGGGATAAGATCATGGCAAACTTCAGCGTGTGAACCGTCGGCCGCCTGACCGTCACCACGCCCATCGCCAAACATGACGCCAACATCGCGCGCTGCGGCGCTCCCGGCCAAGTTGCGCGACCGGTCACCCTTGCGCCGCCTTGGCGTACTGATGACCTGGCCACGCGCGGCAATTCGCGTACGATCAATATAGACCGGCGCCACAACGACCAGGACACCAACACAATCAGCAATCCAGTCAAAAAGGTCGCAGTCTCGACCGATCTGCCCCTGAACGAGCTCGATGAAGCCGCCAAACCCGACCATCAACCAAGCAAGATCCCAACGACGCATCTTTGGAAAGGAGAGGAGAACCAATGAGGTCAAAACGAAGAAGGCCGATGCGTGCGCCTCTTTGTCACTCAATCCGAACGCACTCTCCGCCCCGCCGAATGGGCCGAAAACAAGAACACAGACGGTGACGAGAACAGCAACAAATATTCCACGAGAAATCCAAACGAGCAATTTCGCTCTAGACATCAAACTCTCCTAAATGAGAGCTTAACCTACCCAAAACAACCAAAACTTAGGTGAATATTTACGGTTTATGTGATATTAATATGCCAAGATCGCTATCTTAATACTTAAATCCTGACTTCATACTCACATGATGCGGCAGTTGACGCTACCCGGCTTGAGCCGCACGTCATCTTGACGTTTGCGCCGGTCGAAGCGAGCGCCAACCGGTGAAACCCCGCCTTTAAATAAACCTTTAGTAAACTATATATGGAAACCATATCTAGATTTCTAAGTTGTAATATGTGCCGGCCCCAAAATATTTCCGGTCGATCATGTTACAATATGCAAAAGACACCATTGCCAAACAGATTATTGATCCGGCAAAGAATTCTATTTTCGAAGAGCATTGGTGGTTCGACGCCGCCTGCCCCGGCAGCTGGGACGTTCGCGAAATCTCAAGAGATAATCGCGTCGTCGCATCTATAGCTTTTCATACTTATAAAAAGCTTGGATTCAACTATATCGGCATGCCCGATCTGACCCGGACGCTTTCGCCAAAAATTCATGCGCAGGGCGGCAAGTCTGTCACTCTGCTACAGAACACGACGTCCCTCCTGGGAGAGTTGATCGATTCATTGCCAAGCTTCGATCGGCTTGAGCTTTGCCTCCCCCCCGAAACCGAACTTTCGCTTCCGTTTAATCTGTGCGGCCTTCGCTCGACGACGACCTTCACCTTCCGAAACGCCCATCAACCTGGACAAACGGTATGGCAGGCTATGGAGCAAAAGACCCGCAACACGGTCAATGCGGCCGGCCGGCAATTCGGCATCCAAATGCACCACGACCTTGATCGCCACGAGGCCCTATCGAGGCAGAGCACAAAGACGCGCACGGGTGACAAATCTGATTATACATCGATAAGGCGCATTTTCGAGGCCTGCAATCTTCGCCATCAAACGATAATCATTACCGCAACCAACGACGCCCAACAGGACGTCGCATCCACGATTCTGGTGTGGGACGACCACGTCCTTTATTATTGGCTTAGTGCCCGCATGGCCGGCGTAAGCAATGGCGCCAACAGCCTGCTCATTTGGAAAGCGCTAGAGTTCGCTGCGATCATGGGCCGGACATTCGATCTGGATGGATATATTACCCCGCAAAACGGGCTATTTCTGGCGAAGTTTGGCCTGGAACCTGCCGTGCGCCAATATGTCACCAAAGCCACACCGCTGTGGTCCGGGTTATTCGCCATCAAATCACTGCTCAACAACCAATCCGGCGAAATCAGTTACCGCTAGCCCCCAGGTCTAGCGGCGTCGAGCAAGCGCCCCTGCCATTCGGAGCGGCGGGTGTCCTGCCTGAATTAGGGATGGCCTGATTGCCACAGGCTTGGAGCGCCGCGACACGGCTCAATCCTGCCTTAATTTTCCCTTAACGGGAGAATATGGGTATTATGAGGGTGGGCTTTCATGAAGATTTTGGCTCCAATAGCCGCAGCCGTTTGGGTCGTTACTTGTGCTTCGCCGGCCTCTGTGAGTGCAGCGACAGCGAAACACGCTGAATTGTCTAAAGTGATCTCAGGCCTGATGACGGCCGATGGTCAGGCTGCGGCAAGCTATGAAGACCTGAGAAAAACGGTCGCTGACGTCAGACTGCCGAACGCAGCAGATTTTAGTGCGAAGTACCGCGCCGTTTGGAGTCCGCATTATCAAGGCTCGCTGGGACTGGCGATACACGGCAAACCTTATGGCGCCGACCCGATGACGCAGGAAGACCTGTGGCACGTGGAAATAGATGGTGCCAATGAATTTCCATCGGCGGTCCAATTCACTCCGACAAATGCCACGACCGATGCGGGAGATGCGACCTATTTTTCGAAATCTGGGTTCACCCTGACGGAGAGCGCTTGCGAAAGTCTCGATGCTGGCAATTACGCTAAGCTTTTCACAATCGCCTACCCCGGCAAGAAGCCGGCATATCTTGAAATCGCGGTTTCAACGGGAACGGCCGGTACCTTTGTCTCTTACACGTTTTTCTGGCGCGCCCCAGAAAGCGCGATGCTACCTGAGGCCATGAAGCCGGAAGGATGCAGCTCGCAACCGAAGGTCTAGCCAGGTCGGCGCTGGCCGCGAGCGAATTCCGCCAAGCGGCTACGGCTGCAACCTGTATGCGGCACATGCACGTTTCAAATAATTGGCAGGAGAGGCGCTCACGCGCCTCTCCTGCCCCACTCGCATCGCCTCGCATAGGCTAGCGGATTGAACACATGTTTCAGCGAATGCGATCATGGTGAAGCAAATCCTCACTTTAAAGATTTACAATCCTTGCGCGATGTGAGACTGTTGCGGCAATATATTACTTTGTTTCCAACCGCTGATTTTCAAAACTTTTTTTGACCGTCCGATACCCATTAGGACCGCGTCTATGTTTTCAATTTTCAAGAGGCCAAAGCCCGACGCGCTTTCCGCCACCGACCAGCCGACTTTTGCGATTGGTGATATTCACGGCCGGATTGACCTTTTTGATAAAATGCTGGTGGAAATTCGCTCCCGAACGCTAGCGCCCTACGTTAAGCCCAGAATTGTCCTGCTTGGTGACTACATTGATCGCGGCTCTGACTCACGCGGCGTAATCGAGCGCATCATCGAACTGCGCCAATCGCGCTGGTGCCACGTCACGGCGCTGCGGGGCAACCACGAGCAGGCCATGTTCGCCTTCGTCAATGACGGGACGTGCGGACCAGCCTGGCTTTCCAGGGGCGGGCTTGCCACACTAAAATCTTACGGCGTTCAGCCGCCCAGCTTGGAAGCGGACACCTGGCAGCAGGCTCAGCGCGCATTGCTTCTAGCTATGGGCCTTACGCACTACGAATTCCTAGCCTCACTGCAATCCTATTATTTGCAGGACGACTACATGTTTGTTCACGCAGGCGTCCTGCCCGGCGTGCCACTTGCCCAGCAAACCGACAAGGAGTTGTTGTGGATTCGCGAACCTTTCCTGAAAGCGGAAAAGGCGACTGACCGCGTTGTGGTGCATGGCCACACGCCACGCGCCGAGCCTGAAAACAACCCCTGGCGCATCAACGTGGATACCGGCGCCTATGCAACGGGCGTGTTGACCGCGGTCAAGCTTGAGGGGACCTCAAGAGAATTCGTGAGCGTCCGCTGCTAATGCAGCGGTGTTGCTCACTCAGGTAAATACGGGCCGATTTTTGAGCGCGGGCAATTGGGTCGTAGTTCACGACGCAACAATCGATAGGGTCCTTGTCTGGACATTGGTGCTTGCCGATTTACACCAAGTTTCGGCCGGGACCTCGGATAATTTTCATCGAAATTGCTCAGTCAAACTCCCGGCAAGATCTCAGCGAAAATCAACACCGTAACCGCTCGCTGCCTTACCAGCCGCCTTGCGGCTGCATTAAACGTAACCATCCGGCAAAGGCCTTGGCGCATGAATAATCAGGGACGACCGTTCGCGTTTTGTCTTAATTTTTTATCGGCCCATCGGATCAAACAAAGGCCAGAGACGGCAAAGAAAGCGGCCCCTGAGCCCATTCCAATTGTATCGACTGCAATAAGAGATTCAGAGGCAAGGTGGTTGGTATGGCCTTCAAGGATGCGAAGATGGAACACGTAGTGACTGATAGCCATTGCCGCTACGAACGCAAGCAATGCTAGACCAAGAATAGCCCAGCCCCACCCCAGGGATTTCGCATCCTTTGGCGTGAATTGTCCGATCTTCATGCCGCTACTCACTCTTGGTCCCCTGGCCGCTTCCAGTTCCGGGGCAGTCACCGCTATCTCTCCGCCGCCAACAAGGTCAAGTACGATTGATAGTCGTCGATTGCCGCGCCACAGTGAGCGGTGCCGTGGGCCATATAAAAGCCGGCGTCGAGGCTTCTGAACACTTCCGACCCGTCCGCAGAGAAAACTGTCACCATTTCCATGTACGCGATATGCTTTGTAGCTGACGGCGCTTTAAGTGGCGGGACTGGCTGCACAAGGACTAATGGAAACCGCTTAATAGCGGATACTTCCGACGCATCTTCAACAATTCTCGCATTTATACAGTAATTATAGTCGCGCTGCTTCCCATTGATTTCTATGGCTTTTTCGGTTTCAACTGAAGGACACGTCCCCACGTTAGTCGGGTAAAACTCATACAGTCCCGGTTTTGTCAGCGATTTCCAAGGATAATTTTCTGAAGTCTTGTATAAATTTACCGCCTCTTCGGCGACATGCGTATAGACATGCACCCCATCATATCCAACCAATTCTCGGCATAGAGTTCCGCAATCAGATACATCATATTCTGAGTTCCATTGCGGCAGATTCAATTTTGGATAGCCCCAATCTGGGCTATAATTGAGATACCTAATACTTTTATAATGCAAAGAATGCTGCAACCTGTTTTTAACTCCAATATCTTTGCAAAGGGAAGCAAATTTTTGGCGCTCAACTTCTTCCGATTGCTGACAGCCGCAGACGCTTAAAATGCTGGCCGCGCCGCAAAGTACCACCAGTAGCAATCTCTTTTTCTCAGACATATTGAGCTTCGACATTGCTCCCCCAACCAGGCCTCGCGAACAGATCCTGGAACAATATGTTCAGTTGTACGCGACTATTCCAAAGGGCACAGCCGGCCGCCACTCCCTCCCCGCAACTGCCAATTCAATTTCGAGATTTCACACAGCTCTACCCCCTCCGCCAGGGGAAGTTTGCGAGCCCCCGCCTCAAGACGACCCAGCGATGGATATCTGAAGTCACTGCCTGACTACTGGCCGTCCGGGCATTCAGGAAATCTTCAACGAATTCTGTCACATTTCGTACAAATGGTGAATGGGCAATTGACCACAAATGAATCGTGGATTTTTTTTAGCTATGCTAGGGGGCATAGGGATCCAACGACCGCGTTAGGTCGTAAGGAAATCACCGATTGTATTTTTAAGTCAATTTTTTTGGAGCAGATATAGATGGGCGACGCTATTTTGGTGTCGGGAGGCGCGGGCTTTATCGGTTCGCAAACCTGCAAACTTCTGGCGCAAGCTGGCTTTTTACCCGTGACGTTGGACAGCCTGGCTACCGGTTACGAAGCGGCTGTACGTTGGGGGCCTTTGGTTAAGGCGGACATCCGTGACCGCGAGACGGTGAAGCAGGTCGTCGCGCAGTACAACATCAAAGCTTGCATTCATTTTGCCGCGTACAGCCTCGTTGGCGAAAGCACCAAAAATCCATTCAAATACTACGATAATAACGTAACTGCAGGCCTGCAGTTCCTATCCGCGCTGCTCGAAAGCGGGATTGAAGCCATAGTCTTCTCTTCTACCGCCGCGGCGTATGGCGTACCACAGCAATCGCCAATTCCCGAAACGCATCCCTTGGTGCCGATTAACCCGTACGGTGGAAGTAAGGTCGCTTTCGAGGGCGCGCTTGATTGGATGAGCCGCGCCAGCGCCTTGCGCTACACCATTTTGCGTTACTTTAATGCGGCTGGCGCCGATCCGGATGGCGAAGTCGGCGAGAGCCATGTACCGGAAACCCACCTGCTTCCCTTGGTGTGTCAAGCCGCCTTCGGTCAGCGCGAGGCCTTGACTGTTTTCGGCCAGGACTATCCCACAAAGGACGGCACCTGCATTCGGGACTATATCCATGTCATCGATCTGGCTCAGGCGCATATCGATGCGATCAAGCGCCTGCTGAATGGCGGCGAAAACCGCATTTATAACGTCGGGACGGGTGAAGGCGTAACCGTTCTTGAAGTCCTGAACGCCGCAGAGCGCGTTCTTGGCAGGCCCGTTCCCCATCAGTTTGGTGACCGCCGCGAGGGCGATCCAGTGTCACTGGTCGCCGACGTCTCCCTAATCAAGCAAGAGTTGGGGTGGAGCGCCAAGCACAGCGATCTGGACTCGCTCATTCGCTCGGCGGCCTTCTGGCAGCAGAACAAGCTCTACTGACGACGCTTTATCCTAGATCGAACGATCAAGGGAAATGAGCGCGGTAACGTTTAATCCGGGTAGCCCGTCGAAGTGAGAGATCATATCGACGGGTTGTCGCCGTCTGTACCGCTTCAAGCTTTCATGATCGAGTTTGATCTCTTCACCCTCGTCTTCGGGCGTGAAACGGAAGGAAGCGTCGTGACTCCAATGTCACGCCCCTTATCCATCGGCCGGGAACGACGCATTTCCGGTAGATTTGCCCTTGATTCTGAAGGCTAATTACCCAGGTTGCGCCTAGGGTTTTATTATCCAGATTTTTTGTGGATGGCGGCAGCCGGGTCTAGCCGGATGTAAACCGGGAACGTACGGGATGGGACGCCTATTTCGGGCGGTGCCAGTGACGACGACCAAACATATCGTACGCGTATTTAAATTCAGGAATAAAGATGCTTGGCAAAAACGCCCAGGCGCCGTTGGTTGGGTACGGCGCCCTTAAAATTCTCGTAATTGACGACAACCTGCATATGCGCTCAATCATCAAGGCCATTTTAAAAGGAGTTGGCATCCCTCATCCTCGCGAAGCGACGGATGGCGCCGAAGGCCTCGAAATCCTTCGAAACTATCCAGCCGATATAGCCTTGGTTGACTTCACCATGCGCCATTTGGACGGCGTTGAATTTGCGCGCCTGCTGCGAAACTCAAAGGATAGCTTAAACCCATATCTGCCCGTGATCATGATCTCGGGGCATTCGACAAGGGAAAAGGTCATCCAGGCGCGCGACGCGGGTGTCAACGAGTTCGTCACCAAGCCGCTCACCGCACGAGGTCTGCTCACTCGCATGCAAAACGTCGTGATGAACCCTCGCCCCTTTATTCGGAACAAGAGCTATTTCGGCCCGGATCGCCGTCGGGCAAATCCCGTGAACTTTGCAGGCCCGTACCGCCGGCAAACCGACGGTGTGATCTGAAAATGCCGTAGGGAACATGGGGGCCAAATTGCCTGGTCGTCGATCGACACCTCGACTTAGTCACTTAATCGAATTGCCATAAGCGAACTGACACACGAAATACCAGCTGCGTTCATTCGAATAGGTAGAGCTGCTCCTCGATCCGGCACCGCCACTGCGGTCGTATCCGACGCCGACGCGGCTTTGTCCCGCAGAAAAGCGGACGCTCGCAAGGGGGGATAAGCGAGCGTCCGCATGGGTTAGTCAGGTCCGGGGGGCAATAGGAACTGACGTCCTATTCCTAGGCGATTGGGGATAGGTTCGTTGCACCTTTGGCCGGGCCTGACCTCAATTTCCGATAAAGGGACCGGATGGCCAAACGGATCAGAATCCGGATAGAGGCTAGCCCAGATTCAGGAGCTTCCATGCGCGCCATCCTGCGGGCCCTAGCCGCCACTCTCCTTGCCTTGCCTCTACCCGCCCTCGCTTGGAACAATCACGGCCATATGGCGGTCGCGGCGG
>FTDD01000199.1_pt1 | contig 28925 bp, 23 predicted proteins | sample 1639881 | NCBI WGS metagenome assembly FTDD01 (sample SAMEA3914869, study PRJEB12502) | metagenome | biome: forest; material: soil | place: USA | collected 2012-03-12 | depth 0.1 m | reverse complement strand
GTGAATTCCTGGAAATCTTCGTCTCGACGCCGCTCGACGTCGCCGAACAACGCGACGTCAAGGGCCTCTACGCCAAGGCTCGCGCCGGCGAGATCAAGAATTTCACCGGTATCGACAGCCCGTACGAAGCGCCTGAAAACGCCGACATCACGGTCGACACGACCAATGCCAGCGCCGAGCAGTCGGCCGAACAGATCGTCCGCTTCCTGTTCGACCATGGCTACGTGACCGGCGCGCCGGAGTATGAGATTTGATGACGCTCCGGCCCGTTAGGGTCGGGCGTCTCGCTTCATTGCCCATCCCAGGAATTCTCCGGCGGCGGCTTCGCGATATTGCCGCAGGACCCCTTCTCGGCCAGCCAGTGTAGATTGCAAGGCGGCGATACGGGTTTTTTCCTCGGATAGAGCCGCATCATGACGCGCAATCTCTTCCTGGAAGGTACGTTGAAGCGTATCCAGGTGTCCTGCCAGACGTTCGCTTTCTGCCGAAGCCGCAAGACGCATGCCTGTCAAGGTTTCGGTGAACTCGTGCAAATCCGCCGCGCGTCTGGCTTCGGCCTGGGCAGCCGTGGCCTCCGCCGCCGCTTGCGCTGCTTTGATCGTGACATTGGCGGCTTCGGCCGCCTGGCTCTGAAGGTCGAGCTGTGTTTGCAGCCTCGCGATCTCCACGGCGGCGCCTGAGTTTGCCGCAGCCAGTTTTTCGTTGGCCGCCAGAGCTTCGGCCTGCGACGTCTCGACAAGCTCGCGAGCGTCTGCCCGGATTTGCTCCACAGCCTTCGTCGAGGCATCGCTTTCCGCTGCGAAACGCGAACGTTCAGCAGCACATACGGCCTGCAAATCCGCAAGCGCGTGACGAAGCGTTTCCAGCTCGGTTTTTGCAGCGTCGGCGGCATCCTTTGCCCTGCCGCGCTCCATGTCGGCAGCCTCACGCGCCTGGTCACGTTCGATGGACAAACGCGCTTCCAGCACCGCCATGTCCTGACGAACACCGGCCAGAGTCTGCGCCGCGTCAGCCAAAGCGTGGCTATGTGTGTCATTCGCCGCCTTAACTTGGTCCTCCAGGGCTTTGACTCGAGCGTCCGCTACTTTTGCGACTTCGCCAAGCTGCGACAGGTCAGCTTCTGCCCGGGACCTGATTGCGTCAACAGCCGGTTCGAACAACCGTGTCGCCCGGTTGAATTCGACGCGAATGTCGTCCATTTTCTTGCGGCTGGCCGGATTGTCAGCGTCTCGCAACGCGTTGAGAATATCAAACGCCTCAGCCGCCCACCCCATTAATAATGGGTCTGCATGCAAGCCGTCGGGGGAATGTTTGTTGTGACGCATCCCCTTGTCGAGGAAGGCATCGATCTCAACCGCCATATCTGACGGATCCTTGGGCCAGGTCACTTTCAGCTGCGCGGCGATGGTATCGATGCAGCCCCGCCAGTCATCGAGAAGATCTGTCATGGTGACGAAAACGCGAGGCGTGCCGCGCGATTCAAATTCAGCATCCACGACGTGACGAAGCCAGAGCAGCAGACCTTCGGCGATCGAGACGCCATTACGGGCGTGCAGTGACTCCGCGACCTCAAGCGGATGGCGATAAGGCAGAATAACATGAGCGGAATACCCCGCTGCCTTTACGACTGGCAGCCATATCGGAAATATCCGGCAAATGCGGGGGTCCTTTACGGCGACGAACGGCGCGTCGCCAAACTCACGAAGAAGAACGTCGACAATACGCGGGCCAAACTGCGCCTCAATGTCGCTCGGCGGTACAAATTCACCCCAGTCGTTCCAGGCAGAGTGACCGCTGGCCAGGATGGCATCGTTGACCTCCATGACCGGGATCGATTCGAAAAAGCCCTTGGCGTTTTCCTGCTGGCTGGCCATCGGTGTGGCAGGATCAGGCGCACCCAGCAATGTCAGAACACCCGTCATCGCCGAAGTTCCACTGCGATGCATACCCAGCACAAACAGAAGTTGTTTTTTTGCCCTTGCCATTTTCTCAGCCCCCCCTCGCCTGTTGATAAACGTCACACATAATTACTTTTCTCGCCCAGAAGTGCGTTGACGGTTGATGTGCCACCGACTATCCCTTCGCCATAAGGTAGCGGGGGAACCGATGCAATTTCAAAAATTGGCTATTGAAGGCCCTGTCCTGATTATTCCGAAAATGATCGGCGATACGCGTGGCTATTTCATGGAGGCCTGGAAGGACAGCGCCTTTCGAGAGAACGTCGCCGATATTGGTTTCGTCCAGGACAATCAGTCGATGTCGACCCAGGTCGGCACGATCCGTGGATTGCATTTTCAACTGGCGCCTGTGGGCCAGGGAAAGCTCGTACGCTGCCTGCAAGGCGCCATATTCGACGTCGCCGTCGATGTTCGTCCGGGCTCCGTGACGTTCGGCCAATGGGTCGGAGAAACCCTGACACCCGAAGGCGGTGAGCAATTATGGGTGCCCGAAGGATTCGCTCATGGATTCTGCACCTTGAAGCCGGACACGGTTGTGTTTTACAAGGTCACCAATCCGTACAGCCCGGCGCATGACCGGGGCATCGCCTTCGATGATCCCGAAATCGGCATCGAATGGCCGGTTGATCTCGGCACGGCGACCTTGTCCGACAAGGACAGGGTGCAGCCCCCGCTGGCGTCGCTAAAACAAGGGTGAACCTATGCGTATTCTCGTCACCGGCGGCGCCGGTTTTATCGGTTCGGCCCTGGTGCGCTACCTGGTCGGTGAAGGCCATCAGGTCCTCAATCTCGACAAGCTGACCTATGCCGGTAACCCGGCGTCGCTGGAACCCGTGGCCGGCTCGAATCGTTACAGTTTTGTCCAGGCCGATATCTGCGACCGGGGCGCGGTCGTCGAGGCGATCGAAGGCTTCCGTCCAGACCACATCATGCACCTGGCGGCCGAAAGCCATGTCGATCGCTCGATCACCGGCGCCGGCGAATTCGTCCAGACCAATGTCATCGGCACGTTCACGATGCTGGAAGCCGCGCGCCACTACTGGGGCGGACTGAGCGGCGACGCGAAAGCCGATTTCCGCTTCTTGCACGTCTCGACGGACGAGGTCTACGGATCGCTCGGCCCGACAGGCCTGTTCGAGGAAACCACGCCCTACGATCCGTCGTCGCCCTATTCGGCGTCGAAGGCGGCGTCCGACCACCTGGCCAAGGCCTGGCACCGAACCTATGGCCTGCCGGTAGTGGTGTCGAACTGCTCGAACAATTACGGGCCGTACCATTTCCCGGAAAAGCTTATTCCGCTCAACATCCTCAATGCGCTCGACGGCAAACCGCTGCCGGTTTACGGCGACGGCTCGAACATCCGCGACTGGCTCTATGTCGAAGACCACGCCCGCGCCCTGCACCTGATCTGCTCGAAAGGCCGGCTGGGAGAAACCTACAATGTCGGTGGCCGCAACGAACGGACCAATATCGAGGTCGTGCGGCGCATCTGTGCCATCATGGACGAACTGCGTCCGTCCGGTGCCCCGCACGACCGTCTGATCACCTTCGTCACCGATCGTCCCGGCCACGACCATCGTTACGCTATCGACGCGACGCGCTTGGAGACGGAGCTGGGCTGGAAGGCGCAGGAGAACTTCGACACCGGCATCGAAAAGACCGTGCGCTGGTATCTCGACAATGAGGCGTGGTGGCGACCGCTGCGCGGCGAGGTCTACAGTGGAGAGCGTCTTGGCGTCTTGGCCGAGACGAAGGCCTGATCCGTGCGTATTCTGGTTACCGGAAAAGAAGGCCAGGTCGATACGTCTTTGCAGACCCTGGCGGACACCCAGGCCGACATCGAACTGATCCGCATCGGCCTGCCCGAAGCCGACCTTTCGCGTCCTGAAAGCCTGGAGGCGCCTGTGCGCGCCGCCCGGCCCGACGTCATTATCAGCTCGGCCGCCTACACGGCCGTGGACAAAGCCGAAAGCGAGGCCGAACTGGCCGAACGCATCAACGGCGATGGTCCCGGCGCCTTGGCCAGGCTGGCGGCCGAGCTCAATATACCGATCCTGCACCTGTCGACCGACTACGTCTTCGCCGGTGACAAGGACGGCAACTATAGCGAAGCCGATACGCCCGGCCCGGTCGGTGTCTACGGCCGCACGAAGTTGTCCGGCGAAACACAGATCGCTGCGGCGACGCCCAACCACGTCATCCTGCGCACCGCCTGGGTCTATTCGCCCTACGGCAACAACTTCGTCAAAACCATGCTCCGCCTGGGTGAGACGCGCGACGAGCTCAATGTCGTCGCCGATCAACACGGCCGCCCGACCTACGCGCCGGAAATCGCCCGCGCCCTGTTGACGATCGCGCGCCGGGTCCATGGCGACGCGGATCCCACTCTGCGCGGCATCTTTCATCTGACCGGACAGGGAGAAACCAGTTGGGCCGGTTTCGCCCGCGCCATTTTCGACGGTGCGGCGCTACGTGGACGCAAGATGGTCAAGGTCAACGATATTCCGACCTCGGCCTATCCAACGCCTGCTGCACGACCGGCCAATTCGCGCCTCGACGGTGGCAAGCTAAAATCCATTTACGACTTGAGTCTCGATCCCTGGCGTGTTTCGCTTTCCGCCTGTCTTGACCAGCTTATCGGACCGGAGGTCTGAACATGAAGGGAATTATCCTCGCCGGCGGTTCGGGTACGCGACTGCACCCCATGACGATCGGCGTCTCGAAGCAGATGATGCCCATCTACGACAAGCCGATGATCTACTATCCGTTGTCGACCCTGATGCTGGCCGGCATCCGCGACATCCTGATCATCTCCACGCCGCATGACCTGCCTCTTTTCCAGAAACTGCTCGGCGACGGCCGGCAATGGGGGATTTCCCTGAGCTACGCCGAGCAACCGAGTCCGGACGGTCTGGCCCAAGCCTACATTATTGGCGCGGATTTCGTCGGATCGGAACCATCGTGCCTGATCCTGGGCGACAATATCTATTACGGTCCCAACCTGCCCTCTTTCCTCGAAGGCGCGGCCTCGCTGAAGTCAGGCGCCTGCGTCTTCGCCTATCAGGTCTCGGATCCCGAGCGTTACGGCGTGGTCGAATTCGATGAGCGCATGCGCGCCTTGTCAGTCGAAGAGAAGCCGCTCAAGCCGAAATCCAATTGGGCGATCACCGGCCTCTATTTCTACGACCACCAGGTCGTCGACATTGCCGCCAACCTGAAGCCTTCAGCGCGTGGCGAATACGAAATCACCGACGTCAACCGCATCTACCTCGAACGCGGCGAACTGGCCGTGCAACCAATCGGCCGGGGCTATGCATGGCTGGACACGGGCACGCCCGACAGTCTGCTGGACGCCGCCGAGTTCGTGCGTGTTCTCGAGAAGCGCCAAGGCTTCAAGATCGCCTGCCCCGAAGAAGTGGCCTGGCGTAAAGGCTTTATCGATGGCCCGACCTTGGAGGGGTTGGCTGACAAGCTGGGCAAGAGCGATTACGGTAAATACTTGCGCAAGATTCTCGCCGCCGGCCTTTAACAGGCATGTGTCCTGTCAGTGAAAGCGCTTGCTGACAGGGTCCCAATTGCCGATCGCCGGAGCGGCGACGCGTCCGCCAGCCGCGACGACGCCATTGACCATCGGACAAATGAACAAAATACCGCGAAAGTTCAGTGCTTCGCGATGGTCCATGGAGTGCGCCGCGGCGCGCAGGAATATCTGCGGTGACGCAAACATATAGACCCCTGCCGATGCCTGATCGGAAATGACCTGCTTCTCGCGCGCTTCGACGACAAGGCCGCCCTCACTGCGCAAGTAAGAATACACGGCTTCCGACGACGGAAAGACCGGCACGACCGCCTCGTAGGCCGTCAGCACATCTTGCGGCCGGCTTGGCCCTTCATCGAAAAGAATATCCGCCAGATCAACGATAATTTCCTCATCCGGAGCGATCAGGGCCATGGCCGACAGCACGGAAAACAAAGCTCCGCCGGTCAGGTGGGACAGGACGACGGTTCGGCTTCCCGGCCAATTGGCCTCGAGAAAGGCCTGCAATTCTGGCAGCTGCTCAACCTGACGGATGACAAAGATATAGTCTTCCGCAGCCAATTCGCCGGCCCACACCCGCCGGGTCAGGGCCGCCCGCAAAAGCGGCTGACCATCGACATCGATAAGCGGGCGGAGGCCGAATTCGGGACTGAAGAGATCCGGACCGGCCAGCGGTACAACACACTTCACGGCATGATCTTCAGGTAGGCGTCGAGGTCGGCCGGCGTGCCGATACCGTGCATAGCGTCGGGTTCGACATAGAAGACACCGATCCTGCGTCCATCGCGGATCATGTAATTGTAGACGGGGCAGACATAGAACTCGTTATTGACGCGATCATTGCGCGATATCATGTCAACCGACGCGTCGATGAAATCCTGCGCACGTTTGAAATAATAGAGCCCCACAGTGGCGATATCCGATATCGCCACTTTTTCGCGGACCTCCGTTACCAGGCCGTTGCCATCGACCTTGGCAAACGACCATTTCGGATCGCGCGCCACATCCTTGAACACCAGAATTGAGCCGTCCAGATCACGCGCGCGCGCGTCCTGGACATAGGCCGCCACGTCGAAATCGACAATCTGATCACAATTGGCGATCAGCAACGGCGCCTCCGGGTCAAGATGGCCGCGTGCGGTCAGGACGGTGCACGCGGCACCTTCGGTTACCAGGTCGATCGGAGCGAACCGAATGTCGGGACGACTTTCCAATTCGGCACGAACTTCCGGCTCGACGCTCAGATGAGCCTGGCGTGCGATCAGGACAAACCGACCGTCGCGAAGACGAAGATTGTCCATAACCCGTTCGATCATCGTCCTGCCTTTGACGTCGATGAACGGCTTGGGTTTGGCGTAACCCGCCTCGCTGAACCGGCTTCCCAACCCGGCCATGGGGATCACGACTTGAACGGTCTTGGGCGCAGTGGGGGTCACGGGGCGCGTTTCCTTGATACGGTTTTGGTAAAATTCCATTCGCTGCGGCGAATAGAAGCTGATGTAGGCCTCGGCGGGGATTTCAAAATTGCCGACCGAGCCGCCCTGCAGGATGATCTCGTTGATGCACGGCGACAGGTAGAATTTACCGCCCACCGGATCGGACTTCAGCAAGGTCGCCTTGGCAGCCTCCACAAAAGTAGTGCCGCTCTTGAAAAAGTAATAGCCTGCAATGGCGTGGCGACTCAGCACACGCTTCTCGGCTGTCTCGACAATCGAGCCGTCGCTGCCTTTGCGCACATAGGACCAGCGCGGATGCACCGAGTTGAACGTAATCAGCCCGGCTTCGTAGCCGCTTTTGACGAAACCGCTGGCGATCGCTCCCAGATCTGCGTCGATCAACTGATCACCGTTGCAGATGACGACGGGCTCGTCATCGGAAATGTAGTCGACCGCCATCAGGACGGAACACACGGCTCCCATGGTGGGCGCACTCAACGGCAAGACGATGCTGTCCGGCCCCGCCAGCAGCATAAGCGATGCGTCGAGGCTGTAGTCCACGCAATCAGCCCGGCGAACGACAAAAATGAAGCGGGCTTCAGGGTCGTTGGCGCGGATGTTTTCGATGACCAGCCCGATCATCGGCTTGCCGTCTATCTCCACCAGTGGCTTCGGGAAATGAAACTCTTCCTTCGGGAACAGGGTCTCTTCGGAAGCAATCGGAATCACATACCGCATTACGCTACCTCGATCTTTGCGATTTCAGTGCTGATGCGTTCATAGGTCACATCGTTTGGTGTACCGACGATCATGACATGCGCGCCCGAAGCTCGGGCCGCCTGAATGCCGTGATCGTTGTCTTCAAGAATCATGCATTCTTCCGGCTTGAGGCCGAGCCGCTCGATGGCAGCCGTATAAATTTCAGGGTCCGGCTTGGCTTTCTGAACGTCCTGGTTCGAGATGAAAAAGTCGAGATACTGCAGCAGGTCAGCTTGCTCCATCATTGTCTGAACCGTGGCGCGAATCGAATTCGAACACACCGCCAGATGCTTGCCTTCGCGTTTGAGGCGGGACAGGGCATATTGATGATGGAACACCGGACGACACCGCTCGATGACCATTTGATAGGTCAGGCGCTGTTTGTAGGCATTGAGAAAATCATGAAGCCTGGGCGGCAAGCCCTTCGAGCGGCTCAGGATTTCGAGCTTTTTCTTGGTCGGCAACCCATCATAGACAGCCAGATGCTCGGTTCGGCTGATCGCCATTCCGAAAAGCGACAGAGCTGAATTGAGTGTCTCATAGTGCCACTCCTTGGCTTCGATGAGAACACCGTCCATGTCGAAGAGTACTGCCTTAATCATCGCTTCATCATCCGAAATACGCTGATAGCGTCCACAATCTTTTTTACAGCCAATGACTGGCGGCAAGATCCGGCAAATCCGTACAGATCGCTATATTATCGCCCTTTAGCCCCTTCCAGACGTCCCAGGCCGCCTCATAGGGCCGCCCGTGCAGTTCCGGGGACACAAGTGCGACTCGCTTGCCGGCGTTCAGGTGTTCCCGAACAACGCCGGGCGTGATCCAGTCTCCAAAAAACGCATCTAACCACACACCATGCGCCTTGTCGTAAAATGGTGGCACCGGCTCAATTTCGGAGTGACGTGTATAGGTGACGAAATCCTGGCGAAGATATCCCAAGGCATCGGGTACCGCCATGTCGAAGACGAACAGCGTGCCCACACCCGCGTCGGTCAAAGTGCGTCGGACATCCGCCTGCAGACCATCAGCCTTGATATTGAGAGCGATCTCACCCGAGTTTGGGTAGGCGCGATGCAGATCAAGAAAATAACTGAAATCCATGACACCTTCTCCACGAGGCATGTCATGCGAAATCTTCAGTGCACCATCCTGATCGCGCACGTCCGTCTCGACACCGAACCCGCTGTCGAATGCGCGACGGAATGCCGTCTCACTGTTTTTTTCCTCGGCCGTCTTCCACCAGCCGCGATGAGCGAGAATTTTCATAAATACCTCTATGCCGGTTGTGCAGGCAATTGGTGCAGTTCGTTGAGCGCGCAGACGATGTGATAGAAGGAACTCGCCGGCGCGGCTTCTTCGACCCAGGTGCCGTCGCTATTAAGTCGATCGAGCCAAACGCCCTTTGTCGGCCGGTCCAGATAGAGCCACAGCCCCTTGTAGGCGTTGACGATTTCTTCGGCCTGCCCGGTGCCGCCGACCCTTTTGTACCGTGAGATAGCCGCCTTCAACCGTTCGGTCTGCGGCCACAGGCGCGCGCCCGCATCCCTTACGCGGCCATCCAGGTAAATCTCGTTGATACACACGCCGCGCGCCTCGTCGACCCCCGCCTGGCGCGCAAAACTGCCCAGCGCTTCGGCGACCTTGGCTCCAACGCCCTCGGCAAGGCCGGTATCGAACAGCCACGCCCATTCCAGGCAGTGCCCAGGCTCGACAATACTGCCCTCGTCCCCCTCAAGCGGCGACCAATCCTTATCGAAATATTCCGTGACGGCTCCGGTTTCGGTGTCTTGCAAGCGCGTGACGAAGAGATTTGCCAATTCATCCGCCAGGCTACGCCAAACGGCGTCACCTGTCGCCTGATGGTTGGCCAGGGCCGCTTCGAACATATGCATGTGCGGATTTTGCCGGTAGGGCGGACACGGCGTAAGTTCACCTTCCCAGAAACCGCCCTCCGGGCGCTTCCAAGACCGCAACATGACATCGAGCATTCGGCGCGATGCATCCAATGCGTCGGTGCGATCCAAAGCCATGCCGGCATGGGCGAGCGCGAAAAGCGCAAAGGCGTGGTCGTACAGGTCCAGCGACCGATTGATCACCTGTCCGTTGCTGTCAAACAGATGCACGCACTGACCATCCGCCTGCAGCCCGCGGTCGAGGAAAATATCCAGAGCCCGGCCAGCGATCTTCGCCCAAGGCCCGTCCCACCCCATCCGCCCGATTGTGCAAAAGCTGTAAATCTGACGCGCCTGCACCCGCAATCTGCGGTTCATCAGCGCCGCCGCTGTTCCATCGGCATTGAGACGCTCTGCAAACATTCCGTCGGCCAGGACGCCAGCAGTGGACCAAAGGGGCGCAGCCTGATTGAAAAGCCAGGACCGGGCGTGCGCCTGAGCGTCAGAAAAAGTTAGCAACATAGTGACTTGTTATTTCCCGTCGTATTCAGGCGATAGGGCTCTTAGGCGATTTAGACAGGGAAAGCTTCTATTTTTTTGCCTCGAAAAGTATATTCGCAGCTCCCAGATAGCCAAGCTCCGGCGCCCAGAAGGTCACGGCGTGGGCATTTTTAAAACCCGCACCTAACAACTTTTCGTTGAAGTCCCAGCCAATCGACCAGAAGGCCATCCCGTCAAATTCACGCATGACGCTTACATCGGAATTGTAATGGAAATTATGATGGAAGTAGATTTTTCCGTCCGGCGCCAAAGCATCATACAGGCGGCTAAGCCGTTCATACAGCGGAACGCCTTGCTCCAGTTTGTTGACCACAAAAATCGTATCGTAAAGAGCTCTCTCACGAATCTGATCGAACTCACGATAGTCGACAGAGGTCGAAAAGGGCCCCAGCAACGCTTCGACGGCAGCCGAATTTGAGATAAGGAGAACCCGACCTAACCGGGATTCCGGGCTATTATAAAGCGCGAAGTGCACCACGGCACGATCGGGCATGTCGACGCCGTTGTCGCACACCTGTTGATTGCGCCAATCCGGAACGATACGCCCCTGCCCAGCAGGCTGCCCCCCGTCCAGTTGCGACGAGAAATGGGTTTGATTTAGAGTGATCGGACAGAGTCCCCGTTCAACGACAGCTTCCGCTGAGGCGAGGCCACATTCGTAACTGTAGCGATAGTCCAGCAAATTCGAGTGGGCTGCGCGAAAATTTTCGAACTGCTCCCTGTTTGCCAAGGAGACGCCGGGAAATGGAAACCTCGATGAATTAAGCATTATTAGTCCCTAAGCCACCAGCGCCCAACCGGTGAACAAAAAGTCATTGCAAACGGAGAATTATGCACAGCCCGGCAACACTGTGCGTGCCTCAAAACCGGCATGATCGTCGGTGTATAGCTAAACGTCCGGGCATGGAAAGGCAATGCCATAATCCCGTATCACGGTCGCCATTTTTTGCACGCTACACTTGCCTTGACGATGCGGGCCTTTTCCCATACACGCGGCCAAGCGTCCCGAACGCATGTGCCGCCTGGCCGTGCCGGACGCGATAAAGCCAACAGTTCGTGAGTGGAGTGTTCGGCAGCCACCTCAATATTCGACACGCGAACTACTGCTGGAATCTCCGACCATGCCTTCAATTATCCGCGCTCGCGCGCCTCTTCGTCTTGGCCTGGCAGGAGGCGGTACGGATGTTTCGCCCTATTGCGATACCTACGGCGGCGCGATCATCAACGTCACGATCGACAAATATGCCTACGCCAGCATTCAGCGGCGCACCGACGACCAGGTCGAGTTCAATTCAATAGATCTGGAAACCATCGAAACCTTTCCCGCCTACGGCCTGATCCCAGCGGATTCCCGACTGGCGCTTCACCGGGGCGTGTACAACCGCATTGTTACCCAATTCAATGGCGGCCGGCCGATCCCGATTACTTTCAGCACGCACGTCGACGCCCCCATGGGCTCCGGCCTGGGATCCTCGTCCGCGCTTGTCGTCGCCATGGTCGCAGCCATGTGTGAACTGCTGATGATCCCGCTTGGCGAATACGACATCGCCCGATTGGCATTTGACATCGAGCGCGTGGACCTTGGCCTGCGTGGCGGCCGTCAGGATCAATATGCCGCCACATTCGGTGGCTTTAACTTTATGGAATTTCACGCGGACGAGCGGGTCGTTGTCAATCCGCTGCGCATTCGCCCCCATGTCCATAACGAGCTTGAGTCGTCTCTGCTGTTGACCTTTACCGGGGCGTCGCGCGAATCGGCCAAAATCATTTCCGCCCAGTCACAATCCGTCAGCTCGGGCGGCAGTTCTCTCGAGGCCATGCATCAGCTCAAAATCGAGGCCACGCAGATGAAGGAAGCCCTCCTGTTCGGCAGCATGCCAAAGGTTGCCGAAATTCTTGCGTCCGGGTGGGAAGCCAAAAAAAGAACGTCACCGACCGTGTCGACTCCGGAAGTGGAACAGTTGTTCGACGTCGCTCTGCGCAACGGCGCGATGGCTGGAAAGTTGTCAGGAGCGGGCGGCGGTGGCTTTGCTATGTTCGTCGTCGATCCGGACCGGCGCCCGCTTCTGCAAAAGCTGATCGACCGCGAGACAAACGCAACGGCCATGGTGTGCAAGCTGATTTTGGACGGTGTCAACACATGGACGACCAAGCTCTAGCGCTCGCCGCTTCCCTCGCACAATCCGGATGAAGGTATAGGCGCATCGGCTCAGAGAGCGGATGCGCCGTTTTCACCAAAGCCGGTATGCGCAGCCAGAATGCGCTGGATGGTTTCGATCCCCATTTCGAAGGAATTGTTCTTCTTTACGAACGTCAGGGACTGACGGGACATTTTCGTCCATAGCGACGAGTCATTATAGAGTGTCTTGATGGCAGCCGCGATGGCGACCGGATCGTTCGCTATCAATGCATCGCGACCATCGACAAGGTTCATGCCTTCGCTTGCGCAGTCTGTGGCCACGACCGGCAAGCCGTGCGCCATTGAGGTAGATACCTTGCCCTTGACCCCGGCGCCGTAACGAATGGTCGCGGCGAACACGCGCGCCTGATCGAACAACGGCCCTAGGTCATCGACCATGCCGGTAACGATGATGCGGTCCCCGGCCAGACTTAGGATTTTCTTCGTCGGCTTCGCTCCTGCGATAACATACCGGGCTTGGGGCAGATCGTCCTTCAGGAGCGGCCAGATTTCGCTGACGAAATATTCCACCGCGTCGACGTTTGGCGCATGTCCATACCCCCCCAGGAACAGGATATCCCGCCGCGGCGCATAGCCTGTGTCCGTACCCACATAGTCGGTCATGTACGGAAAAACCTCGACCGGGCTGTCGGGCGCAATCTGATGCAGTATTTCGGCCTCAACGGTCGACGGCACGATCGTGCAGTCGACGCTGCTCACGACATCCAGTTCACGAGCCTTGATTTTCTCCGCCGCCAGAAGCCCTTTTTCGTCACCGCTGAGCCGAGCCTCGCGTTCCATGCGCAGGAAGTGCAGATCCATATTGTTGAACAGGATTTTGGCCTGCGGCGCATAGGTCCGGATGTCGGCGACGATCTTTTCAGCCACGGGGAAACGAAACACTTGCACCAAATCGAACAGAGGACCGTGAACGCGCACGTACTCGGAGAAAAACACCTCGTAAGGTGCGTAGGCACATTCCACGCCTGTTCGTTGCAGGGCCCTGACCTGACGCGGTTCATAAAGGTGGTTGTCCTGAGGGACGAAATAGACCTTGTAACCCATGGCCTGAAATATCTTGATGGTCAAAGTGGTCGTTACCGAGCCTGCATCCATCCACGGAGTGGGGTTGGTTGCGTCGACGACGAGCACGCGCTTGGTAACCTTGCGTTCGTGCTCGAACCACGGTTCGACGCCATTGTCGCGGTGCGTGGCAAGGACGTCTTTCCAACGTTCGTAAAGCTTCTTGCTGTTGGTGACCTGATAGGCCTTCGCGCCGGAGCCCAGATCGGTTCCGGAGGTTTTGCCTTCATAGTGGATAACCCGCGACAACGGTTGGAACCAGGTTTCCAGTCCTTCGGCTCGCACCCGGAAACAGAGATCGGAATCTTCGCAATAGGCAGGCTTGTAGAGCGTGTCGAACCCTTTCAGCTTGCGCCAAAGTTCGGTCGGCAACGCGATCGAACAGCCGGAGATATAGTCCACCTCACGCGCGTAGCAGTAACGGGGCCTGTTCGGGTCGTCACCACGGCCATAATTCCACGCAGATCCGTCCTTCCAGATAATGCCACCCGCTTCCTGGAGCGAACCGTCCGGATAGAAAAGCTTCGATCCGACAAGTCCGGCTTTGGGGAACAGTGTGAAACTGTCGATCATTTCATCGAGCCAGCCGGCAACGACGCGCGTATCGTTATTCAACATGACGATCCACCGCCCCGTCGCCAATTCACCGCTGAGGTTGCAGTTTTCGATAAAACCACCGTTCTTGGGCTGACGCAGATAGCGGATGCAGTCGAGCTTCGGCAGCCAATCGCCGCTGGCGTCCGGCGACACGTCGTCGCCGACGATGATCTCGAACCGATAGGTCGACGTATGCGTCAGCAGGGCATGCAGGCAGTTCAGGGTATAGTTCAACTGACCATAGACGGGAATGACAATGGAAACGTCGACCGGCGACACGCCGTCCGTTTCAATCTTCGCCTTGGGCGTGAGCGCATTGAGATAGGCCACCGCGCTCTTGTAATCCGGAGCGTCCGACAACAGGCCGAATCGGCTTAGAAAAGCCTCCCCGGAAGCGCCCTCGACAGGCACGTCGTCTTCCGGGCGGACATCGTAAAGGCCGAGTGTCGCGCGATCGACAGAGGTCTTTTGTGCCAGCTTCCAGCCATGCGCCGGCCTGGCCTCCAGTTCCGCCAGGCTGCGAACCGGCGCGGGCACGACTTCGGCCAGGGACGCGGTCGGCGATGCCACGCTGTCCAAAGGAGGAACCCCCCGGTAGGAAGAGGCGACGGCCACACGTCTCTCTGCTTTTCCATAGCGTTGGAAATGGCTGAGCGGCTCCGCACCCAAAGCCTCGACGTCCGGGTAGAATTCAAGGTACTTACGGACGTTGAAATTCGGAATGGGATCCAGCCTTCGATCGAAACCTTCGGCGATATAATGTCGCAAAAGCCGGCCGGCATCGGTTTCCTGACCACCGATCTGTTCGCTGTAAAACCGCGCGTCGAAAAGCCCCTGCCCACGCAGATACCTGTAAGCCCGATAACGACGCAGAGCATTCTGCGGCCCCAGGCGCAGCACCATCTTGGTAAACCAGCGCGTTTCTTCGTAGGTATTGCCGCCGATCGCACGACCAGAACCGACAGCGCCGGAGCGAACGGCCTGGGTCGCATAAATACCTTGAGAAATCAGGCTCTGGTTGAGTAGATAAATTTGCTGCTCAAGCTCAGTGATGCGTTTGCCGGCGATTGCCAGCTTCGCCCTCAGCTCCGCCTCCTTGTTGGCGTCTGCATTGACCTCGGTCCCGGTAAGGGACTTCTCAGGCATGGGAATATCTGCCATCACGTCGAACGAAGCACCCTGTGCCGCGCTGTTCGCAGCGGAAACCGTTCCGGCGGCTGCCTTTCCCGACTTGGCCGATGCTTGGGGTTGCGCGGCCGTTTTCGGCTTGCGCGCCGAAGGCGTCTTGTTGCGCTTTGGCTTGGACGAATTCTCAGTCATTGTCTCGCTCGATGCATTCACATCAAAAAATGGCAGCGCCGCGGATTTCCCGTCCCGGCCCTCAAAGGATTTTATTCGCAGCAAACCAGGCCTGGATGTTCCCACCGGGGAACAGATGGCTTTGCACGCCGGCGGCGCTGGCCGCTTCGCAGTCGCTTGGTTTGTCGCCGATCAGCACTGAGCGCGTCAAATCAATACGATGGTCTCGCGCCGCCTGGAATATCATTCCGGGGTTTGGCTTGCGAGCAAAATGCTCAGCAATGCGGTATCGCGCGACGACCGCATCGGCGTGGTAGGGGCAAATATAGAAGTCGTCCACGAACGCGCCCTGCCCCAAAAGCGTATCGCGCACATGGGCATGAAGCTTGAGCACATCGCCTTCCGTGTAATAACCTTTGGCAATCCCGGCTTGGTTCGTAACGACAATAACGGCATAGCCAGCATCGTTTGCGGCGCGGATAACATCGACTATGCCTTCGATCCATTCGAAGTTTTCGATATGACCCACATGTCCCTTATCGATGTTGATGACGCCGTCCCGGTCGAGAAAAAGCGCCGGCCGCTTTTGGGCAGGCAAGTCTCGCCTGGCGATTTCGAGGGTCTCGGGCAGACCTATGTCGAGGAAGTAACCGTGCGAGGTTCGCCCGCCAAGCTGCCCTTCCGCCGCCAGCTGAGGAAATAGATCTGTTTCAATTGAACTTTTTCCATCCGGCAACCGCTCTATCGCGGCGCGTCGCAAGGCGTAAATGCCGCCGTTGATATGCCCGCGCCGCTGCGGCGAGACTGTGTCTTTTTCCCGGAACGCAGACACACGACGACCGTCGAACGCCACCGAACCGTATCGCCCGACATCATCGACTTCACGCAATGCCAGGCAACCCATCATGCCCGGGTCCATCTGCAATTCGTGGTCGACCGCCCGGATGTTGCAGTCGAACAAGGTATCGCCGTTGGCACCGACAAAGCTTGGCGCCAAATAATCCATCGCTGCCTTGAATGCCCCGCCCGTCCCCAGCGGTTCGGGCTCGACGATCACTTTTACGCGCGCGTTGCCAACGCGGACATTGTCGTAACGGGCAACGACCTGATCCGAAAAATGGCCGGCCAGCAACAGAATTTCGCGAAACCCCTGGCGTGCCGCGGAACCGAGAAAATAGTCGAGAAAAACCCGATCACCATCTATGGGCATCAAGGGCTTCGGCGTGTCCTTGGCCAGCATTCCGAGCCGTGTGCCGCGCCCTCCGACCAAAACCACAAGTTGATCGGACAACGGCAAATCCGCCAAAATCATTCTCTATATGCTGGTTGTGAAATTGGAGGCGACCGTACATAAAAACACAGCCGGTTCAACCCCAATCATGCTTAAAATATCGCACTTTGCGCCCTTGCACCGGCCTTTGTCATCCAATATACCCGTGCCGGTACGCAACGGACGAGGACACACGGGTTCGCATAATGTTCAGTAAGGCAGTAAAGGATCTCCGTGGCGGCATGGGCATGTCGCACGTCTGGTTGTATCAGGCTTATCACGACATTTCGGCGAAGTATCGCCGGACCATATTCGGCTCACTGTGGATCGTTGGTCAGATGGTCTTCATGTCCCTGTCGTTCGCTGTGGTTTACGGCGCGCTGTTCGGGGAAGATCTGGCCAAGTCGCTGCCGCATATCATGACTGGGATCATGAGCTTTACGCTGATAGGCACCTACCTCCTGTCCGATGCTCCCGAAATATACCTGAGCAATACAGGCATCATCAGCAACCACGCATACCCGTTCACCTACTACAACTTTGAGTCGATAACACGAACTCTCCTGATCTTCCTGCACAATATCGTTGTCCTTGAGATCGTGCTCCTGCTGGTGCGCGCAGGAACCGTTCCGCATTGGACCCTGATCATCGGTTTAGCTTTCGTGATCGTGAACATGTTTACGTGGGGTAGCGTAATCGGGATGCTGGCCTCGCGGTATCGCGATCTCCGCTTCTTGTTGCCAAACATGGCTCAGTTGATCATGTTCGTTACCCCGGTGATTTACGATCCCAAACAAATCCCCGCATCGAAGCATTTCATCGTCGATTTTAACCCGATCTATCCGTTCGTGGAAATGATCCGTTCGCCGTTGCTGGGATTGGCCATGCCGATGCAATATTGGCCGATGGCGCTGGGAGTGACTATCGCGGGCTTGATCATCTGGTTTTTGACGTTCAGCGCGTTTCGTTCGCGTATCGCGTTCTGGGTTTAGGACGATTTCATGTCTAAGATTATCGAACTGATGGGCGTCAGCCTATCCTATCCAATCTATTCAATCAAAGCCCAGTCTTTGCGCAATGCGGTTTTCAACCTTGCCGTTGGCGGCAAGTTGATGAAAGATGGACGCGACGTCCTCTATGTCCACGCACTGGACAATGTCAATTTCGCTCTTAATACTGGCGATCGCATGGGTATCGTCGGGCATAACGGCGCCGGCAAAACGACTCTTCTCAAAGTCTTGGCAGGCGTCTATGAGCCGACCAAGGGACGTATCGACGTGCACGGCCGCATATCGTCGATGGTCAATATCGGTCTGGGTGTCGACGGCGCTTTAACGGGCCGCGAAAACATCGTGACCATGGGACGTCGCCGCGGCTTCACGACCAAGCAAATCCTGGAACGCATGCCGGCGATGATCGAGTTTTCGGAACTCGGTCAGTATATCGACCTTCCGATGAAAACCTATTCCGCAGGTATGCAGGCACGATTGGTGTTCGCCGTCGCCACCAGCTTCGACCCTGACATCCTCCTTCTTGATGAGTGGATCGGTGCTGGTGATGCGGGCTTCGTCGATAAGGCGGCAGCTAAGATGAACGACATCTTGGCACAGTCACGCGTAATGGTGCTAGCAACTCATAGCTTCGACCTTATCAAGAAGACCTGCAACAAGCTGCTTGTCCTGGAAGGTGGAAAACAACTGTATTTCGGTGACACGGAAAATTGGGATTTCGATAAATGGCGGCCCAAATCTCCCGATGCTACGGTTCAATCTCCTTTGACGGCGGCAGCCGGCTAACCGGCTGCACGACGCTAGACACCTTTATTATGTCTCATTCTTTGCAGGATGCGTCTTCTGAATGACCTGGATTCTCATTACAGGGCTCATCCGGAACACCGAAAACGCGCTTATACAAGCGCGTGAGGTCGGCCGGCTAAAAGCAAAAGGTATCGTTGAAGGTTGCGTTTTTAGCACGTGGAGTGGCGAATTTTCGGCCTATCCGGAGGTTTTCGAGGCTTTCAAGGCACTTGACAGCATTCTCGTCGAATCGTCACAACCCAGTCTGCGCTTTCCAGGTCACGTGCTGCACCAGTCTCTTACTCTGCTGGCCGGGCTTGAATACATCCCCGATGGCGCCAATGTATTCCGTATGCGGCCGGATATCGCCCCGATCAACCACATCGTCGATGAAATGATCAGCGGCGCGTGGATGGCGAACGACTTGGGAAGCGGATTGTCTCCCACTGTATTCAGCAACCGCGTGTGGGCACACTCAGGCCTGGTCATGTGGCCATTCTACATCAATGATATCCTGTATTTTGGCACGAAAAGTGACGTGCACAAGCTTGCAAATATTGACCTCAAACATGACTGGGAATATTCGGAGCTGGCTCCGGAACAATTCTTCCACATCGGCCCCTTTGTCGAAAAAAATCCGGTCCTGCGATTATATGCAAAAATCCAGCGTGGCATGCATAGTCCGGAAAAGAACCAACGCCTACGCGATCTTCTCTGGCAAAGTGACTTTTGGTACCACACGCTGTACCAATCGGCGATAGAACTGGTTTCCAATTACCATATCGGCTTCACACGCCCCAGCGAGGTAGAGTCCGAAAGTTATCTCAAAAGCTTCTCGGATCATTCACTGACCGCGATAACCGCCGAAGACGCACCTTTGCGCCAGTTCCAGGGCCATGGCGATCAGTATAGAGGTAACGGCTTCCATTCTTTGGGCTGGGCCCTTGCCTTGCTGAAGGGCGGCTTCAAACACGACGAAGCCTCTGAAAGACTGCAAGGCTGTATATCCGGGTCGCCGACCCCGTCAGATCTGCTTCGATCCGCCGAGAATTTGGCAGATGCGTTCACCGGTGAATGGGAAGACTATAACCCGAAACTTCGCCGCTTCGATGGGGAGATCCATCAGGCATACGCAAATCGGCAACGCGTTTTAGGTTTGGAAGTTTCCGATAGCAGCCGGCTTCTTCAGGACGAAATCAATCAGTTGAGGCGAGCGCTGGACGCCGCCAGACGCCCCACTTAGGATTTAACGATCATGCGCATCGAAATTACCCCTGAACTCCAGGCTATACTGGCGCGGCGCTTTATTGAATTACCTCTCGGCCCCTGTAACATCAATCCGAAAGCGGCCTTGGGCAGGGTTATCCACTTGGGCCGAGGAATCGACACCGCGCAATTCCTCAAAGTCGGTTCATTTTCCTATTCTATCTCGCCGATATCCAACTCCGTTCTGTCAATTGGCAGATATTGCTCTTTCGCGTCATTCATAAAATTTGGCGAGATGGAGCATCCGACACAGTGGCTTAGCTCTTCCAGCTTTACCTACGATGCAAATTTCCCCATCTGGAAAAACTATACTGCTGCCCAGGAAAGCGACTTTCAAACGGCACACATCGACATGGAACAAAGGCATCGCGGGATCACGATCGGAAACGACGTGTGGATCGGTGCGCGCGCCTATATTCGCGGAGGGGTAACCATCGGTCACGGCGCGATTATTGGGTCCGATGCCGTCGTCACCAAGGACGTGGAACCCTACGGAATTGTCGTCGGCAATCCCGGCATCATGAAAAAGAAGCGTTTCGACGACAAAACGATTGAAAGACTTTTGAAACTTGGCTGGTGGGATTACGACTATACAGACTTCGCCGGCATCGAATTTAAAAATATCGACCAAGCCATTGATCAGCTACAAGATCGGATCGCGTCAGGGCAAATCCAACGCTATGACGACGCTTTCGTTACCTTTGAAGAGTTTCTTACGGAACTTTCTGGAGGTGACGCCGCGACGGAAGCGCAGTAACCGCACGAGCGCACTTGCCATACATTTGCGCCCGTGCTCACAAAAGCAACGTCTTTCGCTGAGAGGACAACCTCGAAGCACCGCTCCAAGGCCACCTTCCACATTTCGCGAGAAAAATCATGAACGTCGTTTCATTTGGATCATGCCTTTCGTACCTGACGTCCGTCGAACTCAAACTGCATTATCAATGCACGTTCAAATCCGCGAATTTTCAAAACAGAAGCGACTCGTTCGTAGCGAAATATATAGATAAAACGGAGTCGCTGCCGCCTTACGACCTCTTCAATGAGCAGCTTCAATATGTTCCGGAGCATGAGGCAGAGTCTCGTGAAGTCCTGGAAAATCAATACCTCGACCGAATGGGAAAAAATGCCGAAGGGTGTTTTCCGTTTCTGGAAACTCTGCAAAACGACAAGATCGACATTATCGTTCTCGACAATTTTTTTGATATTGCCGGCATGCTTTTTCGGGTCGACAAATTTTTCGACCCCCCGCCGTTCGACGTGTTTCTCAATTTTCACCACTACACCAATGACCTTACGAAGTGGGGGCGGTTGACGGACTTCATGGATCAGGCTGAAGCCGCTCGTAACTGGGTGAAACTCTGCCGCTGGCTTCGTTCGTATCAGCCTCACGCGAAAATTTTTCTCCTCTCGTTTCAGGTGTGCCAAAGCATCCGGGACGCAGACCGCTATGTACGCGGCAAGAGATTTTTCGACGAGATCGTAAAAGTCATGCCCGAAGACCTGAACGTGGATATATTTCCGGCCATCGACGTCGAAGAAACCTATCACAAGGGATATGACGATTGGGCGCACTTCACGCCCACCGTTTACAAGGCATTGGCAGGCACCATCTTCCTTAAGACTGTCGGCAATCTGCCGCCCTTCCCACGCGACTACGTACAAACCTGGGACAGGAATATCGTCGAAAAAGCCCTGGCCCCGCAAACATCATAATCAGGATGGATATCCTGAAGCTTGTTCGTCACCGCTTGAAGTCTACCATGGGAAAACAGTCGTTGCTCGATACGCCCGACGCCGCCGCTACCGAATTCGACCGCCTTATGGCGCAACAGGCATATGATGACGCAATACAGCATCTTGAAGCAGCCTTGGTCCGCTTTCCAAAACAGGAGTGGCTGCTGTATCGCAAAGGCTCGTTCTTCGAGACCCGTGGTGACAAAAACGCCGCGGAGGCTCTGTGGACATCCTATATTGAGGACTACCCGGACAATCCCGTAGGATATCGTGGCTTGGGTCAAATACTGACCAGAAGCGAACGCTTCAACGCCGCCGACCATCTGTTGGCCAAAGCCGTAAACCAGTTCCCCGAAGATTTGTGGACATTGTCCCATTATGCCGATGTGGCCACCGCACGAAAGGACTGGCCGGAAGCCGAGTTGAGATGGCAGACGGTTTTCGAACGTTTCCCGGAACATGTGGTGACGCCTGAGAGGTTGATTCAGGCAAGCCTGGAACAAGGCCACCTAGACCGGGCAGACCGGATTGCCCGGAAATTTATGCCATTGTTTCCGGATGCCCGTCTCCCGCGTGCCATGTGGGCGGACATCCCAATGAAGCGTCACAACCGTTATGCCGCAGCCCGACGCTGGCGAGAACTTTGGCACGCGCAGCCACAGTGGCTAGACGCGGCCATAAGGTGCGCAAATCTCTTTGTATCAGCCCTGTGTTTCGCCGACGCACTGAAAATTTTTGTCGAGGCCGACACTCTTCACCCTGGGCAACCCGAAGTCCTGGAACGGATCATCGGACTCAAGCTCGAAATGCACAGTCTCTCCGGCCTGCCGGATTACATCCAACGCCAGCTTTCGCCGGAGCTGCGTCTTTCGAACTATTTCCAAGCCTTTCTGCTATGTCGCGAAGCGTCCCAGGCGGCCTCTTTCCTGGAGGCGGTCGTGGTTGAAGCCGGGAATATGCTTCCGCAAAACCTTGAAACCCAAATTCAGGATTTCTTGGTAGCCCACCACGTTACTCGCTATCAGTATGAAATACTGGTGGATATTTTAGATAATCAAAATTTCGATTGCGACCCAAACATACAGAACATACTTAAGTCCCTTTTATTTCAAAAAATGACAATAATTCCAGCAAAGGAAGAGTACGCTTTAGCCGATATTCAAGTCATCAGATACGGCGATGAATCGCAAAACCTTTCATCGATTTCATTGGCTATAAATTGTGGTCAGACAATGAAACGGCTTAACACTTGGATGGAAGACAGGCGGCTGAAGGCATACCAATACGATCTTTTTACTTCAGGCACTTTCAATACTTACGGAACATTCTTATCGGAGTATGAGCTGTGCGGCTCCATGCTGTTTGCCCACACCTCGGTGGCTTACTGCTTCCGCCATAGGGAAGATGTCGTATGGTGCCTGACTTCCGGACACGGGCTGGGGTCGGACATCGGGGCTATATATTTGCCGGCATACAAAACGCTGGTCGTGTCTGCCCCTGATTTTATAGACTTTTTCTTGCACGACCTTCCTGCAATCGACGCCGCCGATCGGTCTTCGGCTGGTCCTGGCAGCAATCCGGTACTTCTGATCGGTCACAACAATTATGCGCACTTCATCTGGAATGAATTACCCGCACTCATAGCAATGAGACGTTACGAGGCGGCTCCAAATCTCCTGCAATCGATCCTTTTCGAGCCTTACGGACCTTGGGCGACCCGTTTTGAGTTTCCGCAGACGGAGCGCCCGCAACGCTATGTCTTCAATTCGCGGATCTATTTCTATTCAGGCGCAATCGCAGTTACCGAGGAAGCCAAATCCGAGGTCATACGCCAAGCGAAGACGAACAACCGTCTGCCGGATATGCCTGACGAAGGTCGCTTCAAAATTTGGATAAGTCTACGCCTGATGTATCGGCACGCGATTAACCAGGAAGATTTCCTGGTAGCTCTGGCCGAGACATTGGCTGGTACATGTCGTCAGTACGACCTTGTGCTGGACGGCCTGTCATTACCCTGGGATATCGACAATCCTGATCGGTATATTCGTCAGGATGATCTTACGGGCAATGCGAAAAACGTGAGCGATCTGGGGATGAGTCTTAAGCAACGCCTCGACGCACTCGACCTTGCGGACATCAGAGTGATAGACATGACGGCCGCGGATTTGTGTTCTGCGACCACTGCGGCCGGCGCATGTCACTACTACATATGTCACCAGGGCACTCAACAGCATAAAATTGGCTGGGTTTATGACATCCCTGGCCTTATACACACTAACAAGCATTTCAGCGTCACGACGCCCAGCGGAGAATGGGTGCAGGTTCACTGCAACGGTGAAAGCGAAGCACTGATCTTGCCGGCAAGCTTGATTCAGGATGTGGAGTCAGGAAATGATCGGCAGGACAATCAGGCCTTTCGCGACTACGCTTTCAGCGATCCTTTTGAAGCCGCCAAATGGTGCGTAGCGCGGATAGCTGAGGCTCAGGGAATCTACGGCTCCACCTGAGCCAGTTCACAAACCCAATAATTTGTATCGGTTTGGAAGAAGCCCGCCTTCTGAAAAATATCACGCGATAGAAGATTAGCGTCGTTCGGAACGATGTTGCCGATAATATCGCCTTCGTTGTTCTGACGCATCCTTGCCACAGCTTCTTCAACAGCCGTCTTTTCCACATCCATACCGATCACCCGGCAACTCATCGTCATCTGGAGAATACGGTTTCCTTCGATAATCAGACAACCGACGAGACCGTAGCTGGTAAAACGATCCTTTACGTCAAAGGCGAGTATATATCCGCCACGGCGGAAAAGGGCTTCCATCTCTTCGCCGGTCCATCGCTTTCCGGTCGTATTGAACTGGTTGGTCTTGTTGATAAGCTCGAAGGCGCGCGCAAAACGTGGCTCGGAGGCAGACGCCAGCGCAAAAAACGTTACCTTGACCTCCAGCGACTGGACATAATCCTCGCGCGACAAAGTCGCCTTGAATTCTTCGCGCTCTACCTGCCGCTGGATCATCTCATTCCGGCGGCTCGCCTCGTCCGTGATGGTTGCGACTTGCGTCTCAGGCGCCCACAATAGAATACGGCGCAAATAGTATGGATCCCGTCCCAGCACCCGAATACCGGGGAAGGCCTGCGCTACGGCTTCGCGTTCGCGTGGATTGTCATCTATGAAAACAGCCGAACTGGGAAGCAGATTGGCTTCCCTGAGGATCGCGCCGATATTTTCAACCTTGCTGTTCCAATTGATCTTGCGGATGGCAAAGTCTGCCAAGTCGATACGATCGCAAACAACCTTTGGCCAGGCCGCCACAACCGTCTCCTCAAAGTTCTTCGACGCAATAGCCAGGATAACACCTCGCCGTTTCAAGTAGTTGAGGGCCTCGACATACCCGAGCAACCAACCATCGATCATATGGGGCCCTGGATCCGCCGTATCACCGATAACACCCCGCCAGAGCGTGTCATCCAAATCGGTGATAACAATCTTGACCTGATCCGTCTGCGAAACCGTGCGGTAGGCTGAGATGATCTCCTGCCAGATACTGAGGCCGAAGCCGTGTGCGTCGGTAGGATAAAGGACGGAAGCCGCTTCCGTCGGATCGATACGATTGATGTCCGGGATATAGTCCGCGTCCGACAATATGAAGTTATGCGGAAAATACCAAAGATGGTCGTCCTGAACGTTTTTGCGCCCCATCGACTGAGCAATGACGTCGACGTCAAGATAGTACGCTCCTGACATATCTGCGATTTCGGCTTCGATATGCGCGTTCAGTTGTTCGACGAAATACTGGATATTTCTCAGATCGTGACGCGGCATCAGCCGCCCGAATGGATTGGCCTGGGGAACGAGGAATCCGGTGACAAATGTCGTAAGTCTGTGCTCGTGATAATATTTCATGTATTGGCGCAGCATCAGGCTGAGCCGGCTTTTACATTGCCTAAAAATGTCTTCGAACTGTTGTGTATCGTTAAAAGGCGTGTGGAAATAAGCTTGGGGCAGAACTCCACGCATAGGCAGAAATAACACCTGAAAACTGTAGGCATCTACTGCCTCAGGGGGCGTTTCAGGCAACTGGGGCATATTATTTGCCAGCAGAAAATCGCAAGAATATTGCGGAAATTCTTCGGCTAAAATTTCGGGAAATCCCGTGGTCGGACAAGACCCGATGAACAGAACGCGCCGGATCGGCGCATCCGTCACCGACAGATCGGACGGCGTGAGATACCGATGGTCGCTGTGACGATCACGCAACTTTTGACGCGCATCGACAGGCGTCTTGCTTTTGACGGCTTTTCCGAACTGCTCCGCATGAATACGCAGAAGCCTGAGCGCGCTACGGAATTTGCGTTTGAATACTCGCCACGTAAAGGCTTCGGTCATTTCCATCTCAATCTTTATGCTGCGGCCGCCGCCTCGATCAACTCGCGATCAAGAGACGAGCCCCCCCCGGTCGGTATCACGACGCAATTGCGGCGGATAAAAGACAGATAGCCGCGCGACCTGGGGATGGCGAAGAAAATAGTTGCGCAATTCCGCCCGCCGCCGCGCGATCTGATCCGGCCGATCGTCGGCGGCCCGCGTTTGACCTTCCTTGTGAATCAGGACCGCGTCAGCGGCATAAACGATTTTCAGCCCCTCCTCACGGATGCGTAAACACAGGTCGACATCGTTGATCGTGATGGCGAAGTCAGTCTCGTCAAAGCCACCGACCGCGCCGAACACATCCTTGCGCACGATCAGGCAGGCGGCCGTCACCGCATCGACCTCGCCGGAGGTCGTCACGAACGGATTGGTCGCGGCCCGATCGGGCGCCAATCCCAACCATGGATGGCCGGGCCCAGGAACCAGATTGGTCGCGATGCCGGCGTGCTGCAAGTCACCCGACGGGTACAACAACCGCGCGCCGACAACGCCGGTATCGGGCCGCGCCAGATAGCCCAGCATGGTACTAAGCCAGGTGCCGTCGCATGCCTCGATATCGTCATTGAGGAAACACAGGACCGGATGCCGGGCCATAGCCGCGCCCAGATTGCACAGGCGCGAGAAATTGAACGGGATATCGTGGCGCGCGACGCGGACATCGGGCCTCTCGGCAAGCCCCCCCAGATAGGCCAGCATGTCCGGGGCGGTCGCACCGTTATCGATCACGATAATGTCGAGTGCGACGTCGTCGATCAGGGACAGCGACGCGATACAGGCGCGCAGCAATTCGACATGCGCCTTGGTGGGAATAACGATCGACACGGCGCGCATGGTCTCCGGGATTGCGGCCGGTGCCAGAATATCGCGCGTCAGAACGAGATCTGCCACCGTCCCGGCATTGCCGGTAATCCGCGCGCCGACAATGCCGCCGGTTGCCGCGCGCACGCGTTTGACCGAGGTCATCGCCGACAGGATCGCGCGGGGGCCGCGCCGCGCCAGCGCGGCGATCTTGCGTATCGCGAAGCCCACCTTGCCCAGCGCAGTCACCAAGACCAGTTGCGCGGTGATCGCGCCGCCGCCGAGCGCACGGCTATGCAGCAGGTATCGTGCGCGTGGAATAAACAGGAAAGTCTCGTACTGCCCGGTATAGACGACGCTGCGCACAAGCGTGTCTGCATCCACCAGTTCAATCTCGGTTGGCGCGGCGGCCGTGACGCGGTACATGCCTCCCAGAATCGTCGCATCCGCCGGACCATCGATCGAATCGAGATTCAGATGGCGAGAAACGGTATCGAAGGTCATGGGTTTTATATGACGCACTCACGCGTGGCTGACGAGCGATTTTTGGTGGAGTTTCGATGACAGGCCCAGGCGCCGCGATTCTGGGGCGGGTCCATAAACAGCTTTTCGCCCTGCGCCTGGCTATGCGTTCGCGCGCCTGGCCGGTGGCGGCGCAGCGCACCGTACCTGTGGCGACAAGCGTGCGTCTGTCGGGCTTTTTCTCAGAGGCGCTCGGCATCGGCAGTGCCGCCGACATGACCGCTGCCGCGCTTGCGGCCGCCGGCCATACGGTCGTACGCGACGATTTGCGGCCGCTGCATCGCCGCCTGCTGAGCCGCCGGCCGGAGCTATTTTCCGACGACGGCGACTCGAAAATCTGGCTGATTCACGCCAATCCGCCCGAAGCGATGATCGCCCTGTTCGCCCGCGACGCCGACGCGTGGCGCGATCTTTACCGGATCGGTTACTGGACATGGGAAAGCTCGCTGGCGCCCGCGGACTGGCTTGACGCGGCACGCTGGTTCCACGAAATCTGGGTGCCGGCGCCCAGCGTCCGCGACGCCTTTGCCGACGCCTTCGCAAAGTCGCCATGGCCGGAGGCGGCGAAGAAACTGCGCGTCATGCCACATCCGGTGCCTACCCTACCCCTGCACGCTCGCCGAACCAACGCCTTCACCGCAGTGACCTTGTTCGATCCGCGCAGCGATGTCGACCGTAAGAACCCGACAGGCGCCATCGCGGCGTGGACTGCCGCCTTTCCGGCGCCCGGAGATGCCCGCTTGATCGTTAAAAGTCTGCCGCAGTCCGGCGGCGGCCTTTCGGCGCTGCAAAGCCTGGCCGTCGGCCGGCCGGACATTGCATTTCGCTGCGAAGCCCTGTCGCGTGCCGATACGGAGGCGTTGATCGCCGAAAGCGACGTGGTGATTTCCCTGCACCGTGGCGAAGGCTTCGGCCTGACCCTGGCCGAAGCCATGACCGCCGGTGTCTGCGTTGTGGCGACCGGCTGGTCGGGCAATATGGCCTTCATGACCCCGGACAATTCGATGCCGGTGCCCTATCGACTGGTTCCGGCCAACCCCCGCCATAACGGGCCGCAGGCGCAATGGGCGGACCCCGACGTCGAAGCGGCGGCCCACGCGCTTCGACGTCTTCGCGATGATCCCGACCTGCGCATGCGCCTGGCGGAAAAGGCACGCTCTGACATTGCCGCCTTACATAGCGCGTGGCAAACTCCGTTCACCGGGCACTAAGACCGCATAAGCGCGCCCTTCCGTCTTGCAACCGTCATATTCCCCCGGTAAAGCCTGACAGTATAAATTGTTAGCCGTCTAACTTTTTGACCGATTGTCGCGCCGGGTTTGTCCGCCCCCACCGTTAGACCGATGCAGACCTATATGAGAACCTTTATGCCCAAACGCGTTTTCCCGGCCGCAGTCCTGTTAGCGGCGTCGCTTATTTCCCTGTCAGCCTGCGGCAAAAAGCCCGATGCGAACGCCAAGGCCAAGGGCCCGGCCCAGGTCGGTTACGTCGTCGTCCAGACCCAGCCGCTGGACCTGACCACCCAGTTGTCCGGCCGGACATCGGCCTGGCTGGTGTCGGATGTGCGGCCCCAGGTCGGCGGCATCGTCAAGACACGCGTTTTCACCGAGGGCGGCGCGGTTACCGCCGGCCAGACGCTTTACCAGATCGATCCGGCGCAATATCAGGCAGCGTATGACAGCGCCCTGGCCAATCAGCAGCAGGCTCAGGCCGCCTACGACATCGCCAAGACCAATGCCGGCCGCGCCCAGCAGCTGGTGACGATCCGCGCCATCAGCCAGTCCGACGCCGACACGGCCCAATCC